>Ga0105046_10001922_pt1 | contig 32477 bp, 24 predicted proteins | sample MAT03_FD_78385 | JGI IMG/M metagenome (GOLD analysis project Ga0105046, IMG submission 78385) | Freshwater microbial communities from Lake Fryxell liftoff mats and glacier meltwater in Antarctica - MAT-03 (megahit assembly) | ecosystem: Environmental > Aquatic > Freshwater > Ice > Liftoff...
CCCGCCCGGCGCTGCGCGCGGCCCCGCGGCTGTGGTACACGCCCGGGGCGTGCTGCTGTCCATCCTGATCCCGGCCTACCAGGAAGAGGCCACCATCGGCGAGATCCTGCGGCGGGTTGCCGCGATCGACACCGTCGCCCTCGGCTTCGCCAAGGAGATCGTGGTGTGCGACGACGGCTCGCGCGACCGCACCTTCGCGATCGCCAGCGAGCTGGCCGCCGCCGATCCGACCATCCGCGTCGTCCGTCACGAGCGCAACCAGGGCAAGGGCGCGGCGATCCGCACCGCCCTCGCCGCCGCCACCGGCGATTACTGCCTGATTCAAGACGCCGACCTGGAGTACGAGGTCACCGACTACCCGGCGTTGCTCGCCGAGGCCGCCAAGGGCGCCGAGGTAGTCTACGGCTCGCGCTTCCTGGCCAACCCGCGCCCGACCGGCATGCGCACCGCGAACTACGTCGCGAACCGCATGCTCACGGTGACCGCGAACCTGCTCTACGGCCTGCAGATCACCGACGAAGCGACCTGCTTCAAGCTGTTCCGCACCGACCTGCTGCGCGACCTGCACCTCACCTGCACCGGCTTCGAGTTCTGCCCCGAGGTGACCGCGAAGGTTGGCAAGAAGAAGATCCCGATCGTCGAGGTCCCGATCGCGTACACCGCGCGCGCGATCGCCGAGGGCAAGAAGGTCCGCTGGACCGACGGCGTCGAGGCGATGTGGGTGCTCGTGAAGCACCGGCTCCGCCGAGCGCCATGACCCGCCCCGCCACTTCGCTGCGACGTGCGGTCGTCGGCGACGTGCGCATCGGCGCTGCGGCCACCGCCGGTGGCGCCGCCTTCGCCGGCCTGGTCGAGCTGATCGTCACCCTGTGGCGCCACCCGGGGCCGACCTCGCTCCTGGTCGACGTGCGCCTGGGGTGCCTGATCGCCACCCTCATGGGCCTGGTCTGGCTCGTCGTCGGGCCGCTGGCCGGCGCCCTGGCCGCCGCGCCCCGGCTGTGGACGCGCGTGGTCGACGGGCCCGACGCCGCGCTGGCCCGGCCCCAGCCCTGGCCGGCGCCCAGCCGCTGGCCGCTGGCCACCGCGGTGCGGGCCTCGATCGGCGGCCTCGCGGTGATCGCGTACGCCGTCGTCATGACCTGGCTCGGCGGCAAGCTCATCGTGTCGTTCAAGGAGCCCACGCTCACCGCGCTGGTGATGGCGGTGGCGTCGCTCCTGCTCGGCGGGGCCGCGGTGCTGGCCAGCCGCGCGCTCGCGACCGCGCTCCTGCGCGTGGTCGACCCGGTCGGACGCGGCGCCGCCCCGCCCCGGGGTTGGGTCGCCCGCGGGTTGGCCTCGCCCTGGCTCGGCCTCGCCCTCGCGGTCGGGGCCGCGGTCGCCGCGCTGGTGATGGCCGGCCACTTCCACCACCACCTGCGGCCGGTGTGGCCCTGGCGACGCGCGATCACGCTGGTCGCCTTCGTCGTCGGCGTCGGGCTGACCCGCGAGTGGTCGGCGCGCCGGGTCGCCGGCCCGGCCAACCGCCGGGTCGGGTTGGCCGCCGCCGGCCTCGCGGCGGTGCTGGTGCCGCTCACGCTCATCCGCGTCGGCGCCGCGCCCCAGGTGAAGTTCATCGTGGTGTCGTCGTCGCCCAGCCTGGCCCGGGTCATCGAGCTCTTGCGGGTCGCCAACGACCTCGACCGCGACGGTTTCGGCTCGCTGCTGGGCGAGAACGACTGCGCGCCCCGCAACCGAAAGATCCACCCGGGCGCCCGCGACTATCCCGACAACGGCATCGACGAGAACTGCGACGGTCGCGACTTTTCGATGCGCGATCTCGCGGTGCCGGCCGGGCCCAGCCGCCCGGTGCCGCCGGCCTTCCAGAAGCCGTGGAACGTCCTGCTGGTCACGATCGACACCGTCCGCTACGACTACACGACGTTTGGCCGCGGCGCCGACAGCCCGCGCAAGCGCGACACCACGCCTCGCCTGGCCCAGTTTGCCGAGCGCGCCACCGACTTCACGTTCGCGCAGGCGCCGTCGGCCGGGACGATGGCCTCGGTCCCGGCGATCCTGACCTCGAAGTTCTTCCACTCCGGCATCGCCCTCGACGAGACCAACAAGCCCGGCATGCCGCCGCGCCTCAAGCCCGAGAACCTCACGCTGCCCGAGGTCATGAAACAGGGCGGTTACACGACGGGCGCGATCCTGTCCCACGAGTACTTCAACGACTGGGGCATGGAGCAGGGCGTCGACAGCTACGACAACGAGATCGGCAAGACCCACGATGCCAACCGGGTGTCGTCCGATCGCCTGACCGATCGCGCCCTGGCTTGGATCGCCCGTCACCCGACCGGCAAGTGGTTCCTGTGGATCCACTACCTCGACCCGCACAGCCAGTACGTCCCGCACCCCGGCGACACCGCCTGGGGCGACACCCCCGAGGACCTGTACGAGGGCGAGCTCCACTTCACCGACAAGCACATCGGGCGGCTCCTCGACGAGCTGATCCGGCTGCCCGGTGGCGATCGTACGATCGTGGTGGTCACCAGCGACCATGGCGACGCCTTCAACGAGCACGGCTTCTCGGGCCACGCGATCGCGCTCTACCGCGAGATCCTCCACGTCCCGCTGCTGTTCTTCGTGCCCAACAACCCGCCGCGTCGGGTGGGCGGCGCGGTGTCGAACCTCGACATCCTCCCCACCCTCGCCGCGCTGTGTAACCTCGACACCGGCAGCGCCGCCTTCGAGGGCCACAACCTGGTGCCGCAGATCTTCTACGGCCAGGAGGATCCCGAGCGCGTGGTCTTCGCCGAGACCAACTACCCGGTGCCGATCCGCGCCGCGGTGTCGGCGACCTGGAAGCTGATCTTCAACATGAAGAGCAACTTCTACGAGCTCTACGACCTGACCCGTGACCCGCTGGAGAAGGCCAACGTGGCCTCGAGCAACCCCGGTGAGCTGGCGACCATGCGCGGCATCATGGACAGCTGGCTCGACCGGGTCGTGTTCTCGCGCGACGTCAACATGAACCAGGTCGCGCTCCGCATGCAGAAGGTGCTGCTCACCGCCCCGCCGACCCCGGCCCACCCGACGCCGGGGCTGTCCTTCGACAAGGGCGCCATCGAGGTGCTCGGCTACGACGTCCTCGACGCGGTCGCTGGCGGCAAGGCCACGGTCGCCATCTACCTGCACGCGGTGCGGCGGCCCTCGCGCGCGTTCCGCATCGGCGCGGTGCTGTGGGGCCTCCCGGCCGACCTCACGATCGCCGACGGCGGCCTCGCTGTCACCGCCACGACCGCGCCGATGGGTCCCGAGCAGGCCCGGGTCGGCGCCCGGGTGACCCTCGATGGCCTCCTGCCCAGCGACCACTGGCGCCCCGGCGAATACCTCCGTGAAGAGCTGGTGGTGACCCTGCCACCGACCTGGCACGCCAACCAGGTGCTGGTCGGTCTGGTGGTCGGCACGCCCGACAACAGCCGCCCCGACTTCAACGGCCCGCAGCCGTCCAACGATCCGTCGTGCATGACGCTGGGGCCAGCGACCGTCGCGATCGTTCCGCCGCCGGTGCTGGTGTCGCCGCTAGACGCCGGTCCGTGAGCCCGGGCAGGTTTTCGCAAGCCGGTCCGTATACGATGTAGGCCCATGTTCAACGACCTCTCCAGCCTGCTCTTCGCCCAGACCCGCGTCGCCGAGGAAGAGTCGGGGAAGCTCTACGACCCGGTCGTGGGCGTGGTCACCGACATCAAGGATGAGGGGAAGCTGTGCCGGCTCAAGGTGAAGATCCCGTCGCTGCCCATCACCGACAACAGCACCTGGTGCAACTGGATCTCGGTGGGCGGCAGCAAGGACCGCGGCTGGTTCTCGATTCCTCAGGTCGATGACGAGGTGCTGGTGATGTTCGAGCACGGTGACTTCGCCCGCCCGCTCATCATCGGCGCGCTGTGGAATGGCAAGGACAAGGCGATCGACAACAACGCCGACGGCGCGAACGCCCGCCGCAAGTTCAAGTCGTCATCCGGCCACACCATCACGTTCGAGGACGTCGAGAAGTTCATCCTCATCGAGGACGGCGGCGGCATCGGCAGCGTCAAGATCGACGGCAAGAACAACAAGATCGAGTTCACCGCCAAGCAGGGCGACGTCGCGATCCAGTGCAAGGAAGACCTGACGATCCTGGCCGGTGAGATCGCGATCACCGCCAAGGGCAGCCTCGACCTCATGGGCAAGTCGGGCGGCGTCAACATGTCGTCGGCCGGCGCGCTCAAGGTCAACGGCAACATGGTCGCCCTCAAGGGCTCGGCCATCGACATCAACCCCGGCGGCGTCCCCAAGGCCGCCAAGGCCGAGGGCACCGTCGCCGAGTCGCCTGACCCGGCGAAGGGCTAGCGCGCTTACCGACTCACTTAAGGGCCCGCGAACGAACAAGTCGACCGTTCTCGCGGCCGATCCATGCCGACTGGCTGCGTTGCCGGTTCCGGTCCTCGGGTGCCGCTTCACGCACCCGGTGCGGGGCCCTACTGCACGATGCGACCGCTGCCGCCGCCCGGCGCCTTGGGCGTATGAGGCGGCTTGACCGTGGGCGCGATCAGGTCGGGATCGGGGTTGGTGCCCTTGCGGAGGTACTCGGTGACGGGACGGTACGTGACCGTCCACTTGTCCTGCTTCACCTCGACGCCGCCCTTGTAGTACTTGCGGTAACGCACGAGCTTGTAGCCGTCGAAGCCGCTTTGGTCCTGGGCCTCGAAGCCGACCGGCAGCGCCTCGTCGAGGCGCTCCTCGGTGGTGTACGGCGTCGAATCGATGACCTTGCGCTCGAAGGCGATCTCGTCCCACGGGCGGGCTTGGCCGAGGATCTCGACCACCGCCTCGCCGCGCGCGACCCGGTAGTGAACCACGACCGGGAAGTCGTAGGGGTTCTTCATCTTGAGGTCGGTGTTGGGCCACACCACGGTCGCGTCGAGCCCCATCGTCACGTACGTCGAGGGCCGCGAGTGGTTCGTGGTCTTGACGATCTCGAGGCCGGCGAAGAACGACGCGCCAAACAGCGTCGTCGAGATCTGGCAGGTGCCGCCGGCCAGGCCGTCGACCATCTCGCCCGCCGTGATGACGTGGGCGATCTTGTAGCCTTCCTTCTCGGTGCGGTCGCCGACGGTCTCGTTGAACGAGAACTCGACGCCGGGCGCGAGGACCTTGCCGTTGAGCTTCGAGGCCGCCAGCTTCAGGTTGAAGTTGCGGTCCTTGTCGCCGACCGGGAAGGTGGTTCGGAAGGTGCCGAGCACATGGGAGATGTCGTCGATGCCGAGCTTGGCGCGGGTGATCGCGGCCGGGACCGCCAGACCGACCAACTCGACCCGGGGCGCGCCGCTCTTGGCCGCGGCCTCGATCCGGTCGAGCGAGGCGAAGACGTCGATGGCGAAGCCGGCCGTGTCGTCGTGGATGGTCTTGGTCTCGAGGTCGAGGTACGCGTTGGTCGGCGCGCGGTCGACGGTGGCCTTGAGGCCGCTGAGGGCCTTGGCGGCGGCCAGGCGGTCGATGCGGATCGGCAGCGCGCCGGCGCTGGCCAGCGTCGCGACCACGTCGCTGCGGCGCGCGGCGTAGGGCAGCTCGGCGGGATCGACCGACACCGCCAGCTCGCGCCAGGTGAGCGTGCGCTCACGGCCCGCGGCGCTGACGATGACCTTGCCGTCTAGGGCTTGGTCGACCGCGGTGGCCAGCGCACCGTCGACGCCGGTGGTGGGCATCGCGGCGTCGGCAGCGGCGACCCGCGGCGACGGGCTACGCTCGCCAGTGACGACGTAGCCGCCCACCAGCGCGCCGCTCATCGTGAACAGGCCGGCGGCGAGACCGAGATAGATCGATCCGCGACGACGATCAGAAGTACGGGCCATAGGTTCCTCTTATCACGGGCGACTGCGGGAGCTGGAGTTTCGTCTGGGGTAGCAGTGCAGCACGTGGGCCAGATCGGCATCCTGCAACTCCGGTAGCTTGTCGCGAGCGGGTGGTCCGGGTGTCCGTCCGCCCACGCGCGCCGGGTCCGGCCCGACACGCCGCTGGGTTTGACACCCGAGGTTGCATGAGGCAGCTTGCTCAGCAGTGGCCTCATCCCTCATCCAACGCAACAAAGCGGTCGCACGGCGCAAGGGAGCCCTGGCGACAGCCGCGGGCGTCGGTGCCGCGGTGGTGCTGGTCGTGATCAACCCGATCGTCGGAGTCGTCGGACTGGCCGGCGCCGCGTATCTGGGATGGGACTGGCTGAGCTTCCGGATCAAGAACGGCCTTCGCCTCTGAGCTCCTGGGGATACTCCTGGGAATGACCGACAGGTCTGGGGGCGGGGCGATGTCCGACTCGTCGGCGAGCGGATCCGCAGAGCTGCGGCGCACCGCCGAGCGCCTGATCGGCACCGACCTCGACGGGCGCTATCGGATCGACGAGCTGATCGGCGCCGGTGGGATGGGCGCGGTCTTCCGCGGTCATCACAAGTTCATGGACCAGGCGGTCGCGATCAAGGTCCTGCGGCCCACTCTCGCTAGCGATCCCAGCGCGGCCCGGCGCTTCGTGCGCGAGGCCCGGGGCACGCTCAAGGTCGACAGCGAGCACGCGGTCAAGGTGCTCGACTTTGCGATCACCGACGACGGGCTGCTCTACATGGTGCTCGAGCTGCTCGAAGGCCGCACCGTCGGCGCCGAGCTGACCGATGACGGCCCGATGGCGCCGCGCCGCGCGGTGCGGGTCGCCCGCCAGGTCTGCGACGCGCTGGCCGCGGCGCATCGGGTCGGCTTCATCCACCGCGATCTCAAGCCCGACAACGTCATGCTGGTGCGGCGCGCCGGCGATCCCGACTTCGCCAAGGTGCTCGACTTCGGCTTGGCCAAGGTCATGGAGGGCGCCGGCGAGCACGCGCTGTCGATGGCGGCGCTCACCCAAGGCGGCCTGGTGTTCGGCACGCCCGATTACATGGCGCCCGAGCAGGCGCTGGGGCAGGCCCTCGACGCCCGGTGCGACCTGTACGCGCTGGGCGCGACGCTGTTCGAGATGCTGACCGGGCGCCCGCCCTTCGTCGCGGCCAGCCCGCTCGAGGTGCTGGCGGCCCACGTGCGCGAGCTGCCGCCGCGGCTGCGCACGGTGCGGGCCGAGCTGGCGATCCCGGACCAGCTCGAGCAGCTGGTGGCGAGCTGCCTGGCCAAGCCGGTCGAGCGGCGGCCGACCTCGGCGGTCGAGCTGGGCGTCGCGCTGCAGGCGATCGAGGCCCAGCTGGCGGGCGGGCGGCGCAGCGCGCTGGCCGAGACGATGCCGGTGCCGGCGCTCCGGGCCGACGTGGTGGCGACCAGGCCGCTGGCGACGGGGCCGGGCCAAGCCGCCGACCGCGGCGAGTCGGGTGGGCTCGGCCTCGGCGAGTCGGCGGCAGCGACGACGCGCGGCGCGTCGGCCGGGTTCAGCGCCGACGAGCTGCCGCGCCGCCGCTCGCGCGCACCGATGATCATCGTCGGGGCCGCGGTGCTCGCCGCTGCCGCGCTGGTGGCGATCGCGACCCGTCCCCGCGCGCGGCCCACCCCGGCGCTGGTCGTCGCAGCCGCCGGCGCACCGCCGGCCCTGCCGGTCGACGCCGGGGTCCTCGACGCGCCGGCCCGCGATGCCGGCAGGCCCGCGGTCGACGCGGCGCCGCGCGAGCCGACCGCCGGGCGCGCCGCCGCCGCTGCCGCCGCCGCTGCCGAGCGGCTCGCAGCCCACCTGAGCGCCGCCGAGTCGGCGCACCGCAGCGGCAACCGGCTGCGCCAGCTGGCCGAGGCCGACGCCGCGCTCACCCTCGCGCCCGGCAACCGCCGCGCCCGCTTCCTGATCGGCGATGCCCTGGTGGCTGCCGGTGACCTGGCGCAGGGCTGTCGTTTCCTGCGCCGGGCCGGGGCCGGGGTCGCCACCGCGCGGGCCGACGCCGCCGGCTGTCGCTGAATCCCCCGCGACCGGCAGAATTCGGTATCCTCGTCGCGGATGTCGACCGCTGAGTCCGCGCAGTCGTCCAGCACGGGCGCGAGCGATACCGGGGCCCGCCACGTCGGTGGCTACGCCCTCGGTGCGCTCTTGCGCCGCACCCCATGTGCCGACGTGTACCGGGCCACCCGCGGCGCCGGCGCCGACGGCGAGGCCACCGTGTACCTGGTCCACGCCGCGTTGTCGGCCCGCCCCGAGGTGGTGCGCGCGGTCCAGGCCCAGGCGGTCAAGGCCGCTGCGGTCACCGACCTCGCGCACATCGCCGCCACGCTGGGCGCCGGCTTCGAGGACGGGCTGCTCTACGTCGTGACCGAGGCTGAGGGCGGCCCTACCTTGCGCGACGTGCTGGACCGCAAGCGCGCCGGCTCGGGCGCCGGGCTGCCGCCGCGCGGCGCGGCCAACGTGATCGCGACCGTGGCCCAGGCCCTCCTGGCCGCCGGCGTCGTCCACGGCGGGCTGTCGGCCGAGTCGATCACGCTGGCTCGCACTGGCCGTATCTCGATCGCCGATCTCGCCCTGGGCCCGGCCCTCGCGGTCGCGGTCGGCCACGGCCTGGTGGCCGCCCCGGGTTGGCTCGCGCCCGAGGTTGCCGCTGGCGATCCGCCGTCGTCGGCGTCGGATGTCTACGCGCTGGGCGCCCTGCTCTACGACGCCATCGTCGGCCTGCCGCTGGCCCGCGGCGGCCCCCGCCCCAGCGACGCCGCGCCCGGGATCGCACCCGAGGTCGACGAGCTGGTCGCCCGGGCCTGCGCCGAGCGGGCCGAGCGCCGCTTCGCCTCGGTGGTGGCGCTGCGCGAGCTGGTGGTCGACATCCTGCTCGCGGCCGACGAGGACGCGGCCGACGACGTCGCGCCCGCGATCGCGATCCCGCCCGCCCTCGAGGCCACGATGCAGGACGGCCACGAGCGCTGGCTGGTCAGCAAGGGTCGCTTCGACTTCGGTCCGTTCTCGATGAAGCAGGTCGTCGAGCAGATCCTCCACGGCCAGATCACCCACGGCCACGTCCTCATGGACAAGGACGAGGGCGGGCGCGCCAAGGTCGACGAGCACCCGCTGCTCGGGCCGCTGGTCGACGCCGCCAAGCAGTCACGCGACGATCACCGGCGCGCCCACGCCGAGGTCAAGCACCAAGCCTCGGAGCGCACGCGCGGCGTCACGCTCTACGGCGTCATCGGCGCCGGCGTGCTGGCTGCGGTCGGCGCGGCCTACCTCGTCGTCACCACGCTCACCGCGGCCAAGCGCAAGGACGTCGAGGGCGTCGCCTCGATGGCCGAGGCCTCGCTGGCGGTGACGGTGTCGGCGCCCAAGCCTCCGCCGCCCAAGGCCCGCACCGGTGGCAGCGGCGCGCGCCACGGCGGCGCGGGCAGCACGGGCGGCGCCGGCGGCGGCGGCGCGAACCTCGCCTTCGACATGTCCGACGACCGCGACGGCGGCAGCGAGACGCTCGACATGGGCACCGTCTATGGGGTCTACGGCCGCTACGGCGGCAAGCTCGGCGGCTGCCTGCAGAAGACCGGCACGCGTAGTGCCGAAATCAACATCATCATCGACGGCCCGACCGGGCGCGTGAGCTGGGTCAAGGTCAACGGCACCCAGTCGGGCGCGCTGCACGGCTGCCTGTCGGGCGTGCTGCGCGCGATGAAGTTCCCCAGCGTCGACGGTCCGCGCACCCGCGCCGACTTCGAGATCGCGATCTGATGCTACCGACCACGACCAATAGCCGGGCCCGGCTGTCCGAGGTGATCCGCAAGCGCGCGCGGGTCACGCCCCTCATCGGGGTGCTGCTCGCGCTCGGCTTCGCGCTGGTGGTCGCGCCCATCGCGCTCATCGACAGCTGGTTGTTCGAGCCCCACGTGGTCGCTGGCGAGGCGGCGCCGGTGACCGTGCGGGTCCCCGCCTTCGAGGGCTGGAACGACGATCAGGTCTCGGGCCAAGGCGGCAGCGTCGTCGTCGCGCGCGGCGAGATCGCGACCGCGCGCCAGGCCGCTGTCGCCGAGCGGATGCGCGCCAACGCGCCGTCGAGCGGGGCCCGCTTCGCCGCCTACGCCGCGGTGCTGTTCCTGCTCGCGGCCGGCGTGACCCACCAGCTGCGGCGCTCGAATCGCGGGCGGCTCTTGCGGGTGCAGGCCTGCATCCTGGGGGCGGTCGCGCTGGGTGCGGTGGTGACCAAGGGCCTGCTACTGGCCTATCCGGTCTCGGTGCTGGCGGTGCCGGTCGCGCTGGGCGCCCTGGTGCCGACCTTGGTCTTTGACCGCACGGTCGGCCTGGCCGCGGGCGTGCTGTCGGCGGTGACCATGGGCTTGCTGGTGCCGTTCGACGTCGGCGTCTCGACGGTGCTGGTGGTGCAAGCGGTGGCCGCGTCGATCGTGCTGCCCGACCGCGCGCGGTCGCGCTGGAACGTCGCGCTGGGCGCCGGCGCGGTCGCGATGCTCGGCGCTGCGCTCACCTACCTCGGGTTCTTCTACCTGTCCGATGGCGTGGTGCCGGTCCACGAGCTGGCCGACCCGCAGCGCTCGGCCTGGCTGGCGGCAGCCTTCGGGGGCGCCATCGCGGGCGTGCTGACGATGCCGCTCCTGCCCCTGTTCGAGCGCGCGTGCGGCGAGATCACCCATGGCCGACTGGTCGCCCTCGAGGATCTGTCGAACCCCGTGCTCAAGCAGATCGCCGACAAGGCGCCCGGCACCTGGCAGCACAGCCTCGCGATGGCGAATCTCGCCGAGGTCGCGGCGCAGGCGATCGGCGCCAACGGTCGCCTGGTCCGGGTCGGCGCGTACTTCCACGACGTCGGCAAGTCGCTGCAGCCGAGCTACTTCATCGAGAACCTGCGGGCCGGCGAGGCCAGCCCCCACGACCAGCTCGCCCCCGAGGTGTCGTGCGACGCGATCTTCGCCCACGTCACCGAGGGCATCGCCCACGCCCGCCGCATGCGCGTCCCCGAGCGGATCATCGACTTCATGCACATGCACCACGGTGACGAGGTGCTCGAGTACTTCTGGGCCAAGTGCCAAGAGCAGGGCAATCCGCGCCGGCTCACCGTCGAAGATTTTCGCTATCCTGGCGTGCGGCCCCAGAGCCGGGAGACCGCGATCCTGGCGATCTGCGACGCGGTCGAGGCGGCGTCGCGAACGCTCAAGCGGCCCGATGACCGGGCGGTCGAGACCCTGGTCCAGCGCATCGTCTACGGCAAGCTGCACCTCGGCCAGCTCGACGAGTCGGGGCTGTCGATGGCCGACCTGCGCAAGATCAGCGACTCGCTCCGCGAGGCGATCCGCGCCGCGCACCACGGCCGCATCGAGTACCCCTGGCAGCGCGAGGCGGCGGCCGCCGCCGCACAGGCGGCCGCGAACGAGCCGGCGACCGCGCCGACCGTGAAGGGCCGGGCCGCGACGGCGACCCAGCAGATCATGCACCAGCCGCGGCTCGACTCGCTCGACGTGCCGAGGCCGATCCAGTGGGAGGACCTCAGCGGTCGCCCGCGCGCCGCGACCGAGCAAGGCATCGCGGAGACCCAGCCGATGGTGTCGCCGCTGCCGATCGCCGAGACCACGCAGCTGCCGCTCGCGGCGATCCCGGTCTCGACGGTGTCGATCAAGGCGCCGGCCGCGCCGATCGCGTTGGTGCCGATCGCCGTGAGCGACGCGGCGATCGGGGGGCCGCCGCCGGCCACCCCGAGCCCGAGCGACTCGGGTCCAGTGCCGGTGCGAGTGCGGGCGAGCGCGCTGGTCGTCGACGACTCGGGGCCGATTGGCGCGGGCTCGCGCAACACCGCGCAGCGCGACGCGATCGCGGCGGCGCCGACGATGCCGCCGATCGATGGCGTGATGGTGCCGCCGATGTTCGCGCCACCGACCGTGCCGCCGGTCGCGGTCGGCGAGGCCGAGATCTTGTCGGTCGTGGAGGCCAACGTGGAGCCCGGCGCGGTCTTCGTGCCAGATTCAATCGTCGTCACTGAAGTGGCACCGGCGGCCGAAGCCGTGACCGTGACCGAGCCCGTGACCGAGCCCGTGACCGAGCCCGTGACCGAGCCCGAGCCCGTGACCGAGCCCGTGACCGAGCCCGTGACCGAGCCCGTGACCGAGCCCGTGACCGAGCCCGTAGCGGTGGCCGACGGCGTGACCGGGGCCGAGGGGGCGGGCAAGCCGAGCTGGGCCAGCGCCTTGGCCAACCGGCTCGACGCGATGCTCGACGCCGACGACGAGGAGGCCTTCGCCTCGACCCCGACGATGCGCAAGCCGCCGCCCCCGCCGCGCCGTCGCATCACCGAGAACGTCGGCGCCGAGGACGTCGAGGCGACGCTCGACCTGTCGCCGGCCACCCGGCCCGAGCCGAGCGGGCTCATCTTGGGCCCGCCGCCGAGCACCGGTCGCGTCCGCACGCTGCCGCTGGTCGCCGAGCCCGACCATGGCAGCGACGGCCCCACCGTGGTGCGCCCGCGTCCGAGCGGCGGACAGCTGCCGCCGCGCTCGCGCACCAAATCCGATCCGTGAGCGGCGGCGCGCTACCGGTACCCGGGGCCGCTCGACTCGGGCGTGACGCGGACCGCGCGCAGGTCGGCCAGCTCCACGCCGTACAGCTCGTGGCGCGCGGTCTCGATCATCGCGACGTCGCCGTGGATCTCGACCGACACGATGCGATCGAGGATGAGCGTCTGCGTGCCGTTGGCGAGGTACACCGACACCACCGTCTTGGGCTCGGCGTAGAACTTGTCGCCGTCGCGGCGGAGCTTGTGACGGGTGAGGACGTTGATCGCGCTGGCGTTCTGCATCGGCCGACCATACCACCGCGTCGACGGCGCTCTGGCCTGACCGATCGGCCAGTCGCGGCGCTGGTGCTGCTGGCCGCGCTCGCGCTCGCGACCTTGGGCTGCGCCGCGCGCACCGCGCCCAGCGCGTCGACCCAGGCCCACCTCCGCGACGCCGAGGCTGCGCTCGCCGTCAAGGACTACGACGCCGCGCGCGCGGCCTACGATCGCGCCGTCGACACGGCGCCCGATGCGACCAGCGCGCGCCTCGCGGTGCGCGAGCGCGCCGACGCCCGACTCTTCCTCGGCGACCTCGACGGCGCGGCTGGCGATCTAGCCCGCCTCACCGAGCTGGCGCCGCGCGATCCGGCGGCCTGGCACGACCTCGGCATCGTCCGCGCCAACCAAGGCGACCGCGCCGGCGCCCGGGATGCGCTCTACCAGGCCAAGACCCTCGCGCCCGACGATGCCCGCCCTCGCCTGGCGTTGGCAGCGCTGCTGTGGGCGAGCGGCGATCGTGCGGCCGCTGACCGCGAGTACCAGGCGCTCCTCGAGCTCGACCTGCCCGAGCCCGTGCGCGCCAAGGTGGTGTGGGCGATCGCGACACTCGCGGCGCCCGCGCCGTGACGATGGCATACTCGCCGCGATGCTGCCGCGCCTCGCTCTCGTCCTCGGTGCGCTGACCGCGACCGCCGCGCCGCTCGCGGCCCGCGCCGACACCTGGGGCTTCGCGTGGTCGGGGCGCATCGAGGCTGACGGCGCGCCGATCAAGGATCACAACGCCGATCCCGCCCAGCAGCGCGCGGCGGTCAGCGCGCTCCGCGCCTACGATCCGACGCTCACCCAGCCGTACATCCTGATCGCGCTCGATGACGACGACGACGAGGTCCGACTCGAGGCTGCGCGGGTCGCCGGCCAGGGCCGCATGGTCGCCGCGGTCGAGCGGCTGGTCACCTGGCTCAGCGATCCCGACAAGGTCGTACGCCGGGTCGCCACCGACGCGCTGGGCGCCATCGGCGACGAGGCCAGCACCAAGGCGCTCATCCGCACGCTCGGCGATCTCGACGGCGACGTCCGCCTGGGTGCGGTGCAGGCCCTCGCCAAGATCGGCCAGCGTGGCGATCACTCCGTGGTCGTGCCGCTCATCTCGCGGGTCTCGGACGACAAGACCGAGGTGCGTCGGGCCGCGGTCGAGGGCTTGAAGGTCATCGGCGATCGCCGCGCCGTGGTCGCGATGGTCTCGGCCTTCGGCGATCCCAACCTCGAGGTCCGCAAGGTCGCGGTCGGCGGCGTCGGCAAGCTCGGCGATCGCGCCGCGATCCCCGCGCTCATCCGCGTCATCGGCGACCCCCAGCCCGAGCTGCGCAACCTGGCGATCGCGTCGCTCGGCGATCTGGGCGCGGCCGAGGCCGTCGACGATCTGATCGCGGTGCTGGGCCGCGGCGGCGACGCGTCAGCCAGCGCGGCCTACGCCTTGGGTCAGGTCGCGGCGGCCGGCGACCGCGAGGCCACGCCGGTCGCGGTGCGTGCGCTGGTCGCCGCGCTCGCCGATCCGGCTGGACGCCCAGCGGTGCTCGAGGCGCTGCGGCGCGCCGGCCCGACCGCGGTGCCGGCGCTGGTCGATCACCTCGACGGTCGGCTGCCCGGCGACCCGGCGTCCGCGGTCGATCTCCTGGCCGACTTCGGCGACGCTCGCGCCACCAACGCGCTGATCGCCGAGCTCGATCGCGGCCGCATGGGCGTGGCCCGCGTGGTGGCGGCCCTCGCGCGCACCGGCGATCCGCGCGCGCTGGTGCCGGTGCTCGGGCTCATCGCCGCGCCCGATCCGGCGATCCGCATCGCCGCCATGACCGCGACCGGGCCGCTGCTCGGCCACGATCTGCGGGCCGCCGACGCGCTGATCGAGCGGCTGGGCGACGACGAGGAGAGCGTGCGCGTGCTGGCGGCCGACTACCTCGCCCAGATCGGCGCGACCACCGCGGTGCCGGCGCTCATCGGCCTCACCGGCGCGCCGCGCTCGGCCCGGCTGCGCCACGCCGCCATCGACGCGCTCGGCGCGATCGGTGATGCCAAGGCCGGCCCGGCGCTCATCACGGCGCTCGGCGATCCCGATCCGATCCTGGCCCGCGCCGCGGCCGACGCGCTGGCGTACCTCGGCGACCCCGCCACCGAGCGCGCCCTGGCCGCCGCCGCCCGCAAGGACGACGCGACCCGGCCTTTCGTGATCCGGGCCTGGGGTGCCGCGCTGCGCGATCGGGCGGTGCCCGGCGCCCGTGCCACGCTCGAGGACCTGGCCACCCGCGCCGCGCCGTCGACGGCGTTGGCCGCGATCGGCGCGCTGGCCGCGATGGGCGACCGCGGCGCGCGCCCCACGCTGGCGCTGCTGGTGGCCGGCGCCTCGGCCGAGCGCCAGCGCGCCGCGGCCTGGGCCCTGGGCGAGCTCGCCGACGACCAGCCGCCGCCGGCCGCGGTGGCGACCGCGCTGGTCGACGCGCTGGGCTCGAAGGACGACCGGGTGTCGTCGGCCGCGGCCTGGGCCCTGGGCCAGCAGCCGGTGCCGTCCGCCGATGCACCGCTGCGCCGCCTCGCCCTTCACGGCGGCTGGGCCTCGACGATCAACGCCACCGCGGCGCTGGCCCGCGCCGGCGGCCCCGACGCCGCGGCCGATCTGGTCGTGCTCACCGCGCACCGCTCGCCGCTGGTCCGCGCCAACGCGGCCTGGGCCCTGGGCGAGCGCCCGCTCACCGACGCCAGCGTGGCCGCGCTGCTCCACCTGCTCGCCGACGATCTTGCGCCCCGGGTGCGCGCGGTCGCGGCCCGCGCCCTCGGTGCTGGCCGCATGCGTCCAGCCGTCGCCGCCGCCCTGGCCGGCGCGGCCGACGATCGCAGCGAGGCGGTGCGCGCCGCGGCCGCCGCGACCACCGCGCCGTCGCCTCGCGACCAGTGGCGGCTCTTCGACGTGGTCGAGCCCGACGACGATCGCCCGGTCCGCGAGGAACCTTACTTCGTCCTCCTGGGCGCCACCGGGCCCGCCTACGCGACCTTCACCGACCGCCGCGGCGTCATCGCCGCCGAGCACGTCCCCGCCGACACCGCCCCGCCCCGCCCCGCCTCCGCCGAATCTGACCTCTGATTTCATCCGCGCCGCGCCCGACGCTCCATCATCAGCCCGGCTCGCCGGTCAACGCGGCTTGCGGCTGCACCCGGTGCTCACCGTTGCCCCGTCGAAGCCGCCGAACCTGGCATGGGCAGCGTCGAGCCCTCCGGACCGACGTAGGCGATGGCGGTCATGGGTTGCCCGGGCTGGGACTCGTCGAGCAGGCTCACGAAGGCAGGTCCGCTCGAGATCCGGGTCGCGTCCTGGAACGCGTGCCGAACGAAGTCGCGAAACTCGTCGCCGCTGGCGTGCACGGTCTCGATGCGGCACAACGAGTCGCGGCACTCGACGCTGAGAACCGACGATCCCTTGGGCAGCGCAGCACGCACACCATTTTCAAGGCTTTGGGCCCGATCTCTCGACGCGGTCAGGGGCGCCGCAACGAAGGATGCTTGCATCTGATCGCGCATCTCCTCGGACGTGACCGCCGATCCATTCTGCGATGGAGCTTCGGCGACCGCGACGCCAGCGGCACCAACCGGCTCGTCCTCGACGGGATTGGCCGGGCTCGGGCGCGCCGGCCGAGTCCACGCGACCGGCGCCGGCGCGACCCTCGGTTTCGCCGGCACCCCGAACTCCGTCCGAACGGTGGATGACGGTTCGACCTCCCTGGTCGCTACCAGGAGATACATGCCGCTGCCGAGCACGGCAAAGGCAATGACGAAGATCCATGGCTTCATGGGTGCCGCTCCTGGTCAGTCGGCTAGTAATTCACCGTGTGCACCCGACCGCCTGGAAGCACCAGGCAGTCGATCATGATCGAGCCCCCCGACGGCGCCCACACGTTGAGGAAGATGTCGGCGGGCGGACCGAAGAACGGTAGGCCGCCGGGGGCGGCGTTACCCGCGGACTGACCGCCGAAGACGAACGATGTCCCTCCGCTGTTGGAGCTCATGGCGTTGCAGCGGACGTCACTCGCGACACTGGCGCCTTGCGCTGTTACCGTCAGATAGTACCAGCCGGAGACGCTGCCATCGGTGACCAGCGGGATGTGCCAGAATGCGGCGCTGCTGGAGCTGTTGGTTACCGTGGGTCCGTTGGGCGACCAGAAATCGGCTTGCGAGAAGAAGGCCGAGCTGCCGCTGCGGGCGGTGATGGTGCGCGCTTCTGACGACAGGGGCGAGCCGGGTGTGGCTCTCATGCTGATCACGCGGCCACCCGGATCGACTTCCGCAGCGGTCGGAGGGTGAGGTCCATGGCGTCGGCCCAACGGTCGCGGAGGGCAAGCGCGCGGAGCTGGAGGATGGGCGGCCGGCCTCGTCCCCGAGCTGCCGCGCGATTTCGAGCGGCCCGGTTGGTCGCGCGGCCTGCAGCTGCCGCGGGCAGCTCAGTGGACGAAGTTGCCCATGCGCTCGTAGCGCATGTTGAGCGGATTCAAGTGCAGGATCCTCTCGCCAAAGCCGTTGAGCAGCGGCGGACCCATCGAGAGCCAGATGAAGATCGCCTTGCCCTTGATGTTCTCGAGGGGCACCGGGCCCCACCAGCGCGAGTCGTTGGAGTTGTTGCGGTTGTCGCCCATCGCGAAGACGTAGCCGTCGGGGACGAGGTAGTGCATCCGCGGCTTGCAGGTCGGGTTGAGCCGATCCGGATCGGGCGCGGTGCGCACCAGCGTGCCGACCGCGTGCTCGTTGTACATGCGACCACTACAGCCCGGCGTGGCCGAGCGCTCGTCGACGCCGCTGAGCGGAAACTCGTGGGACTGCGCGTTGCCCTCGGCACTCGACGCGCCAAAGCCCGGGTACACGTCGGCCAGCTGCGAGGCTCGCTCGAAGTCGACGTCCTCGGCGGTCGCGCCATCGGCGATGCGGCGCGCCTTGTACTGCTCCCAGTACGCGGGCCAGCCCAGCTGCTGCGCGGCCGCCGCGTCGGGCCGCTCGCGATCGTGGAAGACCGAGAACGCCTCGTCGCCGAGCCCGGTGGTGTAGTGGCTGCACTTGTCGGTGTGCCAGGCCGCCGAGCCCTCGGGCACGTTCCAGAACGTGCAGTCGGGATCGGTCAGCGTCTCCTTCACCTCGAGGCCGTTGACGTACAGCACGTCGCAGCGCACCTCGACGGTGTCGCCGCCCACCGCGACGATGCGCTTGATGAAGTCGCGCTCGGGGGTGCACGGCTGCTTGAAGACGATGACCTCGCCGCGGCGGGGCTTGCGCACCTCGAACAGCTTCACGTCGGTGTAGGGGATGTGGACCCCGTACAACACCTTGTTGACGAAGATGAAGTCGCCGATCTCCATGGTCGGCACCATCGACGCCGACGGGATCTTGAAGGCCTCGACCATGAACGCGCGCAGGCCCAGCGCGATCAGCAGGGCCACGCCGATCGACTCGCCGTACTCGCGGGCCGGCGACTTCTTGACCGCGGCGACCACCTTGTCGACGCCGGCGTCGACGGCGGGCAGCGCGCGCCGCATCGCCGCCGGGTCCCGCTTCACGACGGCGTCCCGCAGCGGCGTCGCGACCCGGGCCAGCATCGCGCGGTCGTCCGCGCCGACCTGACTCTTGCGCGCGATCGCGCCGGCCACGTCGCGCAGGGCCGAGCGGGCCTCTTCGCGCACGCGCCGATCGAGGCGCTTGGCCGCGATCCCGCCCGCGACCGCCATCAGTTGTCGACCTTCAGCACGGTCAAGAACGCCTCCTGCGGGAGCTCGACCGAGCCGACCGACTTCATGCGCCGCTTGCCCTCTTTCTGCTTGTTGAGCAGCTTCTTTTTGCGCGAGATGTCACCGCCGTAACACTTGGCGGTGACGTCCTTGCGCATCGCCTTCACGGTCGTGCGCGAGATGATCTTGCTGCCGATCGCGGCCTGGATGGCCACGTCGAACATCTGGCGCGGCACCACGTCCTTCATCTTCGAACACAGCTCGACGCCGCGGTGATACGCGTTGTCCTTGTGCGAGACGATCGACAGCGCGTCGACGCGCTCGCCGTTGATGAGCACGTCGATGCGGACCAGGTCGCTGTCGCGGTGGCCGGCCGGCTCGTAGTCGAGGGACGCGTAGCCGCGGCTCATCGTCTTGAGACGATCGTAGAATCCGAACACCACCTCGGCCAGCGGGATCTCGTAGACCACGCGGACCCGGCCGTTGGGATCGTAGTGCAGGCCCTGCTGGATGCCGCGGCGCTCCTCGCACAGCTGCATGATCGGTCCGACGTACTCCTGCGGCAGGTGCACCGTCGCGGTGATGATCGGCTCCTCGATCTTGTCGAACTTGCCGCTGTCGGGGACCTTGGCCGGGTTGTCGATGACGACCGGCGTCTCGCTGCCGTTGAGGTAGATGCGGTACTGCACGCTCGGCGCGGTGGTGATCAGGTTGAGGTCGAACTCGCGCTCGAGCCGCTCCTGGATGATCTCCATGTGCAGCAGGCCGAGGAAGCCGCAGCGGAAGCCGAAGCCGAGGGCGGCCGACGACTCGGGCTCGTAGGTCACCGCGGCGTCGTTGAGCACCAGCTTGCCCAGCGCGTCGCGCAGGTCCTGGTAGTCGGCGGCGTCGACGGGGAACATGCCGGCGAACACCATCGGCTGGACCTGCTTGAAGCCGGGCAGCTGGCCCGGGCACGGCCGGGTGTCGTCGGTCATGGTGTCGCCAACGCGGGCGTGGGCGATGTCCTTGATCGAGGCAGCGACGATGCCGACCTCGCCGGCGACCAGCTCGTCGACCTCAAGCAGGTGAGGCTGGCGCACCGCCAACATCGTGCAGTCGTAGACCTGATTGGTGGCCCAGAACCGCAGCTTCTGGCCGCGCTTGACCGTGCCCTTGAAGACCCGCACCAGCACGACGACGCCGCGGAACTGATCGTACCAGCTGTCGAAGATCAGGGCCTCGAGCGGGTCGTCCTTGCTGCCGGTGGGCGGCGGGATGCGCGCCACCAGGGTCTCGAGCATCTCGCCGATGCCGACGCCGGTCTTGGCGCTGACCAGGCAGGCGTCTTGAGCTGGGATGCCGATGGTCTCCTCGATCTGGTTCTTGACCCAGTCGGGGCGCGCGACCGGCAGGTCGATCTTGTTGAGGACCGGGACGATCTCGAGGTTGTTGTCGAGCGCGACGTAGACGTTGGCCAGGGTCTGGGCCTCGACGCCCTGGGCGGCGTCGACGACGAGGAGCGCGCCCTCGCAGGCGGCCAGGCTGCGCGAGACCTCGTAGTGGAAGTCGACGTGGCCGGGGGTGTCGATGAGGTTCAGCTGGTAGTCGATGCCGTCGTTGGCGCGGTAGGTCAGGCGCACCGACTGCGCCTTGATCGTGATGCCACGCTCCTTTTCGAGATCCATGGAGTCGAGGTACTGCGCCTTGCTCTCGCGCTGAGTCAGCGCGCCGCAGTGTTCGAGGATGCGATCGGCGAGCGTGGTCTTGCCGTGATCGATGTGCGCGATGATGGAGAAGTTGCGGATACGGTCGGGAGGCGTGGACATCTACGGCACGGCAATCGTGAGTTGTTCAGGCAAGCTGTCGCGGTGGCGCTCGAGCACGAGCGCGACCGCCTCCTGCACGCAATCGTCGAAGGTCCGATGGGTCCGCGCGGCGAGTAAGCGCAGTCGCTCGACGTCGTCGGTGGACAACTGGACCGTCGTCGAGATCGTGCGGCGGGCCACGGCGGCGCACCATACGTTGCGCCACGTCACCGGTCAACGCCCGCCGGGGGTGCGGCGGCTTGCGCGACCCGGTGCGGCCGACTACCCTCGCTGGATGTCACGCATATCTGCGGTCTTGCTTGTGGCGGCGCTCGCGATCGCGGCGGGGTGCAACAAGAACAAGAAGAACGACACCGTCGCCAACCAGGGCGGCGACGCCTCGAGCGAGGTCGGCAAGGTCGATCCGACGCTGTGCGAGACCGCCGGCAAGAACGTGATGTCGTACGACCTCAACCGCGACGGCCGGCCCGACGTCTGGAAGATGTACAAGGTCGAAGATCAGGGCGGCACCAACGTCGAGATCCTGACCTGCAAGCAGGTCGACTTCGATCATGACGGCCGCAAGGACTGGGTGGTCGGCTACACGCCCAAGGGCACGCCAGCCTTCGAGAAGGCCGACTTCGACTACGACGACCGCTTCGACATGTCGGCGATCTACGATCCCAAGACTGGCAAGCGGCTCGAGGTCGAGCGCGACAGCGACTTCGACGGCAAGTACGACACCAAGGAGATCTACGACCGCTTCGAGACGCTGACCGCGGTGCGCCGCGATCGCAACGCCGACGGCAACCCGGACTACTGGGAGCAGTACAAGGACGGCTCGCTGGTCGCGATCTTGTACGACGACGACTACGACAACAAGGTCGACCGCCGCGAGGAGGTCCCCGGCAGCCGTCCCAAGTTCGTGGCGCCCGAAGCGGCCAACGACGCGGTGCTCGGCGCGCCAGCGGCCGGCAGCGGCTCGGCCGCGACCCCGGCGCCGGGCGCGACCGCCGGCTCTGCCAAGCCCAAGTGACCGTCGTCGACAAGCCCTGGGGCCACGAGCTGATCTGGGCGCACACCGACCGCTACGTCGGCAAGATCCTCCACATCAAGGCGGGAGAGTCGCTGTCGCTCCAGTACCACCGGGTCAAGGACGAGACCGTCATGGTGCTGGTCGGCCGCATGCGCTTCGAGCATTTCGTCGACGGGGAGGCGCCGTCGGTGCGCGAGCTGGCGCCGCGCGAGCCGTTCCACATCCCGCCCGGGCTGCGCCACCGCATGGTCGCGATCGAGGACACCGACGTGCTCGAGGTGTCGACGCCCGAGCTCGACGACGTCGTGCGTCTGGCCGACCGCTACGGCCGCTCGGGCTGACCCTCAGCTCGCCGGGCCCGGCTACTTCTTCTCGGCCATCTTGCGCTTGAGCGCGGCCAGCTCGTCCTCGAGGGACGGCGCCTTGGAGCGCCCGGCCCTGGCCTTGAGGTCGGCCAGCGGATCGCGGGACGGCCCGGCTGGACGCGCCCGGGGCGGCGGCGAGGACCGCGGCATGCGATCGGCGGTGGCCGCGGCGGCCCGGGCCGCGATGGCCGCCGCGTCGAGGTCGGCCAGCTCCCGGTCGAGGGTGGCCAGCTCGGCGAGCAGGCGGTGCATCGTCGGCTGATCGGCGGCCCGGCGGGCGCCGTCGACCGAGCGGACCAGCTCGGCCTTGCGGGCCGCGGCCTCGGCGCGCAGCGCGTCGAGCTGGGCGACCGCGGGTGGTGCGGGCGGTGGCGGCGCGCCGCCCAGATCCTCCAGATCGCCGGGCACGGCGACCGTGCGAGCGGCCGCGCTGGCGGCGGTGGTCGCGGTGCGCAGCTTCTCGTGGGTCGCGGCCCGGGCCTCGGCGCGGTGCTCCTCGATGACGGCCCGGCGGTCGGTCGCCACCGCCCACAGCACCTCGACGACCTGATCGGCGCCGTCGTGGGACGGCGTGAGCGCGGGCGCGCGCAGGGCGGCCTCGATCGCCGACGGCACCAGCAGCGCGCCCTGGGCGGCGACGCCGCGACCGCGGGCCTCGAGGCTCGCGGCGATCTTGCCGGCGTTGTCCACCTCGTCGTCGACCAGCGCGATGAGCCGGGCGCCGATGAGCATGGCGCGCGCGACCGCACGCGGCCGGGGCCGGGCCACCACCAGCTCGCCGGCCCGCCAGGTGCGCGCGGTATCGGCGCTGGCGCCAAACAGCTTGGCGCGGAGCCCGAGGACCGGGACCTGGCGGCGCAGCACCGCCGCGGCCTCGACGTCGCCGGCGGCGTCGAACAGGAACGTGAGCCCGTCGCTCACGTCGGCCAGCGACAGCTGCAGGGCGATCTGCCCGGTCAGCTCGGCGCCCATCCCGGCGACCTCGATCACCACCGCGCGCGTCGCGAGCCCGAAGCGTTGGGCCAGCGCGGCCCGGGCGTCGCTGGCGGCCTCGGCGAAGGCGCGCTCGCCCAGCGCGCCAACGACCAGGATGCGGTCACCCTCGACGCCGTGCTCCTCGAGGAGCACCGCGGCCTCGTCGTCGACGGTGAGCAGGCGATCGGCGTCGGCCTCGCTCCAGGCCTTGCCGGGCTCGAGCTCGCCCACCACGGCCACCACCGGCGCGGGATTGGTCGCATGATCGCGGGCCACCGTCAGCGCCGCGGTCGCGTATGGATCGAAGGCCAGCGCGACGTCGGGCGGGTTGGTGTCGATCTCCTTGCGCAGGCGCCGCTCGGCCGACTCGCCCAGCAGGACGCGACGCACGCGGTCAAAGCCGCCGCCCCCGCCGATCGGCCCCAGATCGATGGCGCGAACCCGCATCCCGGCGGCCTCGCAGGCGGCTAGCACCGGCACCACGACCGCGGCCTCCGACGAGCTGGTGGTGACGACCAGGACGTGGGGCGCCGAGGCGGTCACGGTCGCACCCGCGGCGCGACCAGGTTGGCCGGCACCCGCCCGGTCAGCACGTCACGCACCGCAGTCATGCACAGCTCGGCCATTCGCACCCGAGCCGTAGTCGTAGCGGATCCCAGGTGCGGCGCCAAGACGGTTCGGGGCGCGGCGAGCAGCCGCGGCGCGATCGCCGGCTCGTGGGTGAACACGTCGAGGCCGGCGCCGCCCAGGTGGCCGCGCTCCAACGCCTCGGCCACCGCGTCGTCGTCGACGATGGCGCCGCGCGCGGTGTTGACCAGGATCGCGCCGGGCCGCATGCGCGCGATCGCGGCGCGGTCGACCAGGCCCCGGGTCGCCGGCGTGAGCGGACAGTGCAGCGAGATCGCGTCGACCTGGCCCCACAGCGCGGCGAGCGGGACCCGCTCGATCCCGTCATCGTCGGAGACGTCGCCCGGGCCGGCGCGGTCGTGCTCCGCGGCGACGACCCGCAGGCCGAAGCCTCGGGCCCGCCGCGCCACCGCGCGCCCGATGCGGCCCAGCCCGATGATCCCGAGGCTGCCCAGCGCGGTGCCCAGGAGCAGGTCCGGGGCCCAGCCGTCCCAGGCGCCGGCCCGCACCAGCGCCTCGCCCTCCCCGAGCCGGCGCGCCGCCGCGAGCAGCAACAGCATCGCAAAGTCGGCCGTGGCCTCGGTGAGCACGTCGGGCGTGTTGGCGATCGCGACGCCGCGAGCCTGAGCCGCCGCGACGTCGATGTTGTCGACCCCGACCGCGAAGTTGGCCACCACTCGCAGGCGCGGCGCGCCCGCGAGCACCGCGGCGTCGATGCGGTCGCTGAGCAGGCAGATCAGCGCCTCGGCGTCGGCCAACTCGGCGAGCCAGCGGGCGCGCGGCCAGCGCGGCTCGGGCCCGTCGATGGCGCCCACCACCTGATGCCCGGCGAGCTGTTCTTGCCAGCCGCCAGCGGTCGCCGGGAAGCGCGCGGTCACGACGATCTTCGCCACCGACCGAGCCTAACACTACTGCGTCACCCCCCTCGGGGGCGGCGGCGCGGCGGCGCGGGCGCCTCGCGGCTTACCTCCTCGCTCGCTCCTCGACGTCCAAGCGTACGTCTTCGCCGCTCGACTGCGGGGGCGCTCGCGATCGGCCTCGCGCGGCCACGCCTCGCTCCTCCTCGGAGGTGACGCAGTCGTGCGAACCCGGGGTAACCGCGCGCAGGCGCGATGCGGGTTGACAACTACACCTCCCCACAATAGCTTCCGCGCGCTGGCCCCGGGGGCGGACCAACAGGTGGGACTCCATGGAAACGCGCACGAATCCAGAACTTTCCGGCTCGGTGTCGCTGAGCCCGTGGCACTCTGACCCGGTGCTGCGCGCGCCAGAATCCGGCGGAGGCCCCGAGCTCGAGGTCGATCTGTTCGGCGACGACGACGCCGAGCTGACCCAGGCGATCCCGGCGGTCTACGATCTCCAGAGCCGCTTCACCGGCCGGCGCCCCGCGCTCGAGGTGCTCGTCGCGCACTTCGCCAAGACCTTGGCCGATCGCGCGTTGGGGTTCGTCGTCATCGTCGGTGATCCTGGCATGGGCAAGAGCCGCCTGCTAAGCGAGCTGGCCCGGGCCTGCCGCGCCGAGACCGCCGACGTGCGGGTCCTGACGGGCGCCGCCGAGGAAGGCGCGGGCCCTTTCCACGCCATCGGGCGCCTGCTCAACCAGCGCTTCGGCATCGCGCCCGGCACCTCGATCGGCGAGGCCCGCGAGCGGGTCATCGCCGGCGTCGCCGACATCCTGCAGCCGGCCCGCGTCACCGAGGTCGCGCACCTGCTCGCCCACCTGATGCGGGTGCCCTTCGACGACAGCGCGGTCGTCACGCCGCTGCTCGAGGCGCCCCAGCAGCTCGAGAGCCGCACGTTCCTGGCGCTGCGCCGCTTCCTCGCCGCCGACGCCGACCGCCGGCCCCTGGTGCTCTGCCTCGAGAACCTCGAGCTGGCCAGCGCCGAGACCATCAACCTGGTCAACTATCTGGTGGCCGGCCTGGGCTCGTCGCCGGTGATGATCGCGGTCACCGCCCAGGCCTCGCTGTTCGAGCTGCACCCGAGCTTTGGCGCCGGCGATCAGCCGTTCGAGCGCATCGAGCTGGGCGCGCTGTCGTCGACCGACACCGACGACCTGCTGCGCGAGCTGCTGCGCCCGCTGGGCAGCGTGCCCGATCGCCTGCTGGTCCACGCCCGCTCCCTCGGGGGCTCGCCGCGCGCGCTGCAAGAGCTCATCCGCCTGCTGCTCGAGAGCGACTGTATCGTGCGCGGGCCAGGCTCGTCGTGGCGGCTCGACGCGGTGCGCCTGGCCGAGACCCCGCTGCCCCGCACCTACGACCAGCTGGTGCTGGCGCGGCTCGAGGTGATGGAGCCGACCAACCGCCGCGTCCTCGAGATGGCCGCCACGATCGGCGAGGTGTGCTGGATGGACGCGGTGCTCGCCCTCGAGCGCGGCAGTGACCTGCAGATCGACGATCCCGACGGACCGACGCTGGCCCAGATCGCGTCGTCCGGCGATCACTCGCGCACCACGGTCAACGCGGCGCTGTCGTCGCTGGTCGAGCACGAGTGGTTGGTCGAGGCCGAGCCGCCCACCATGGCCGGCGAGCGCGAGCTGCGCTTCGCCTACCCGATCCTGCACGCGCTGGTCGATCGCGGCGTCGATCCCAGCCGGCGTCGGCAGTACCACCGGCTGGCTGCGCAGTGGCTCGAGCTGCGGCCCGAGGGCCGGGGACCGGCCGCGCAGGAGCACGTCGCGCGGCACCTCGAGCTGGCCGGTGAGCTACGCGAGGCCGCCGGCCGCTACCGGCGCGCCGCCGAGGCCGCGCGGGCGTCGTACGACAACCTCCGCGCGATCCGGCTCTACGATCGCGCGCTGGTCTGCCTGGGCGACAGCGACCACGCCGCGCGCATCCACCTGTGGCATGACCTGGGCTCGGTCTACGAGCACATCGGCGACTTCGAGGCGGCGCTGGGCGCCTTCGAGCGCATGTTGCGGCTGTCGTGGGTCGGGGCGTCCAAGGCGAAGGCCGCCGTCGCGTTCAACAAGATGGGGCGAGTGTGGCGCCGCAAGGGCGACCTCAAGCTCGGCCTCGAGTACCTCGAGCGCGGCGCCGAGCTGTTCCGGGCCGCCGGCGACGTCCGCGGCATCGCCGGCTCGCTCGACGACGTCGGCAAGGTGTTGCACCTGCTCGGTCGCCTCGACGAGGCCCACGCCAAGATCACCGAGGCGCTGCAGCGGCGTGGCAAGGGCGGCGACAAGCGCTCGATCGCGGCGTCGCTGTCGAACCTCGGCCTGGTCCAGCAGGCCCGCGGCGATCACGAGGCGGCGTTCAACTGTCACCACGAGGCGCTCGAGCTGCGGCGCGCCGCCGGCGATCGCTGGGGCGTGGTGGTGTCGATGAACAACCTCGCCGTGCTGCACTACGAGCTGGGCGATCACGTCGACGCCCGCGCCGGCTGGATGGCTGCGCTGGCCGAGGCCGAGGAGATCGGCTCGCTGCCGGGCGCGGCCATGGTGCTCACCAACCTCGGCGAGCTCGCCCTCGAGGAGCACAAGCTCGAAGAGGCCCGGCGCCGCCTCGACGATGCCCTCGAGATCTCCGAGGACATCGAGGATCGCCAGCTCGAGGCAGAATGCTGCCGAAATCTAGCGCTCCTCGAGAACCAGCTGGGCGCGGTCAAGCTGGCCCGCACCTTGGCCGAGCGCGCGCTCGCGGTCGCGACCGTGGCCGGCATCAAGGAGCTCGAGGGCCAAGCCCTGCTCACCGTCGGACAGGTGCTGTCGACCAGCCTTTACGACGCCGAGTCGACCGAGCTGCTCGGCGAGGGCGAAGAGCCGCCGGCCGAGGGCTACTTCCGACGCGGGCTCGCGGTGCTGCGCGGCATCGGCCGCGACTCCGCGACCGCCCGCGCCCTCGAGCAGTTCGGCCGCTACAAGATCGAAAACGGCGAGCGCGACGCCGGCAAGGATCTGCTCCGCGAGGCCCTCGCCATTTACGCCCGCCTCGGCATGCGGCGCGGCGAGCGCGTGCAGCAACAGCTGGCCGCGCTCTAGGTCGCGCCGTCGCCGACGTGCAGCGATGACGCCGACGTCGGGTCTACCCCGGCTTCGCAGGCCTGGGCGCGCGGGGCAGGTCAACGCCGAGCGGCGCTACTCTTGGCGATACGAGAAGCGCAGCTCGTAGTCGCACAGGTGGAAGACGTCGCCCTCGTCGATGCGCTTGTTGTCGATGCGCATGCCCTTGTAGTCGATGCCGTTGGTCGACCCGAGATCCTTGATGTAGAACGTGCCGTTGCGACGGATGACGGCCGCGTGCTTGCGCGAGATGTTGCCGTCCTTGATCGCGAGGTCGCTGGTCTTGCTGCCGCGACCGATGATGAACTGGTCCTTGGCGACCGGGTAGCGCTGACCGTTGAACGACAGGAACAAGGTCGAGCCGTTGGCCGCCGGCATCGCCGGTGCGGGCGCCGGCGCGGGCGCGGGCGCGGGCTGACTGTAATTGGGCTGCTGGCCGAAGTTGGAAGTCGGTCCGGGACGGCCGGGCGACGCCCCCATGCCGGGATGACCGGCGGGCGTGGGCGGGGCGGGACGGCGCGGCGCCTGGGGCAGCGTCGACGGACTGCTCGCGGCGGGCGGCTGCGTCGTCGGCTGCGGCCGCCGCGGCGGCTGGCTGATCGGGGGCTCGCGACCCGGCCCAGGCTCGCGGCCCTGCTCGCGGCCCTGCTCGCGGCCCATGCCAGGAGCACCACTCGACGACGGCGACGGCGCGCCCTGCGCCGGGTAGTTCTTGGACCGCGCGTAGTAGCGCATCGACTCGTTGATCAAGTAGTCGATCGAGCAGTCGAAGTCGTTGGCCATCTGCTCGAACGTCTCCCACAGGACGTCTCGGCAGTAAAAGTGGCGCATCGTCTTCTTGCTCTGGTCCATCCTTGCGTCACTCCTGGCGTCGGCCGCTGAGATTACTACTTGTCGCAGCGCTTCGCTGCATTTCGGCGTGTCTATCGCTGCGTGATCACATCAACGCAGCGTGGCGGCGAGCTCGGTGGCTCGCTGCCCGAGAGTCGGAACCGGCTTCTGCGCCTTCTTGTCGAGCCCGGACTGATCGCCCCAGAAGCCGTTGAGCTTGGCCTTGTCAGCACCGAGCGCAGCGACCCGATCGGCGTCGGTCTTGGATCCGAGCGCGACCAGCGCCTCGACGCCGACCCACCGCGCGACCCAGCTCTTGTCGACGAGCAGCGCGCGGGCCGCGGCCAGGATCGCCTCACGATCACCGAGCGAGGTGAGCGGCGTGACCACCGAGCCGACCAGCTGAGCCTGCTCGTAGGCGCCGTTGGGCGACAGCTGCGCGGCGACGATGGGCAGCGCCTGGGCGCCGCCGCAGCGGATGGCGTTGTTGGCGCCGACCCAGCGGAAACGCGGGTCGCGGTGGGGCTGGCTCACCATCGTGGTGAGCGGCGCCAGGCAGCCCGGCATGCCGGCGGCGCGGATCAGCTCGACCGCGTCGTTGGCGACGCGCGCGCCCTGGCTGTCGTCGCGGGCGATGGCGCCCAACCTGTCGAGGCTGGGTCCGAGGGCGGCCGGCTCGGCGACCGGGAACAGGCCGCCGGGATCGATGTACGCCTTCCAGACCGAGCCGACCGCGCGCGCGGTGAGGGTCTCGTCGCCGCGATCCATCGTCGCGATCTCGAGCACGAGCTTGACCGCGTCGGGCGAGCCCGAGGCGGCCAGACCGAACAGCAGCTGGTCGCCCATCTTGCGACGGCGGCCGTCCTTGTCGGGCGTCGCGATGATGCGGTTGGCCTCGGCGATGAGGCGCTCGCCGGCCTTGGGACCGAGCGCGCGGATGATCGTGACGCCCTGGTAGCGGCCCGCGATGGCGCGGCCCTCGAAGTAGCCGCCGGTGAGCCAGTCGGTGAGATAGCCGTCGATGACGCCGCGGGTGTCGTCGTCGGCGTACTCGCGCAGCTCGAACAGCGCGTCCTTGCCGGCCTCCTGGATCGGGCTCGGCTTGGCCATCTCGCCCTCGACGCGGGCCATGTTCCACAGCCGCGGCGCGAGCTTCGCGATCACCTTGGCACGCCGCTCGGGGCCCATCGCCTCGAAGGCCTTCTTCACGTCCTCGTCGTCGCCCCGCTTGTAGAGGTTCTCGGCGGCGTGGGCCGACAGGTCGGCGTCGAGGCCGATATTGCGCAGCGCGCCCTGGAGCTTGCCCAGCCCCTTCTTCGACGTCATCCACTTGTCGATGTTGGCGTGGTTGGTCTTCTCGCACGCGGTCAGGCTCACGAGCCCGATCAGCGCGAGGGCGATGACGAACGACTTCGACACGATGCGCGATGTAACCACGAAAGCCACCTCGGGTTGATCCCGTGCCGCCCAGCATCTTTGGGCACTGGCGATGCTACCGTGCCGCGGTGCGCGCCCCGCCCGCCCGACCTCCGCGCCGCGCGCTGGTGGCGTGCGCCGTCGCTGCCGGCGTCGCGAGCGTCGTCGGTGTGACCGCCGCGGTCTCGGCCCCGGCCGACAACCCAGCCACCGACGGGCAGGTCTTCGCCGGCGTGACTGGTGCCGATCCCGCCAACGTCGCGACCAACGCCGCGACCCTGATCCGGCTGCCACCCGGTGTGCGCCTGTTCGCGCTCGGCACCGTCGCGCTCGATCAGTTCTCGGTGCAGCGCCGGCTGGTGTCGGCCACCGGCGGCGCGCTCAGCACCGGCCCCCGGGTCGACGATGCCAACGTCGGCGTCGGCTTCAACCTCGGCATCGTCTACACGTTCCCGCGCGGCGCGTTCAGCGGCACGGTCGCGCTACGTCCGCCCGACGAGACGATCGTCGACGAGGCCACCGGCTACCACAGCCTCGGCAGCCGCAGCCGGCGCATCGACTGGTTCACCCTGGCCGGCGGGTTCAAGCCGACGAGCTGGCTCTACCTCGGGCTGTCAGCGACGGTCGTCGAGCGGCGCCAGCGGATCGCCTTCGCGCGTGACAGCGCGCTCGACGCCGGGCGCGATCCGGCCCGGGGCATCGGCAGCGATTGCGCCGGCCTGCCCTGCGGCCTCGAGAATCCGGCCGCCCGCGAGCTGTGGACCGTCGACGTCGCGAGCGCCGACATCTTCGAGAACCTGACCTACTCGGTGGGCGCGCTGGCCCGGCTGCCGGCCGGCGTCTGGGTCGGCGCCGCGGCGGTTCGGCCCTGGCAGGCCGGCACCTTCGCGATGACCGGTGACGCCGAGATCGTCGCCGCGCCGCGCGATGGCGGCGCCACGCTGCGGGGCGAGGCGGTCGTGGTGCAGCGCCTGCCCGAGGTGTGGCGCCTGGGCGCGCGCGGACCGGTGACGCCGGAGTGGGAGCTGGTCGGCGAGCTGCGCTGGCGCCGCCTGTGGCGCACCGACCCCATCGACGTGCGGGTCTTTGGCGGCACGATCACGGGCACCGACCTGCCGGAGTGGCAGCTCCGGCCCAACGGCGTCCACGACGCCTACGCCGCCGACCTCGGCCTCGAGCAGATCGACTTCGGCCAGCGCTGGCGCTTCGGCGGCAAGCTCGGCGTCGACACCGGCGCGACCGCGGCCAACCGCCTCTCGGCGCGCGCGCCCTGGGGACCGCAGCTCAGCGCCGCGCTGGGCGCGCAGGTGCGCCTCGACCGCTGGATCCTCCAGGTCGGCTATCGCGTCGACGCCCAGCTGCCGACCTCGTCGGACCCGAGCGCCTTCGATCCGCTGGCCGCGATCGCCTGCATCGAGTCGGACTACGACTACGATCTGCCGGCCTGCGCGACGTTGCGCGCCGGCTACGGCACGTCGACCGGCGCCGGCACCTACGGCCGCTTCTCGCACACCGCGCGCGTGGTGCTGCAGCTGGCGCTGCCATGATCGCGATCTACGGCGGCAGCGGCACGCTGGGGCGACGCATCGCGGCGCGGCTGGTCGATACCGGCGACGCGGTGGTGCTGGTGGGACGCGATCGTGCGCGCCTCGAGGCCACGGCCGCCGCGCTGCAGCTCGACGACGTCCGCGTCGCCGCGGTCCACGACGCGGCCGCGCTGGCCGCCGCCTTCGCCGACGCGACCGTGGTGATCGGCTGCGCGGGACCGCTGCATCGGGTCGGAGCGCCGGTGGCGGCCGCGGCCCTCGCGGTGGGCGCGCACTACCTCGACGTCGCGACCGAGCCGGCCTTCGTGCGCCAGCTATACGAGGAGCACGAGTCGGCGGCGCGCCGCGACGGCCGCTGTGTGGTGAGCGGCCTGGGCGCGCTGGGCGCGCTCGGCGACTGGGCCGCGCACTGGGCCGCGACCGCGCTCACCGCCGGCGATCCGGCGGTCGGGCCCGGCGAGCGCATCGCCGACGACGATCCGCTCGACGCCATCGCGATCGGCTACACCTTCGACGGGGTACGGGTCGCGGCCGGGCTCGGCCGCTCGCTGGTCGCCGCGCTCACCGGCCCGACGGTGACCTGGCGCGGCGGACGCTGGGACGAGATCGCGGCGGGGGTGCGCGGACGCACCTTCGACTTCGGTGCGCTCGGGCCGCGCCGCGCGCGCGAGCTACCCACCATCGAGGCGATCACGGTGCCGCGGCACATCGCGGCCCGCCGGGTCGAGACCTTCGTCGCGCCGACCGGCTCGGTGTGGATCGATCGCGCGATCGGTGCCGCCGCGCCACTGCTGCGCTGGTTGCCTGGCCTGGCGGCGACCGCGCTGGCGATCGCTGATCAGGGTCCACCGTCCGACGATACCGACGACGAGCGGGCCCACGCGTCGTCACGCTTCGCGTTGGTCGCCGAGGCCCGCCGCGCCGACAGCGCAGCTCGCGTCACGATCGTCGGTCACGACGTCTACGCCACCGCGGCGACGGTGTGCGCGCAGCTCGCGCGGGCGCTGGCCAGCGGCGCCCTCGACCGCGCCGGCGTGCTCGCGCCCAGCCAGCTGCTGGCCGGCGCCCGCGCGCTGGGCGTGATGACCGACCTGGACATCACGACGTCATTCTAGGGAGGACCGTCGCCGGCCCTCCCTTCGTATTTCCAGGGAGGGCCGTCGCCGGCCCTCCCCTCGTCGGGGCCAGGTCCCCGCCGAGCCTCCCCTCCACGACGTCCGGATCGTGGCGACGGCACGCCCTCGTCGGGGCCAGGTTACCGCCGAGCCTCCCCTCCCCGACGTCCGGATCGTGGCGACGGCACGCCCTCGTCGGGCCAGGTCCCCGCCGAGCCTCCCCTCCACGACGTCCGGATCGTGGCGACGGCACGCCCTCGTCGGGGCCAGGTTACCGCCGAGCCTCCCCTCCACGACGTCCGGATCGTGGAG
>Ga0105046_10001923_pt1 | contig 32469 bp, 28 predicted proteins | sample MAT03_FD_78385 | JGI IMG/M metagenome (GOLD analysis project Ga0105046, IMG submission 78385) | Freshwater microbial communities from Lake Fryxell liftoff mats and glacier meltwater in Antarctica - MAT-03 (megahit assembly) | ecosystem: Environmental > Aquatic > Freshwater > Ice > Liftoff...
GTAGCAAAACGTTTTAGATCCCCCTAAATCCCCGCGCTGGCGCGCCGCTGCGCTAGAAAAAAGGGGGACTTTGAATCCAGTTCCCCCCTTTTTATAGACGCGAAGCGGCTTCCCGAAGGGTAGAGGGCTAGGGGGATCAACAGGTGTCTAAAATCACAGCAGACCACTTTTCAAACATCCTCTTAGAAGCTTGTTTTTATTTAGGTCGAACTACTTAGTCACGATCGCCAGGTGAGTTGAGTTTCCGCTTCGCACGCATAACTGGGGCTATGTTTTTAACCCTTGTGGCAACGGCTGTCGTTGCGATCGCCACAGAGTTTGGTTTTCTGAGGCAGAATTGCGTATCATGCAAACAGAATTAGGCTTCTTTCTCTGATGTCAACATCTCAATTTACAAATTCCGCCAACCTTGATGGCAATCAAGCCTCAACCCTGGCTGTTCTGGGTCAACTCATTGATGTAGTAGCTGCCCTGCGATCGCCCCAAGGTGGATGCCCGTGGGATTTAGCCCAAACACCCGAAACCCTGATTCCCTATGTGATTGAAGAAGCCTATGAGGTGGTAGACGCGATTCGTCAAGGAAATCCAGAGGCGATCGCCGATGAGCTAGGAGATTTGTTGCTCCAGGTGGTGTTGCAGTCACAAATTGCCAACGAGGCCGGACAGTTTGATCTGGCCACGGTGGCGCAGGGTATCACCGCCAAGCTGATTCGCCGCCATCCCCATGTCTTTGACAATCACAATGGCGATCGCTCAGTCCAGTCGGCAGATCAGGTGCGGCAAAATTGGGAACAAATTAAGGCTGAGGAAGAGCAGCAGTCAACTGGTACCCAGAGTTTGTTACCTCGGCTTAGTCGCTATGCGCGATCGCTACCGCCTTTGACCGCTGGTCTAAAAATCTCCCAAAAAGCCGCAGCGGTTGGGTTTGAATGGCAACGAGTAGAAGATGTCTGGGCCAAGCTAGAGGAAGAATTAGACGAGTTTCGACAGGCGATCGCCCATGAACCAAAAGCCAACCAACAATCAGAACTGGGCGATGTGCTGTTTACTCTAATTAATCTGGCGCGTTGGTATAAACTCGACCCGGCTGAAGCGGTTTATGATACCAACCATCGCTTTATTCGTCGCCTAGAGCAAATGGAAGCCGTAGCCGATCGCCCTTTCTCTGCCTATACGCCCAACGAACTCGAAACCCTATGGCAACAGGCCAAAGCAAACTTGGCAGAAATAAAATCGGCAGAAACAAACTTAGCAGAACCGTCTTGACATCTGTCACCCTACAGTGACGAATCAGTGTCTTCTCCCTCTTCTGTCTCTTCTTCGGAATGGCTAGCAATCAACACAGGATCTTGGTACAGCGGCACTGTAAATGTCACTGTAGACCCCAACCCCTCTCCCAAACTATAGAAGTTGACAATGCCATTCATCGCCTCTACTAACTTCTGAGAAATTGTCAGCCCTAAACCTGTTCCGCCATATTGTCGCGTTCGAGAACCATCCACCTGGCTAAACGATTGAAATAATTTGTCTTGCTTCTCTAGCGACACGCCAATGCCCGTATCAGCCACGCTAATTTTTGCCATACCGGCCTTTTCGCCGCTCAGCTTGGGCAAAATATCTGTTGTGATAATAATGCTGCCTTCGTGGGTAAATTTAATGGCATTATTTACCAGGTTTAGCATTACCTGTAGCAACCGTTGGTAATTGCCCAATAAAATAACGGGGTCTCGGGTCGTAGGATATCGGATCTTGAAAATCAACCTTTTCTGCTGAGCTTGAGTGCGAGCAAAGTTTTCTACATCTGTCAGCACATCATTTAGCTTGACTGGATTTAGCTCAAGCTGCATTTTCCCAGCTTCAATCTTGGCGATGTCAAGGATGTCATTGATGATGTTTAGCAGGTGAAAAGCTGAACGATAGGCTTCTTGGATGAATTCTTCTTGCTCTACCGGGTCATCAACCATGCCGTCCATGATCAGCTTTAGAAACCCAAGCATACCGTTAAGCGGCGTTCGCAGCTCGTGGGAAGTGTTGGCTAGAAATTCACTTTTGAGCCGCGAGGCTTCTTCAGCCTGCTGACGTGCTTCTTTTAGCTCTTCGTGCTGTTGAACTAAATCAGCATTGGCTCGGCGTAAATCTGCTGTGAGATTTAGACTTTCGGCAAACACATTAGCGTGGGCAATACCGGTGCCGACTTGATCTGCTAGTTCTTGAATCAGCCCAACCTCTACTTCATTCCACGTCCAAGATTGGTCAGTTTGGTGCAAAATGATCAACCCATTTGGCTCGTCTTTATGACAAGTAGCCACCACCAGCAGCGATCGCTCTCCTGCTTCAGGGGTTTCTAGTTCAACGGCTTTAACAGGCTTGAGTGTATCCAGTGCCTGTCTAAGATAAGGGTAGGCAGAAGCCTCCAGTTCTAAACCCAGATGCGAACTTAAACCGGGCTGGCAGTACTCTGCGACTACTGTAACTATAGGACTGTGGGGTTCGTAGGAACACACTAAACAACGACTAACCCCCAAGATTTCACCCAAGCCATCTGCGGTCTGTTGCCAAATGGTGTGGAGGTCTAATGTTCGGCGAATTGTCCAAGCGACCTGAGTTAGGGGCTTCTGATATAGACTGGAGTAACGTTCGCGCTGAATAGGCGTGCAGTAGGGCGGTGTTTCTGTAAGCTGTGCGGCCTGCTCTTCGGAACAGTGATGCAAGAATTGCCCAACGATAGTAGCAACTGTGGGGGCATGATTTGGCAACAGCAGCGGGCTAATTGTGAGGTCAAACACCAAATATTGACCGTCACAGTAAAAGGGATAGCGAAACTGCTCGGCGCTAGACAATTCCAAGACCTGTTGGAGCCGCTTTAAGTAAGAGGCGATCGCCACGGGTACAAAGTCAGCCTGCCCCTCCAACAAAGATTTACCAACTATCTGAGCTGAGATTAGGCCGTATGCGTCAGCTTCACGCCAGTAAAACGAAAGGTAGGTTCCGCTCCCATCTTGGGTAAACACCAAATCTGTCGGTGTCGGAACCTGTAAAAAATTGTTGAGCCGCTTAGCAATAGCTAAGTTCCCAGGATTTGCAGAACGAGAGAAGTCGCCGGACAACGTCATCAGCGTGGAGTGTGGAGAGGTCTATCAAATATTCAGTACTTCACCTAACGTAGCCTGTCGTAGATGCAACCTGCAATGCCTAAAATCCTTCTGTAATTTTCCAGATAATTCCTTCAGTAGATTGTACAAGACTTCGATGTCCTGAGCGGCTACCTAAACCGATTTTTTCGCGTCCCTACACAACCGATTTTTTCGCGTCCCTACACGTTGGTAGCCTCCCTTTGGTAGCCTCCCTTTGGTAGCTTCTCTAGGCAGAAAGTCTGAATAATGTGCTAAACGTGCTGTTTATTTTTTTGAACGCTTCGCCCAGCATACCGTTCAAAGAATAAACCTAGTCGTTCCACTCGCCACGAGGAGGCACAGGTGGATTGCGCTGTAGCGATCGCGTTAAGTCGTCGTCTCGTGATGCCCCGCCCCGCAACCATTGACGTACAGCCACTTCAATAACTTTACTGGGGTCGGTGGTGAGGTGATTAATTTGGTTGAGCAGTTCAGCATCAATTTGAATCGCCAAGTTCACTTTGCTGGATGGCTCAGATTGCACAACAGGATCACTCATAGGTGCCGGGTTCCTCAGTAATTGAAATTCAGTCGCTAAAACTAGGTAAACAATGAACTGCTGCCATAAAACACAGGGTCTGGAGAGATGGGGACACGCAGAACCTTCAGTTGCACTGTATACGCAATTAGAGAATTCTACACGCATTAGGGGCAATCATTAAGGTTTGTTAACAATAGTAGATACAATTCCTGAAGATACTTAGCCAGTAGGGCTAATCCCGCTTGGAGTGATTTCCCTAGCAAGCCTAGCAATCTTGTTAGGCTTTATAGATAGGATGATGGACGCTAATGGCATCATTTTTTGAGGTTCTGACCGTGTGTTCGCTTCCCGGTCACTGCCCACATGGAGCTGTATGGAGCGATCGCTTCTTAATTACAGCTAAAAGCATTGTTGCTACTAGAAGTATTACAATACGCTAAGCATGTGTCTGCGTTAAAAAGGCTCAATGTATCTACTTAGAAACGATATTTTAGAGACGATTTTGAGTAGAGGGAGTGAGCTGATTGACTGACAAAACCTGTTAGTCAGATCCCCGAAAGCCCTCACCCTAGCCCTTTCCCGAGGGGAGAGGAAACCTGGAAGGGTAGATCAACTCCCCTCGCCCTCTGGGAGAGGGGTTGGGGGTGAGGGCTATAGACTTTTGTCAGTAAACCAGGGGAGTAAGACAGTCTTAAATTTAAATCATGATTTTTAGAGGTCAGGCAAAGCCCGCGCTTCAAAAAATCATTTTAAATCATGATTTTTAGAGGTCAGGCAAAGCCCGCGCTTCAAAAAATCATTGCATCAATACCCCTACCTTCTAAAGTAGCAAAGCTTCTGGATGACGAGCCAGAGCCATGTAGTCGCAGCAGTATACCAGTCCAGTTTTCCCTTGGGGGCTATGACCGACGTACCCGTTTCCAATATCCGTAACTTCTCTATCATTGCCCACATTGACCACGGCAAGTCTACCCTGGCAGACCGCTTGTTGCAGTTTACGGGCACCGTAAATAAACGAGAAATGAAAGAACAGTTTCTCGACAATATGGATTTGGAGCGTGAGCGCGGCATCACGATTAAGCTGCAAGCCGCTCGCATGAATTACCACGGTGAAGATGGGCAAGACTATGTGCTAAACCTGATTGATACCCCAGGGCACGTAGACTTTTCCTATGAGGTGTCACGCTCTCTGGCGGCCTGTGAAGGAGCGCTATTGGTTGTGGACGCATCGCAAGGGGTAGAAGCGCAAACCCTGGCAAATGTTTACCTAGCGTTAGAGAACAACCTGGAAATTATTCCAGTGCTGAATAAGATTGACCTACCGGGAGCAGAACCCGATCGCGTCAAAGGCGAAATTGAGGAAATCATTGGCCTAGATTGCAGTGGCGCGATTCATGCCTCTGCCAAAGAAGGAATCGGCATTCACGAAATTCTAGAGTCGATTGTGCATTTGGTGCCACCGCCCAAAGATACCGTTAACGAGCGGCTGCGGGCGCTGATTTTTGATAGCTATTACGATTCTTACCGGGGCGTTATCGTCTACTTCCGGGTGATGGATGGCATCGTCAAGAAGGGCGATCGCGTTCGTTTGATGATGTCCCATAAAGAGTATGTGATCGACGAACTGGGCGTGCTCTCACCCACACAAGTGCAGGTTGACCAGCTTCATGCAGGGGAAGTGGGCTACTTTGCTGCTGCCATTAAATCGGTCGAAGATGCGCGGGTGGGCGACACCATTACCTTGGCGATCGCCCCCGCCACTGAAGCCCTCCCCGGCTACACCGAAGCCAAGCCAATGGTGTTCTGCGGACTCTTCCCTACCGATGCTGACCAGTTTGAAGACCTGCGAGAAGCACTGGAAAAGCTGCGCCTCAACGATGCGGCTCTGCAATACGAACCAGAAACCTCTAGCGCTATGGGCTTCGGCTTTCGCTGTGGCTTTTTGGGGCTGCTGCACATGGAAATTGTGCAAGAACGGCTAGAGCGAGAATACAACCTGGATTTGATTACTACGGCTCCCTCGGTAGTCTACAAAGTAATCAAAATCGACGGCACGGAGCTTTACATCGACAACCCTAGCAACTTGCCCGATCCGCAGTACCGGGAAACGTTAGAGGAACCCTACGTCAAGGTAGACATGATTACTCCCGAAGAGTTTGTCGGCTCCCTGATGGACTTGAGCCAAACGCGACGGGGCGTATTCAAAGACATGAAGTACCTAACTCAGGGTCGCACGACTTTAACGTATGAACTACCGCTGGCAGAAGTCGTCACCGATTTCTTTGACCAGATGAAATCGCGATCGCGCGGCTATGCCAGCATGGAATATCACATAATCGGCTACCGCGAAAACCCGCTGGTTAAGCTCGACATTCTAATTAACGGCGAGCCTGTCGATCCACTTGCCACTATCGTGCATCGAGATAAGGCGTACCACGTCGGTAAAGCATTGGTGGAAAAACTCAAAGAGCTAATTCCCCGCCACCAGTTCAAAATCCCCATCCAGGCCACCATTGGCAGCCGCGTTGTGGCTAGCGAAAATATTCCAGCCCTACGCAAAGACGTGTTAGCTAAATGCTACGGCGGCGATATTAGCCGGAAAAAGAAATTGCTGCAAAAGCAAGCTAAAGGTAAAAAGCGGATGAAATCTGTCGGCACCGTCGATGTCCCCCAAGAAGCATTCATGGCTGTGCTCAAACTTCAATAAGGTATAGCCGTAGAGACGCGATTCACCCGTGTAGAGACGCGATTCACCCGTGTAGAGACGCGATTAATCGCGTCTCTACACGGGTGAATTATGTGGGGAACACCCCGATCACGTACTCGCCTTCATTTACTGCCTGATTAGTGGATACGTCGTATACGCGCCCATCGCGATCGGCGTAAATTTCAAGGACTATGGGCACCGTGCCTTCTTTGTTAAAGCTCAACAACTGATAGAGCCGCTGCTTGGCTCGTACCCTAGAACCCAGCGGCACTCTAGCTTGAACCACGCCGCCTGCTGGGGCATAGTAGCGCTGAAGCTGGCTGCGCTGAGTGAATGCGAGAGGCTGGGGCTGAATCGACGGAGTAATCGGCAGATGAAGCATGCGCTTTGCCGTCAGATAGTTTTGCACCCCCCGAACTCCTTTTGCTACAGCGCCTGGGCTAAGTTGCATCCCAGAGCCTAGCTCAAGGGTATAGGCTTCTATGTCGAACCGCATCGGCTTACCCAAAATAGCCAAACATCGCTCTAACGCTAGCCAGGGTTTGATAAACGCTTCATCGAACGCATCGCCATCGTATTCATCTAACAAGACAGCCGTTTCGAGTAAAAATAGGGCGGCACTGGCAGCGCGATCGCGAAAATAGTAAACGTATTCCAATCCCTGATCGCTTGACGTGTGCAAATCAATCACATAATCAGCATCTAGACAAAGGGATTGCAGACAATAGCGGTATTTTTCAGCTTGGGGCACCCCTGCAGGAGATTGAATCTGGTCGGATAGCTGGGCAAAACGCGCCAGAATAGTTTGACGATAGGCTTGTTGAATAGTGTTGAGATCGGCATCCAGATGAGTTTTGGCAAACGTTAAAATATCGTCTCCGTGGGTTTCGTAGTCCCAAAAAATGCGGTTCCAATCTCTACCGTCATACGAATTAAATCGACCTGGAGAATAATGGTGCGATCGCGCATTCACCCCCAGCGGATTGCACATCGGCACTAGCCAGAGTTCACCCGTTAGCTGCTCAGGTTTCAAGTCTTGCAAAACGGTCATAAGCTGGGCAATAACCGCGTTTCCCGCGATTTCACCTCCATGCAAGTTGGCTTGCAGGTAAGCCTTTTTACCCGGATTTGCCCCCACAAATTTGTAGACTTGCAGGGTAAGGCGATCGCCCGATGCCAACTGTAGCAGCGGCAGAGTTTCAATTACTGGAATCACTAAGTCAGTCTCCGATACGCCAAGCCACACTGATTTTTGCACTCAATATAGGCTTTGTGACTGACTTCTGGATGGCCTTGCTATGTAAACGTTTTAGAAAGTTGAGTGATGTTGCGAGTGCGCCGCGATCGCAACATCACTCAACTGCATAAGTCTTTAATTTTTAGCAGTTAATTTTAGGGCTTATGCATAAGGTGTTTAGATCCTCGACTTCTGACTAAAACTCTGCAAAGCCTTATCCCATAGCAGAAGTCGGGGATCTTTGCATCAGTCCTAAATTTGTTTCCAAGCATAGTAAGTAGTTCAACCTAAATAAAAACAAGCTTCTAAAAGTCTGCGCCGCCCGCGCAGCGGGCGGCGCAGACTTTTAAGGTTTTATATTTAATTACGCCCATCTACTTAGAGTTCTAATAGAGATAGCTGGACAGCTTACCTGCTCTTGATAGTCAAGCGATCCGGAGAAATTTGAGAAACTTTTGGCGGCTATTAGCGTCTTAGTGTGTACGCTCTAAATTTAAATCGCGATTCCCTAATCATTAGAGGTGTAGATTGTCTTATTGAAATTTACGCAGAATAAGGCTCTCGACAAAGCACCCGCATCAAACCTCAGCGAGAACCTCTATAAAATTAGATTTTATTTAACTTATATGCATGTTTGATCAAAATCATTGACCTGTTTCCCCCCTATCACTGACCGAGGAGAACTAAGATGAACCCCGTTACCCGCATAACTCTCGCAGCCACTCTTGCCTTCACAACGATTGGCATTTCGGCTCCGCACTGGCCTGCACAGGCTGTGGAGAGCGTCAGTACGGCCACTCAGCAACATGAACTGCCACAGCCTCAAGCAGAGACTCTGCTAGCTCAGTTCGCAGATTTCGACTTTGACGATTACGACGGTAGCGATCGCAACGACAACGACCGTAACGACAACGACCGCAACAATAATCGAAACGATCGCAACAACGGCGATCGCTGGAATAATAGCGATCGCCAAGGCAATAGCGATCGCTGGACGACTAACGATCGGCGGAACAATGGCGCGAATCGCGACAATGATGATCGCTGGAATCAAGGTGATAGCTGGGATCGAGGCGATAGCTGGGATCGAGGCGATAGCTGGGATCGCGATGACGACGATGATCGCCGGGATGATGATGACTATCGGGGTAGTCGTAACGGCTGCTATGGACTTTACGCAAATCGGGACGGGGTACCTGGGCGGGGTGACGCTGAAGTGATTGCCCGCGAATTCTTGGGATGTCAGCTAGGCATTGAACCGTATTCTCGCGACGTTGAGATTGTGGGAGTTGGCAGCGATCGCCGTAACTGGGTAGTACGCGGCAAAGTAGATGGGGAGTTCTTTAGAATTGATATCGACTCTGATGACGCAGAGATTGTAAACTTCGACCCACCCAATGGGCGCAATGATAACGACGATGATAACGATCGGGACGTTATTTTCTTCTAAAGAACACGGTAGTCCTGAGCCTGTAATAATTTCATGCAGCGCGGGTTTTGCCCGCGCTGCATAAAATTATTAGCTCACTACGCGAGGTAAACAAAAACCATCCCGTCGTTAGTGGAATGGTTTCAAAATATTTTCAGTTTTCTATTTTAGATTGCGACTCTAGATTGCGACTCTAGATTGCGATCGCCAACATTAGTCAATAGAAACAGCCTTCACATCAACTGGGTCAGCGCTGGCTACAACTTGATCGCCTTCTGTCTCGTTCCTCTGCGCTTTCACACGACTAATTAACAACTGAGACACTTCGGTGAACAGAAGCGTAATGATCACCGCATCGTCAATCTGACCAATGAAGGGAATAAAGTCAGGTGCAATGTCAAACGGCATGACCACATAGGCCAAAGAAGCTAAGATAATCCACCAGCGATATTTTGGATTGCGGATTGTATCGCGGTACCAGTCGTAAAGACCTTGGAGAGGAAATGTCATGTGAGGTGTCCTTCATTCAACCTCCTTATCTTCTCTGATTCAAACAAAAATTATTAGTGGGAATAACCGCCTAAAACAGGTCTGGAGATTCCCCCTCAAGAAATCAGGAATTTATGGGGCGATCGCGCTGACATAGAACAGACAAAGTGCCGAAACCTCAAAGCCTTGTGCTGCCAACTAGGCAGCACAAGGCTTTGAGGTCTGGATTTTGTATAAGTTGAACTGCTAACTAGCCTATCAAAACTGCCTAAATTCTATATCGACCTAATGCCGCATTAGCCTGTGCCAGGAGAATTTCAGCGCTCTCCTCAACCTTCACTCCAGGCATACCCTTTTTTAGCAGTCTTTGAAGACAACAGTCTTTGAAGACAGAGCCGTACCCTCAATTTTCAGACCTTAGGCTACTTTAATCGTTGTCCCACTCTTCGTGCCCAAGCAGATCACCAATGCGATCGCGCAGCAAAAAATCACATTCTTCTAATTCTTCTTCAACACAGGCCCATTCGCGAGCTGGAATGTATTTACAGAGCGTGTAAATCGGCTGTTGACGGTTCACTGTGCCTCGTTGGACGAGGTGCCGAACTTCGTCTTGAAGTAGATCTACGGAGTATTGAATGGATTGGAGCATAATTCACCTTCTGACATCTGACTGGTAGAAATGTAACTCTTCAGAATTGCAAAGTTTTATAATGCAAAGTTACAAAATCATCATATACGTCTTTACGCTAGTCTGGATGTTTTGTATTTGACTATACCGAATACTGTTTATTGTTATCCCAATTCAGCGAGAGCGACATTAAGTAATGTTAAAAAGTCATGATCTCACAACATTTTTAGAGTACTAATGTATTCCTTTTGAGGTATATTTCTGACACAAAATGACTTGTAGCAGGTTGTGTAGACGTTCTACTAGGAACTTATTGCGGTTCCAAATTAGCACCATTTATGCAACGGATTTGTTCTGTCAAGGTTTTGTGTCAACCTAGAAGTCAAATGTGGCAAATGATGCTGCTTAAAGATGCTACGCCACACCTGATTAGCGTTGTAACTCCACGAAGTGAGGTAAATCCGTCATCATATTCAGAGTGGGTTGTTTGAAGCTGGGAGTTAACAACGGGTATGAGTGAATTTGATATTCAGGCACCGTTTGAGCCAAAGGGAGATCAGCCCAAAGCGATCGCTCAACTAACCGACTACATCAATGCCCAAAACCGCTACCAAACGTTGCTGGGGGCAACAGGTACAGGCAAAACTCACACCATTGCACGGGTCATTCAAAATGTTGGTAAACCGACGCTACTACTAGCACACAACAAAACGCTGGCGGCGCAGCTATGTAACGAGCTACGCGAATTTTTTCCCGACAATGCGGTGGAATACTTTATTAGCTATTACGATTACTACCAGCCTGAAGCGTACATTCCAGTCACCGACACCTACATCGCTAAAACTGCGTCGATCAACGAAGAAATCGACATGTTGCGCCACTCGGCCACGCGATCGCTATTTGAGCGCAAAGACGTGATTGTGGTAGCGTCCATTAGCTGCATTTACGGCTTGGGAATTCCGTCTGAGTACCTAAATGCCTCTGTGCCGCTGCGGGTTGGCATGGAAACCGATCAGCGGCAAATTCTGCGTGACCTATCTACGATCCAGTATGAGCGCAACGATTTGGAGCCGGGGCGAGGCCGCTTCCGGGTCAAAGGCGACGTACTAGAAATTGGCCCCGCCTACGAAGATCGGATCATTCGGGTGGAGTTTTTTGGGGATGAAATTGACGCAATTCGCTATATAGACCCAATTACAGGCACCACGCTGCAAAGTATGGATGGCGTGAATATTTACCCCGCTAAGCACTTTGTCACCCCAGCCGATCGCCTGGAAGAAGCGTGTGAGGCCATTCAAGCTGAATTGAAAGAACAACTCATTGTTTTAGAGAGCGAAAATAAGCTGTTAGAGGCTCAGCGGCTGGAGCAGCGCACCCGGTATGACTTGGAAATGCTGCGCGAAGTGGGCTACTGCAACGGGGTGGAAAACTATGCCCGCCACCTGGCAGGACGGACTGCGGGGTCTCCACCAGAATGTTTAATCGACTATTTCCCGGACGACTGGCTGCTGGTGATTGACGAATCTCACGTTACCTTGCCGCAGATCAAAGCCATGTATAACGGCGATCGCGCCCGCAAAACGGTGTTGATTGACCACGGCTTTCGGTTGCCAAGTGCTGCCGATAACCGCCCGCTCAAAGACGAAGAATTTTGGCAGAAGGTGAATCAGTGCATTTTTGTATCTGCAACGCCGGGGCTATGGGAATTAGAAATCTCAGGTGGTGAGTTCAACACCATCGGCACACCTAAAGAAGAGCGCAAGGTTTATAAATTAGGCACAGGCCGCGTGGCCGAGCAGGTAATTCGTCCCACGGGCGTAATTGATCCCGAAATCTTTGTGCGGCCTACCGATGGGCAAATCGACGACCTGCTAGGCGAAATTTTGGCGCGGGTGAAGCTGGGCGAACGCACTCTGATTACTACGCTAACCAAGCGGATGGCGGAAGACCTAACGGACTATTTGCAAGAGCGCTCAGTTCGCGTTCGTTACCTGCATTCTGAAATTAACTCCATTGAGCGCATCGAGATTTTGCAAGACCTGCGCCAGGGCGTTTTTGATGTGTTGGTTGGCGTTAACTTGCTGCGAGAAGGGCTTGACCTGCCGGAAGTGTCTCTGGTCGCTATTTTAGATGCCGATAAAGAAGGTTTCTTACGTGCCGAGCGATCGCTAATTCAAACCATCGGACGCGCGGCTCGCCATGTGCGGGGTCAGGCTATTCTCTATGCCGACAACCTCACCGATAGTATGGCTCGTGCCATCAGCGAAACCGATCGCCGCCGCACCATTCAGATGGCGCACAACGAAAAATTTGGCATTATTCCGCGATCTATTATCAAAAAGCAAAATAACTCTATTTTGCAATTTCTGGAAGTGTCGCGCCGGGTCTCTAGCCACGAACTGGAAGAGGTATTTGAACACTCCAACGAACTTCCGCTAGACACAATTCCCGATCTGATTGTGAAACTAGAGGTGCAAATGAAAGAAGCGGCTAAAAAGATGGAATTTGAAGAAGCCGCCAAGTTTCGCGATCGCATCAAACAACTGCGCGATCGCCTCACCGGACGACGATAAGGCGCACAACCACATTACAATCCAATAGTTGCTGGTGAAGGGATAGCGAAGCCACTCTTTCACCAGCAGCTATTGGATTATTTTAATTCACGGTTCGGTAGTCCTAAATTGGTAAGGATTTTTTGATGGGCGGGCTTCGCCCATCAAAAAATCCTTACATCAATACCACTACCCACAGTTCTATAGCGGTAGCCCTGATCAATAGGACGCCTCCCTGTCATTCCCGCGCAGGCGGGAATCCATCTGCTCGATCGGTGCCAGCGTCATTCCCGCGCAGGCGGGAATGACGCTGGCATGTCCTAAGCTTTATGACTATAGCTCTACAAGAGCGCCGGGTTGGCCGTGAATCAGCGAAGTACAACGATGTCACACTACCACTCTGAACACCTTGTCATTTTTACCCGCTATCCCCAGTCCGGAAAAGCCAAAACCCGTATGATCCCGGCGTTGGGTTCAGAAGGGGCAGCGCAGTTGCAGCGTCAGATGACAGAACATACCCTTCGGCAGATCGGAGCGTTGGTGGAGGGCGATCGCGTCTCAGCAGACCATGCTACCTCGGTAGGAATTTGGTTCTCAGGCGGAACCAGCGACCTGATGCGCGAATGGCTGGGTTTAGGTTGGCACTATCAGCCTCAGCCCGATGGGGATTTAGGGATGCGGATGGTCGCAGCGCTGCAAGCGGCGTTTGACCAAGGGGTAGAGCGCGCTGTAGTCATTGGCACCGACTGTCCTGGTGTAGACAAACGCTGTTTGACCGAGGCATTTGCTACCTTACAACAGCACGACCTGGTACTGGGGCCAGCAACCGACGGGGGCTATTACTTAATTGGGCTGCGGCGACTGATCCCGGAGCTATTTGTCGGCGTGCCGTGGAGTACGGCAGATGTACTGCAAACAACACTAGCGATCGCCCACACGCTATCTCTCTCTACAGCGCAGCTCGAACCCCTAGCCGATGTCGATTATCCTGCCGACTTGCCTGTCTGGGAGGCCATACAGCAGCAGCTCATTTCGGTGATTATCCCTGTGCTCAACGAAGCAGCCAGTATTGAGGCGTGTCTACAGCAAATTGATGCCGCAGACAATGTGGAAGTGATTGTAGTAGATGGCGGCAGCCAAGACGATACGGTGAGGCGATCGCAGGCGTGGGGGGTGCGGGTGTTGACAACCGATCCGGGGCGCGCCCACCAGATGAATGTGGGTGCCCAAGCCGCTGCGGGAAACCTGCTGCTTTTTTTACATGCTGATACGCGGCTGCCCCCAAACTTTGCCGCACTGGTGCGCCAGACTTTAGCACAGCCGAATGTGAGCGCTGGTGCGTTTGATCTAAAAATTGACGATGACACGATGCCGGGATTGCGCTGGGTAGAATGGGGCGTAAAGTGGCGATCGCGTCTATTACAACTGCCCTATGGCGATCAGGCTATTTTTTTAACGGCGGCAACCTTCCGCGCTGTGGGTGGTTTTCCTGCCATTCCCATCATGGAAGATTTTGAACTGGTGCGGCGCTTGCGATCGCGTGGACGGGTGGCGATCGCCCCCGCTACAGTGCTCACCTCTAGCCGCCGCTGGAAAAAACTAGGCATCTGGCGCACCACGGTAATCAACCAGCTCACTATTGCCGCCTATTTGCTCAAACTGCCCCTAACACGCTTGGCACATTGGTACAGAAAGTCATAATTCACATAAAATTCAAGGTCATACCGTTTAAAAGTAGTCCTATAATTGGTAATGATTTTTTGCAGCGCGGGCAAAGCCCACGCTGCAAAAAATTATCCCCGATTCTGCAATCCCAAATAAGCAACCCGGCTAGGATACTTCCCCTCGATTTGTTACACCAGAATCTCCACTGCCATGACCCTGCTCTCTATTCTCTACGGGCTATTTTTACTCAGCGTGTTGGGGCTGTATTGGTCTACCGAGGGGCGATCGCTCAAATTGTGGGTGCTGTTGGTGGCCAGTTTGTTGTTCTACAGTTCCCTGCAAATTTATTACGTGCCTCTGCTGTTGGCTCTGACCGTCATGACCTTCCGCATTGGAATTGCCCTCAGCGCCCCAGTAGACTGGCGCATCGAAAATACCGACTGGCAATTTGCCCAACAGGATTGGAACCGTCGCCGCCTCAAGCTGCTGGTGATTGGCATTTGTCTAAATGTGTTGCTGCTGCTGGGGATCAAGTACGTCCCGTTTTTATTATCCACGGTGGGCGAGTTGGCCAATCAGCCTGCTGTAATCACCCAGGCCGACTGGCTTAGCCAACATCTAATTGCACCGTTGGGGATTAGCTTTTTTTGCTTTGAATGCATTGCCTATCTAGTAGATGTGTATCGGGGTGCGCCCGCAACCTACGACTTACTAAAGTTTTCAACCTATAAACTGTTTTTTCCCAAACTGCTATCAGGCCCTATTACTCGCTTTCATCCACTGGCGGCGCAGTTTCAAACGCAAAGCTTCCCCCCAGTCAGTCAGATCGTGGAAGGGCTATGGCTGATTGCTTGTGGGGCGGTCAAAAAACTCCTGTTGGCCGATCACCTGAGCACGCTGGTCAATTTGAGCTTTGACAATCTGGAACGGGCTGGCAGTGGCGATCTGTGGCTGGCGGTGTTTGCCTATGGCCTACAGCTTTATCTGGATTTTAGTGGCTATGTCGATATTGCACGGGGCACGGCTATGCTGTTGGGATTCAACCTGCCGCCCAACTTTAATTTCCCCTACTTCACTACTAGCATCGCTGACTTTTGGCGACGCTGGCACATGACCTTGGGCGAGTGGCTCCGCAATTACCTGTACTTTCCGCTGGGGGGTTCTCGACAAGGGCTGTTGCGAACCTGCGTCAACTTGATGATTATTATGCTGATTGCAGGCGTGTGGCATGGGGTTGGCTGGGGTTTTATTGTCTGGGGGGCGCTGCAAGGTCTATTTCTGGTGATCCATCGGCTGGCGATCGCCCTTTCAGACCAGTGGAGCTTGCTCAAGCGCGGCTGGGAGTCGCTACCGGGGACATTGCTAGCTTGGGCGATCACTCAGGGAGCGGTCTTCTTTTCCTGGATTTTCTTTCGGTTGCCCGATCTGTCACAGTCCACGTTGGTCGTGCAGCGCTTGTGGGGGCACTCGGCAGATATTCAATTTGCCCAAAAAATTTACGTCGAAACCCTGCAGAGCGATCGCCTCCATATCACGCTGCTGCTGTGGGGATTGGTGGGGCTAATGGCGATCGCCTTTGCTGCCACGCGCTGGCTGAAGCTGCAACTCAACTGGACGGTAAAAGTTCTGCTGGTTCCGGTCTGTCTATTGGCGGCCTGGTTGTTGGCTCCTAACGACAGCCCTCCCTATATTTATTTCGATTTTTGATCGAGCAGGGCGGGTTTTTGTCACGACGTTTTTTAGCAAGTGCTCGACATAACCCGCCCCTACAGTCGTGGACGATGGCTCAATCAAACTCCGGTGCCCAGATGCTAGAGACTTCCATTTCCCAGCCGGGTAACAGCTCTGGAACGGTGAAGCGATCGCCGTTGTGCAGGGTGATGGGTTCCGCTTGGTCTCTGTACACTTCGATGGTCTGAGTCCGGTAGTCTACCAGGGCACCCACGGTGGTGCCTAGGTCTATAAACTGCCGGATTTTGGTTCGCAGAGCGTTAAGGTCGTCGGTTTTAGAGCGAACCTCAAAAATGAGATCGGGCACGAGGTTGGCAAAGTCTTCGGTGGTGCGTCGTAGTCGTTCTGCTTTAACGAATGACGCATCTGGGGCACGCACATCTGCATCAGCGTTAGGTAGCTTAAATCCTGCACTGGATGCCGTGACGCGTCCTAATTTTCGCGGTCGCACCCAGTTGCGTAGTTGCGCCACAATCTCAGCCGCCACTTCATCCGACTCGTACCCAGATGGACTCATGACAATAATGGCTCCATCGACTAGTTCTAGGCGGTGATTGGGGTGCTGCTGCTGGAAATGTTTCAGGTCTTGGATAGTGAGGGTCATAGTGTCCTCCAACTGCGCTTACTGATAGCATAGGCGATCGCCATACGAGGCTGGGCAAGGTGGGTGGCGATCGCGCTGTTCAGACCTCCGAGGTTTTGGAAACCTCGGAGGTCTTGGGGCAGGAAAGCGATCGCCCAACCTTTTTGCTCGAATCTCCGAGTTCAGAGGGCAACTGTTCGACCTTGGCGATCGCGTCATCTACCCACCAGCCCAGCCCATGATCAAACGATTGGCGGCTGACCTGCAAAATGGTCGAGCAATTCCCGGTGCAGAAAGCGATAGCGCCCCCCGACCCGCTGAAGCAACTTGCGCTCGACGCAGTAGTTGAGAAACCGAGCCAGATTCCAGGGGGCAACGCCGCTTTGCCAGAGGACGAAGCGCAGACAAACATGCTGGACGCAGGCTTGTTCACCACCCACAAGAAAGCCAAATAGCAGCGCAAAAAAAATCACAATTGTAGAAGGTTCTACGCTCCTGAAGAAAATAACCCCAGTGAGATAGAGCAGAGCTGTTGTCCACAGAAAATTTTGAAAGGATTCCCATATTCCCTGATTGGGGTGCGATCGCAGTTGCAGGTCTTGCTTCAGTCCAAAAATCAGCCCACCATTCAGCCCACCATTCAGCCCATAAATCAGCCCGCCAGTCAGCCCGCCAGTCAGCCCATAAATCAGCCCAACAATCAGCCCAACAATCAGCCACCCCTTTAAGCTCTCAAAAATTTTCGGCGCACTTCGTCCGACATCGAAATTTTGAATGTCTCAATAGGTTCAATATCAGCCAGCCCATCAATCAGCCCATCAATCAGCCCACCAATCAGCTCAAAAATCAGCCCAACAATCAGCCGATAGCGGCGGCGTGCCCACTTAGCCTCCAGCCAGTCTGGCTGGAGGCGCTCAATTAGCAGCTCTACCGTATTGTTTTGTTGCAACTGTCGTGCCAGCCAGCGCAGTGTTCGTTGCGTTTGCCGCCAGTCGGGTTCCAGCTCAGTTTTTTCAAATGCCCATTGCCGCCGATCGGGGTTGCCTCGGGGTTCGCGGTCGGCTGCGAGAGTGTCATAGTGCAACCGCTGTTCAATGTAGGCATCATACAAATCTGCTCAGTTGGCAAATGCCTGCCCGTCGTAGGTCACTGCCGCCATGCTCAACAGCAGCGGCACTCGCAAAATGCCGGGGTTGCCTTCAGGGTCGGGTTCTAGCATGGGTCGCATTGCGGGTAAGAATTGAATGTCGTGCCACAGCGCTTTCAGTCCCAAATCGCTTAGGTATTGCTCAATCTGCTCGTCGCTGAGGGGTTCCAGGCAAATTTGCCCCGGCAAACTGTCCAGGGTAGCGCCACCCTCTCGATACTCCTGCTCCCGACAGCACACCACTACTCGCGGGTAGCTCTGCGCAAAGGCATTAATGGCAGCAATGCACTGCCGTTGCGGCTCCATACCCAGCTCATCCAAGCCGTCTAACAAGGGCAGCAGTAACTGTTCGTCTAGCCACTGGGCACCTTCTTGGGGCTGGAGGTTAAACAAATCTTGCAGTTGGGCATTAGCCAATCCCGCAGGGTTGGGGTTTGCTTATCTGCTTTCCAGGCCGATAGTTCAAAGATTACTGGAATCGTTGTACCGGTGTGGTGAACGCTTCGACCAGCAGTTTTTTTGCCAGGGTCAGCAGAGTGGTTGTTTTGCCGCCTCCCGGCGCTCCCAAAATCAGCAGTCTCCCTTGAACATATTTCTGCCAGGAGATTTTTCTACATAGTAGTCTGTCGCTCTAGCAACGCCAATAACTATCGAGTTGCGAGCCTTAAGGGTTTAGTTCGGTGCCTGCACTATCGAGTTGCGATCGCCTCTCCCACCAATTCAGCCTCACAAAAAAATGGGTTCACTCGGCATCTAGACACAAAAATTCTTTAAGCTATGAATAGGGGCTAAGCTGCCTTCTTCGGGTCACACGTTAAGGCTTTTTTCTTAAAACTATGCAAATTCGTCGTCAGCGACCCAATCCGCCCATTTCGGTTGACTACTTGCGCTATCAGGTCATGGCACCTGATGTTGCCCCCCAGAATATTTTGGAAGAAATTGTCTGGCACAAAGAAGTCGAAGTGGTTCAGATGCGCGAACAGGTGCCGCTGACTGATTTACAAAAGAAAGTAAACGATATGCCGCCGCCTCGCAATTTCGTTGCGGCCTTGCAGCAGGGCAAAACGTCTCCTGCCCTGATTGCCGAAGTAAAAAAAGCCTCTCCCAGCAAAGGTGTAATTTGCGCTGATTTTGACCCAGTGGCGATCGCCCAAGCCTACCAACACGGCGGAGCCGCCTGCATTTCGGTACTAACGGACGCGAAGTTTTTCCAGGGCAGTTTCGCCTACTTGAGTCAAATTCGAGACGCTGTAGATGTACCGCTGCTCTGCAAAGATTTTGTGATCTACCCGTACCAAATCTACCAGGCGCGGGTAAATGGAGCCGATGCGGTTTTATTGATTGCAGCGATCCTGCCCGATCAAGATTTGCAGTATTTTCTCAAAATTGTGCACGCGCTCAAAATGACTGCCCTAATTGAAGTTCACACGCTAGAGGAACTGGATCGGGTGCTGATGCTTCAAGGCGTAACCTTAGTAGGCATTAACAACCGCAATCTAGAAGATTTCTCAGTATCGCTAGATATTACGGAAAAAATTCTCGCCCAGCGGCTGTCAGCCCTACAAGAACGTGGAATTTTAGTGGTAAGCGAGTCGGGGCTACATGCGTTTGCCGACTTACAGCAGGTTAAACAGGCAGGAGCAACGGCAGTGTTGATCGGCGAGTCATTGGTAAAGCAACCTGACCCAGAAAAGGCGATCGCCGATCTGTTTCAGGGTTAGTCATCCTGGATTAGTGGTTCAAGATTAAGTAGTGGTACTGATGTAAGGATTTTTTGATGGGCGGGCGAAGCCAGTCCATCAAAAAATCCTTACCAATTTAGGACTACCCAAGATTAATCAGTAAATCCACGGTAGTACTTGAGTTGTGGTGCTATCTTGTTGAAGAAGCAGGTGCTGAACGCTGCTTGAATCGGTTGCACAGCCTAATTTTGCAACGTTGCCGTGTCGTACAGATGTAGAGGTTTACGTTGCGTTAATGTGCTCAATTACTGCCTATCTAACCTGTCTAACTCTCCCATCTTAGGTATTCATGGAACCGATTCCGCTCCCGTCCCATATTCATTACGAACTACTATTACAGATTCTAGAGCGCCAGACAATGGCTGCTGTGCGAGGTAATTCCACCACCTATCAAGACCAGGTGCACGACGTTATTATTGCGTTGCGAAAAGCCATGAGCCAGCAAAAACAGCTTGAGGAACATTTGGGACGCGCCAAGATTCCTGTTGACTACCGCTGGTCGCTTAACAACCACAGCCCTAACCAGGCAGCCCCAAGCTCTATCTCGTCTCCCTCAGAAGCCATGTGAAGCAAAGTTTAGCACGGTGTTCAAGAGCCAAAGTTTCAGCCAAGCTCCACTCCTCAGAGGATTTATTGGCTCAAGTTTTAGTTCGAAATGCGGTAGTGGTATTGATGTAAGGATTTTTTGATGGGCGGGCGAAGTCAGCCCATCAAAAAATCCTTACCAATTTAGGACTACCTGAAATGCCGCCGATTCAGAGAGAATGGAGGATTCCAGGTATGCTGAAAAAAGCGTTCTGACCAAAACTGTGCTGCCTCAAAATTTAGTTCTTCGGGGTTTACTGTTGATGATTGGGTGATGATTCGGTGCCCTTTAGATGCCATCTAAAGGGCACATCCTGTAAACTAATCAAAAGGTCTTTTTCCTGGCTGACTCTCGGTCAGAAGACCTGAGTTTCTGGTTAGGAAACCATGAACCTTGAGAATCGTTCAAGCAAACGTTTCTCAAGGTTCATGGTATGGCTTGAGTCTGATTTGAGTTCTAGTTTGCCTGATCGGGCTATGAACGTCAGGTTGTGTCAGGAAATGGGAGAATGCTTGATCTCATAGGCATTCGAGCGAGCGATTTGAGCATGGTTACGGAAGGGCGATCGCACTGCCATTGCCCACCTAGATGAACCCATGTCACGTAGGGAGGCGCGCTGTGTCACAACCAGACTTGACTCAAGTCTCCTCAGCAATGGATTCCTGCTCACTAGAGCGACTCCGGGTTTCTGAGCCAGATGCGTCTGCCCAAGTGGTGTCGCTTGATCCGAATGTGCTCCTCGATCCGACTATGCTGCTGGAAGAGTTAGCGCAAACGCGATCGCTAGAACAAGAGCGAACCGTACGGATTCATCATCTGGAACAAGCGCTTGACCAGGCACTAGCCTGCATGGAAGAACTGCGGCTGCGGGTACAGGATCAAGGGCTGATTGAAGCCCAGCTAGCCGCTACTGAAAAATTTGCCTCGGTGCAGCAGCAGGCGATCGCCCGACTGAAGTTGCGGCTAAAACAGCAGCAGCAGTTTATGGATACCCAGATTGCAGAAGCCCGTGCCCGTGATTGGGCAACACAAGAGCGGTTGAAAGCAACTGAGGCGGTTGTCAAAGCCCAGCAAGAGGAATTAGAAACGCTGCGATCGCGCTTAGCGGGTAATGCCTTCGATGCCCTACGACTAGACGGGCAGGGGCGGCGACTGCGGTCAAGTGCCGATGCGACTCAGCAGCGTATGGCTGAGCTAGAAGCAGAGGCAGAGCACGCCAAAGCTCTAACTCTGCGGTTGCAGATTCTACTAGAGGCGGCTCAGCAGCGAATTCAAGAGTTGGCCTTAACCCTCAGTGATTACCAGTCGCGCCCGGTTGCCTCAAATCCGCAGCAATTCCATCAACAGCTCACTCTGGATTCCGTTATGCCGGCTGAGCCGCCGAGCCGCAGCAAGCCTCTTGATCGGCGCACCCAGGCGATCGCCACCTTGGGGCAAGATTTAGCACGGGCACAAATCAAAGTAGAAGAGCTAGAAATTGAGCTGTCGCGACAGCTACGGACTCAAGCCCGGTGGCAACATAGCTACCGCGAAATGGAAGCTGAGTGCGATCGCCATCGTGCCCGAATTGCTAGCTTAGAGCACCAAGGTGCTGAAATGCAGGAGCAAATTTTTCAGCACGCTCGCCAGACGAATGAGTACGAAGCGGCAGTGCAGCACTGGAAAGATCAATATGTCATTGGTCAGCGGCAGCTTGCCCAACTTAAAGAGCTACTCGACAGTGCCCAAGTTCAAATTCTCGCCAGCGAACAAGTTGACCCAGAGCTGACGGCTGTTTTTTCGGAATTGATGACCATGATTGAATTGGTTGCTACGACCGAGCTGAATTCTCGGCAACCGCTTGCTCCAGCCTCACCTACGCGTTTTAACTCTCTCGACCTGCCCGATTTTTTACTCCGGCGGCGCACGCAGCGCAGGGGAAACATGAAGGATGAAGGATGAGAAGTTCTTATGGGGGCGCGGTCTTGAATCAGGGGCGATCGCCCTATTTAAGCAAGATTATCAGCCCCATGCCGCGCTTCTGCTTCCCCACTTGTGGCATTCTGGATTATATGCCTGACACATTTCTAATGACAGTTTCCAATGCAATATTTTTTGGCTAAGGGTTTGTGGAGCACGCAAGCGCCCCCAACAGAACATTGGCTTGGCTGAATCGACATGTATTGGTTTCCGAATGACAGTTTCTAAAGGCAGGATAGATTGATGGACAACAAAATGATGCTGATGATTCCTGGTCCTACTCCGGTACCAGAACCTGTGTTGCTGGCGTTGGCAAAGCATCCGATTGGGCACCGCAGCGGCGATTTTGCCAGCATCATGGCAGAGGTCACAAGTGGGCTAAAGTGGCTGCACCAAACCCAAAACGATGTGCTGATTCTAACGGCCAGCGGCACGGGAGCGATGGAAGCAGGGATTATAAACTTTTTGAGTCCCGGCGATCGCGTCTTGGTGGGCTGTAATGGCAAGTTTGGCGATCGCTGGGCAGAGGTCTGCGATGCCTACGGGTTAAACACGGAGAGAGTAACGGCTGAATGGGGCAAACCACTTGACCCCGAACAGTTCCGCACGTTGCTAGAAGCGGATACTGCTAAGCAAATTAAGGCAGTTATCATCACCCATAGCGAAACATCAACGGGCGTTTTGAACGACCTGGAAACTATTAACCGTTATGTCAAAGCTCATGGCGCATTAATCTTAGTCGATGCGGTGACTAGTCTGGGAGCGGCTAACGTACCTACTGATGCTTGGGCGTTGGATGTTGTCGCCTCAGGGTCTCAAAAGGGGTTTATGTTGCCCCCAGGGTTAGGCTTTGTAGCCGTTAGCCCCAAAGCGTGGGAGGCGTACGCCACAGCCAAGCTACCTCGCTACTACTTAGATCTAGGCAAATATCGCAAAGATGCAGCCAAGAACACGACCCCGTTTACCCCCCCGGTAAATATGTTTTTTGCCTTGCAGGTGGCGCTGAAAATGATGCAGGCAGAGGGGTTGGAGAATATTTTCGCCCGCCATCTACGGCAGATGAACGCCACTCGTGCGGCGATGCGATCGCTGGGGTTGCCCCTATATGCAGCAGACGGGGCAGCTAGCCCTGCTATTACTGCGATTGCACCAACTGGGGTAGATTCTGAGCAAATTCGCTCGGTGATGAAAAAGCGATTCGACATCATTTTGGCAGGCGGACAAGACCAGCTCAAGGGTAAGATTTTCCGGGTAGGGCACCTGGGTTTTGTGAGCGATCGCGACATTCTTACTGCCATTAGCGCTCTAGAAGCTACATTGCAAGACCTTGGCTATGACGGCTTTACACTAGGGGCAGGTGTAAGCGCTGCCGCCCAGGCGTTAACGGCCACTTGAAACCACAGGCCGATTAATACAGTTCACCGACAACTTAACCCCTGTACACCCAGTATCTGGGCAACGGCTTAAGCCGTATTAAGGATTGCGTACAAAATAAAACTTAATCTTTTTTTGGACGTGCCGCGCTGAGCACGGCACGTCCAAAAAAAGATTACAGGCTAATTAATTTGTAATCCTAAGCTGCACAAACAAGGAGAATTTTTATCATGGTTCAAACACAAGAAGCACGGACTTTGTTTCAGGCAGCTTACGAAAATCGCTACACCTGGGATGCTAACTTTCCAGGTTTTACGGCAGATGTGGCTCTCAAACAAGGCGATGAAACCTATGCTGCCAAGGTACGGGTCAATGGCGACCTCAGCTACGAGGTACTAGAGGTGGCAGATGAAAAAGTACGCGAATCGCTTCAGGGGATGCTGTGGGAAATCGTTACCCATCGCAAGCGCAACAGCTTTGACCAGGCTCATGGCAAAAACAGCTTTGAGCTGGGCGACACCGACACCACCGGAGCCGTAGAAATTCTCGTCAGCGGCGATTCGATGGGTTCAAACTACAAGTTGCGGAACAACGAAATTTGTCAGGTGAGCCGGGTAATGAGTGGTAACGCTTTTACAATTAACCACAGCTCTAGTCTAGACACTGGGTCGGGCTATATTTCCACAGGCTACGATATCGTGTTTCGCAATGCAGAATCTGACGAGCTAATTCGAGAAAACCGGGTAGATAGCACATACGAAAATGTGGGTGGCTATTATCTGCTGACCCACCAGATGATTCATGCATCCCAGCAAGGAGAACAAACCACGACAGAGTTTAGCCTTGCTAATATTCATTTATTACAGCCAGTCGGGGTGTAATTGGTTAGCTGAAAACGTATTGTGCAAGGATAAATAGAAGAGTTTCCGATGGAGACTCTTCTTGTTTTATTGCTGATTCCCTGATGGAGTTTTATGAGCAGCGTTTTGGTAATTACAGACAACGAATTTAAGACAGAGGTGTTGAGCGAAACGTTGCCTGTACTGGTCTATTTTTGGGCACCTTGGTGTGGCCCCTGCCGCTTGATGTCTCCGGTAATGCAGGCGATCGCCGCTCAATATGGCGATCGCCTCAAAATTGCCAAGATGGAAGTAGACCCCAACCCCGAAACAGTTGCTACCTACAACGTTCAGGGTGTGCCGGCGCTGGTGTTGTTTCAAGCGGGTGAGCCAGTAGAGGCGATCGAGGGAGCCATCAACAAGCAAAAGCTAGAAATCTTCTTAGAGACCCATCTTTCCCAGGCAGTTTAGGGTGAAGCGCATGTTGTGTGCTGCACTCACTATCTGACAGATCTTGATTTCCACATTGGTTCCCTAGCAGGGTGGTCTATTGCCTGTTGTTACTAGACCTCCTGCGTGAATTGTTTCCCGGCGAGCCGGGAAACAATTCACGCCCTCAAAAAGGCATTCATACCCAGATTAAGCAACGCCTATTGCCTTAATTACAGCTTTATTCAACTCTGAGAGTCTTTAAAGAATTCTGAATATTACAGCAGATATGTGGCGGTTTCACCCTGAGCAAAGACAGCATAGGAGGTAAGACCTTTTGGATACTACTGTGGATTTGAGGAACACGTTTATGAATCGCGATATGTGGTTGGCTGGAGCTGTTGCAGGACTGACAGTGCTGGGATTGATGGGTGGAAATGCGATCGCCCAACCTGCTGAGGGCATTTTCCTAAGCGAAGAGGGTGAATTGGCCGAGGGGGACTTGGTTCTACCTACTGACAACAGTCTCTACGACCAATACACATTTGAGGGGCAAGAAGGACAATCTGTCACCATCACGTTAGAGAGTGATGAATTTGACTCTTATGTGGCGCTGATCGGTCCCGACTGGGAGGTTATTGGCGAAAACGACGACGTTGCTCCCGATGTTCAGACTGCACAGCTAGAGGTGACGTTGCCCGCCGATGGCACTTACACTGTGTTCGCCAATGGGTTTGATAGCAGCAGCCGTGGCCAATACAAATTAGAGGTGCTTGCTGCTGAGTAACTGCTTTGAGCTTAGAGGCGAGTTTCCACTGCGACTCCCTCGAACGTCGTGAAGCCTACCGTTCAAAACGCCTGATTTCTTGTGCGCTTCGTCCACAGGAAATCAGGCGTTTATAGTTTTGATGCGTTTGATTTTTGGCATTGCTTAATTCGCATACTAATATCTAGCCAGCTCGACCCAGTGATGGGTTTACTGCTCGAAATATAGTCTACGCCTGTTTCGGCGACTGCTCGAATGGTGCTTAGGGTGATATTGCCAGAGGCTTCAATTTTAGTGCGATCGCCTCCCTGCCGAATCAGGTCTACAGCTTGCCGCATGGTTTCAAGTGGCATATTGTCCAGCATAATAATGTCTGCGTGACAGTTGAGGGCTTCCTGCACCTGTTCTAGGCTTTCTGTTTCTACTTCAATCGTGAGAGGGTAGGGGATGCGATCGCGGATTTGACTGATTGCCAGCTCAATTCCTCCAGCAGCGGCAATGTGATTGTCTTTAATCATCACACTATCGTCCAAACCCATGCGATGATTAACAGCCCCACCTGCTTGAGTGGCGTACTTCTCCAGCAGCCGCATTCCCGGTATCGTTTTTCGAGTGTCTACAAACTGGGTTGGTAAATCAATAATTTGTTTGACGTATTGCCGAGTCAGGGTAGCAATGCCACTGAGCCGCATCGCTATGTTGAGAGCAACGCGTTCCCCCGTTAACAATGCCTCAAGTGATCCCTCAATGTGAGCAATAGTCTGCCCTGGGCTGCACCACTGCCCTTCAGCGATAGCAGCGGTAAAGCAGGTCTGCGAATTCAACATTGAAAATACACGAGCAGCGATTGGCAACCCTGCAATAATCCCCGATTCTTTGGCAACCCAAACTGCTTGCCCAGTAACCGATCGCCCTGAAAGCAGCGCCTGAGTTGTGCGATCGCCTCGACCAATATCTTCGAGCAACCAGCTTTGAAGCAGTGGATCTAACAGTAACCAGGCTGGCAACAAGGCTAACGGAGGAGTGACGTTTTGCATGGCTTTGGCAATTCACGGCTGGAGTATGAATTGGGGTTGAGCGACCTACTTAGTAGGCCGCTCAACCCCAATGACATACCTAGAATCAGCAGCGTCCTCAAGTTGGGGCGCTTACAACTGTCGGGCGACCGCCGACTGCGTGCTTATCGATCACTTGATCCACTAGTCCATACTCTAGCGCCTCTTCAGCAGACATAAAAAAGTCCCGTTCTGTGTCGCGTTCAATTTGCTCTAAGGGTTTGCCCGTATGTCTGGCCAACCACTTATTCAGGTTTTCTTTGTGGTAAAGAATTTCCCTAGCCTGAATTTCAATATCGGTTGCCTGACCTTGAGCACCCCCAAGCGGCTGGTGAATCATGATTCGGGAGTGGGGGAGGCTCATACGCTTACCCTTGGTGCCTGCGCTCAGCAAGAACGCACCCATACTGGCTGCTAAACCTACGCAAATGGTGCAGACATCGGGGCGAATATGGCTCATGGTATCGAAAATACCCATACCTGCCGTAACTGAACCACCCGGAGAGTTGATGTAGAGGTAAACATCTTTTTCTGGATCTTCGGCTTCAAGAAATAGCATCTGCGCCACGATTAAGTTCGCAACGTCAGAATCAACAGGCTGCCCCAAAAAAACAATTCGTTCTCGCAGGAGCCGCGAATAGATGTCAAAGGCGCGTTCACCCCGACCCGATTGTTCAATAACGGTAGGAATCATGGAGCCAACTTCCCTGTTGTAATCGTTTCTACCCATTCTAAAACGATTGGCTGAGTTTGTTGGGTTGTGCGATGGGGGGATTTTACCCAAAGCTTACTCCTCATAGGCTGATGAATTTTCTAGTCCCAAGGGTTTGCTCTCTTCATTAAATAAATATTGGAGCAGCGATCGCAATTTCATCCGACTGATATAAGGCCATCCGCCCTCTGATTCCATATCTTTGAGCAGGGCGTAGAGCGATTGCCGATTGCGAGGCAACGTTTCTTGAAATAGATCGTCGCGAATATCGTGGTGGAGCGATTCCAATAACCTCAATAGCTTCAACAGAGCTAATCCGTCTCCTTCGGACTGCGCTGCTGTTGCTTTAACGAGATTGGCGATCGCCTCTAGTTCGTCTTGTAACTGAGCTGAAACAACCTTCTCACCATCACTCATACCTTCCTCCAGGCTGAACCCGTAACCTGCCCTGTTTAACCTGCGTCCTACTTAGACTAGGGGTTATTTTTTTGAATGACTTGCTAAGTGTCCTATCCGAAAAAGTTAACGCCTAGCCTAAACCGTTGCCATAGGTTGTCTAAATGCTACAGGAGTCAGCAACCTTAAGCAGTTCTATTTTAAAAAGTAGCGGCAAAAAATAACAGTGTTAATCCGTTAGTAAGTAGGTGGGCGTAATTAAACATAAAACCCTAAAAGTCTGCGCCGCCCGCTGCGCGGGCGGCGCAGACTTTTAGAATCTTGCTTTTATTTATAGCCATAGTCATAAAGCTTAGGCCATGCCAGCGTCATTCCCGCCTGCGCGGGAATGACGCTGGCACCGATCGAGCAGATGGATTCCCGCCTGCGCGGGAATGACAGGGAGGCGTCCTATTGATCATGGCTACCGCTATAAGTTGAACTACTTAAGCACGTCCTTAAACACAGCACTTTTCAAGTGCATGAGGTATGGATTTTGAATAGGGAGCCGCGCACCGCGCGGCTCTCTATTCAAAATCTCAAAATCTGGTTTATCCAAGCACAAAGCGCTGTATCTACTGGTCGAGCGGGTTCAATTGTCGCATCGCCCAGGTGGTATAAGTGCCAATGGGACTCCACAGCAGGTAAGGAATTAACAAAAACATGGCCAGTTGAGAAATTGGAAACACGGTTAGCGCGAGTAATAGGGCTATCAGAAAACCCGCGCCGCCAATTACCACCCCAGCACTAATGCGACGTAACCACAGCATCACAGGCGTATAGGCTAACGTCACAACCTCCAATGTCAGGTAAAATCCCATCAGCCACCAGGTTTGAGGGGTTCCCGGACTTTTTTCCCAAATCACATAGGCAGACCATGCCCCGCAAATAAAAATGGTTGTCCAGATGATGGGGATTGCTCGCTCAAACGTAAGCCAGGTAGGTCGCCTGAGACGCTGAAACCATTGACTGCCTCGACGTGTAACTAATCCTCCGATCGCGATCGCCAACGCGATCGCCACTCCGCCAATCACCATCCAAGATTTGATCATTGTGTTCGGATCGGTATCCCATTAAGAGTTTAACTACGCCGTCACGTCTACCCAACCAAATCTTACAGGACGAGAACTACTTCTAGAAAATCCGCCTTGCGATAGACCTTTCGACCATCAGCGTAACCTGTCTGGCAGGGATGGCTCTTTGCTTCAGCTCAAATGTACGAGGTCTAGTCTAACTAGGTGGGCGTAATTAAACATAAAACCCTAAAAGTCTGCACCGCCCGCTGCGCGGGCGGTGCAGACTTTTAGAATCCTGTTTTTATTTAAGTTGAACTACTTAGTGTCTGCCCAAAGGCTGAGAGTTATGTTCCTACTAACTGCTGATAGATAGAGGTAATCACCATACTTGGTTGGATACGCTAGTTGACAGTAAGCAAAAGTCCATCACGTAATCCGTTGAGTTGCAAAGGTTCATTATGAGAAATACCGAAAAGCCAACCGACGTTTCTAGAGCGCAAGTTAATCGAGTTAATGTTGATAGCTCAGAGAAAAGGCTGGAAACAAGTCCAGAGTATCTTAAGGGTTATCGGGATGGAGTCAGAGAGCGGCAAGTTGCAGCTCGTCCCCATAATGCGGGAGATGGTATCTTGGGAGCCTTGTTGGCGATCGCATTGCTAGCAGGCGTTGGGTATCTTGGTTACAACTACGCTACAACGGGTCGTCTGCTGCCAGTAGGCAGTGAGCCAAACACTATCTTTCCGCAGTTTTCAGACCCTCAACAGTCAGTTCCCCAGTGATCATTGATTTTGGGGTAGTCCTAAATTGGTAAGGATTTTTTGATGGGCGAAGCCCGCCCAACAAAAAATCCTTACATCAATACCACTACCAATTTTGGAACTTGACTACCCGGTTCAGTATTTCAACTGACCGAATTGCAAAAGGAGCGCTCATGCACGCAGAAGAGCTGTTAGCGCGATACGCCGCAGGCGATCGCGATTTTGCCGCCGTAGACTTGAGTGAAGCTAATTTAGAAGCTACCAATCTTAGCGGTATAGTTCTAGACCGGGCACTATTGGATGGAGCAAATCTCAGTCAGGCGAATTTGAGCCACGCTAGCTTACATCAAGCGGATTTGAACGGAGCCATCTTGAGAAATGCTGACTTACGCGGTGCAAATCTCAGCGGAGCTACCCTAGACGGCGCAATTTTAGATGGGGCGATGTTAGACAGCGCTGATTTGAGCCAATCTAATCTAAGCGTGGCTAACATGACCCAAGCCCATTTGAGTGAGGCAAACTTGAGTCAGGCAAACCTAAGTGCCGCTAATTTGGCGCAGGCCGATTTAAGCGGAGCCGATTTAGCTGTTTCCGACTTATCTCAAGCAAATTTGCAGCAGGCTGATCTAAGTCAAGCTAATCTCAACGGTGCAAATCTAGAGGGCGCAAACGTAGAAGGAACGCCTCTAGAAGGGGTGTAAAAGTTTTTTTGCGAATGTCTTGCAGAGGCGAGTTCTCGTACTCCAAAGTCAGCAGTGTCTAACGATCAAAAGATAGCCAAAAAAGCGATCGCCCTTCTGATAGAAAAGCGATCGCCCTCACATGACTTGAACTAGATGGCTAAGTAGGAATTAGAACTAATCCTTTAGCCCAATCTAGGCCCCAATCTAGGCTTAGTAATCGTAATCGCCGCCACCCATACCGCCGCCAGCACCAGCGCCAGCAGATTCCTTGGGTTCGGGCTTGTCAACTACGATGCACTCAGTCGTCAGCACCATACCTGCAATGGAAGCAGCATTTTGCAGGGCAGAACGCGTTACTTTTGCAGGGTCAACGATACCTGCTTCAAACATGTCAACGAACTCGTTGGTAGCAGCATTGTAGCCAACGTTGAAGTCTTTCTCTTTTACGCGCTCAGCAATCACCGCGCCGTTTTGACCCGCGTTCTCAGCAATTCGCTTGAGGGGAGCAGCCAAGGCACGAGCTACAATCAGCGCACCCGTTAGCTCTTCAGCCGTTAGATTGCTGGTTGCCCACGCTTCCAACTCAGGAGACAGGTGAGCCAGTGTGGTGCCACCACCAGGAACGATGCCTTCTTCAACGGCTGCTTTCGTAGCGTTGATGGCATCTTCCAGGCGTAGCTTGCGATCTTTCATTTCGGTTTCAGTAGCAGCACCGACTTTAATCACGGCTACACCGCCAGAGAGCTTGGCAAGACGCTCTTGTAGCTTCTCTTTGTCGTAGGAGGAATCGGTTTCGTCGATTTGACGACGGATTTGCTCTACGCGTGACTTCACACCAGATTCGTTGCCTTCGGCCACGATGGTGGTGGTGTCTTTGGTGATCGTGATGCGGCGGGCTTTACCCAAAGATTCGAGCTTGACATTGTCGAGCTTCAAGCCAGCATCTTCGGTGATCACCTGACCGCCAGTTAGCACGGCGATATCTTCGAGCATTGCTTTACGGCGATCGCCAAAGCCAGGAGCCTTAACAGCCGCTACGTTCAGCACGCCACGTAGACGGTTGACGACTAACGTTGCTAGGGCTTCTTTCTCGATGTCTTCTGCCAAAATTAGCAGAGGACGACCAGAGCGAGCCACTTGCTCTAGCACAGGCACCAAATCCTGCACCAGGGTGATTTTTTTGTCGGTGAGTAGGACGAAAGGCTCATCCAAGATGGCTTCCATCCGCTCGGTGTCGGTAGCGAAATAGGGCGAAATGTAGCCCTTGTCAAAGCGCATCCCTTCGGTGACTTCCAGCTCAGTCACCATCGACTTGCCTTCTTCCAGGGAAATAACGCCTTCACGACCCACTTTGTCCATTGCTTCTGCAATCATGGCACCGACTTCTTCGTCGTTACCTGCAGAAATCGAACCCACTTGGGCGATCGACTTAGAATCTTCGACAGGGCGAGCATGGTTGGCAATCTGGTCTACCAAAAAGCCTGTAGCCTTATCAATACCGCGCTTTAGGGAGATTGCGTTGGAGCCTGCTGCTACGTTACGCAGACCTTCTTTGACCATTGCATGTGCTAAAACGGTGGCGGTGGTGGTGCCGTCGCCTGCTGCGTCGTTGGTCTTAGAAGCGGCCTGACGAATCAGGGCAACACCCGTATTTTCGATGTGATCTTCTAATTCAATTTCTTTGGCAATAGTGACACCGTCGTTGACGATTTGGGGTGCGCCAAACTTCTTCTCTAGCACTACGTTACGTCCCTTGGGGCCAAGGGTAACAGCAACGGCTTCTGCCAAAATATCGATACCGCGCTCTAGGGCACGACGAGCATTTTCGTTGTAAATGATGCGCTTAGCCATAATTTCGTTTAGCCTTTGATTAAGTAAATTGGATAGCAGTTGACGAGACAAAGTCAGGAGTCTAGAGCCTAGCCGCATAGGGATGAGCTTTGCCCCAACCCCATACGTCAATCTCTAGAATTTGACTAGTCCACGATCGCCAAGATGTCTTTTTCGGACAACAAGACGTATTCATCGGAGCCAAGTTTGATGTCGGTGCCAGCGTACTTGGAGTACAAAACCTTGTCGCCTACCTTGACTTCTAAATCTTGGCGGGTACCGTCGTCATTGCGCTTGCCAGGGCCTACCTGTGCAACTTCGCCCACTTGAGGCTTTTCTTTCGCATTGTCCGGGAGGAAGATTCCGCCAGCGGTCTTCTCTTCGGAGGCGCTCACCTTCACAAAGACGCGATCGCCCAGCGGCTTTACGGTAGAAACGCTCAGAGATACAGCAGCCATACTAA
>Ga0105046_10001924_pt1 | contig 32440 bp, 28 predicted proteins | sample MAT03_FD_78385 | JGI IMG/M metagenome (GOLD analysis project Ga0105046, IMG submission 78385) | Freshwater microbial communities from Lake Fryxell liftoff mats and glacier meltwater in Antarctica - MAT-03 (megahit assembly) | ecosystem: Environmental > Aquatic > Freshwater > Ice > Liftoff...
CAAGGAGACACGCGTCGAGGGTACCATCACCCACCTCGACCCCGTCGTCGACTCCACCTCGGGCACTTTCCGCATCGTCGTCGAGGTCAAACCCTCGGTCGGCGCCATCGCCGGTTTTGCCGCAATGCTAGTCATTGGCGAAAAATAATCTGCCGGTAAGAAATAAACCTTAGCTTGCCACTTTTTGGTCCGTATTCTTTCTTTGGTTTAGGAAAATGCGCTCCGCAAAAAAATCGCTCTCGCTGGAAGTTTTAGAGGCGCGCGCTCTTTTCGCGGGTATGGCTGCGGAAGTCGATATGGAGGCGCTGATAAAACTGGCAATTAGTTCCTCCCAGAGTATCGAGGCCTCGTTCGATCCTTCTCTTCTGAAGAACGACACCTGGCGGTTGGTCCTCCGGGGAACGGCAGATGCCAATGTGACTATCGATTTCGACAAACTGCCCGCATCGATCACCAGTATCTCGGTTTCTCAGTTCGATACCGTCAAATTTGAAGGCGCGGACAGACTCGTTAACTTGTACGCCACGGATGTCCGAGCGATCGAAGCTCCCGCGATCGACGTCGAGGGCCTCTTCTACGCGTCCAATGTCGATAGAATATCGCTGAAATCGGTCTCGGGATACTTGCAAATCTCTGGGAATATCGTCGAGGCCAAAATCGATAACTTGGGCGGTTACAATTCTCCGGTAACTCCCATCCATCTGTTTTCGCTGAAGGCGCTTACTTTGGAGACATCGAGCCCTAGACTCAATTTCGAGACGATTCAGAACAACGGATTGGTGATCGCCTTGCCGAAGGTGCCGTCTTCTTGGGACCCCGGCAATCACTCGACGTGGAAAGGAGTCTCTGGCTTGGATAACATTCAAAGCCAACTTCGTTTGGGAACGCGGGATATCACCATCACCGCGGCCGCGGAACAACGTCCGACGCTTACTCCGACCGAGCCCAGATCCGAAGTTCCTCAGACCCCGGAGACGCCGACACTGTCCCCTTTCGTATCCGAAATCGACCTACGAGCGTTTTTCGACCGGCTCGAAGTCGTTTTCAACCAGGCGGGCGGTTTCGGTGCCTCGAAGTTCGACGTCGGGACGCTTAAGCGTGTCGTCGCGGAGTTGAATCAAGTTCAAGACACCAACGTCTCGATCGCCGCCTCCCCGATTCCCCAGATGCTTCTGCGTCGGGACGTTTTCACTCCGCAGTCGACCGACTACGTGGGAACGAACTTTTTCGTGCCGATCGCGGACGAAAAAGCCCCGGTGGTGATCGCGCCGACCCAGCTTGAGTCCCATTTTGAGACCGATCCTCGAACGGGGGCTTACGGAAAAGATCAGTCCGGTTCGCCGTATCTGCTCTTGATCGACCCGCTTCGACCGGCGAGCGCAACCTCGGAATCTTCTTCGGAAATCGTTCACGTGACTGTCGACCCCGAGGCACCCTTGGACACTCCTAAGCTCGGGCTGATGGGGATCATTTCGCTTTTCGTGGATCGCGCGGTGGATCTCAAACAATACTTCCTCAATCAACTCTCTCAGGAAGTCGTTCCTGGAGAACGGCCAAGCGTTCTGTTGGTTGACCCGAAACCCGTTCGTCCGGTCCACCATCAGAAGTTGATCGGCTAAGGCGAGGAACGCGATTCAGGACCGCTGGAGCCCGGCTGCACGCCACGCGTGACGTTTCTCTTTTTCCACGGGTGGCGGTTTCTCCGGTCTCGTCGGAACAAACGGCGTGACGCGTCCCTCTTCGTTTCAGACATTTGGTAGAAATCATGCCCGTTACTCAAGGATCGCCCTCCCCATGGGCTTCGCTGTGGCGCCACCGAGACCTGCTTCTGCAGTTCACAAAACGCCAGATTGAGGGGCGCCATAAGGGTAGCCTCCTCGGCTTCGGCTGGTCGATTCTTAACCCGCTCTTGATGCTAGGGATATACACCTTTGTCTTTAGCGTCATCTTCCCTGGGCATTTCTCCAACCGCCCCGAACAGGGACCCAAGGAATACGCGTTCACCGTTTTTATTGGGCTCACCTTTTTTCACCTCTTGGTCGATTCGTTTTCAGGAGCGCCGTCGCTCGTCGTAGGCAACCCCAACTTCGTCAAGAAGGTCGTTTTCCCTTTGGAAATTCTCCCGGCCGCGTCGGTCGGCGCAGCCGTCTTTCATTTTCTCGTGATCATGGTGCTGTTTTTTGTCGGGGCCTTCATATCGGGAGTAGGGATATCGTGGACCGCATTTTGGCTGCCGGCGATCGTTCTTCCGCTGATCATGATCGCCTTGGGACTCTGCTGGCTTTTATCCGCTCTCGGCGTGTTCCTTCGCGACCTCCAGCAATTGGTCGGCTTCGCGAGCCTAGTCCTGATGTGGGCGAGCGCGATTTTCTTCTCCCCGCAGATGATTCCTCCGGCCGTGTGGACATTCCTTCGCTTTAACCCGCTTCTACAGAGCATCGACCTCGCCCGCCACGCCGTGATGTGGGGAGAAGCGCCTTCGTTGATCCGGTTGGCCTATGTGTATGCCGCCGGAGCGTTCACGCTGGGGTTCGGGTTGTTTGTCTTCCGAAAAATGCGTCCCGCGTTCGCAGACGTCCTCTAATCCGCTGCGCACACTCGACTTCGTCGACCGGGGGCGGTTACAACGGGCGTTTACGTTTCGCACCCACGCTCCACGCTTTCGCCGCTCAAATGCCCGCTCTGGAAGAGTACCCTTTGGCACCGGACCTTTTCTTTGCCTACCGTCACTGGCTGGCCCAGCCGGGGGTCGAACGCGCGGCGGGAGGCTGGCGCTATTTCGGAGAATTTTATCCCGACTACCTCTTTGTCGGGGGAGCCTCGTTTGCTATTTTCCGCGAAGCGACGAAGCACTGCCGGGGTCAGGGAGTCGATGTGGGGGCAGGGCTATGGCCATTCCCGGGAGCAATTCCCGTCGATTTGGAACGGGGACCAGGGTCGCAACGGCAAATCGAATCGATCGCTCTCGCGTCCGTCGACTACGTCTTCAGTTCGCACTGCCTTGAGCACATTTTGGAATGGAAGACCGCCCTCGATCGGTGGATTTCCCGTCTGCGCAAAGGGGGCGTCGTATTTCTCTATCTCCCTCATCCCGATTGTCGCATCTGGCATCCGGGCTCCGCATTTGTGGGCGACGGACATAAGTGGAAGCCGACTCCCGACGTCATTTCCGCTGCGCTGACGGCCAGGCAGGGCACCCGCGTCGCCTCCGATGACGGCCCCGATGCCATGCAGAGCTTTTACGCCTGCTATCGTTTCGACTGAACGCCGACTTCAATGCATTCCGACGGATATTATTTTGGCACCACACTAGCCAAGCGAGTCGACTATTTCGCGTTTCCCCGAACAGGAAGTCACTTTCTTTGGACCGCATTTACCGGGCTCTTCGATCTGGTATTTTTTCCCAACCAATTCGTCGAGAATCCTGAGGCAAAACAACGCAGGGAGGAATTGAATCCGCTCGCGATCTACGCGATGAAACTTCGGGAAGATGGTGTGCCCGTCCAGCCCGTCTACATCAATGCCGCCCCCCAAGGCGTCCACGGCGGACCGGCTCTCGGCGATTATCCCGTCATCGTCCTGATCCGCCATCCCCATCCCACAATTTATAGCTGGTACCACACCGCGACCGAACGCTGGTCCGCCCAAATCGACGACCTTCGCGCATGGCAACAAGACGCCTATCGTCAATACGTGGACTTCTACGATCGAGCCCTGTCTTTGAAGCAACGGCATCCGGAACGTGTCCACCTCATCCGGTTTGAAGACTTAAAGAAGGAGCCCGGCGTCCTCGCCGAGGTAGCAGCTTTCGTCGGCGTACGGCCGAAGCTTTCGCCGGAGTTCGTATTCGAATGGACGCGTTTCGACCGGATGACACGCCCGGGCCCCCGCACCTTCTACCGGGTGGGAAACAATGCTCATTGGCAAAGCGATGCCGCGTGGAACGAACACTTGAACGCCCTCCCGCCAGGCGATTTCAGCCGCTTCGGATACGGTGCCACCCCGTGAGCGACGCGTTCCCTTTTTCGCCTGCCCAGGCAGCGCCACCGGCCCCACCCGGGTGGTTCGTACCCGTCACCCGGTGCTGGTGCGGCGGCGGCGAGAGCGGTCCCAGCCCCTGCAGCGAGACCTACTTCGTCTGCGAGCGTTGCGGCACCCATGTTGCCCGCCAACGCCTGCGCGCGGAACGCGTCGCGGATTTTTACAGCATGGACGGCTACTGGCACGTTCGCCAGCAGGAGAAAGCGCACCCCACCCTGCACCAGCGCAAAGCGATCCTCGAACGCGACGGACGGGTCGATCGGTGGATCGCTGCCATCGAACGACATACCGGTATCCCAAAAGGCACTGCGGTGGAAATCGGGTGTGCAGAGGGCACTCTCCTCGAGCGTCTGCGTGCCAAGGGCTGGGAAACCTGCGGGGTGGAACCCGATCCGGCAACGGCTGCCTCCGTAAACGCAGCCACCGGTCTAAACGTGATCGGCGGGATCTTCCCGGACGTGCCCGTGCCCGCGTGCGACCTCTTCGTCGCCTGCGATGTCCTTGAGCATGCCCTCGATCCGAAAGCATTCGTCGCGGCGGCGCACGCTTCGCTGCGAACGGGGGGAGTCCTTTTCCTTCAGCTTCCCTTGATGCTGCCGACGGAGCCCGATTTTGGCGGGATCACCCCCAAAGTCTTCGATCCTTGGGAGCACACGTTCATTTTCTCTCGGCAATCCGTCGCGACGCTCCTGGCATCGGTCGGCTTTGCGATTCTGGCCAATGACGAGTCGTGGATACGCGCTCACGAATTTGTCGTCGCCCGCCGCGTCGAGAACGTCGCGCGCCCGCATCGCTACCTGGCGAATGTCCCGGAAATGCTTTCCCCGCCGTGGCAGGCGTTCATGAACGAACTCAACGGGTTTGCCCGTCCGCTCGGTCTGCGCGAGTTTACCACCTGGTCGAAGATCTGGGAGTACCCGGCGCTCTGGCAGGGAGGACTCCATCGGGTCGATTGGAGCAAGGCGCATCTGCTGGATATCGGGAGCGAGTTGTCCCCGCTGCCCTGGTGGCTCGCGTCAAAGGGAGCCACGGTGACGTTGGTCGAGGCCACGGAGAATTATAATCGGCATTGGGAACACGTCCGCCGAAAATTGGGAAACCCGAAGGTCACTTGGCACACCGTGGGCAGCGCCGACCTGCCTGCCCCCTCGGGAAGCGTCGACGTCGTGACAAGCCTATCGGTGATCGAACACCAACCCGACAAAGCGCATGCCTTCCACGAGATTGCCCGCGTGCTGCGTCCCGGTGGAATCCTCGCTCTTTCGTTCGATCTGGCGGAACGCGACTTGGGCATGACCTACCCGGAGTGGAATGGGCGCGCGCTCACTCGCGCGGAGTTCGCTCGACTCGTTCAGGACAGCCCTGAACTCGAGCTAACGACGCCGCTCGATTGGAACGAGGAAGATCTCGAACCGTTCCTCGCGTGGCATCGCCAGACCGCGCCCCACCACAATTATATCACGGGTGCCGCCCTGCTTCGCCGCCTGCCGCCGGGCTGGCCGGTCCTCCGCCGCCGTTTACGCCATGCGTATTCTCGTTTCCAAGCCCGATTCTCTCGGTGATCAACTGATCGTCGCGGGATGGTTGCAAGCGCTCGCCCGTGCGCAGCCGGACGCCCTTGTCCTCTGGCATGTAAGGGCGGGCATCCAAGAGGCTGCGGCACTCCTCGTGGGAGTGTCGGTTTTCACGCCGGACTTCCTGGCCTCGCCGACCAACGAGGCCGCACGTCTCCACGAAATCCATCGACGTGGGTTGGTGATGATTCCCGTGCCGCTGAATCCGTTCGGCGACTGGAGTCGCGAAACCGAAATCATCCTGAGTTGGTGGGAAACCTTTCTTGCCGCTCACACCTGGGACATCGCGATTGCCGCAGTCGGCAACCGAACGTGGGTCGCGGAAACGACTGTGGCGATCTCCAAAGCCACATGCAGAATCGGCGCAGCCGCGTCGTCCTCCCGACAGATACCCGTGAACGGTGCGGGACACCTCCTTTCTCGTTTGGCCCCGATTTTCACGCATGAAGTCGCCTTGGACATACAGGATCCGGAAGTGCACTCGCTCGGACGACTGGTGGCAGCGAGCGGATTGATTCCCGAAGACGAGCGAACATTGGCTACGCTCAACGAACTCACGGGGACTGCGCCTGACCGGGCCCGCACACTTCTGCTCGCGCCCGGAGTCGGAGGTCCCCGACCACGCGCTTGGTCGGCAAAGTCCTTCCTCGAGCTCGCTCGGCAGCTCCGTTCCGAAGGTTGGTCGGTCGAATGGATCGAAGGCCCCGCCGATGCCGCCTTCTTCACGGAGATTCGCTCCGAAGAAGAAAGCCCGATCCACACGTTCGGACCGGGAGAACTCACCGCTCTCGCCGCTCTCCTCCTCCGAGTTCGGGGACTGGTTTGCAACGATACCGCCTACGCCCACCTCGCCGCGCTTCTGGGAGTTCCCACTGTAGCGGTGTTTGGAGGCGGCCAGGGCAAACGATTCCATCCGCAACAGGGTCGCGTCAAGGTCGTCCAAGGCCTTCCCGCCTGCTCGGGTTGCCAGTGGCATTGCGTGTATGCCTCGTATCCGTGCGTTGCCGACATCCCAGTGAGCTTGGTCTTGCAAGCGCTTCGGTCGCTGGTCTCGGAAGACGACGCTCGACCGGTGGCTTTCGTTCCAGCTTGGACGGAGCAACGATCGGGCACCGTTCTGATCGAGACCTTACAGCAGGAAGTCCTCCATCTCGACGCCGATCGTTTTGCCCGGTTGCAGATCGTGCAAACCCTCTTGGACCAATTACGCCGAGCCTCCGCTCCGGTTGCAGCGCCCGCCGTTCTGCCTCCGCCTGTACTCCCGCGCACCGCGATTTCTGTGGTTATTCCGATGGGCCGCCCGGAACGCGGACTGCCCACGCTCGACGCTCTCGCGCAACAAATCTCCCCGGCGGCGAAATGGGAGGTGATTGTTGCCGGCGCCGGCGCGCAGTCGATTCCCTCCGAGTATCCGGGACTATCCCTGCATCGCGCGCTTATGACGGAGGCCGGCTCGCCCTCGCAGACGCGGAATGCCGGAGTTTCTTTAGCGTCGGGAGAATGGCTGCTCTTCGTCGACGACGACATTCGGCTCGCGCCGGATTTTTTGGTCCGAGCGGCCGCTTTGATCGATCGATCGACCGGCGGCAACACCGCCTCGCCGATCGCCGCCTTCGGCGCGAGGCTCCCCGGACGATCCGGAAAGACCTGGGAACGACTGACCGATCTCTCCAACTTCTGGAGCCAGCAAGGCACGACCCCGCGCGACTCCGACTGGCTCTACAGCGCCGCACTCTTGGTTCGCGCCGACGCCTACCGGGCGGCCGGCGGATTCGATCCGGATCTCGCAGTAGGCGAAGACGTGGATCTCTGCCGACGACTCGTGCAGGGTGGCCACCTCTTGCGTTACGAGCCGTCGCTCGTCGCCTACCATGACCATCGGCGCGATACACCGCTTAAGATGTGGCGCTATTTCTGGAAGAATGGAGAGGGTGCCAGATTTTTCTTTCGCGCGCTGGGAGGAGTCTGTCCCTTCAGCGTGAAAACCGTCTGGTTAAAAGCATGGAGCGACCTTCGTCTCAACCAAGCCCACCAACGCCGTGAGGGCGAGAAACTCGGATGGAGAACGCCGCTTATCTGGTTGAACTACTTGATTGTGGAAACCTCTCTCGAATGGCATTGGCAGCGACACCTTCGATCCGACCGCCGCTACCTGAGCATGCCGGTGCGCGCCCCGAGCGATGCAACGGCGGCGAAAGCCCTCAAAGCTTTCGACGATGGACGCCACTTCCGGGGAATCTGGCTGTGCGCGGTCGCAATCGTCCAGGATTTCTCCAACCCCCTACGTCGATGAGGATCGGAGTCGGTCTGCACTTACTTGCGCCCGACAATGGCGGTGTCACCAACTACGCGCTGACCCTGCTCAGGCTCTGGCCCGAGCTGATGCCCGAGCACCCGATGATCCTGTTCTCGTTTCCGCATAACGAAGCCCTGCTCGCGACGCTCCCTCCGGCGACGCGGCGTCACGAAATCCGACTGAACACACAAGAGGAAGCGCTGCTTCATTTCGACCAGATCGACGTCTATTTCTGTCCGTTCGGAACCCTCTGGCCGAGGCCCGTGCACAAACCGGCAGTCTTGACTTTCCACGACATGCAGGAGCGATTTTACCCGGAAAATTTTACGGAGAAGGAACTCGCCGAGCGTTTTTTCCATTACGATTGGTCGTTACGCATGGCAGACGGTGTCGTGGCCATCTCCGAATTCACCCGAGAGATGGCGGTGCGCCTCGCGGGAGTTCCGCGTTCCAAGTGCCACGTGGTTCATCACGTGCCCGACGAGCTTCCCGAGCCGCGAATCCCGACGGAACTGGGAAAATCGTTTCCCGGGCACCCTTTCCTTTTCTATCCTGCGAACGTCTGGATACACAAAAATCATCGAGCCTTGCTCGCTGCCTTCGCGCAGGTGTGTGCCCGCGGATCGAATCTCTCGTTGGTCTGCACCGGGAGCCTGTTGGGTCGCGAAACCGAATGGGCCGAGACCGTAGGCTCGGCCGGACTCGAAGGCAGAGTGCTTCATCTGGGGAACGTTTCTCGCGTCGAGATCAGCTGGCTCTTTCGGCACGCGCGGGCTTTGATCTTCGCTTCCCGCTTCGAGGGCTTCGGCATTCCCCTGATCGAGGCGATGCAGACCGGATGTCCGATTGCCTGCGGACGGAATACCAGTCAGTCGGAGGTCGCCCAGGACGCCGCCCTTTATTTTAACGCCGACGATCCGACCTCGATCGCCGCCGCGATCGAGCGAATCGTCCAAGACGAGCCCCTGCGCCGGCGCCTGGTCGATGCGGGTACGCGACGCCTCCAAAATTTCACCGCAGAAAAGTTGATCAACGGTCATCTGCGGGCGTTCCAAGCGGCGATCCGGAGATATTCGCCGTTGCGCGACTGGTACAACGAGCATGTTCGTCTGCCTCGTTCCCAACTTCCTCGCACAGCACTCACCCGCCGGGAACGGAGACGTGCCCAGCGTCTTCTCGCAGCCCGCGCGAACGTGCCCAGTCACTACGAGTCCATCCCCTCGTGAGTGCGGCCCGCTTCACCCTCATCATGCCGACCTACAATCACGGTCGGTGGATCGACGACGCTCTCCGGAGTATTTTCGACCAGGCTCCCTACACCCTCGACGTGCTGGTGATGGATTCCGTTTCCACCGATCGAACAGCCGAAATTTTGGCGGGCTACGGAAGCCGCATTCAATGGTTTCGCCGAAAAGACAAAGGGCAGGCCGATGCCATCAATCAGGGGCTTTCACTGGCCGGTGGCGACATCGTCGCTTGGCTCAATTCCGACGACGTCTACCTTCCCCACGCGCTTTCCCGCGTAAACGCGGCCTTCGACGCAGACCCCGGATTGGATTTCGTCTATGGCGATGCGCTCGAGATCGACCAGCACGGCCGGATCCTCACGCCAAACCTGTTCACCGAAGAATGCCGGAGAGATCGTTTCTACTTCTCCCACGATTTCATCTGCCAGCCCACGTTGTTCTTCCGTCGGCGCTGCCTCGAGAAAGTCGGGCGGCTCAGGGGCGAACTCCGCTGGTTCCTCGACTACCAATGGCTGACCGGTTTTTTTGCCGCCGGCCTGAAGGGTCGGCGACTGCCGTTCTTTCTCGCCGCCAATCGTGACCACCCCAATACGAAGACAAATTCCGGCGGGTTACGGCGCTGGCGGGAAATCGTGGGCGTGTTGGCCGACACGCCCCCGCCCGGTCCTCCCCTTCTCGCTCGCCGCTGTCTTTGGATTTACTCGCTCGAATTCGCGATCAAAACGGTCAACGCCGCCTCGTGGGGAGCGTCTCCCGAAGCGAGTCGCGACGCCCGCGAAGCCAGAGCTGCGCTTCTGAATACATTGAACGGCTGGTTCATGCGGTTGGTGGCTCCCCGATCGTTCGACGACGTCCTGCTTCGTTATCGGCGCGACATCGCTCGGCACGGTTCCACCGTGCAGGAGCTTTGGTCTCGCGCCGTACAGATGAGCGTGGTCGGCTAAAAGGACGTCCCAGCACCCGGCATGACTCCACTCGAGCCAAACACTGTCCTCAAATATTCGCCGCTCGTGCATGAAATGCACGATGCCTTGCGGGCACTGCAGTTTCCGACGCTTCCCCACTGCGAGGGTCGAAAGGAACTGATGACCGGGCTCCTTGGCACCGGGATCGGTCAGGCAATGTACCTGCTGAACGAGTTACACACCGCCTTGGGCGAGCCGGGAGACATCTGCGAGTTCGGCGTGGCGCAAGGTGCCACCTCCGCTCTGCTCGCGAATGAAATCCGCGGAACGACGAAGATCTTGTGGCTCTACGATTCCTTCACGGGTCTCCCCAAGCCCGCAGCCCAGGATAAACTTAAGGACGATATTTTTCGCCTGGGGAGCATCGAACGTTACGAAGGCGAGATGCGCTGCGACGCGTCGGAGGTGCGGATACGCCTCGACCGGATCGGATTTCCAGCCGTTCGCACCCGGATTCAAGCCGGGCGCGTGGAGGAAACGCTTCGCGACGGACTGGGACCGGAGACCGTGTGTTTCGCTTACGTCGACTTCGACTTCTACGCCGGGATCGCCCACGCTTTGGACTACCTGCACCGGCATCTGGCCCCCGGCGGCCGAGTCGTCGTTGACGACTACGATTTCTTTTCCACCGGCGCAAAGACCGCGGTCGACGAATTTGTCGCGCGCCACGACGGCCGCTACGAGCTGCAACTGCCGTTGCCGTTCGCGGGACACTTCTGCCTGCTGCGTCCGGCCCCGACCGGCTTTAGAAAATGGTTTGGACCGCCCAGTAAACGAAACACCGGCAGCAAGGTCTCTCGCCGACGCTAAAAGGCGTTGACGGCGGCGATCGCCGTCTCGACCTGAGCGTCGGTGAGTTCGGGGAAAATCGGGAGACTCAAGCACGTTGCCGCCGCTCGTTCGGCAATGGCCAAACTCCCCGGCGGAAACGCGACCTCCGCATAGCATGGCTGCTGGTGCAGGCATTTGGGATAGATCAGATCCGTGCCCACCCCGCGCTCGGCGAGATGCTTGCGAAGCGCATCGCGTCGGGGATGCCGCACTGTAAACTGGTGATAGACGCTCTGCCCATACGCCGGACGATCCGGTAGACGCGTATCGGTCAGGCGGATGCCTTCAAAGTAACGGGCGGCAATCGCCTGCCGGCGTTTCGTCCAGCCCGCCAGGCGCGGCAGCTTGACGTTCAGAGCGGCTCCTTGAAACCCGTCCATCCGGAAATTGAAGCCGACAAAATCGTGGTGATAACGCCGAAGCGACCCGTGCACACGAAGAGCACGGGCCTTGTCGAAGACGGACTCGTGGCGCGAAACGAATGCCCCCGCTTCACCGCACGCTCCGAGATTTTTCGTCGGGTAGAAACTAAACGTCCCGCAATCGCCGAGGATTCCCACCGGCGTCCCGAAATACGATGCGCCCACCGCCTGCGCGCAGTCCTCGATCACGAAAAGCGAGTGCTTTTTGGCGATGGCTAGAATTTCGTTCATACGCGCCGGCTGGCCGAAAAGATGTACGACGACGATCGCTTTGGTACGCGGAGTGATCGCCGCTTCGATCGGAGCCGGATCGAGATTGAATGTGCCCTCCTCGATGTCGGTAAAAACCGGGGTCGCGCCCACGTAGCTGATACCCCACGCGCTGGATGCGAAGGTAAATGGCGTGGTGATGACCTCGTCGCCGTGTCCGACGCCGCCGCAAATCGAAGCGACGTGCAACGGAGACGTTCCGCTGTTCATCCCCAATGCCCGCGGGTAACCCAAGGTCGTGCAAAACGATTTCTCGAAGTCTTCGACATCCTTACCTAAACAGAAACGCGTGCTGTCGTACGTGGCGGCCAGCGCGGAAAGAACCTCGTCGCGGATCGCGCGATGCTGAAGCGAGAGGTCGAGGAAGGGCACGTTCATGCAGCGGTCTCCTATTTCTTTCCGGACGATAGTTTGGATAAAAGTGCCTTCACCAGGCCGTCGAGACCGGGGGTTTTCGATTCGAAATCTATCGGCATACCCACTTTTTTCATGCTCGCGCCCGTCTGCGGACCGATGCTTCCCGCCAAGGGACGCTTGGCGTCTTTGGACAATTTGAGCGCGCCCGCTTGAGCGACGAACGACTCGACCGCGCTGCTGCTCGCGAAAAGGATCGCATCCGCGCCCTTGGCCCGAAAGTCCTCGGCGGCAGGCTCGTTCGAAAGGTCCGTCTTGTCGGTGCGGTAAACGGGGAGCGTGTCCACGATTGCGTGCGCTTCCTCCAGTTTGGTGACCACCGCGTCGCGATTCAGGTTTCCCGTCACCACCAGCACCTTTGCGCTGTCGAGACTCCCGGTGGCGATCATCGCCACAGCCAGCGCTTCGCCCGTCGCGACTTCCGGTTGGCATTCGACTTTAAGATGGAGATCTTTGATGGCACGAGCGGTCGCTTCGCCGACGCACGCGATGCGCATCAATCCGAGATTCCGAATCTCGTCGAAGACACGAAAAAACTCCTCGAAAAAATATCGGACACCGTTCGCGCTGGTGAAAACGAGCCAGTCATATCCGCCAAATTCGGGAAAGATTTCGGCCAGGCGTTCCTTGGAAACGTCCTTGACGACCTCGATGAGCGGGATTTCCAGCACCTCGGCGCCAAGGGATTCCAGCTGCCCCCGAAGCTCGCTCGCCTGAGCGCGCGTGCGGGTGATCGCTATCCGTTTCCCGAAAAGCGGACGCCGCTCGAACCATTCCGTCCGATCCTGGTGAGCGACGACATCGCCGACGAAGACAATAGCCGGCGAGCTCAGTTTCTCCTTCTCGACGATCTCGGCGAGGGTCGAAACCGTGCCCACCACGCTCCGCTGCCGGCCGAGCGACGCCCACTGGACCGCAGCGGCCGGCGTCTTCGGAGCGAGACCGCCCGCGACGAGTTCGGAAAGAATTTCCCGCAGATGGCCCATACCCATGTAAATCGCAAGGGTCGCATTGGGCAGCGCGCCGAAACGCCGCCAGTCGGTCTGCAAGCCTGGCTTGTTCGGATCCTCGTGGCCGGTGAGAAAAATCAGGGAGGAACTGGTGTTGCGCAAGGTCAGGGGAATCCCCGCATACGCACCCGCCGCCAGCGCGGCGGTCACCCCAGGCACCACCTCGAAAGGGATCCCGTCGGTGGAGAGACGCCGGGCTTCCTCGCCGCCCCGACCGAAAACCAAAGGATCGCCACCTTTCAAACGCACGACCCGTCGACCCGCTTTCGCGTGTTTGATCAACAACGATTCAATTTCCTCCTGAGGCAGGGCGTGAAACCCCGCTTTCTTTCCGACATAGATTTTCCGAGCCTCCGGGCGACACCACCCGAGGAGATCGGGGTGAACCAAATAGTCGTATACGAGCACGTCGGCGTCGGCGATCAGCTCTCGGGCTCGAAACGTAACCAAGCCGAGATCACCGGGGCCCGCGCCGACAAGATAAACGATTCCGGAAGGCATAATGCGATTCGACAAGGACGACCCTAACCCTGAAGTCCAAAGGCTCGCAACCACCGTGCAGCCGAAGCGTGCGGATCGGCGAAATCCTCGGGAGCGAGTTCGCCTTGGCGAAAACCGACGTGTTCGTGGTAAAACGAGAGCAAGTCCGCCGAAACGTGAACGGCCACGGCCGTGTGACATCCCGCGCCCAATGCACGTTGAAAAGCGCGTTCGAGCGAGACCGCGCGATACGTCTCCGGATCGAAGACCGGCAACCACTTCGAGCCCTCCCCGTGTCGCGCCTGCACCGCGATCGCGGCCTGACCCACCGCAGGCACCATCTCGACACACTCCAGCTTTCTGAAGAGCAGACCCGGCCAGCCGTGGATTCCGAGCCGGATCAGTCCGGCCGCTGCCAGGACGGTGGCATCCGCGACGCCCAGCTCGGCGATTTTTCTCAGCCGGGTATCCACATTTCCACGAATCTCCGTGAAGTTGGCTTCCGGAAAAAGCGGCTTCAATTGCAAACGTCGCCGTGGGCTCCCCGTCGCAATGAGCTTGGGAGCGGAAGTGTCGGCACGCAGCACCAGCACATCGCGCGGATCCTCCCGGGGAAGATATCCGGCGACCTCCAGTCCGTCGTCCATTTCGCCCGGCAAATCCTTGGTGCTGTGAACGGCGATATCGGCTTCCCCTCGAAGGACCGCCTGCTCGAGTTCGGAGGTGAAAAGGCCCTTGCCTCCCTTCTTCTCCAACGACCATTCGGTCTGGCGATCGCCGGTCGTGACGATTTTCAGCAGCTCGGACTCGATCCCCAGCGACTGCCGAAACTGCGCCGCCACCCGCTCCGACTGGGCGAGCGCGAGCGGGCTTTTCCGGGTGGCTATAACGAGTCGTTTCAAGGCAGGAGCAGCGGGAGCCGTAGGCGGGGTTGCACCCCAGGGGCGAGCGGGACGAGGTGTCGCCCACCGCAGATACTTTCGAAGACGGAACTAAACGAAGGAGCCGCGAGCGCGACGAGGAAAACAACCAACCGAACGGTGGATCGCCTTCACTTCCGTCTGCCCGCGGCTCGTCTTCATTCCGGCGATTTCACCGGAACGTGGCTCAATAAGACGCCTGAACGCCCTTGAGATTTTTCTTGGACATCCAAGGCATCATGCTCCGGAGGTAGGTTCCGGTCTTTTCGATCGGATGATTTTCTCCGGCCTTGAGCAGCTTGTTGTAGTTCTTCAAGCCACCCTTGTACTCCTTGACCCATTCCTTGGTGAACTTGCCGGATTGGATTTCCTTCAGGATCTTCTTCATCTCGAGTTTCGTCTTCTTGTCGATGACGCGGGGGCCGCGCGTGATGTCGCCATACTTCGCGGTTTCGGAGATCGAGAATCGCATGCCGGCGATGCCGCTTTCGTACATCAAATCGCAGATGAGCTTCAGCTCGTGCAGACACTCGAAATAGGCCATCTCGGGTTGATAACCCGCTTCGACCAGCGTCTCGAAACCGGCCTGAACCAGGGCGCTGGCTCCGCCGCAAAGGACGGCTTGCTCGCCGAACAGATCGGTTTCCGTCTCTTCCTTGAAACTCGTCTCGAGCACGCCCGCACGGGTGGAACCGATTCCCTTGGCCCACGCCAAAGCGGTCTTTTTACCTTGCTTGGATTTGTTCTGAGCGACCGCGACCAAGGCCGGCATGCCTTTGCCTTCGGCGTAAAGGCGGCGCACCATGTGGCCCGGACCTTTAGGGGCGACCATGATGCAATCGACATCCTTCGGCAGCGCGATCAGTCCGAAGTGGATACTCAGACCATGCGAGAAAAGGAGGGTTTTGCCCTTGATCAGGTTCGGGAGGATGTCCGACTTGTACACATCCGCCTGTTTCATGTCGGGCAAAGCGACCATGATCACGTCTGCACGGCGTACGGCTTCCGCCGTGTCGACGACCTCAAAGCCGTGCTGCTCGGCGACGGCGCGAGACTTGGAGCCCGGATAAAGGCCGATGATGACCTTGCAACCGGAGTCCTTGAGATTAAGCGCGTGGGCGTGGCCTTGGGAGCCGTAGCCGAGAACGGCGAGGGTCTTGTTCTGGATTACGCCGAGATCGGCGTCTTTATCGGTGTAGACTTTGGCGGGCATGTGAAAAAAGGATTGGAGGACGGTATGGGGGTGGGAGGCGATTAACGTTTCAGCGCGAGCTGACCGGTGCGGGCAAGTTCGAGGATTCCGAAATTCTCCACCAGCTTGAGAAAAGCCGCGGTCTTTCCCTCGTCGCCGGTGACTTCCACAATGATCGCGTCGTGGGCGACGTTGACGACTTTCGCACGGAAAATGTCGCAGATTTGCATGATCTCGGAACGGGTTTTCCCGTCGGCCTTGATCTTCACCAAAACAAGCTCGCGGACGACCGCTTGGCCTTCCGTAAAATCGACGACGTCGACCACGTTGATCAGCTTCCGCAGCTGCTTGGTGACCATATCGAGGGACGCATCGTCGCCCTTGATCACCGCCGTGATGCGGGAAAGCGACGCGTCGTGCGTCGGGGCGACGTTGAGCGAGTCGATGTTGAAGCCGCGTCCGGAGAACATCCCGGAAACGCGCGCTAGCACGCCGAATTTATTTTCGACGAGTACGGAGATCGTGTGTCGCATGAGGTGGGTGTGGTGGAAAAAAACGGCTGGACGCCGTGGCGATGCAGGGCGTAACTCCGCTTTCGCCTACCGGGCAACCGGATGGCAAAAGACCCTCCTCGCTTGCCGCCGTGCGTAATCAGCGAGGCTGGTGGACGGCGAGGGACTCGAACCCCCGACACCCTCGGTGTAAGCGAGGTGCTCTAACCAACTGAGCTAGCCGTCCAGACAGAGCGGTCAGATAAGCGTGCGCGCCACCGCGGACGCAAGGGTTTATTCCGGGTGGACGCCACGAAATGACATTTGAAGATCAAGTCGTCGACGGAGTCGCCAGTTCGCCGCGCTCCAAAATGACCCCTTCTCGCACCATCCACTCCGCATTCTGTATGGCATTGAGCGCTGCGCCTTTCCAGAGATTGTCGCCGCTCACCCAGAACGAGAGACCGTTATCCAGCGCGGTATCGATCCGGATGCGACCGACCCCACATTTCACCTTCTCGGCGAAATCCAAAGGCGTCGGGTAGCGAGAGATGGTAGGTTCGTCGACCAATGCCGCACCGGGAAATGCGGCAATCGCCGCCCGAGCCGTGGCCAAGTCGACGGGCCGCTCGAACTCAGCACTTACCGAAATGGAGTGCGCCCGTACCACGGGAACGCGGACACAGGTCGCCGAAACACGCAGATGGGAAAGTCCCATGATCTTGCGACTTTCCTGGGCCATTTTTGTCTCTTCTCCGGTGTAGCCATCGGCACCAAACGAATCCACCTGGGGAATGCAATTAAAGGCGATCTGATAAGGGTAAACCTTCCGCGGCATCGGCTTGCCGCCCACATGCGCCTTGATTTGCGCCGCGAGCTCCTGCACCGCCTCGGCGCCCGTGCCGGAAACCGATTGATAGGTGGAAACGAAAATCCTCTCCACGCCGAAAGCCTGATGAAGCGGCCACAGGCCCATCAGCATCACCGCAGTCGAACAGTTCGGATTGGCAACGATTCCTGCGTGACGTCGCAGTTCCTGAGGGTTGATCTCCGGAATAACCAGAGGCACCGTGGGATCCATGCGCAAAGCCGAGCTCTTGTCGATCACGAGGCAACCGTCCTCCACCGCATCCGCAGCGAGTGCACGGGTGACCGAACCGCCGGCCGCGAAAAAGGCCAGATCCACGCCCTCGAAGGCACCCAGCTTCGCTTCCTCGACGACCAGTTTTTTTCCCGCGATCTCCACGACTTTGCCCACGGACCGAGCCGAGGCGAAGAGCCGCAGCGAACTCATGGGGAAATTCCTTTCGAGCAAGAGCCGGACGAGCTCTTGACCGACTGCGCCCGTAGCGCCGACGATACCGACAACGAAACGATTGTTATTCACGATGGAGACTCCTGTTGAACAGATCACAAAAACCGCTCACCGGCTGGGTATCAAGCCCGTAGACCGAGTTCTCGTGGTGCGTCTGCAGACTCAAACACTGCAACATTACGAACGCAACTTGTTGATTAAAAGCTATATAATATCTACATCGAAACTCCCTCCCTCGAATCGAAGAAATTCTCTCGGCACTCCTCGGGGGCTTCACGAAATCGCGGAGCGCATCGGTGCGGGGCAACCCACGGGCATGGTTTTCAGGTCACGCCTCCCAACCGGACGGCATTTCTCCGAATACCAACCCGAAGAGACGAAGACCGACGACTTAATCACCAGCCGCATTCTCTGGCTGCGCGGATTGGAAGTCGGAGAGAACGCGGGAGGCGACGTCGACTCCTACGATCGCTACATTTACATCCATGGCACGCGTCACGAAGACAAACTGGGAAGACCTGCGAGCGGCGGCTGTGTGCGAATGGGGAATCTCGATGTGATTTCGCTCTATGAAAACGTCCGGGCAGGCGACTGGGTCTGGATCGGCGACTGACGATACAAACGACATGATTGGACTTCGCGACGATACCGAATTCGCCCAGCCGCCTGCGGCGGCACCTTCGCGTGCACCCGAGATCGCCTCCGAACTTTTTTCCAAAGGGGGCGTTCTTCACCTCAAACTCGAGCTGGAGCATCGGCCCGAACAAACCCAGATGGCTTCGGCCGTCGCGGCCGCGTTTTCGGACGATGAGCCGCTGCTTTTTGAGGCCGGCACGGGCGTAGGCAAATCGCTCGCTTATCTGTTGCCGGGCATCGTTCACGCGATGGATCGGAGCCGACAGATGATCGTTTCGACGCACACCATCGCTCTGCAAGAACAGCTCGAAACGAAAGACTTGCCGCTCTGCCGCCGCGTCCTGTCGGCATCTCCCGGCAACGAAAAATTCGCGTCGTTCAAGAGCTGCGTGCTCGTCGGCAAATCCAATTATCTATGCACGACTCGTCTCTCGCTCGCGTTGGCAGACCGGCATAGCCTGCTGCCCGACGAAGAATACGGCGAACTGCAGCGGATCGCCTCATGGGCGGACGGGACCGAAAGTGGACTTCGCCACGATCTCCGCCCCCCTCCCCGCTCGGAAGTCTGGGAACTCGTCAGCGCAGACTCCTCTGCCTGCTCGCGTAAACACTGCGATGGCGAGCGCTGCTTCTACCAACGTGCCCGCGCCCGCCTTCGCACTGCGAACGTGGTGATCGTCAATCATGCCCTCCTTTTTGCCCTGATCAACGCCGGCGGCGCTAAGGCACAGGGTGCCAAAGGAGACACCCGCGGCGTGCTTTTCCCGGATGACTTCGTCGTGCTCGACGAAGCTCATACGGTTCCGGAAGTCGCGAGCGAAAACTTCGGTCTTCGCCTCAGCAGCTACGGGGTGGAACGGGTCCTCAAACACCTTTACAATCCGCGGACCAAACGCGGACTGTTCAAAAAAAATCCGAGCGAGGAAGCGCAGCAGCTCGTGATCGATGCGCTCGAAGCGTCGCGTCAGTTTTTCGATCGCCTTGAGACCGGGATGCTCTCCCAGCGCGCGATCGTTCGGCTGCGCGAGGAAGGAATCGCCGAGCCTGTCCTCGACGGTCCCCTCGGCGCGCTCGAACGGATCCTTGCAAAGATGGCCGACCGCAAGGACGAGGGGCGCGAACGGGACGAACTTCTGGAGCAAAAAGGTCGAATCAAATCCCTGCAGTCGGGCGTCTGCGAGTGGCTCGCCCTCAGCGACAAAAGTCACGTTTACTGGGCGGAACGAGGAGGCAAACGCCAGACCATCGTCACCCTGCGGAGTGCGCCGATCGACGTCGCGCCGCCGTTGCGCAAACACCTGTTCGGGTGCGGCACGAGCGTCGTCTGCACCAGCGCCACCCTCGCGATCGCCGGAAGCCTGGAGACGTTTGCCCGTCGCATTGGAGCGGATTCCGCCCGTGCAACCGCCGTCGCCTCTCCCTTCGATTACGAAAAAAATATGCGCGTCTTCGTCGCGTCGGATGTCCCCTTGCCTTCGCCTAAAGAAGCTCGATTGGCGCTCGACGTTTTGACGGATTACGTCGGGTTCTGTGTCGGTCGCGTCGACGGCGGCTCTTTGGTGCTGTTCACCAGCTACAGCGACATGCGTGCCATCGCCCAAGCATTGGAACCGACCTTCCGGGCCGAGAAACGCCTTTTTCTCATGCAGGGCGAGGCGCTCTCGCGCACCGAACTCACCCAGGAAATGCGCCGCGCGGGCAACGCCGTCCTCTTCGGGACCGAAAGTTTTTGGACGGGGGTGGACGTGCCCGGCGACGCGCTTTCGCAGGTCATCGTCACGCGCCTCCCGTTCGATCCGCCCACCCACCCCGTACTCGAAGCGCGCAGCGACCGGATCCGCGAAGAAGGCGGCAATCCCTTCGCGGAACTGACGCTTCCCGAGGCGATCGTCAAATTTCGCCAGGGGATCGGTCGTCTCATCCGGACCGCCACCGACCGAGGAATCGTCACCATTCTGGATTCGCGCGTGCTCGCCAAAACGTATGGACGTCTTTTTCTCGACGCGCTTCCGCAACCTCATCACGAACGAATCACCCGGCTCGATCGCGACGCAAAATTCAAACCCTTCGTCTAGTCGTCGCACATCCGGGCGCGCCGAATCGACCTGCTTTTTCATTCTTCCCTTCCGCTCTATGGATCGTGTCGCTCACTTCACCCACCTCGTCGCCCAGCAGCCCGGCAACGATCTCTTCCGCTTCAGCCTCGCCCAGGCGCTAATCGGCTCCGGACGTCCGTCGGAAGCCGAACCGCATTTGCGCCAGTGTGTGCTGGCCAAAGCGGATTGGATGATTCCGCGAATCGCTTTGGGCAAGCTCTTGATCGAACGAGGCCGAGGGCAGGAAGCGAAACCCGTGCTCGAAGAGGCCCTTCGCTTGGCGATCGAACAGAGTCACGAGGACCCGGAAACGGAAGTGCGCGGTTTGCTCGCCGAGCTGAAATAACTTGCGCCCGTGGGTCGCCCCTCCCGTCGCCGAATCGTCACACGAGCTCGCTCGCACCCACTCGAAACGCCGATACCTTCTCGCGATGCGCGTTGTCCTCACGTCACACGGCTCGACCGGCGACATCTATCCCTTGATCGGCCTGGGTCTGGCTCTCAAACGCGCCGGACACACGGTTAAATTCGCCACGATTCCGCACTACCGGACGGAAATCGAAGCGGCCGGGGTGGAGTTTTATGCGCTCTGTCCCGACTGGGAACAGGCGGATTTGCGCTACTGGATGGGACGCCTTCAACGCATCCGGCTTCCCGTCTACCAGCTGAGGGAGATCTATGTGGGTGCGAAAGGATTCATGGGCGAGATGATCGCACGGATGGATACGGTGCTGGCCGACGCCGACATTCTCGTTTCGAGCTATCTCTTTCCGATGAACAAGGGGATCGCGGATCGGCGAGGCGTACCCTTCGCCACCTTCGCGTTCACTCCACAGGTCGTCCCCTCGCCGGACTACCCGCCCGACGGGCTGCCCGCACCGCACTGGCTGGGGCGCAACCTCCGACGCTCCCTCAATCGTTTCTGGTGGCGGACCGCGAATGCGGCGGTGGACCGGATCATCAACGGCGCGGTCGCCGACTCCCTCAGGGCCGCAGGCCTGCCGAAGGTCAGAAACTTTTTTTCCAAACCCGCGGACTGCATTCTCGTCGGCGTATCCGATCTTCTGCGACGGCCCGATGCCGAGTTGGACGCGCGCTTCCATTACACCGGCTATTGCCGCTGGCAGCCGCCCGAGAACCCGGCGATCGAAGCGCCTCTCGCGACGTTTACGCAGGGCCAGCGCGTGCCCATCCTCACGTTCGGAAGCATGGTTTACGAAAATCCGGGCGAATACATGGAGCGCTTCGTGCGTGCGTGGCCTCGAGGCCGAAAAATCGTCATTCAACGCGGTTGGGCCCAATTCCCCGCCTTGGGCGAAGTGGACGAGATCAAAGTCATCGAGAAAATGTCGCACGACCAACTGTTCCGTCACGCCAGCGCGGTCGTTCACCACGGAGGCGCCGGGACCACCGCAAGCGTCCTCCATGCCGGCGTGCCTCAAATCGTCGTTCCACACATCGGCGATCAGACCTTTTTTGCCGGCGAAGTGGAACGGCTGGGCTGCGGCTTTCGGATCGCTCGAAAACGCTGGCCCGAACAGCTCGCTCCCGCCCTCGCCCGCCTCCTCGCGGAACCGGCTTACGCAGGTCGGGCGGTAGCGGTTCGCGCACATTTGGCGTCGGAAAACGGTCCGGGTCGCGCCATCGAAACGCTCGAGCGATTTGTCGCTGCGTCTCGAACAAAATCCGTTTGAATCCGTGCACGCTTCCGCCGACGATCGTCGGCATGCCCCGCTTTTTTCTCTCCCTCGGTGCCCTGATCTGCATTCTCGCCTCCTCGATGTCGGCCTCCTTGGTCTACGAAGGAAAATCGGGCCCGGGCTACGGTAAACATATCGTCTTCCTCGCGGGCGATCACGAGTACCGCTCCGAAGAAACCCTTCCCGCGCTCGCTCGCATCCTGGCGAGGCATCACGGCTTCAAATGCACCGTTCTCTTCTCGGTCGACGCAGCCACCGGCGTAATCGTGCCCGGCAACTCCAATCTGCCAGGCATGGAAGCGTTGGCAACGGCCGATCTGATGGTGATTTTCCTCCGCTTCCAAGCGCCGCCGCCGGAACAGATGAAACACTTCGTAGCTTATCTCCAACGCGGCGGCCCAGTCGTCGGACTGCGTACCGCCACCCATGCCTTTAACGAGATCCCCACGGACAGCCCGTATGCGAAACTCAATACCCGATACAATGGAGAAGACTATCCTTTCGGTTTCGGTCACCAGGTCCTCGGACAAACCTGGGTGGGACATTACGGAACGAATCACCAGCAAAGCACCCGCTTGGAGACATTGCCTGCCGGTGCGGCTCATCCCATTTTCCGGGGGGTGAAAGACGCTTGGATCCAATGCGGCGCATACGTCGGCAAGCCGGTCGACTCCGAAATTCTTGCTAGCGCCCAGCCCCTCAACGGGATGACCCCCGATTCTCCGGCCGACCCAGCGAAGCCTGCCATGCCCGCGGCGTGGACCCGGACGTATTCGTACAGCCCCGACCAAAAGCCGGCACGCGTTTTCACCAGCCTTTACGGTGCGTCCGAGGATATCCTCAACGAGGGTTACCGCCGCACCCTCGTCAACGCCTGCTTTTGGGCCGTGGGGCTGGAATCGGCGATTACGGCCGATGCGGAGATCGCGTTCGTCGGACCGTATCGACCCAGCACTTTTCGTTTCGGCGGGCACCGCCAAGGGGTGAAACCCGAAGAACTTGCCGGATGGGAATCGCCCATCATGTCTGCCGACAAGCCGATCGCACCCCCTCCCCCGCCAAAGCCAAAGTCCTCTTTGGGCCCAGCGACGGTGAAGTAGACGTTGGGGTGTCGCTCACTTAGGTCGAGTCGAATTGGACTCCGCAGGAGGGACACGCTTTAAAGGTTGTCTCTCAACCTGGCGGAGGACGCTAGAGTTCGGAGTCCGGCCTTCAGGCCGCTCAGGGAGATAGTGACCGAATGCGGACGGTCGGCTTCAAGGAGGTAACCTTTTCGCGGCCCGAACCGAAACCAGCGGACAAAAAAGAGCTCGCCGTGTACCCCTACACGGCGAGCATTATTTTCTTGGTTACCCCAAAACCCCCCTGCTAAGCAGAGGGACGGGGCAACCATCGCACCTCAACACCCGATTACAACGCGAATCGCCGCAGCGCACGGAGGCAGTAGGGGGAAGACTGACGCTCATTAGGAGGGGCCGAAACGAAGATAACGCTCGCGGTAGGGGCGTTTCTCCCATCCTCATGACCGTGAGGAATTAGAGTTCATTTTTGTCTCGAGAAAAGGCGAGCCACGGAACACGTGAAGCTGAACGAGCCGACGAGTGAAAGAAGTTGGGCTTCGTCTGCCGCCTACGAGGGGTTAAACATTGAAAACGCCGGTGTCGCCGGCGGGCCTGCGGGTTGGCGACGCAAAGGCTTGTGGGTCCGCTCGGAGACTGGTTGTTTTCCGAGCTCGGCTGTCTTCGCAAGCCTCCTTTTTTATCATCATGCCCGCGGCTCCCCTAATCATCTATACCCAGACGGACGAAGCACCCGCTCTCGCCACCTATTCGTTTCTGCCCATCGTCCAGGCTTTTACCAAGCATTCGGGCGTCAAGGTGGAAACTCGGGACATCTCTCTCGCTGGGAGGATTCTCGCCCAGTTCGGCGACGTGTTAACAGAAACACAGCGCGTCCCCGATGACCTCGCGGAACTCGGTGCGCTCACTCTCCAGCCGGAGGCCAACATTATCAAGCTGCCCAATATCAGCGCCTCCGTGCCCCAGCTGAAGGCCGCGATCGCCGAACTCCAAGCCAAGGGATGCAAGCTACCCGACTACCCCGAAGTCCCCAAAACCGACGCGGAGAAGGACGCGAAAGCGCGTTATGCCAAAGTGATGGGCAGTGCCGTCAATCCCGTCCTGCGGGAGGGCAATTCCGATCGCCGCGCACCCAAGGCAGTGAAGGAATACGCCCGCAAGAATCCGCACTCGATGGGTGCGTGGTCCCCTCAGTCCAAAACGAATGTGGCGACCATGGGGAAGGACGATTTCTTCTCGAACGAGAAGTCGGTGACCGTTTCCGCCGCGACTACCGTGAAAATCGAGTTTGTCGGTGCGGATGGAGCGACCCAGGTGCTTAAAGACAAAACGACCTTGAAGGCGGGGGAAATTCTCGACTCCACGGTTCTTAGCAAGCAGGCCCTGATCGCTTTTATCGAAAAACAGATTGCCCGGGCCAAAGCGGAGGGCGTGCTTTTTTCCGTGCACCTGAAGGCCACGATGATGAAAGTCTCCGACCCCATCGTTTTCGGCCATTTCGTGCGCGTCTTCTTCAAAGACCTTTTCGTAAAGCACGGCACCACCTTCTCGGAGTTGGGCGTCGATTTGAATAACGGTTTCGGCGATTTGCTCGAGAAAATACAGAAGCTCCCCGACGAGAAAAGAGCGGCGATCGAAGCGGATATCCAGGCCGCATACGCACAGGGACCCGCACTCGCGATGGTCAATTCGGAAAAGGGCATCACCAATCTGCACATCCCCAGCGACGTGATCGTCGACGCCTCGATGCCCGCGATGATTCGCACCTCGGGGCAAATGTGGAACGCCCAGGGCAAAGGCCAGGACACGCTCGCGGTGATTCCCGACAGCAGCTACGCGGGCGTCTACCAAACGACGATCGATTTTTGCCGCAAGCACGGCGCCTTCGATCCCAGGACCATGGGCTCGGTACCCAACGTCGGTTTGATGGCCCAGGCGGCGGAAGAATACGGCTCCCACAATAAAACCTTCCAGATCTCCGGCACAGGAACCGTCCGGGTCGTCGACGAAACCGGCAAGGTTCTCCTAGAAAATGCCGTGGACGAAGGCGACATCTGGCGCGCCTGTCAGACCAAGGACGCTTCCGTGCAAGACTGGGTGAAACTGGCCGTCAATCGCGCCCGTGCCACCGGCACGCCGGCGCTCTTCTGGCTCGATGGCAGACGCGCGCACGACGCCCAGGTGATCGCCAAGGTCAAATCGTATCTGACCACGCACGACACGGCCGGACTGGACATTCGGATTCTCGCCCCCGCCGAGGCCTGCCAACTCACTCTCGAACGACTCAAGGCCGGCTTGGACACGATTTCCGTCACGGGCAATGTCCTTCGCGACTACCTCACGGATCTCTTTCCGATTCTCGAATTGGGTACGAGCGCCAAGATGCTCTCGATCGTTCCCCTGATGAACGGCGGCGGGCTCTTCGAAACCGGCGCCGGCGGTTCCGCACCCAAGCACGTCATACAGTTTACCGAGGAAAATTTCCTCCGCTGGGATTCGCTCGGAGAATTTTTGGCGCTCGCCGCGTCGTTCGAACATCTCGGCGAAACGTTCGACAACGCCAAGGCCAGGGTGCTCGCGGACAGCCTCGATGCCGCCACCGGCAAATTCCTCCAGAACGACAAGTCGCCCGCGCGCAAAGTCGGTACCGGGATCGACAACCGCGGCAGCCATTTTTACCTGGCCCTCTATTGGGCGCAGGAACTCGCCGCGCAAACCAAGGACGCGGAGCTGCAGGGGTACTTCAAGCCGATCGCGGAAAAGCTCGCCGCCAATGAGCAAAAAATCGTTTCGGAGTTGAACGCAGTTCAAGGCAAGCCGGCCGACATCGGGGGATACTACCAACCCGACGACACGAAAGCTTCGGCTGCGCTCCGGCCCAGCAAGACCTTTAACGAGATCCTCGCGCTGCTTTAACGCCGCCTTGAAGACCACTCGGCGAAACCGGCGTGTTCAGCGCATGGCCGGTTTGAGCTCCCGGCGAATCGTCCCGGCGAAAATGACCTGTTCCCGGCAGGCGGCCGCAACGGCCTCGGACGAGGCTTCGGGAAGCTGTTCGCCTTTAAATGCCACGGTCAGCGACCCGACCGTCGGCAGCTTGGCGGTCTGCAGTCGCTTGAGGCAGACGTCTCGCAGGCTTCCGGAGCGCGATTCGAGCACCAACAGCACCTTTTCGACGCCCCCGGCTTTTTCGTAGACCACCGCCACGCCTAACGCCTTCGGCGGGATGGTGGTGCCAACCGCTTCAGCCGCACACGTTTTCATTTCATAGCGTTGCTGCCAGGGAGCGGAGTTCTTATCCATCCGAGAGCATCGCGCAATGCCCTCGCCGATACAACGCGTTAATTATGGACGACGCTCATGCGTCGATGCCAGTTCGCGACCCGCGGATGCACGATGGTCGCGGACTTTGCACCTCCGCTGAAACCGTTTGGCACCTGCATCGAACCTTCGGGCGAAAGGTCCACGTTCCAGTAAACAAACCCCCGATCGAGGAACAACGCGTCATTCATGCAAGCGACGATCAAGCGAGCTTCGGTCAAGTGCGCTCAAGTCCGGTCGATTGCCGGCCAGCCTTTCCTCCCCTACAGGGTCGCTCCAGCGGTCGCCGTTCGGCGGGAGCGATTCTGATTGCCCGTCCCGGGGAAAATCGACGGCCTTGAGCGATGGGCGCCAAATACCTGCCAACGGTCAAAGATCAAAAAGCGAATCAGCGTTTTCATTCACAGCAGAATCCTCTTCCGCCGTTTAAGAAGCCCTCCACCGACCTGGCACCGAAGAAAAAGAAAAAGTGAGCGAACGGCGCAGCGTGCGCGTCGCGTCCGGAACTAGGCTTTCGGCGGCGAGTATCCAAACCCCTTGATCGGCTCGGGATGAGCGAGGGCATTCGGTGCCCTCGCGACGTCGTGCCACCAACCCTGCGGTCCGGCCCACTCGACGGCGTTGGCAATCACCCGGCGGATCGTCGGGTTGTGAAAAGTCGGATACGTTTCGTGCCCGGGACGGAAATAGAAGATTTTGCCGTTGCCCCGACGCCACGTGCAGCCGCTGCGAAAGACCTCGCCGCCCTCGAACCAGGAAATGAAGACCTGCTCGTCGGGGGTGGGGATGCCGAAGGGCTCCCCGTACATCTCCTCGTGCGGCAATTCGAAAAAGGGGTCCAGCCCGGCTGCGATCGGATGCCCCGGATTGCACACCCAAACCCGCTCTTTCTCGTCCGCCTCGCGCCAGGTGAGCGCGCAATTCGTTCCGAGGAGTCGCCGGAAAATCTTCGAGTAGTGCGCCGAGTGCAGGACGATCAAACCCATCCCCTGCAGCACGCGCTGCTGAACACGCTCGACGATCGCGTCGTCGACTTTGTCGTGCGCCAGATGGCCCCACCACGTCAGCACATCGGTTCGCGCCAACCGCTCCGCCGAAAGTCCGTGCTCCGGTTCCTGGAGGGTCGCCGTGCTTACCTCGCACGCCGGGAGGAGCTCCTTGAGCCCTTCGGCGATCGCCGCATGCATGCCTTGCGGATAAAGCGCGCCCACCTTGGCGTTTTTGTGCTCATGAACGTTCTCACCCCAGACCACCACGCGTAGAGATGCCATGGCTTGAGAAGATTTATGAAATGGATGTTTACAAGCGCCAGTATCGTCGATTTATCACATATAAATTGCATTAAATAATGCCCGAGGGCGCTCCCGACACTCCCAATCGCTTACGCGAAACCATCGCGCACGAGCGCCCGCAAGAGCGACTCGTCCTCCACGGCCCTGCGGCATTGAGCGACGCCGAACTGCTCGCCATGATCCTGCGCAACGGCACACGCGGGCAGGATGTGATGACGCTCGCAACAAAACTGATTCACACCGCTGGCTCGCTGTCGGGTTTGGTCAACTGGCGTGAAGCCGACTACCGAAGGCACAAAGGCATGGGTCAGGTCAAAGCGCTTCAGCTTATGGCCACCATGGAGATTGCTCGCCGCATCCTAGGGCAACCCGCCGGCACCGAACCCTTGCTCGACCATGCGGACGGCGTCGTCGCCTTTATGGCGCCAACCGTGGCCGGTCTCGAGGTCGAGAAGTTTTGGGTGCTGTGCCTCAATCGCAAAGGTCGGTTGCTTAGGCGCGTCGAAGTCACCTCTGGCACCGCTTCCAGTACGCTCGTGCATCCGAGGGAGGTGTTCCGCGAAGCAATCCGTGAAGCCTCCTCCGGCATCATCTGCATCCACAACCATCCGAGCGGCGACCCCAGCCCGAGCGCGCAGGATATTCGCGTCACCCGAACGCTGCGCGAGGCCGCCGCGGCGGTCGATATCGCCCTGATCGACCACATCATTATTGGACGCCGCGAAACCGATCCGCAGCGTCTGGGACACTATAGTTTTCGCGCAGCCGGGTCGCTCTAGGCTGAACAGAACGGTTTAAGATTCCGGGCGCGTTCGTTTAATAGACCATGCCCCCGGTCGTCGATGCCGCCCGGATTCGCCTTTCCGATGAACGGGCTGGTGCTGCTCGCCAGTTTTCTCCTCGTCGGCGCGTTGCTTCAGGCGCAATCGATCGTGCGTCAACAACGCGTCGACTACGGATACGACACGAACGCCCTCCTTTCGGCCCGGATGGGCTTGATGGAAGGAGACTATCCGACCGGTGCCACGCGCCGTCTCTTTTACGACCGCTTGCTGCGGGAGTTGCGCGGAAGCGGTCAGTTCGAATCCGTCGGCCTGACAACCCGCCTGCGGATGGTCTTCGCCGACGACGCCACCGTGGAAATCGAAGGGCTCGCATCAAACGGCGATCGCGATCGCTTAAACGCCAACTTCGAAATGGTCAGCGACGGGTATTTCGCGGTGACCGCCCAACGCCTCATCGAAGGGCGGGACTTCACCGCGGACGACGAGGATTCGCGAGAACCGGTCGCGATCGTCAACGCCGCTTTTGCCCGGAAGCATTTTAGAACGGACAGCGCGCTTAGCCGGCGCATCCGAACCGTTGCCAACAATAACACGCTGCTCGGGCCATGGCGTCGGATTGTCGGGGTCGTCTCCGACGTGCGCATGGTCGGTCCTTTCCACAATCCCAACGTCGACGACACGGGCTTTTACCTCCCGTTTTACGCGACCGGTTTGGGACCTGTCCCTGCCGCCCCCACGGTGTTCCAGTTTGCCACCGTCCTGGTGCGCCCACGCGGAGGGGTGAAAGGCGAGGCGGCCATCGGCCCGCTCCGGCGGCAGATCGCCCGGATCGATCCCAATCTTCCGCTCTACTTCGTCGGAACCCCCCAATTTCATCATAACGGATTCGTCGCGGAAAATCGGATCGTCGCGGAAATGTTCACGCTCTTCGGGGGAGTGGCGGTCGTCCTCGCGTCGGTGGGACTTTACGGCGTGATGTCGTTCTCCGTGAATCGAAGATCGCGGGAGATCGGTATCCGCATGGCTCTCGGAGCGGACCGAGCCGAAATTCTTCGCATGGTGCTGCGTCAAGGCGCCTGGCAGTTCTCGATCGGTATCGTCGGGCGGCCTTGGCCTTACGTTCTTGGTGGCAACGTTTGCGCGGGAAGCGCTGCAGAATGTGCTCTTTCGAATCAGTCCGCTCGACCCGGCGACCTACGGGACCGTGGCGCTCGTGCTTGCCTCGGTTTCGTTCGTCGCCACGATCATTCCCGCTTTGCGTGCCACCCGCATCGACCCGATCATCGCCCTCCGCGCTGACTGAAGTCATGCGAAAGGCCGCCTTTCGCAGTGAACCTGGTAAAATCCGCCTTTTTGTCCCTCGTTTTCAAAACGGTCTTCGCCGCGGCGATACGGAAGACCCCATTCGCCATCGCGTTCGCCTGGATCGGTTTTTCGATCGTGCGGGGCTACGGTGGCGATTTCGAGACCGCCGTCGCGCACTACCGGGACCGGCGTTTCGGCGAAGCGCAGCCCCTCTTCGAAAAAATCGCCGCTTCGGCACCGACGAATGCCCAGGTCGTGTTTTACCTCGGAGCGCTGGCGCTTCGACGGGGAGACTTTGCCGAGTCGGTCAAACAGCTCGAACGTGCCACCCAGCTCGACCCGTCGTCGGGGCACTACCAGAATGAGCTGGGCGATGCCTACGGCGTGTCGGCGCAGAAGGGGGGGATGCTCTCCAAACTCGGCTTTGCCAAGAAATGTCTCGCCGCCTACGAACGCGCAGTCGCCTTGGAGCCCGACAATCTCGAGTATCGCTTGAGCGTCATTAACTATTACGTGCAGGCGCCGGGATTCGCGGGCGGCAGCATGAAGAAAGCGTATGCTATCGCCGAAGAGCTGCGGAAACGCGACCCGCTCGTCGGTGGACTCACGATCGCCGGCCTGTATGGCTCGGAGAAAAAATGGCCCCAGGCTTTTGACATAGTCGACGCGCTGCGGAAGGCGTATCCCGAACGCCGAGAGTTGTTGTATCAAATCGGCCGACTCGCAGCGATCTCCGGGCACCAACTGGAAAGAGGTCGCGATGCACTCGACGAGTACCTGAAAATTCCGCCCGCGCCCGGTCAGCCCACCCCATTGCAGGCACAGCTCCGGCTAGGAGCCCTTCACGAGAAGCGCGGCGACACCGGATCGGCGCGAGCGGCCTATCGGGCCGCGCTCGAGATCGACGAGAACTCGAGTACGGCGCGGGAAGCGTTGGAACGTCTCAAGGGAAACTGAACGTCCGCCAGTGGGGTCGAGAACACACGATGAGATCGCGTTTTTCTCGTTCGCGTGCGATCTATCAAGGCAACAAATAAATCTCCACGAGCACGACCCCTCCCGTTCCGCCGATACCGGAAACGTTAGCCGTGTATCCACCGGGAGGCAACGTCACGAGCAGCACCGAATCCTTGCTCGTGCCGCTTCCGAGAGGGAAGGCGCCGACGCTGGCGCTCGTGTCCGCGAGGACCGATCCACCACCCCAATCGTCGTTCTCGCTCAGCTTGTTACCGCCAGCATAGAGTTCCAGCCTCGGATTGGCGAGCGTTCCGGCAACCCCGAAGACATCGAGGCCCGGACCGACCGCGCGGATCAGAATCGTGCGACTGGTGGTGCCCCCGATACTCAGGCCTTCGATCAGGGTGCGTCCGCTCTCCAATTGGGTTCGCGCGGACAAATTGATCAATTCCGCACTGCCCCCCGCAGCCTCGTACACCTCAGCCAAAGCCTCCCCGGCGGCGCCGCTCGACGCAATGACCTGAGCCGTATATCCTCCCGCCGGAAGAGATGTCGCCAGCACTGCGTCCTTGCTTCCCAATGGCAGAGCAAAGCCGCCGACGGACTGTCCGTCGACTCCCACCCAGTTGTCGTTCGAGCCGACGAGCACGCCGGTAGCCGCGTTGATGACATCCAGACGAGGGTCCGCCAGCACCGAGGGCACGCCGAACACGCCGAGCGTCGGACCGATGCCGCGGATCACGAGATTCGCGTTATTGGTACCCGCAATCGTAAAGCCTGCGATCAAGGTTTGTGCACCTGCGCCCGCGAAGGAACGGACCGAAAGGTTCACCAGGCGGCCGGTAGAAACCGACGACACCAAGGACAAAGTCGCGCCTGCGCTGACAATTGCGCCGGCGCTATTGGTGACCGCGACCGTGTAAACGCCGCCCTGCCCTGCCCCTACATTCCTGAGCAGCAACAGGGGCGCCGCGGCGTCCGGGATCGCCTGATTGTCACGGTACCACTGATACGTCAGCTGCGGACCGGTCGCGGCGACCTCAAATGCGACGGTTCCACCGATCGCGATGGTCTGACCGGTCGGCGAACGGACAATGGCGGGGGCGACCGGAGGGGCCGTTACGGTCAGGGTCGCCGGTTGGCTGACTGTCGTCCCCGCGGTATTGGTGGCACTCACACGGTAAACCCCCGCCGAGGCCGCAGTCGTCGACGGAACGATCAACGTGGACGACGTTGCGCCAGAAAGATCCACGCCGTCCTTCGACCATTGATACGCGATCGTGCCGCTCGCCGCTGCCGTGGCGGTAAACGTCGCGTTTTGTCCCGCGACTACGGAAACGTTTGCCGGATGGGTGGTGAACGTGGGAGCGGTCAGGACTGTCCCGCCGATGACGATGGTGAGTGGAAAAGTAGGGTTACCTCCTTGTCCAGACTTGTTGATCCCTGCCCACGCTCGAAGATTGAGCTGATAAGTACCGGCTGCGGTCGGCGTTCCGGAAAGCGAACCGGCATTGCCGTTCAGTCGATCGCCAGTCAGTCCCGGGATACTCAGTCCGGGAGGAAGTGCACCGCGGATTTCGTACGATGCAGCGGGTGCGGGTGCACCGGTAACCGCAAACACGACCGTGAAAGGCTGCCCGACCGTCCCCGAAACGGGAGATGTCGGAGTCGTCTGAAGCTGTGTCGCGCCTGCCAGCGCATGATAGCCACCCATCGCGGTCGCGGCAAACGCACCGCGCAACAACGCGCCAATCGTGCTCGACCAAGTGAGCTCCGCGGTGACGGCTGTGCGGAGGAGCGG
>Ga0105046_10001926_pt1 | contig 32431 bp, 27 predicted proteins | sample MAT03_FD_78385 | JGI IMG/M metagenome (GOLD analysis project Ga0105046, IMG submission 78385) | Freshwater microbial communities from Lake Fryxell liftoff mats and glacier meltwater in Antarctica - MAT-03 (megahit assembly) | ecosystem: Environmental > Aquatic > Freshwater > Ice > Liftoff...
CATGCTAAAGATATGTATAATTGCAATTGGTTTACTAAGTGTTGTTTCATGTGGTAGAGAACTTAGGAATAACCCGTGACTATCTTATGTCTGAAACTGTGATTGATCGTTACGGTAGGACTTTCTAAACCGTAGATCTCGTCTTGGTTGAAACCTGCTTTTTTTTAATTTGTGTATATCTTAAACCGGTCACCCGCATATCACAAATACCCCTCACGCCGCAACTCGATGGTACATCGTGAGTAGACCGCCCAGCCGATCCTTCCTGTCGATCGCGCCGTTACGGTTCGCCAGCACGGCATGGGCGCGTAGGATGTTGCGCACGCTACTCTCGGACACGGCGATGCCGATGACGGCGAGTCGCCGAACGATGCCGGGCGATCCGACGCGGGGATTCTCCTGCGCAATGCGCAAGATGGCCTGCGCCGTCTCGATCGGCAGCGGGGCGTGCCCTGGTCCGCCTTGATTGGGGAAGGTCCACTTTGCCACGACCAGCGCTCGATAGTACCGGCGCAGAGTGTCCACCGTCACCACGGGCTCGCAGGCAGCGAGTTCAGCCGCCGACAGGCTGTGCGCGGTGCGCGGCCTCGCCCAACAGTCGGCGGTGGGCGTCGTTCATGTGATGAGGATTGGCCCCGGTATCACGCAGGACGCGGTTCTGGACAAGAAGGAAGCGGAGGCGGCGATCCTGGGCGCGATTCAGCCAGGCGGCGCAGGCGAGAACGCGGACGGCGATGTCGGTGGTCATGTCTGCCAGTATCGGCGGCCTAAACCGTTGGACCGAAAAGGAAGAGGTCGACGCGATTCATACTTTTCAGATACGGTGTGGCCGGCGCACAGGCCAGGGGTCTGTTCACGACGCGCCCTGACCTCGACGCCGCGTGGGGCGGTGGCCTGGCCTCCAGCGCTCAGGGTCGCGGCCCTGGCGGCCTGTTGCTCCTCGACGCCGCCTTGTTTTACCGGCACCATAGGGCTGGGGTCAACCCGCTGTGCAAAAGGGACGCGACAAATCGTATGCAGTGGCCCTGCTTGGTTCGTGCAACTGGAACGGTGAGCAATCCGGCCGCTACTTCCTCGGCAGCCGCCAACGGCTAGGATGTCACCATGCAGCGCGATGACGTTCAGAGCGTTCCACCCGCCATCCAGGCGCGCTTCCAGGAGACTGTCCAGCGCTTCCAGGCGGAGTGTTTCTGGTCCTGGGACACGTCCCGGCCGGTCGCCACTCTGGACATCGCCCACGCCGTCATCCGTCAGTTGCGCCTCCACGGCGGCAAGCCCGGCTGGCGAGCGGCAGCGGATCTGGTGCAATGCCTCTGACCCCGCTTCAGGAGCGGGTGCTGGCGGCTATCCGCTCCGTACGTCACCCCGGAAGTCATGTGGCAGGCAGCCTGCCCATGCACGCCAGTAAGGACTCCGATCGCGAAAGCCGCGACATCGACCTGTTCCACGATGCGATAGCCGCCCTGCAAGCCGCCTGCGCCGCGGACCTTGTCGCATTGGAGCAGGCCGGACTCCAGGTCAGGCGTAGCCAGGCCTAGTCAGACACGTTCCGCCGCGCGATCGTGATGGCCGACACGGATATCGTCGAGATCGACTGGGCCGTCGGCGCAGCCTGGCGGTTCTTCCCACCGGTCGCTGATCCGCTCATGGGCTGGCGTCTGCATGACGTCGACCTCGCCTGCAATAAAGCTCTCGCCCTGGGCGGCCGCAGCGAGACGCGCGACCTGATCGACATCCTCGCCTGGGATCGCCGCTTCGGCCTGGCCTCCATCGTCTGGGCCGCCTGCGGCAAGGACCCGGGCTTCAATCCGCTCAGTCTCCTGGAGCAGATGCGACGCAGCGCGCGCATCGACCCCGGTCAGTTGCAGATGTTGAAAGCGCGGCAGATCGACCCCCAGGCGGCCAAGCAGCAGTGGCTCGCCGCCGCATCAGCCGCCGAAGAGGCCGTCACGGCCCTCGCCGATGCCATGCCGACCCTCGAAACCGGCGTCGCCTTCATCGACGGTTCGGGGTCAATGCGCTGGCCTGATCTGTGGCGACCGCTTGCCGAGCAAGGGTTGGGCGTCCATGCCCCATCTGTCGGTGGCTGTGTGCCACTCGTCCGCATGGATTCCTGTGCGGACGCGGAGCGGGCCACCGATGTCTAGATTGTATAATTCCGGTTTTACAGACCGGATTTACAGAAGCCCTCGAACCATGCACCCATTGCATAATTAGCACCAGTCAGGACAAGGACTTACAGACGGAGAGCTGTATGGCACTCGTCTCGCTTGGTCAATTAGACGTCGCAACAGGGTGCGTTCGCGGCCGGTGGTGATGGCGAGTTTTTGCGCCCGCGTCAACCGTTTGAGGCGGGCTTCCAGCCGATGGGCCGCACGCTTGTCGAGTAGGCGGGAACGCCAGGCCAATACGACCGGTGGCCGGCTGCGAGTGTAGCGGGCACCTTGTCCGCAGGCGTGCTCTGCCACCCGTCGCGCCACGTCGGTCGTCACCCCGGCATACAAACTGCCATCGCCGCAGCGGACTAGATAGGCTCGCCAGGTCTCAGCCGCGGGCATCCCGATAAACCCAACAGCCGGCGGCCCGGCTGAAACGCGAACGTTCCTCATGGATCTGCGTCCCGCCTTTGCGCAGCCGGATCGTCGCCTTGAAGTGCACCATACCCTCCCGGTCATCGAGACCGCCGTGATCGTGGGTCACGATTTCCAGGCCTGCCCAGTCCAAGGCGAACGAGTTGCGCAGTCCCCGCGGATCGAGTTTGGCACGATCGATCGGATGTGAGCTGCGGATCAGGAATGTGGCGTGTTTGCGTACGAAGGCGCTATAGCGGGCGCGCATCAGTTCGAGCGCCGTCGACGGTTCTGCCCCGGCATGGAAGCGCCCGCAGCAGGCATCATAGTCGGCGGGTTGGCCACACGGGCATGGATCCGGCATGCCGGGATGCTGCAGCATCCGCCATGTGTGCCAGCTGTGGTCCGCTGTGGGGGGACTCAGATCTGCACGCCTCGACGGCGGTATCGGGATGCTGATTGTGACTGGGATCCCGGTGCTAGTATCTTTGCCTCGTACGCGAATGCTCGCGGCGACGGCGGCCACACTCGTGACCGCTGCACCATAATGGTGCGGTCTTCCCTCCGGGGTCGATGCCACCCCAGTCGGAAGCTATCTCATGGAACTCTACGTCGGCAATCTGCCGTGGTCCGTCACGGACGAATCGCTCACCTCTCTGTTCGCCGCCCATGGCCAGGTCGACCGCGCTAAGGTCGTCATGGACCGCGACACCGGTCGCAGCCGCGGCTTCGCCTTCGTCACGATCAATGACGAAAACGTCGCCAATGCCGCGATTGCGGCCCTCAATGGCAAGGACATGGACGGACGTGCCCTGACCGTCCGCAAGGCCGAACCGAAGCCCCCGCGCCAGGATGGCGGCGGTCGCAGCGGCGGCGGCGGCGGCGGCGGATACGGCGGCGGCGGCGGCGGATACGGCGGCGGCGGCGGCGGCGGCGGCGGCGGCGGTGGATACGGCGGCGGCAACCGTCGCTGAATCGGACGCTGAATATCTGCTAGTCCGCGCGTCTACAACAGGCACGCGGGCCAGTTCATTTGGAACCTGCCACCGGTCATCATTGCATGACCGGTGGTGGGTGACAGCGAAGCCGGACGCATCCGGCATGAGGAATATCGGGTATGGGTAAGCGCACTCCGGCAACATTTGCCAAGCGGCAACGGGAGATGGACAAGAAGCGCTGGGCTGAGGATAAGAAAAAGAAAAAGGCGGAACGGAAAGCATTGGGACCTGGCGAAGAACAGCCGAATGAGACCTGCCGCCCCTTCCTTGACGAATGACATGGAGACAGCGATGAATCCAGGAGTGGAACGAGCCAGTCGCCTGCCCGCCATCATCCAAGGTGGTATGGGCGCGAGTGTGTCGAATTGGCGTCTGGCCAAGGCCGTCTCCGAAGCCGGTGGATTGGGCGTGGTTTCCGGAACCGCGATCGACCGCATCGTGGCCTACAGGCTGCAACATGGTGACTTGGACGGCGGTTTACGTCGGGTCCTTGCGACATTTCCTTTTCCGGCAATCGCTGAGCGAGTCCTGAGTCGTTGGTATATTCCTGGCGGTTTGGCGCCCGGAGCCAGTTACCGCTCCACCGCGATGATCGACGAGCGACCACAAGCCGAGACGCTTGAGTTGATCGTTGTGGCAAATTTTGCAGAAATTGCTTTGGCTAAAGAAGGACATTCGGGTCCAATTGGCGTTAATCTATTGGAGAAGATGCAGGCGCCGAACCTGGCCTCGCTCTACGGAGCGTTGCTTGCTGGTGTCGATGCCGTGCTGATGGGCGCAGGTATTCCGCGCGAGATCCCGGCAGCACTCGATCGCCTGGTGGCGCATGAAGAGGCCAGTCTGATCCTGCGGGTCGAAGGTGCATTGGCGAATGAGGTGACGCGCCTCCGTTTTTCTCCACGCGAATTCATCGGATCCAGTCCGCCGCCGACCTTGCGTCGTCCGCCCTTTCTTGCGATCATCTCTTCGGATACGCTTGCCCAGGCTCTGCTGCGGGCCACCGACGGTCAGATCGATGGATTCGTCGTCGAAGGTGCAACCGCCGGTGGGCATAATGCCCCACCGCGCAACCACGCCGGTCCGCTCAGTGATCGTGGCGAACCGATCTATGGTCCACGCGATGTCGCCGACCTCGCTCGATTGCGTAAAATGGCGCGGCCGTTCTGGCTGGCCGGCGGATTCGGGGTTCCCGGAGGTCTGGCGCGAGCCAAGGCTGAAGGTGCTCAGGGCGTTCAGGTAGGAACTGCACTGGCATTCTGCGTCGAGTCCGGCATGGCCGATGGGGTGAAACAGCAGGTTTTGGCTGAGGCGCGGAAGGGATCCATCCGCGTATTCACCGACCCCAAGGCCTCGCCGACCGGATTCCCCTTTAAGGTCGCTGAGATCCCTGGGACCATTTCAGATGCCCAGGTCTACGCCAGTCGTGCCCGAGTGTGCAACCTGGGCTATCTGCGTGAGGCCTATCGGCAGAGCGACGGTTCGGTCGGTTGGCGATGTGCGGCTGAACCCGAACACCGCTATGTCGCCAAGGGTGGTGACGCCTGCGATACGGTTGGTCGCAAGTGCCTATGCAACGCCTTGCAGGCTTCGGCCGGATTCCCACTGCCCACGCCGGGCGGGGAACGGGAACTGCCGATCGTCACGGCTGGTGATGCCTTGGCTCACTATGGCCCCGACATCCCTGCGGGCGGATTCACCGCCAAGGAGATCATCGCCTCAATCTGAACGGGTCGGACCCCGGCCAGGATTTTTTGCACTTGGAAGAGGGCTGCTCAGCGCGTATTACCCGTGCGCAACCTCAACCCAGGAGTACCTCATGGCCCAGGAAAAGACCACCAAGCGCGAAGGCAAGAAGGCCCCGGCGCTGAACATGAAGGAAAAGCGCGCCGCCAAGGCCGCGAAGAAGGCCTCCAAGTAGTCCAATTCGGACTCGTCCGCATATTCCGGCTGGGCTTGCCCAGGACGGAAATCGTCGCCAACGCGGCGCTTCGCTTAACGCGGAGCGCCGCGTTGTCCTTCCCGGGCTCTGCGGATCTCTTCTCGTTTGGCGGCATCGCGCTTGGCGTCTTCGATGGCGCGCAGGACGATCTGCGCATCCACGGCTCCGCGAGCTGCCTGGAAGCGTCCCGTCAAACGGGTGTCTGCGCGCAGCGTGCCGTTCTCCTGCAGTAGCCACATCTCGTTGGCGTAGTCGGTCCGCCGGAGTTCGGGAGCGAAGCGCGAGAAGAAACGGGTGATATTGGCGACGTCGCGGATCAGCAGGCGTTTGGCGTTGTTGTTCGCAGTTGCATCGACCGCCTGGGGCAGGTCGATGATGGTCGGACCGGCGGCTGCCGCGAGGATGTTGAATTCCGACAGATCAGCGTGGACCAGACCGGCCCGCAGCATTGAGGCGATCTGGTGGACGATCTCGGTGTGCATGCGGACCGCCTGGTTGCGGTCGTACCGGCCGGCGGCGATCTGCGGCGCCGGTTCACCCTGGGCATCCAGGACCAAATCCATCAACAGCACGCCTTCATGGTTGGCGATCGGCTGCGGGATGCGCACACCGGCGGCGCACAGTCGGCGCATCGCGGCGGCCTCGGCGTCCTGCCAAGCCTCTTCGCGCTTACGTTTGCCAAACTTGCTGCCGCGGTCCATGGCGCGCTGTTCGCGAGTGTCGCCCGACTGCCGGCCCTCGACATAATCCTGACGCTGACGGAAATTCCGCTGCTCCATGCGCTTGTAAACTTTGGCGGCGACTACCGTATTTTCGACCAGGACAACGTAGACGGAAGCCTCTTTTCCGCTTTTCAACTGGCGGAGAACCTGCTGGATGGTGCCCTGGTCGAGCAGTTCGAGCAGCGTGTCGGGGACCTGCATGGCGAGGGACGGCTCCCATTTGACGCCGGGGAGGGGGGTGGCGTCGAGACGGATGATAGGACGGTGGAACCCCGGCGATAGCAGCCTGCCCCCGATGGCTGCCTACTTCCCGGACCGTGGTAGATCCTCGCCCGCTGGGAAGCATTCGCGTCCCTGCAGGGCTGCCAAGATCGTTGTTGACAGTTCCCTCAGGCGGTAGGGTTTGTTGAGAAAGCCTAGGAATCCTTCGGCGCGCAGCAGTGAACTGTCTCCATCGCGCGAGAATCCACTGCACAGCAGGGCCTTGGCCAGGGGATCCCGAGCTCGGATAGCCTGCAGACAGTCCACTCCGCGCATGCCGGGCATCTCCATGTCGACCAGCAGGAGATCGAATGGGCCCTGTTCAAACCAGGCGGAGACTCCAGTGATTCCGCCGTCAGCCTCGATTACAGTGTAGCCAAGGGAGATGAGCAGTTGACAGGAAATTTCCCGGATGAGTTGGTCGTCGTCGACCACCAAAATGCGACCGACCCCGGTCCTGGCAGGCCGTGGATCGTTTGGGGTCTTCGGGGTGCCCTGCTGAGCGGTCACAGGAAGCCATACCCGGAAGGTCGTTCCGTGCCCTACGGAAGTGTCGATCATGATGCTGCCGCCGTGGTCCTGGATGGTCTTGGCGACCGCAGCGAGACCTAAACCAGTACCCTTGCCGGGGTCTTTGGTGGTGAAGAACGCTTCGAAGCAGCGACGCTGGACCTCCTCGTTCATTCCAGTCCCGGTGTCGATCACTGCCACTTCGAGGTATTCGCCTGGCGGCAGTACTGTGGCGGTTGTCAGATCAGCGATGGCATCGATCGAGTAAAGGCGTGTGGCAAAGGTGATGGTGCCCCCGGCTGGCATGGCATCGCGAGCATTGACCCCCAGATTGAGCAGGGCGTTTTGCAGCATGGCCGAGTCTCCGACCACCGTCGTGAGCATCGACTCCAGCCTGACATCAATCGTGATCCGCTGGTCGAGGATAGTGCGCTGCAACAGAGCGACGGTGTCGCGGATGATCAGATGGACGTCGAGCGGTGTCGACGATCCGCCTTGCCGGCGCGAAAAGGCGAGCAATTGCCGCACTAGGGTCGCGGCGCGTTCGCTGGCGTCCAGAATCTGTTTGGAGTGCAGGTCGACACGCTGAGGGTCCTCTCTGAAGCGTTGCAGCAATTCCGCAGATCCGATGATGGCAGCCAGGGCGTTGTTGAAATCGTGGGCCACGCCCCCGGCAAGCTGACCGATGGTCTCCATCTTCTGCACCTGGCGCAACTGGGCGTCGAGATGGTTCCGATCGGTCACGTCACGCAGTGAGGCAAGAACGGCCGGGACTCCAGCCATGACCACCCGTCCCAGGGCGATCTCCATGTCGATCAGCAACCCATCTGTCCGGACGGCTCGCCACGGAAACAGGCAGCCATCAGCCTCACTCAATTTAACAGCGAAAACGGCGGCGGAATCGGTGCTGTCTGGCTGTTGGGCTGGCGCCATGGCCGTTACCTCCTGCCCGACGAGACCGCCGGGAGCGAAGCCGAAGAGCTGTTCGCAGCGCTGGTTGGCCTCACGTACGGTAGTGCCGGCCAGCACCATTACGGCATCGACCCCGCCATCAAACAAGGTGCGATAGAGCCGCTCGCGTTCGGCAACGGTGATCGCCGCTGTCCCAAGATCGGCCAGCATTGCTTCCAGGTCTTCCGCCATGTTGCGCAATTCACCGAAGGATCCATTCGGTAGTGGGTCGGCTGGGGGCGGCCTGCCTGGAGACAGCTGTCTTGTCAGATTCATACGCTGGCGGATCTGTTCGATAGGTTTGATCAAATTGCGATGCAGCACCAGGACCAGGGCGACACACAGAAGGGTAATCACGGCGAGACTGCCACCGATGTCCACCAGCAGGCCGTGCCTCAGGCTCTGGCGTCCTGGTTCAGGGTCGAACCAGACAACTACCGTCCCGATGGATTCGATCTTCGCACCCCTGGTGTGGCGGATGTCGATATCCATCCTGACCAATCCGGCTCCGCCGTTGGGTATCGGTTCGGGTTTAATCTGTCCGGAGGCGTTCCGGTGAAGCGAGATCACAGCCGTTTGGTCGATCGCATCCACAATCTGGACCCCGGCCACCTCGACGGCAATGAGTTCCGTCTCCATCAGGCTGCGCATCCCAGGGAAGTCCATGTTCCACAACATCTCGCTCAGTACCGAGCCAAGCCGCTGGCGGACATGCTGCTGGGTGCGCTGCAGATCGTTGTGCTGTCTGGCGAGTCCGGTTGAGAGCTCCCACAGGGCGCCGGGTACGGCTACCAACGCCCAGACGGTCAGGGTGATCAGGATCAGCTTGCCGGAGATGCTCGTGCTGTGCATTACTGGAAATATCGTTGCAGCAGAGCTGCGTAGCTGCCGTCGCTCTTCATCGCATCCAGAGCTTCCTGAAGCCGCATCGCCACTGCCGGGTCGGTATCCCTCTGTATGGCGTAGTAGGCGGCGTTGCTGTCATCTTCAGTCGTACCGGTTCGTGCTGGCTTAGACGGGGCATCAAGAGCCAGCACAAGATGGACATCACGGTAGCTGTGACCGGCCTGGATCAGCAGGTAGGACAGGATCCAGTCATTGAAGGCCACGTAATCAACGCGACGAGCGAAGAGTTTGCTGATGTTCAGGCCTTCGGGTGAGAGGTCTTCAATCGTGGTGCGGGCGATGCCTGCCTGCACCAGATCCTCGATGATCTTGAAACCGGAACCAGTGCCGATGGATCGGCCGGCGATCTCTGCAAGCGCGGTAATCTGCAGTTCTGGACGGTTGGCGAGCCGGTAGAGATTGGTGGTGACCGCGTAGATCGGGCCGACCCACTGGTAAACCTTGTTACGCTCCTCGCTGCGCGACAGGCTGGTTATCAGCGCGTTGCGTTCGCTGGCGCTGATCGCCATGGCCCGTTTGAACGGGAAATATTCGATCTGCAATTCGATGCCCGGTGTCCGCTTCACCACCGCTTGCAGCAGTTCTATCGAGAAACCAGACGCGAGGCCATCCTTCTGGTAGGTGAAGGGTGGGTAGTCGCTATCCACGACATGGATGACTTCGGTCGACCAAGCGGACGTCCAGTGGGCGCAGATCAGCAGGATGGACAGAAACAGCATGTGTCGCTCGGCAGGTGCTTGGCGCATCATACTCCAGCATTTTCGATCGGCAAAGGTCAAAGACGAAACCAAGGAAGATGCGGCCAGCCAGGCTTGGGACATGGACCGAGCGCAAAAGATGCAGAGCATCATCCGTCCATGACCATTGGCTCCTTGGTGACCGTCCCTGAACTGCAAGCCGACGGCCTGGCCCGACTGCTGGCCGTGCGCGGCGGGTATAGCGTCATCCGCTTTCTTACCACCGGGGCGGAGATGACCCAAGAGCAGAACCGCGTCCTGCGCTACTGCCTGATGCCTGGCACCCGCGTGCGGGTCGAGCAAGCCGGTGTTGCGTTCGATGGCGCCATTTCTGGCCGTCGGCTTGCCCGTGATGCTGCCAATGGCCTGCTGATCTACGGGGTCACCCGGCCAGATGGCAGCGAGATCCCCGTCCGCGAGGACCAGATCGTGGGCCTCGCCCCGACCGAGGATCCGGTCGAGCAGTTGGTGACTGTGCAGTTCAACGACCTGCGACCGATGTTCGCCAAGGCCGGCAGCGCCAATCCGCCTGAGCCGTGGTCGGCCAATACCTGTGCCGCCCGCGAAGAGCTGCTGGCGTGGCGCGATGCCGCCTGGTCGGCGACCGGCGGGGTGGTCGGGCTGGCGGCGGCGCGCGTCCGCGCCCTGCCGCACCAGCTGCTGGTGGCCCGGCGGGCCCTCGACGATCGTCAGGTGCGCTTCCTGCTCTCCGACGAGGTGGGCCTGGGCAAGACCATCGAGGCGGGTCTGGTCATCCAGTCGCTGCTGGCGATCAAGCCCGACCTGCGCGTGCTGGTGATTGTCCCGGGCGCCCTGCTCAGCCAGTGGTTCCTGGAGCTGTACGTGCGCTTCGGCGGCACTTCGTACCTCATGCTCGATGGTGAACGGCTGCGTACTTACGAGGGCAATCCGTGGACCGGCCAGCAGTTCGTGCTCGCTTCCAGCCGTGCTGTCGAAGAACTCGACGGCAAGGCCGCGCTGCGTCTCGCGACCTCGAAATGGGATGTCGTGGTGGTCGACGAGTGCCACCGCATGCAGCCTGGTGGGACCTTGTTCAACCGGGTCGCTGTGCTCAGCAAGTCGACGCCCCATGTCCTGCTGCTGTCCGCCACCCCGGCCCGCCAGCACGCCGATGCCTATCTCGCCCTGCTCGCCCTGCTGCAGCCACAGGTGTGGAAGTTGGGCGATCTGGATGCGTTCCACAGCCGGTTAGAGGCGCACGACCAGGTGGTGTCGCTGCTCAACCGCACGATCGCAGGCGCCACCGACGAACTGCCGGGCCTGGCTGACGCCTGGTGCAAACTGCTGCCAGGCGACAGCCAGCTGGCCGCCCGGGCTAAAGCCCTGGGAGCCGCCCCATTCGATCCGGTCCTGCGCCAGACCCTGGTCGCCTACGTCCGCGAGCATCACCAGCTGGATCGCCGCGTGATTCGCAACCGCCGCCAGGTGCTCGCTCGATTGGCCGCGGAAAGCGGGGTCCAGGCGATCGCCCCGACCACCCGCAGCCGGACCTTCGTCGACTACGCGCCGGATGCCGTCGAGCGCGAGGTGCGTGAAGCCCACGCCGCGTACCGGGCCGCGTTGGTCGACGGGGTTGATGGCACCGTGCCACCACGGCTGGCCCATTGGCTGATCCAGCTCGAACTCGCCTTAGCGGCCCATCCGCTGGTGCTGGAACGGCTACTGGCGATGCGCGCGACCGTCCTTGGCGATCCCGAGGAATACACCGAGTACCGGATCCGCGCCCGACCCAACGAGACGGTTGCCCAGGTGCTGCGTGCGGACCTCTCGGAGAACGAGATATCCAGCCACATCGCGATCAGTGCGTCGTGCCATTGCGACATCGCTGCCGAGCCGGCAGCCCTGGCGGCGTTGCGCGCGACGAACGCCGCCTGGCTGAAGCAGTCGCCGCGCAAACCGACGGCCCGTCTGAAAGCCCTGTGCGAGCAACTCAAAGCGTTCTGGGAGGATCAGCCCGACGAGAAGGTGCTGATCTTTACCACCCATTCGTTGGCCGTTGGGCCGCTCAGCGCAGCCTTGCAGGCTGTGTTTGGCGAGACTGCGGTCGAGACCTTCGGCGCTCACCAGGACACCGTCGAACGTGAGGAAGCGGCTCGCCGTTTCCAATCCGACCGCCGCTGTCCGCTGCTGGTTTGCGATCCACTCGGAGGCGAAGGCCGGAATTTCCAGTTCGTCTCGGTCGTCGTTCACTTCGATCTGCCCTGGTCGGTAGCCGCCTGCGAGCAGCGTGTCGGCCGCGTCGACCGGCTTGGTCGCGATGGTGACATCCCGAGCTGGATCATCCGGCCTGCCGATCCCGCCGCGGTCGACGGAGCGTGGGGCGAACTGCTCGACCAGGCGGTGGGGGTTTTCTCCGCTTCGTCCTCCGGGCTGGAATTCGTCAGTGATGCCATCGAACTGCTGGCCCTGGAGGCCGCCCTGGCCGGGGGCGGAAACGCTCTGCGCGCCGCCATCCCCACAGCAGTCGCGTTGGTCGAGACCGAACGGGCGGCGCGGGATCGCCGCGAGGACGACTGCTTCCACGCCGATGCAGCGGTCTATGCCGCAGCCGGCCGCGACAGCGATGCGGTGATCGCCAGCGAGGCCCCGGCCGGGGCGCTGGCGCGCTGGATCCGCGGCATGGGTGGCGAGGCGCGTCGTGAAGAAGAGGCGCCACGCGCCTGGCGTCTGCGGACCCGCTTCGGCGACCAGCCGGTGGTCGGCGTGTTCGACCGCCAGGTGGCGCTTGCCCAGCCCCAGCTGGACTTCCTGGGCATCGGCAACCGCCTGGTCGATCGGTTGATCGACGACGCCGCCAGCGCCCGCTGGTGCCGGGCGACCGCGTGGCGTCGGCCAGCCGGCGTCGGTATCGCGCCCTGGGCGGGCATCCGGGCCGTCTACGTGCTGATGCCGGACTATGGCCCGCTGGTCGCAGCCGGACTGCGCCTGGAGATCCTGCGCCGATTGTTCATCGCCGCCCCGCCACTGCGGCTGATTGTCTGTGCCGGGGAAACCGATGGGGCCCTGGTCAGTGATCCGGCGATGTTGGAGCGCTTGACCCCGTCCTTCTCGGTCAAGGCGGGAGACGCCGCCCTCAGCACCGCGGTCAACCGCGAGGTCTGGACCCGTCCAATGATCGCCGGCGAATCGGCCAAAATCACCGCCTGGCAGGACGGTGTGCGGCGGGCCGCCGCTACAGCCGCTGGACACATTGCCACCCGACTGACGGCCGATCGTCAGCAGGCTCGCGCTGCCCTTGATGCCCGGCTCAACGCCGGACTCGAAGCAGCGCGCTCGACCGCGAGCGCGGTCGAGCGTCGGCACGGTCCAGCCCACAGCGAGACGCGCAGCGCCCTGGCCGAGGCCGCCGAGGAGGAGCGCCAGGTCAACGCCTTGCGAGGCGCCGTCGATGGCGCGACGTTTGACCTGGAAAGCATCACCTACGTCAAACTGGTGTGATGATGGCGGTAGCGGGTGATCCCGCTTGGATGCCATTCCTAGTCAGGACACTGGGAGCGTGTCGTCGATCGACTTTCCCGTCACCCGCTGGTCGCTCATTGCCCGGTTGCCCGGTCAGCCGCAGCAGGTCGCTGCCCTGATCGGTCTGTACGCCGACGCGATCGGAGCGTACTTGGCGGTCAAGTTGACGGGTGAGCGCCGTGAGCGGATCGATGACATCATCCAGGAGGTGCTGCTCGATCTGTTGGGCAGGCCCGAGCTCCTGAGCCAGGCCGAGCCTGGTTCGGGCAGTCGGTTCCGCTATTATGTGATGAATCTGGCCTGGCTAGCCGCCCGCAACCATCTGCGCCATGCCCGTCGTCGCGATCATGTCCAACTTGACGAGGTGGCAGAAGATCCGGCTTCGACTGCCCGGTCGGCAGACCAGCATCATTCCGCGATGGACCGCGCCTGGGCCATGTCGGTCGTCCAGGGCGCGCTCGATGACGTGCAGCGCTGGACCACAGACGGCCAGCTGGAGCCGGAAGCCCTTGCCGTGCTGCAGGCCAACCTCATCGAAGGCCAGGGACTGCGCGAGGTCGCTCAGGCCACCGGCATGTCGCTCGCCACCTGTTCGCGTCGGCTGGCACGGGCGAGAATGCTGCTGCAGCAGTCGATTGCCGATCGCCTGCGCCTGGCTGGCGATCTGGCAGCAGGCGATGACCCAACCCAGGCCTGCACCGTGCTACTGGAGGCGTTGCGACAATCAGGGTGAATGATGCATGCCGGGCAGGCGCAGGCCGGCATTGACCAGAGCCTGCACGCTGCGTTCCATCGGATGGCCGTCCGGACGGGCACGGTGGTGCTGCAGATGCTCCCCATCCAGGCGGTCGACAATGCCTTGGGCCTCCGCCGAGTGTCCATCGCGCGCCAGCAGGACCGCTTGGAGGGTCCGCACTTCGATGTTTCCTGGTGCGATCAGCACACTGTGTGCGACCGCCTGGGCCAGCCCGGTCTGGTTGTCGCGCTGCAGTGCGGTGTAGGCGAGCAGAAGCGCCGGCAGCAGGCTATCTGGCTCCGCTCCCGAGGCGATCAGGGCGAGTCGCTCTGCGGTCTGCACATCTCCTGCCACCAGGCTGGCGCGCGCGCTGGCCATCAGCGGCCAGAAGTCCCCGGGATGTTGCCGCAACGCCTCGCGGGCGACTGCCGTCAACCGGGCTTCCGGAGCGAACAGGGCCAGCGCTACGGCCGTCGGGGCGGATTCGGTGAGGACCCCGGCGGCATCATCGCAGTGGCAGAACACGGGTTCGTGGGCGGTGAATGCGGTGCGTCCCAGCAGGCGGCCCAGGGCCTGCCAGCCCGGGGTTGGTCCGGCGTTTGCCAGCAGCAGCGCGGTCTGCTCGGCATGGTAGTCGCCCCCGCGCTCCTTCTCGGCCCGCCAGAGAAAGGCCAGCGACGCGGTGAGGAGGTCGCGGAGTGGGTGTTCGCGCAACCGGGCGGCATCTTCGGCGACCTGATCGGCATGCATGGCGAGGCCGGCATCGTGGATCGCTGCGCGCCACGCGGACACCTGATCGGCCCACGGACCGAGCGTCCGGGTGCGATGCAGCAGATCGTTCAGCTGGGTTCGTACCCGCTCAAGCTGTTCGCTGCGTTCGCTGAGGTCGTGGGCGGTCAGCAGGCGTGCCTCCATCGCTTGCGCGGAGGCTAGGCGGGGGAAGCGGATGCGGATCGATCGGACTTCGTCGAGCGCCACCGCTACAGCCTCAGTGCGGTCGAGTGAAGTCGTGCTGGTGATCTGGGTGATGCGCGCCTCGGCCTCGGTGGTCGCAATGGATCGTTGTGCCCACCACAACGCTACGACCAGGATCATGGCGGTGGCGGCGACATAGATCCCGGTCATCACGTGCGGCGAACGGCGCATACGTAGCCAAGCGAGTTCCAGTCGGTTGGCCTGCTGGGCGATGGTCACGCCTTCGGACAGCCAATGCCGCAGGTCCTCGGCAACGGCCCGGCCATCGGCATAGCGTTTGGCGGGATCGGCAGCTTGGCAGTGCTGGATCAAGGCCGATAGACCCGTGGGGATGCGGTGTCCAGCCAGGATGTAGCGGACCAGCGCGCCGAGGGCGAACACATCCATGCGCGGATCCGCAGCAGCGCCGGCTGTCTGCTCTGGCGACATCCAATCGGGAGTTCCCGCACGCACTCCATCCTGCGTTCCGCAGGCGGCGGCGACCCCCCAATCCAGCACGTAGACCGCACCGTGTTCGGCAATCAGGATGTTGCGCGGCGTCAGGTCGCGATGCACGATGCCACGGCTATGGGCGTAGCCGACGGCCTCGGCCACGCGCAGAAGTATCTCCAAACGTTCGCCAAGCGGCAGTCCGCCATCTGAGATCACGTCGTTGAGCGGGCTGCCATTCAGCCGCTGCATTGCGAAGGCAGGCAGACCGCCGTCACTGCCGACGTCATAGATCGGCGGGATCGACGGATGGACCAGACCGGCGGTCAGCGCCGCTTCGCGGCGGAAGGAAGCCTCGCGCAGATGGAACTGCTCAAGCGGTTCGTCCACCCGACGCGGCTTCAGTACCTTCACCGCGACCATGCGGTCGAGGACGCGGTCGTGCGCGGCGCTGACCATGGCCATGCCGCCTTCGCCGAGACGATTGCCGGTCCGCAACCGCCCGCGCGGCAGGTCGCTGACGAAGCCACGCGACGTCGGGGCAGCGATGTCGACCAGCGGCCGGTCCGCTCCGCCAATGCCGGCCTGGGCAAGGACGCGCTCGGCTTCGTTCTCGGGCAGGTCGACCAGCCAGCGGTCGACCTCGGCGAAACGCTCCGCTGCCAAGGTGCCGGCGCAGAAGGCGCGCAGCTCGTCAGGGCTCGGAAGGCTGCTCATGTGCTGGCGATGCTGCCGGATCGGCCCTGCCACCCAAGCGGCGATCCTGACGGCGCAGGTCAATGAGGGCGCAGCGCATACTCTTCGACCTTGGTGGAAGTGGGACCTGACCGGCGCGATCCGCATGTCAGAGCGGATCGCGCCGGTCAGGGTCAGGGTTTGGCGTTCTCGGCCTATTCGATCGTGGCCAGGAACCTGGCTGGATCCGTGATGGCGCCCTTGCAGCAGACCGTGATCTCGCGGTCTTCGCGGTCTTCGCGGTCTTCGCGGCCCTTGCTGACTGTTGCCCATCGCGCCGAGATTGCCGCTGGAAACGAGGCACGTGTCGTGGTTGCTGGCTTCGGCTTGGCGGCTGGTGGCACATCGGTCGCGGCTGCAGCCGCAGCAGCCGGAGTATCCTACGCGCCATAACGGAAGACTCATAAGATACTGTTAAAACGTATGTTACATGTAGACGATCAGTATAAATCAGAGAATTGACTGACTGGTCATTCACCTCTGGACAACGGCACATGGCCTGTAGTCTGCGGAAATGTCTGACCAGTCAGTCAAAACCCGGCCAAGCCGAGAGGCCCGTCGTGAAGAGCTGATCGAGGCGGCCTTCGCGTTGTTCATCGAGCGTGGCTTCGCCTCGACCAGACTGGAGGACGTCGCTGTCAGTGCCGGCGTGGCCAAGGGCACCGTGGTGGTGCATTTCCCGACCAAAGAGACGCTCTTTTCCGCGGTGATCACCCACTACGTCGAGCCGTCGGTGGCGCGCGCCGAGGCGATCACGTCAGAGCCGGGCAGCGCCAGCGACCGCCTGCGCCATTTGCTGTATTTCATCCATGGCCAGTTGTGCGATCCGCACATCGGCGGCATCCCCAAGATGATCGTATCGGAAGTGGGCAACTTCCCAGAATTGGCCCGCAGTTTTCACGAGCGCGTCTGCATCCGCTCGCGCGCCGCCGAATCGGAACTCATCCGCCAAGGCATCGCCTCCGGGGAGTTCCGCGCGGTCGATCCCGATCTGACCGCCCGGCTGCTCCTCGACCCGATCATCATGCATGCGATCTGGCGGCATAGCCTGGGCCGGTACGACCCGGTGCCGGTCGATTCCGCTGCCTATCTCGACAACCATCTCTCCATCTTCCTGCGCGGCATCGCCGTGGAGCACTGATATGCGTCGGCATGTATTCGCCCTAAGTTCGATCCTGATCCTCGCAGCGTGCGGCGGACCTCCGGAGATGCCGCAGATGCCTCCGCCCCAGGTCGGCGTGGCCGCGCCCGTCCAGCGCGAGCTTCCGGTTGAACGGGTGCTGTCCGGACGCATCGAGGCGGTCGAGACGGTCGAAGTCTCGCCGCAGGTCAGTGGCATGGTGCTGAAGGTCGTCGCAAGCGATGGTGCCGAGCTGAAGGCCGGCGACCCGATCCTAGAGATCGATTCGGCCCCGTTCCAGGCGACGCTAGCCAAGAACGCAGCCTTGGTGAAACAGGCCGAGGCAAATCTGCTGCTGGCCACCGATGCCCGCGATAGTAATGCCAAGCTGCTGAGCGAGAACGTCGTCGCTCAGCAGCTCTTCGACAACAGCGTCAACTCCGCCAAAGCGGCCGAGGCGCTGCTCGCCGCCGCCAAGGCTGCCCTGAGCTCCGTCCAGTTGGACCTCTCCTACACCGTCGTTCGTTCTCCCATCGCCGGCCGCCTGTCCACTGTGCGGACCACGGCGGGCAACGTCGTCCAAGGCGGGGGTGGTTTCCCGCCCAGCGTCATATCCAACATCGTTTCGGTCGATCCGGTGCATGCGACGGTGGAACTGGACGAGGTGACCTATCGTCGGATTGCCGACCGCTTGGCGGCCTCCGTGGCTGGAGGTCCCGCCGTGCGTGTCCGGGTAGGACTTGCTGGTGAAGAGGGCATGCCCCACGAGGGGCGGATCACCTTCGTCGACAACCGGGTCGATGCCGGCAGCGGTTCCGTCCGGGTCCGCGCCACCATCGCCAATCCCAAGCGCCTGCTGACGCCAGGGGCCTTCGCCCGCGTCGGGATCGAAATCGAATCGCCGCGTCCGGTGCTGCTGGTGCATGAACAGGCGATTCTGGCCCAGCTTGCCACCCGTTACGTGCTGGTGGTCGATGACAAGGGCGTGACCAGCTTCCGGCCGGTGCAGCCGGGTCCGGCTCATGGGCAGCTGCGCGAAGTGACAGGTTTGGCCCCAGGCGAACGGATCGCAGTGACCAATCTGGCGAAGATATTCTACCCAGGTATGACCGTGATGCCCGAGCCGGTCGACATGGAGACGCTGCAGGCGCAGGTTGAACCAGCCGCCTCAGTGCAAGCGCCGCAGGCAGAACAAGCGCCGCAGGCAGAACAAGCGCCGCAGGCCGGAAAGTAACAGCCCATGCGCTTGCCGCAGTTCTTCATCGATCGGCCGATCTTCGCCGCCGTCCTCTCGGTTGTCATCACGCTGCTCGGCGTCCTGGCCTACACCCGCCTGCCGGTTAGCGAATATCCTGAAGTCGTCCCGCCCAGCATCCAGATCACCGCCGCCTACCCCGGAGCCAGTCCGGAGACGGTGTCGGCAACTGTGGCTGGTCCGCTGGAACAGCAGATGACCGGCCTGAACGGTCTGCTCTACATGGGCTCGCAGAGCACGCCCGATGGCACCATGCAGCTGGTGCTGACCTTCGCCCTGGGCACCGACCTGAATCCGGTGCTGACCGAAGTGCAGAATCGCATCGGACGCGCCACCCCGCGTCTACCGGAGGAAGTGCGCCGTCTGGGCGTCACCGCCGAGAAGAGCTCGCCGAACATGCTCATGGTGGTCGGCCTGTACTCGGCCGACGGCACGATGAGTACCCTCGACTTGGCGAACTTCAGCCGGCTGCGCATTCGCGATCAGCTGATGCGCATCAAGGGCGTCAGCGATGCGCCAGTGTTCGGTGCTGGGGAGTACGCCATGCGCGTCTGGCTGGATCCGGCCCGGATGGCGGCACGCGGACTGGCACCGTCGGATGTGGTCGGTGCGATCCGCGAACAGAACGTCCAGGTCGCCGCTGGCAGCCTGGCTCAACAGCCGGTCGGAGCCCCGACCGGGTTCGAGATGACCATCACCACCCAGGGCCGGCTCAGCGAGCCTGCCGAGTTTGAGCGCATCGTGGTGCGGCGGGATGCCGATGGGCGGATGACCAGGTTGGGCGATGTCGCCCGGGTCGAGCTTGGCGCCAGCACCTACGGTGTGCGCAGCATGCTCAATAATCTAAAGTCGGTCGCTATTCCCATCTTCCAATCCCCAGGCAGTAATGCCTTAGAGGTGTCGGACGCCGTGCGCAGCGCGATGGCGGCGCAGGAACAGTCGCTGCCACCAGGTGTGAAGTGGGAGGTGATCTACGATCCGACGGAGTTCATCCGTACCTCGATATCAGCGGTCCGTACTACCCTCCTCGAAGCCATCGCCCTGGTCGTGCTGGTGGTCATTATCTTCCTGCAGAGCTGGCGGGCTTCAGTCATCCCGCTGATCGCCGTGCCAGTCTCGATCATCGGCACCTTCGCGGTCATGGTTCCGCTCGGATTCACCGTCAACGCCCTGACCCTCTTCGGACTGGTGCTAGCCATCGGCATCGTGGTCGACGACGCCATCGTCGTGGTCGAAAACGTCGAACGCAACATCGCCAACGGGCTGTCTCCACGCGATGCCACCCGCCAGGCGATGAAGGAAGTGTCGGGGCCGATCCTCGCGACCGCGCTGGTCCTCTCGTCGGTGTTCATCCCCACCGCCTTCATCAGCGGCCTGACCGGCCAGTTCTACCAGCAGTTCGCCCTGACCATTGCCATCTCGACAGTGATCTCGGCGTTCAACTCGCTGACCCTCTCGCCCGCCCTCGCCGCCCTGCTGCTCAAGCCGCACAAGCCCGGCCACGTTGCGGGTGGAGTACTGTTCGGTTGGTTCTTCCGTGGCTTCAACCGGACGTTCGCTGCTGCCGGCAGCGGCTACGTCGCGACCACCCGCGCGGTGGTGCGCAAGTCGGTGATCGCCGTCGGCTTCTACGCCCTGCTGGTTGCCGCCGGGGTGGTTTTGTTCGCCCACACCCCGACCTCGTTCATTCCGGCCCAGGACAAGGGCTACTTGATCGCCTTCGCCAAGCTGCCAGACGGGGCTTCGCTCGACCGCACCGAGAAGGTGATTACTGAGATGGGTCGTATCGCCCTGGCCGACCCAGCCGTCGAACGAGTGGTGCAGTTCCCCGGCCTGTCGATTTCCGGCTTCGTGCCGCAGTCGAATTTCGGCATTATGTTCATCGGGCTGAAGGACTACAGCAAGCGGCCCGGTATGGAGGGCAGTTCCCAGATGCTATCGATGAAGCTCAACGGGCAGTACGCCGGCATTGCTGACGCCTTCGCCATGTCGCTGTCGCCGCCGCCGATCCAGGGCCTGGGCATGAGTGGCGGCTTCAAGCTGTATCTGCAGGATCGCGGGAATCTTGGCATGGAGGCGCTGTTCGGAGCCGCTGGCCAGATCATGGGCGCCGCCGCACATGATCCTCGCCTGTTTCAGGTTATCACCTATTCGACCCTCGGTGTGCCACGAGTCGCCGTCGATGTCGACAAGGAGAAGGTCCTCGCCCAGGGTCTGCGCCTGTCAGACGTCTACGATGCAATGACCGGCTATTTCGGCCAGTATTACGCCAACGACTTCAACCGCTTCAACCGCACCTGGCAGGTGACGGTGTCGGCCGATGCGCCGTATCGCGCCAGCCGCGCCGATTTCGACCGGATCAAGGTGAAGAACGGATCCGGCGAGATGGTGCCGCTGTCGGCGTTCATCGAGGTGCGGGAGACCGCGGGACCGGATCGCGTACAGAGCTACAACACCTACTTGGCGCTGGATATCCAAGGCTCGGCCGCACCGGGACGTACCGGCGATGAAGCCAAGGCGGCGATGCAGGAACTGCTCGCCAAGACGCTGCCACCAGGCATCACCTACGAGTGGACGGACCTGACCTATCAGCAGGACCTGGCCGGCAACACCGCCATCTATGTTTTCCCGATGTGCGTGCTGCTGGTCTTCCTGGTGCTGGCCGCGTTCTATGAATCGCTGGTCCTGCCCATGGCGATCATCCTGATCGTCCCGCTGACCATCCTGGCGGCGCTGGGCGGCATCTGGTTGATGGCCTTTGCCGGCTTTGGTTTCCCCGACAACAACATCATGACCCAGATAGGACTGATCGTGCTGGTCGGTCTGGCGTGTAAGAACGCCATTTTGGTGGTCGAGTTCGCCCGTGATGCCGAGATCCATCGCGGCATCAAACCATTCGATGCCGTGCTGGAAGCCTGCCGGCTGCGTCTGCGTCCGGTGTTGATGACGTCGATTGCCTTCATCCTTGGCGTGTTGCCGCTGGTGCTATCCAGCGGCGCTGGCGCCGAATTGCGTCGTGCCACCGGCGAGGTGGTGTTCTTCGGCATGATCGGAGTCACCATCTTCGGCCTGAACTTCACCCCGGTGTTCTATTACGGCCTGCGCCGGTTGTTCCCCGGTCCGCTGCACAATGCGCACGACCTTGAGGAACAGGAGGAGGCGAAGCATGTCGCCGAACTGGCGGTCAAGGGAAGCGGGCGTCAGAACGTTCCGTAGCGATGTGTTCGCTCTGGATGCTCGACCGTCCTACACCCAGAGCGGAGAACGATTGCCTCGGTCAGAATCGCGGGCAATACGTTGCCCATGCCAGCACCCACCGACCGCTACTCTTCCATGCTCTACCGCCGTTGCGGACGCAGCGGCCTGAAACTGCCGGCCGTCAGCTTCGGGCTGTGGCAGGGAACCGGCAGCTATGTCGACGACTCGATCAGCCGGGATATCGTCAAAACGGCCTTCGACCATGGCATCACCCACTTTGATCTGGCCAACAACTACGGTAGTCCCGCTGGTGCCAGCGAGTCGCTCTTCGGTCGTTTGCTGCGCGACCTGCCGCGCCACGAGCTGGTGATCTCGACGAAGGCCGGCTACCACATGTGGAAGGGGCCATATGGCGAGTGGGGCAGCCGCAAGCATCTGATCCAGAGCTGCGAGCAGTCGCTCAAGCGCCTCGGCCTCGACCACGTCGACATCTTTTATTCGCACCGTTTCGATCCCGACACACCGATCGAGGAGACGATGGGCGCATTGGAAACCCTGGTACGCCAAGGCAAGGCGCTCTACGCCGGCATATCGAACTACAGCGATCCGCATTTCAGCCGCGCTGTGCATACCATGCGCGAGCGTTCGTGGGCGCCGATCACCATTCACCAGCCGTGCTATAACATGCTTAATCGCGCTCCTGAGCGGGAGGTCCTGCCTACCGCCGGCCGTGAGGGCGTGGGAGTGATCGGCTTCTCGCCACTCGCTCAGGGTCTGCTGACCGGCAAGTACCTGGCCGGCATCCCCACTGATTCCCGGGTCGCTGCAGGCAAGGGCAATGGAGCTTTAGGAGCCGATCGCATCACCCCTGAACTGGTCGCCCGGCTGCGCCAGCTTGATGCGGTGGCCAAGGTGCGCGGCCAGAGCGTGGCGCAGCTGGCGCTGGCCTGGCTTCTCAAGGACGAGCGTGTCACCTCAGTGCTGATCGGTGCCAGCAAGCCAGAGCAGATCACCGACTGCGTCGGCTGCCTGGCCAACCTGCGTTTCTCGGCTGACGAACTGGCCCACATCGACCGCATCCTGGCCTGAGTATCCGCGCCGGGAGTCGTGCATGGGCGGTACCTCCAGTCTGGCTGCGAAGGCTCGGCCAGGATGTTTGGCGGTCTGTGATGTGCATGCTTAGTCCCCGGTAGGGTTTCGCCTGCGGGCTCGTCTCTAAGGATGTGGACATGCGCCTGTTGCATAATTGCTCGCGTTGCGGGGCCGCCGTCGAGGCCACAGCAGCTATCGCATGTACCACGTGTGGCGCTCCGTTGCCTCCGTCGGATGTGAATCCGGTGACGGTCTCGGCAGCGTCCACGGCGCATGGCAGCAGCGTTAGGCGCCTGTCCCGAATGGCGACCTTGCCTGATCTGCCTCCCTTACCCAGTGGCCGTAGGGTCCGCAGACGTCATCTGTCTCCGCCCGAGGCAGCCATCGGACCGGACTACGAACTGCATGGAGTACTTGGCGAAGGCGGCATGGGGGTGGTGTGGTCGGCTCGGCAGGCTGGTCTGGGTCGCGAGGTCGCGATCAAGCGTGCCCGCCCCGGAGCCGGGGCGCGTGCGACCGAACAGCTTCTCGCTGAGGCTGAGTTGACCGGTGCGCTGGAACATCCCGGCATCGTTCCCATCCACGAGGTCGGCATCGACCAGGATGGCGTGCCGTTCTATGCCATGCGACGGTTGCGCGGGAGGACGTGGACCGAGCGCTGGCGCGAGTTGAGTCTGCGTGAGCACCTGGATGTGCTGTTGCGCGTATGCGACGCGGTGGCTTATGCGCATGGCCAGGGGGTGATCCATCGCGACCTCAAACCGGGGAACGTGTTTCTCGGCTCATATGGCGAGGTGGTGGTGTTCGACTGGGGCTTGGCCGTCCGAGTTCAGGAGCTCCGGGACGGTGGTCGTCCGCTGTTGGCCTCGGGGACGCCGTCCTACATGGCACCCGAAATGGCCCGGGCCGAAGCCGGCGACCTGGGCCCGTCCAGCGATATCTACTTGCTGGGGGCGATGCTCTATGAGATTCTGACCGATGTCGCCCCGCATCCTGGGGAAGCTACCACTGACATCCTCATCGCCGCAGCCAGCAATGTCATCGAGCCGCCGATCCCGCCAGGCGAGCTTGGTGACGTGGCCCGTCAGGCCATGGCCTCCAAGCCGGGCGATCGTTTTGCCGATGTGCCGGCATTCCAGGCGGCATTGCGAACCTGTATCGACCATCAGGAGAGTGTGTTGCTGGCCGCTCGTGCGGCGGAGCGCCTGACGGAGGCGCAGGGGAACGCCGGTTATGCCGGATTTGCGCGTGCCCTGCATGGATTTGAAGATGCCCTCGATCTGTGGACCGGAAACCGTTCGGCGTCACGCGAGCTGTCCATCGCCAAGCGGCTGTACGCCGGGCGGGCCAGGGGCGCCGGCGATCTTGATCTCGCTGGCAGTCTCCTGAATGCCGAGGACTCCACCCACCACGAAGAGCTTGCGCAGATCGCGAGCCTCCGCGAACAGCGTCGGCGACGCCGTCGGGCCCTGCGCGCGCTGGGCTGGAGCACCGGCGTGCTGCTGGTCGTGCTGGTTTCGGCACTGGTCGTTGGCTACCTCGCGGTCTCCAAGCAGCGCGATCTGGTCCTGCGGGTGAGCCATGAACGAGATAACGCGGAAGCGGCCCTGGTGCGTCAGACGGCCAGTGCGGCCGAGCATCGCACGTGGCGTCGGATCGTGCAGGAAGATTTCTCAAGTGTTATGCTGCCATCGCAGGCACGCGTTCTGTCCGGTCGTTGGGGCATCACCGAGGCGTCCCTGGTCGCCGAGGGGAGCCAGCCGGCGATCATGTCGATTCCGCTTCCGTCGACCGATGCGGTGATGGTGCAGATCGACGTCGAGCCAGGCGGCAGGTTCTCCCTGATCGTCAGCGACGAACCACGTGAACTTGCTCGGGGACAGGCCGGCAAAGGCATGCTGGTGAGCATCGATCGCCTGGTGTCGGTCTATCGTGGGGGGGGCGTCCTGGTGACGGCACCGCTACCTGAAGCCGTCACCGGGCTGGCGAGACGCATTCGGGTCGATTTCGATGGTGCCGCGCTGCGCATCCTGGTGGATGGCAAAGCTGTGGTGTCCGATGTGCAACTGATGGATCTCCGCTGCGGCGTGGTCGGCCTGATTGCCGAGCAGGGAACCGTGCTCGACAACCTCAAGATTGAGGTGCCCTGGGTAGAGCCGGAGGCATCGAAACCATGACCCCTGCTACTCCCCAGGCCTGACGTTGAATTCCCGCATCCAGAATTCGACTTCGGAGGGAGCGGGCGGGGGGCGGTCGGGGGAGGCATCGCGGGTCGTGCGCAGGCCGGCGGCGAAGCCGCGCGCGGTGACTACCTTGGCGCCGAGAGTACGGCAGCGCCGCCCGAGTGGCCCGTCGTCGGTGACGACCACGGCACGAAGCGGACCATGCAGCTTCAGCCAGGCGATGATGCGGCCATCTGCCTCGCCCGGACCGCTGTAGTCGACGCGGATGCCCTTGCGTTGGAAGCTGCGTATCTCGCCGCCGGGTCCGCCATCCCAGAACACCGCGGTCAGGCGTCGGCCTCCGAGCAGACGTTCCAGCTCGGCGCGGGCGCGCTCGGGATCGGGACTGGCCAACCGACGCAGCTCGGCGTCCTGGTGCACGACGTTGGACCCGTCGATCAGCAGCCAGCCGGTCATCAGGCCGTCATCTCCAGGAACCGCCGTTCCAGGTCGCCGCCTTGCGCGACTTCGGCGACCGTGCCGTGGGCAATGATGCGCCCCTTGTCCACCACGGTCACGCGGTCGCAGGATCCCTCGACGGTGGCCAGGGTATGGGTGCTCATCAGCACCGAGCCGCCTTCGTTGGCGAGCCGGCGGAACAGGTCGATGGCGACCCGGATGTGCTTGGGGTCGAGGCCGACCAGTGGTTCGTCGACGATCAGCAGCTTCGGCCGGTGCATCCAGGCGGCCGCCAGCACGACACGCTGGCGCTGGCCGTGGCTGTAGCCTTCAGCGAGGCGATCCCAGTAGCCGGAGAGGTTGAACAGGCCGTCGCACTCGGCCAGGCGCTCAGCGAAAATGGCGCGTTCGAGGCCGTAGACCCGGGCGGTGAAGTCGAGAAATTCACGACCGGTCAGCCGTTCGAACAGATACGGTTCGTCCGGGACATACGCCAGCTTGCGCCGTGCGCCGACGCCGTCGGTGACCACATCGTGGCCATCGACCACGATGGTGCCGGTGTCGGGCTTCAGCAGCCCTGAGATCATCCTGATAGTGGTGGTCTTGCCTGCCCCGTTGGGTCCCAGGAACGCGTGCACCTCGCCCGCAGGAATCTCCAGCGAGAGGCCATCGACGGCAGTCAGGGTGCCGAACCGTTTGCTGATGTTGGTGATTGAGAGCAGGCTCATGGGTTAGGCCTGGACCTTGTCAGTCTTGTATTTGATGAAGACGATGTGATCCATCTCGCTACCGGGTTCATTCTCATCGTTGACGTAATCACGTTCAATCGCACGTAGATCAACCTGTTCGATCGCAGCGGCCGGGATCTCGGACAGTGTCCGGTTGGCCAGGGTCTCCAGCTGTTCGAAGGAGTTGGCAGCCTCTTCAAGCAGGGAGATGATGCGGATCTGGACGTGTTCAGGCATGGGCCTCAGCATACGCGTGATCCGGAGGCCGGAAGTCCAGAAGTCCGGACGAGGCTTGCCCGGTGCAGGTTTGCCAGACTATGCCCGCCCCACGGGAGTTGCAGATGCTCAGCGTAGCCGGTTTGTCGATGAACTTCGGCCAGAAGGTCCTGTTCGAGAACGTCAGCCTCAAATTCACGCCTGGCAACTGCTATGGCATCATCGGGGCCAACGGGACCGGCAAATCGACCTTCGTCAAAATCCTGACCAAGGAGCTGGAGCAGGTTCTCGGTGAAGTCATCGTCGAACCGGGCAAGCGGATGGGCTGGCTGCGCCAGGATATCAGCGGATACGATGATCAGACGGTCATCTCGGTCGCCCTGCGTGGGCATATCGAAGTGCACAGCATCCAGACCCAACTCGACAAGCTGTACGCCAAGGGCGACATGGACGACAAGGACATGGCGCTGATGAGCAAGCTGCAAGAGCGCTTCGAGCAGATTGAAGGGTATTCCCAGGAATCGCTCGCCGCAGAGGTTCTGACCGACCTCGGGGTCGAGCCGGCCCTGCACCAGAAGCTGCTCGGCGACATCGACACCGCCAAGAAGGTGCGCGTGTTCCTCGCCCAGGCGCTGTTCTCCAAGCCGGATATCCTGCTGCTCGACGAGCCGACCAACAACCTCGACATCCCGGCCATCGTCTGGCTGGAGCAGTTCCTGGCCGATTACGAGGGCGTCATCGTCGTGGTCAGCCACGATCGCCACTTCCTCAACCGGGTGTGCACCCACACCCTCGACGTCGATTTCAAGACCATCCGTTCGTTCGCCGGACCGTACGACGTGTACCAGGCTCAGGAGCAGCTCGCCAGGGCGCATCGCGGCAAGGAAGCAGGCCGCGTCGAACGCCAGGTGCTGAAGCTCAAGCGCTTCGTCGAACGATTCAAATCGAATGCCGCCCGGTCGAAACAGGCGACCAGCCGCGAGAAGCTGATCGATCAGCTGTCCGGCCAGAAGGTGCAGCCCAGCTCGCGCGTCGCTCCACGCCTGCACTTCAAATTCCAAAAGCCGAGCGGTCAGGACGTGGTGAAGCTCGAGAAGCTGTCTTTCGGCCACGCTGGCGGGCCCCAGATCTGCGACAAGTTCGAGGCTCGCATCGACCGCGGCGACCGTATCGCGATCATCGGCAGGAACGGCATCGGCAAGACCAGCATGTGCCGACTGGTCCTCGGCGGCCTGGTTCCGGTCAAGGGCACCGTCACCTGGTCCAACACCACCAGCCGGGCCTACTTTCCCCAGGAAGGTGGAGATCTCTTCAAGAACAAGGAACTGACCATCTTCGAATGGATCCGTCAGTTCACCGAGAACCAGGACATCAACAACATGCGCGCCATGCTTGGCCGCATGCTGTTCTCGGGCGACGATGTGAAGAAGCAGGTCGGCGTGCTGTCCGGCGGCGAAAAGGTGCGCTGCCTGCTCTCGATGGTGATGCTGCAAGAGGCCAACACCCTGGTCCTTGATGAGCCGACCTCCCATCTGGACATGGAATCGATCGAAGCCTTGCAGGAGGCGCTCGAGGAGTTCCAGGGCACCCTGGTCGTGGTGAGCCATGACCGCGAATTCATCGATAACGTGGCCAACCGCTGCTGGATCATGGAGGATGGCCCTGTTGGTGGACCGGCCAAGATCACCGACTGGCGCGGCGACTACATCAACTACCGCAGCAGCCGGGGCTTGGAATGAAGGCGGACTGAATCAGACCCGCAGCGGTACTTTCGGCTGGCGGGAATGCCCTCATGGGGCAACATGTTCACTCCATGCCAGCAAATGCCGTTCTGCTTCGTGCCGTCAAACGCTTTCGTCGGGCCGCCAGCTGGGTGGTGATCGTGGTGTTGTGCGCCCTGCTGTCCGTCTCCGTCAGCGCCTGGCCGGTGGGCGGCATCGCCGATCAGATCATGACCAACCTGGGTTTCATCCTGTTAGTTATTTGCGCGTTCGGACGCGTCTGGTCGTCGGTGTTCATCGCTGGCTACAAGAACGAGAAGTTGATCACGGTTGGGCCATACAGCCTGGTGCGCAATCCACTGTATGTGTTCAGCTTCTGCGGCGCGATCGGCATCGGTCTGGTGTGCTGCAGCCTGACGGTTGTCGCCCTGCTGGTGCTGCCCTTCCTCGTGTGGTACCCGATTATGGTGACCGAGGAGGAGCAATACCTCGCTGATCGCCATCCAGAAGAATGGGCTGCCTACGCCAAGGCCACCCCGCGCTTCATCCCGGCCCTGCGCTGGCCGGTTCAACCCGAGTCGTATACCGTCAACACCCGCAAAGTGACCAATGCCTTTGCTGACGCGATCTGGTTCCCGATCTCCGCACTAGCCATCAAGCTGGCACTCAAGGGCATCGCCGAACTGCACGCTGCCGGCCACCTCCCGACGATCTGGCATCTGTACTGAGTCGCTTGCCCTAGGGGCAGGGGCTTGGCATGGTGCCGACCGATGGAAGTAGCAGTCGCCACCGAGGCCGTCCGTCATATCCCTGGCATCCTCAGTTCCGAGGCGTGGGCCGCCCTGGCCACGCCGGAAGCGCTGATCGCGGTCGCCACCCTTACGCTCCTCGAGATCGTACTCGGCATCGACAATATCGTGTTCCTCAGTGTGTTGACTGGACGACTGCCGCCCGAACAGCGGCCCCGGGCCCGTCGCATCGGCTTGTTGCTGGCGATGGGCATGCGCATCCTGCTGTTGCTGTCGATCAGCTGGATCATGTCGCTGACCAAGCCGCTGCTGACCATTGCCGGTCATGACTTGACCGGCCAACGGCTGATCCTGCTGTTAGGTGGGGCTTTCCTGCTGTGGAAATCGGTCAAGGAGATTCACCACAAGGTCGAGGGCCACGCCGAGGCGCAGGGGGCTGCCGGTGCCGTCACCGCGACCATGGGCGCCGTGTTGGTGCAGATCGCCCTGATTGACCTGGTGTTCAGCCTCGACTCAGTGATCACCGCGGTCGGCATGACGACGAATGTCCCGGCCATGATCATCGCCGTGGTTTCATCCGTGTGCGTGATGATGTGGGCGGCGGGTCCGATTGGCGACTTCGTCGAACGTCATCCGGCGGTGAAGATCCTCGCCCTCGCCTTCCTCATCCTGATCGGCGTTCTGCTCATCGCCGAGGGTCTGGGCCAGCATATGAACAAAGGCTACATCTACTTTGCCATGGCCTTCGCCCTGGGTGTCGAACTGTTGCAGATCCGCATGCAGAAGAAGGTCGGACAGCATCCGTAGCCACATGCGCAAGATGTGCTGCTTGCCGAGTTCAGCTGTCCCCCTGACGCGTTCGACCAGTTCCAACCCATAGCTGGCAAGGGCCACTAGCAGCGCAGGCTCGGCGGTTCGTCGCAATGGTACCCATCCCCGCGAGTCTTGACCATCTGCCACGTCTGCTTGCCAAGCCAGGCAAGTCAGCATAGCGTGCCTGCAGGAGTCGACCATGTCTTACCGCCATTGGCCGCTGATCGTGAAGCTCATGTGTATCGCCGCTGTCGGACTGCTGTTGGCTGGCGCCATCGGCTTGCTCGCGTTCGCTGCCCTCGGCCGCTCCGCTGCGCTCGCCGAGGCGCGCATTCGCGATGGGCTGATGGCCGCGCGCACCGCCGAACTGAGACACAACTGCGAGCTCGCCGTCGATCTGCTGCGCTCGCAGAGCGCCGGCCTGGACGCGGCAGCGCGCAAGGAGCGCCTACGCGCCCTGCTCGGCGACGTCTTCTTCATGAAGGGGGTTTCGGGCAAGGCCAGCGGCTACTTCTTCGCCTACGACGGCCAGGGCGTGACCCTACTGCTGCCGCCCAACAAGAAGTTGCATGACGTCAACCGCTGGGATCTGCAGGCCAACGGGGTGCATGTCGTGCGCGGTCTGGTCGAGGCCGGAGTCAAGGGCGGCGGGACCTTCACCTATCTCTACGCCAAGCCGGACGGTCCGAAGGGGGCCGACGGAAAGGATATCCCGCTGCCGAAGCTGTCGTACTCCACGCCCATCACCTGGGACGAGGGCGGCGTCCGCTTCGACCCCGGCTGGTACATCGGCATCGGCGCCTATGTCGATGACATTGAGGCCGAGGTACAGGCCCTGGCGACGCAGATGCGGGCCGAGAACGAAGCACAGATGCTGCAGGCGGCGCTGGTGGCCCTGGTCCTGCTGCTGTTGGCGCTGGCGCTGACTGCGCTGATCGCGCGTTCCATCTCCCGGCCGGTGCAGCAAGTGCGCGAGGCCCTCGACCGTCTCGCCGAGGGCCGTCTCGAAGGCCTGGGCGGACTAGATCGGCGCGACGAACTCGGCCGCATGGCGGACTCGCTTGATCGGGCAGTGGCTGGAGTGCGCGGCGCCCTACGCGCCGACCGCGTCGACTGGGCTGCGGTCGAGCGGCAGACCACTGCCCGGGGCGAGCTGGAACGTCAACTCGCCGCAGCCGCTGCCGGGCTCGACGCCGTAAGCCAGAGCCTTGCCGCCGCCGCTGCCGAGACCAGCGCCCAGGCGTCCACGGTTGCGGCCTCTGCGGAGGAGGTCTCACGCGGGGTCGGCTCGGTGTCGGCCGGGGCCGAGGAGATGACGGCGACGATCAGCGAGATCGCGCGCAGCGCCGCCGAGGCTGCACGCATCGCCGCCGAGGCAGTCGAGGCCAGCCGGCGCGCGCGCGAGGCAGCGGAACGCCTCGGTACCAGCAGCGCGGCCATTGGCGAGGTGGTACAATTGATCTCCGGAATCGCCGAGCAGACCAATCTGCTGGCCCTGAACGCCACCATCGAGGCGGCGCGCGCCGGCGAAGCCGGGCGCGGCTTCGCCGTGGTCGCCAGCGAGGTCAAGGAACTTGCACGGAGCACCAGCCAGGCAACCGCGCGTATCCAGGGTATGATCGGCAGCATCCAGGGCGATACCGCTGCCGTGCGCCAAGGGCTGGGCACCGTCGGGTCGGTCATCGACCGTATTGGCAGCGCTACCGGCTCGATCGCCACCGCCACCGAGGAGCAGACCGCGACCACCCGCGAGATGACACGTACCGTCGCTGAGGCCAACCAGGGGGTACAGGAGATCGCCCGCACCGTCGCCAACGTCGCCCAGGCGGCCAAGGAAGCCAGCGCCGGTGCCGAGGCGACCAAGCGCTCGGCTGCCGAGCTGAACCGCATTGCCGCTGGGTTGAAGGGCTAGTCGCCTATCGGAGACAAGCGACTAGGGGCTCCTAGGTCCTTCCTAGCCCCGGACGCGCTCGACCAGTTCCAATCCATAACCGGCCAGGGCGACCAGCGGACGGTCACTGTTGGTCATCAGGCGCAGACGGCGCACGCCGAGATGGCGCAGGATCTGGGCGCCGATGCCATAGTCGCGGTTGTCCATTACCGCCGAACTGCTGGGTTCGGCGCGGTGATCGGTGCCGCCGAGTTTGACCAGGCGGCTGGGCAGGTCGGTGCCGTCGGTGTCGCGCATGTACAGCAGGACGCCGCCGCCAGCATCGCGCAGAGCTTTTAGTGAATTGCGCGGGGAAAGCTTCCAACCGTCGCCGAAGACGTCGTCGAAAACCTGTTCTTTTGCCACCCGCACGAGCACGGGGTCCTGGCATTCGCGACCTGGGCCGAAGCGGTCGCCTACTACAATGGCCAAGTGGTGCTCGCCGTTGACGCTCTCGCGGTAGCAGAAGGCGCGGGCGGGGCCGGCATCGGTCTCAACCTGTGCCTCGGCGACCAGGTTGACCAGGGATTCGCGACGTTCGCGCCAGGCAATCAGGTCAGCGATCGAGGCGAGCAGCAATCCGTGCTCGGCGCAGTAAAGCTCCAAATCCGGCAGCCGGGCCATCTCGCCGTCTGGTTTCATGATTTCACAGATGACGGCAGCAGGATTGCATCCTGCCAGCCTAGCGAGGTCGACGCCGGCCTCGGTGTGCCCAGCGCGCACCAACACGCCACCATCGCGGGCACGCAGCGGGAAAACGTGACCCGGGGTGACGATGTCCTGCGGTTTGGCGTCGTCGGCGGTCGCGACCTGGATGGTGCGGGCACGATCGGCGGCGCTGATGCCGGTGGTGACGCCCTCGCGCGCCTCGATCGACAGAGTGAAGGCCGTGCCCATGCGGCTGCGGTTGTCCTTGGTCATCATCGGCAGGCCGAGGCGATCCAGCATCGGCCCATCCATGCTCAGGCAAATCAGACCACAGGCCTTGGTGGCCATGAAGGCGATGTGCTTGGCGGCGCAGTGCTGGGCCGGGATGACG
>Ga0105046_10001928_pt1 | contig 32422 bp, 32 predicted proteins | sample MAT03_FD_78385 | JGI IMG/M metagenome (GOLD analysis project Ga0105046, IMG submission 78385) | Freshwater microbial communities from Lake Fryxell liftoff mats and glacier meltwater in Antarctica - MAT-03 (megahit assembly) | ecosystem: Environmental > Aquatic > Freshwater > Ice > Liftoff...
AAGGTATCTTTGTTCTCCATGCCAAAAATAGGCATAGAGGCAAAAAAGATCGAAAATAAGGCTGCTTTATGGAGTAATTTCATTATATCCCCGGTTTTTTAAAGGTTTCTATTAGGATGGGTTGATTTATAATAATAGTTTATTGGTTATTTAATAATTGTCAAATTGAAATAAATATAGCTTCTGCCCACCTTTGAAGCGCAAATTACCATTATTTATTATAATTTATATTTTTAACCGAGGCTTATTGGGAACTTTATAGAGAATGAGTGATTAATATACGTGATAGGTTCATGCCAATATAATGATTTTAGTTTTCATTTTTTATTATATAGCTATTCTGCATCAATAATCGGAACTATTAGTATTTAATATTGACAGCCAGTTTGACATTCAGTTGCGTAGATTACTGTTGTGGGTAATCATTTAACTTGACCAAAAGCAACTTTTAAGGCATTTAGACAAAAAATGAAGGCTTATTGGGTAGATAATTTTGCCATTGAATCCCTTAAAAATGTACTGCTAGCTGCGAGAATTGCAAAGGCATGGATGCCATAAAAATTATTGGTAGTTGGAGTTTTGCCATAATTTTTATTCCTTGGATATTTAGATTTCTAAATTTATTAGGTATTATATCGCTATAATTCACTTATACTAGTACTTTGATATGCATTGTTGAAAAAGTGTTTTTTGAAATTCTAATTTTTTAATCTAAAGTCTTTTTTTAAAAATTTTTTATAATTAAAAGTTTTTTGTTCTGCTAGTGCTGTGCGCAATCGTCTTGCATGATTCGCATTGTTACAAACAATAAAACCTTTGATGATATTTTTATCTAAAATTATTTTGTGATAAAAAATTCTACCATTGTTGTCTATGCCTGAATGTTCAACTATTTTGTAGTGCGGTTGGTAATTTTTTAGTAACCCGCTCGCAACAAGCGTATTACCAAAAAAAGATGTTCGGAATCCTATCAAAGATCCTTGATATTTTTTTTCCCTACCGAATATGTTGCTTGCTGCAATTCGACCTTGTTGTATAGCATCACCCCATTTGCAACTTTTGGTTAGTGCGTTTGTTCCTTTGTCATGTATTAAAACAATGTCGCCGCCTGCATATATTGATGGATCACTAGTTTTCATAGTTTCATCAACAATAAGAGCGCCATTTTTCATGCTTATGTTAAGTTGTTGTGCTAATTTTGTATTAGGTTTTACTCCGACGGCACTAATAACCAACGATGTTTTCAGTATTGTGCCGTTAGTAAGTTCTATTCCCTCTAATATTCCATTTTTTTCTATAATGTTTTTAAGTGAAGCTCGAGAATACCAACGAATAGAAGGTGTTTTTTTTATATTTTTTTCAATTGCTTGAGATGCTACAGCATCATTAAGAGTATTTTGTAAAATATGTTCATTTTTATCTATAAGGGTGACTTTTATCTTACGCCTAAAGAGTGCGTCAGCGGCTTCAAGTCCATTAATGCCGCAACCTATTACAACCGCATTGTTAATGTTATTTTGTTCTATGTACGCATTAATATTTTTAGCATCTTGTAAGGTATAAAAATTAAAAAGACCGTTTATTGATTTATTAATAGATTTGGTTGTTATTTTGGTTGGTTTTGAGCCTGTTGCCAGAAAAATATAATCATAATGATATGTGCTTTTATCGTCTAACGTTATTATTTTTTTTTTCGAATTAATTGATATGACTTTTTTCCCCAATAAAACCTTAATGTTAGCTACATTTTTATTATAAAGAATCGGTTTTTCTTCTGAGATTTTTTTTGAGACCACGGAATCTAATTTTGTTCGATCATAAGGATTATCTCTGTCAGCACTTATCCAAGTTATGCTTGCAGCGCTATTTTGATCTAATACTTCATTAATGAAACCGATGCCCGCTGCTCCTGTGCCAATTACAATAATATGTTTGACTGGTAAGTTATTTTTTGCCTTTGTGAAAATACTAAAACCTAACAATATAGATCCTAGAATGCAGGTTAGGGCAAGCGCTAATAATGTTTTAAATAATTTCATATAAATTCTTTCTAATATCTGAGAATAACACTATATCTTATTATTTTATCATTATTATATAAAATTTATAGATTTATTAATTTTTAATTAATAGCCTAATTGAAAATAATATTTTATTTTTCGAGTAATTTCTTGGGAAAGATATTCCTTGTATGCTTTTTACCTGTTTTAGGATATCTTAATTAAGAAGAGAATTAATTTAAAAGAAGGGTAATCATGTTTTCAATTATTGTATTATATGCTTTATGTGCTAGCACTTTTACCATTTGTAAAGCCTTATTGGAATATGTTAAACCATTGTTTTTTGTTGGTGTAAGAATGTTTGTTGCTGGACTTCTTCTGCTTGGTTATACCTATTTTAAAGATAAGCGTGCTTTTTTTGTGCATAAAAAAGATAGAATGCTGTTTTTTCAAATTATTCTTTTCCATGTCTATTTTGCCTATATGTTAGATTTGTGGTCGTTACAATATTTAACCTCATTTAAATCGTCATTTCTTTATAATTTATCTCCCTTTTTTGCAGCAATTTTTTCCTATTTCTATTTTTCAGAGAAGATGACTGCCAAAAAATGGCTTGGTCTTGGCATTGGTTTTTGTGGTTTTTTGCCAGAAATAGTTTCAAATTTGTCAGCTGCGCAAAACTCATCTTCTTTCATTTCTTTACCAGAAGTTGTCATGCTTTTTGCCGTAGGGTCAGCAGTTTATGGTTGGATTATGCTGCGCAAATTAGTTAAAGATGGTGAATATTCACCTATTATGGTGAATGGTGTTGGTATGGTTGGCGGTGGCATTTTGGCATTAATCACTTCATATTTTGTTGAAGGGTGGGATGTTTCGCCGGTAATGCAATTCTGGCCATTTGTTCGTTTGACCGCTCTCATTATTTTAGTTGCTAATATTTTATTTTATAATTTTTATGGTTATCTGTTAACACGTTATACGGCAACATTCCTTTCTTTTGCCGGGTTCACAACACCGTTGTTTGCGGCACTTTTTGGGTGGTTATTTCTTGGTGAAATGGTTAGTTGGACATTCTTCCTGTCGCTTTTTGTAGTATTCATTGGTTTGTATATTTTCTATCAAGAGGAACTCAGGCAGGGGTATACACTCTAGATAAAAATTATCTTTATTGTATTGCTTTTTTATCTTAAAAAATTCTAATATTAAATTAAATAGTGGTAATAGAATTTTGGCAGAGGGCAAGAAATGAAAATGTATCAAATCAGTTATATGATCGTTTTCTTTGTATCGACGACGATGATCGGCAATTATGAGATTCCTCTTATGAGTATGCCTGAAAGTCCTTCTAATCCAAATATTGTTACTATTCTTGCTCAAGATTTTCCGGAGTTTTATTCACTTATTGAAAAAGCGGGTATGGTTAATGAATTGCGTGATATGTCTCCGGTGACAATTTTTGCTCCCGTTTGGTATGCATTTCGAAAGGTTTCACCGAATTATATTGGTGAAGTGGGTCAAGATATCAATCGCGCAAGAAAACTTGTCGGTATGCATATTATGTTGGGAAGAATTCCTGCCTATCAACTTGGAGGGATTTCGGCGTTTCCGACCTTAACAATGCCTGTTTATATTCAAAGAGACGGATCAAGCTCTCTTTTTGTAACCCCAAGTCAAACTAAATCAAAAGTTATAGCTACAGATATTCCTGCAAAGAATGGGGTTATTCATGTTGTTGATTCACTTATCATGCCTGTTACTCAACGTTATGGCGATCGTCATCACGAAAAAAATTAACTTCTTCTAATAATAAAAATTTCTACCGTTGACGCGCGCGTATTACTGTGCTATCATAATAGTACAGCAATACAAAATTATAAATAAGTAGGAATGCTAATGAAATCAAAAAATGTGGAAATGCCAGAAGATGTGGTTCAAGAGCTTTTTGAAGCCTTGTTGTTGGTTAAAACTACAGAAGAAATGAATAGTTTTTTTAAAGATCTCTGTACGCCACAAGAGATTAGAGCTTTGGCAGAGCGATGGCGCGTTTGCAAAATATTGAATGAAGGCACTTTGTCATATCGAGAAATTAATAAAGAGACTGGTGCAAGTTTGGCAACAATTGGCAGGGTTGCTCGCTTTCTTAAAGAAGAACCTCATCATGGTTATCAGATGGTACTTGATAGAATGCAAAAAAAGAAATTAAAAAAATAAATTTGATTTGTATGGGTAAGGTTTTTATATGAAATATTGGATAATAATTAGTTGTATAGCGTTTATAACTGTTGTGAGCGGCAGTTTCTTTTTGAAAGAGTCTTCACTGCGTGATGATGACCAACTTATTGTTGGTACAGCAGCAGGGTATGCTCCCTTTGTGAGCATTAATCCTCAGGGTGACTATGAAGGATTTGATGTTGATATTGCTCAAGTACTTGCTAAGCAAATGGGAAAGAAGTTGATTATAAAGGATTTGGGGTCTATGACTTCGCTTTTTACGGCTCTTGATCAAGGAAGCATTGATGTGATTATTTGGGGGTTGTCGATTACGAAAGAGCGACTACAAAAAGTTGTCATGGTTCATTATCAAGGAAAGGCTTCAACTGATTATCCTCTTATGTTTTGGAAGCAGATACCTGATGGTGTTCGCACTATCTTTGATATGAAGGGTAAAGTTGTATGTGTTGAACCGAGCTCATCGCAAGAGGTTGTTTTGCGTAAGTATAATTTCATAAATCCGCTGTTCATAGAAAAAGTTGATGATGCATTACTTAATATGCAATATGGTAAGGTTGATGCAGCTTTTGTTGAACCGGCAATTGCAAAAAAATTTAAAAATAAATTTCCCGAAATACAAGTTTTAGAGGTGCCTTTAGATCATGAAGATCAAGTGCAGGGTGTGGGTATTGTTATCAAGTTGAATGATGAATTGTTAATTGATCAAGTGCAGGAAGCAATTGCGACATTAAAATCTACAGGAATAATAGAGCAGTTCGAACAAAAATGGGATATAGCATCATGAATTTATTATTCTATGTTCCTTTATTGCTCAAAGGCGCGCTAATCACTTTGAGTGCTTGGATAGTAGCGGGCATTGTAAGTCTTATGATTGGGACGTTTTTAGGAATTGTGAGTTGTCGTTATTTGGCAGGAACGAAGATAAGAATGTTTGTTAAATGTTATACATTCATTGCTAAAGGTGTACCGGCTTATGTTCAAATATTAATTGCTTATTTTGTTATTCCTGCATTGCTCGGCATAAATATTTATGGATTTTTTGCTGCAGTAAGTGCACTTGCTTTTTGCTCAAGTGGTTATGTTACTGAGATAATACGTTCGGGTATTAATACCGTTTCCAGAGGGCAGTGGGATGCAAGTTTTGTTTTAGGATATTCAATTAAAGCAACTTTATTACGTATAATCTTGCCTCAAGCTTTTAAAAATGTAGTGCCTTCTTTATTTGGAGAGCTTGAACAGCTTTTAAAAAGTACTTCTTTGCTTGCCACCATTGGTATTACTGAATTGACAAGAGCTGGGATGAATATTATTTCGCGTGAATTAAACCCAGTAGTTATTTATCTTACTATAGCTTGTATGTATTTATTGTTTTCTGCTGTTTTGCAATTGATTGTTATGTATGCAGAAGCGTAAAGGACGCAATGATTATTGTTAAAAAACTTGTCGTAGAATTACAAAAAAAATTAGTATTAAGGTTTGTTTCTTGTTCATTGCCTCAGGGGAAAATAACCGTTTTTATCGGTAAGAGTGGTGCTGGAAAAACTATTTTGTTAAAATCGCTTGCTGGGTTGGTGAACAGAAAAGATGGCTCTATTATTATTGATGATAAAGAGATTTCGACGCTGACCGCACGTCAGAGATCAGAAAAAATTGGTTATGTTTTTCAAGATTTTAATCTTTTTGCGCATCTTTCTGTGTATAGAAACTGTATTGATCCTTTGCTTGTTCGCGGCATTCCGTTTGCTCAAGCAGATCTATGTGTTAAAGAAATGTTAGAATGTGTGGAAATGTCTTTATATGTGAACAAGTATCCAGCAGAGCTTTCTGGAGGGCAACAGCAACGTGTTGCAATTGCGCGTGCTCTTTGTCTTAATCCGCAAATTTTATTGCTCGATGAACCAACTGCTGCACTTGATCCTGAAAATAGTTCAAATATTGCCTTATTGTTGAGAAAGCTTGCTAGAGCTAATATTGCGATAGGTGTTGCGAGTCATGATATGATTTTTGTTAAAGAAATTTTTGATCGTGGTTATAAGATGAAAGATGGCATCATAGTTGAATCACTTGATTCATACGGGCAAGAAAACTAATTAATATTTTGTATGAGACAAGAGAGGGGTGTTAAAACCCCTCTCTTTTTTTAATTAACTGATGTCAGTGTCAATTGGACCTTGTTCATCTTGTTTTTGCTCAGAACTGCTTTCTTGAGCATCGTTTGGTGTTGCTTCTTGTGCTTGTTTATATAACAATTCTGCAACTTTGTGTGAAGCTTGAATGAGTTCATCGGTTGCTTTTTGTAATGCTTCTGGATCTTGCGCGTTTTCAGCAAGTGCTGTGCGCGCTTTCACTAAAGCATCTTCAGTTGTTTTGATATCTTCTTCACTGAGTTTTTCTTTGTTTTCGCTGAGTGTTTTTTCGATATCTAAAATTAAACCATCAAGACGATTTCTCTTATCAATCGCTTCACGCGTTTTTTTATCTTCAGATTCATGAGCTTTGGCATCATTAACCATTTTATCGATTTCTTCTTTGCTTAATCCACTGCTGCTTGTAAGAGTTATTTTTTGCTCTTTATTAGTTGCTTTGTCTTTTGCTGAAACGTTAACAATACCATTTGCATCAATATCAAAAGTTACTTCGATTTGTGGAACGCCACGAGGAGCAGCTGGAATTCCTTCTAATCTGAATTGTCCAAGGAATTTGTTGTCTTTTGCTAATTCTCGTTCGCCTTGTACAACACGAATATCAACAGCTGTTTGATTAGCTTCTGCTGTTGAGAATACTTGAGATTTTTTTGTTGGAATAGTTGTATTACGTTCAATAAGCTTTGTCGCTATGCCGCCCATTGTTTCAATGCCAAGTGATAATGGCGTTACGTCAAGAAGCAATACGTCGGTTACTTCTCCTGCTAATACGCCACCTTGAATCGCTGCGCCTACAGCAACAACTTCATCAGGGTTAACAGATCTGTTTGGTTCTTTGCCAAAATACTCTTTAACCAGTTGTTGCACTTTTGGCATACGGGTTGATCCGCCCACCAAAATTACTTCATCGATTGCATCACGTGATATTTTTGCATCAGCAATTGCTTTTTTGCATGGTTCAAGAAGTCTGGTGAATAAATCTGAGCAGAGTGATTCTAATTTTGCTCGTGTAATTTTGATGTTAAGATGCTTAGGTCCAGATGCATCGGCTGTTATATAAGGAAGGTTGATTTCGGTTTCGGCCACGCTTGAAAGCTCAATTTTAGCTTTTTCAGCAGCTTCTTTGAGTCTTTGGAGTGACAGTTTGTCATTGCGCAAATCGATTCCTTGTTCTTTTTTGAACTCTTCAACAAGGTAAGAAATAAGGCGCTGATCAATATCATCACCACCAAGGTGCGTATCACCATTAGTTGATTTAACTTCGATGACGCCATCGTGAATCTCAAGGACTGAAATATCAAAGGTACCACCGCCAAAATCAAATACGGCCACGGTACCATTTTTTTTCTTGTCTTGCCCGTAAGCAAGTGCTGCCGCGGTTGGTTCATTGATGATTCGTTTTACATCCAAACCAGCGATTCTGCCTGCGTCTTTTGTTGCTTGTCTTTGGGAGTCATTAAAATAGGCAGGTACGGTGATAACTGCTTCAGTTACTTTTTCGCCTAAGTAATCTTCTGCGGTTTGCTTGATTAAGCTTAATACTGCAGCAGCGATTTCTTCTGGTGTGTATTCTTTGCCTTGTGCAATAATGCCGATATCGCCATTGCTTCTTTTGGTTACTTTGTAAGGAATGTTTTTAAATTCATTAACCATTTCGTCATACTTGCACCCAATGAATCTTTTTGCTGAATAAATGGTGTTTTCTGGATTGGTTATAGCCTGTCTTTTTGCTAAAGTTCCGACAAGTCTTTTTCCGTCTTTTGTGAAAGCGACTACTGAAGGTATTATGTTTGATCCTTCACTGCTTGGTATGACTTTAGGAGATCCGCCTTCCATGAATGCTACAACAGAGTTTGTTGTCCCTAAATCTATTCCTATTATTTTTCCCATCTTCAATTCCTTTATTTCAAGTTAAAGTTGTTTCGGTTTTAAAGCCATTTCTATTTAAAAATTTATAATATTTATATGATAAAATGTCAATTTTTTCTTCAAATTATTTTAGTGTAACTGACTCAAGTTTTCTTATTGCTTTATTATTATGTTCGGCAATTTAGAGGCCAGAGATTGATTTAAGAATAAAGTTATGTCGCATAATTTACGCCTTATGAAAGAAGCGTTGTCGCTGTTTCTGGCTCTGAGTGTAAGGGTTTGGTAACTCGGCGCCTACATTAGACTTTTAAATTTTGCGCCGACGGCACTCCGTCTTCGAGGCCGGCAGCTTTACCCACGAGGTTTTAATGGGGCTGCCGGCCTCTTGACTCCGTTATTTAGCTGCTTATCGATAGTCATGTCGATTAAAAAGAAATAAAAGATAGGATAGGAAAGGAAGGGGAGTAGTGTACTCGGCATATATCTACCTACGTATACAAGACAAAGATAAAGATAAGGAATAGAGATATAGATGACAACTTAAGTATACTGTCATGTGTGTATAGACATGAGTAAATAAAATAAAAGAAAGATAAAAGAAGAAGAGTATAGAGATAGTTAGATACTATGGGCTTAAAGTTAATGTGCCTATAAGCGTACACGTAAAAGAAGTATAAAAATAAAAGGGTAGTGGTATGCAAGTTAGCGTGTATATGTATATGTATGTTAAGTATATACGCGTATTATTTACTTAGAGAATAAAAGGGTGATTATTTAACGAATAAATCCTTAAAACAAGACCTTTTAATCATGTACCAATACACGCCATTTGTTCACGTGATGAATACTTACCAAATTACGTTATTTTTTTCATTGTTGTTTATATTTTTTTTTATTAAATTTTTTGGATTGTTGTAGTTGATTAGAAAATCAATACTTGTAATTTTGCTTCTTTATATCATTTATAATTTAATATTCTTTATTCCTTAAAAAGGGAAGACGCGCGCCCTTGGTTTTTTGAGTATATTTTTTTGCGTGCATTTGTTTTTGTTGTGTAATGTGCGCTACAACGTTCCTTTCAGATATTATATTAAATATAATATCGAAAAATCAAGTTTGAAATTATTGCTGTTTTAATTTTAGAAAACGACTAAATTTTGCTTGAGTATGATTTTTATTTAACTTGATCATGTTTTATGATTGCATATAAAAAATTATTTTACAGTCGATCTTCATGATCGTTTTTATTTTTCTGTTACCTTCTTTTTTTGTTGTGATTAATGTTGCATTCTTTCTTTTAAAAAAAATTAGTTTTGTGCTATGCTTGTAACTGTACAGGCAATCGCTTTTGTTTATAAGCGTAGTCGGGAGTTTTCTTAACAAAAAAAGGGATTCCCTATGTTTCGCTTAAATGATAAAGTTGTTTATCCTGGACATGGTGTTGCAAAGATCAATCAGATTGTCGAGAAAATAATCGGTGGCAATCAAACGTTATTTTATGAACTTACCTTTCTGAATAAAGAAATGACTATTCTTATTCCAACACAAAATACAGAAAGCATAGGTATAAGGCCTTTGAGTTCACAAGATGAAATAAATGATATTGTGAAAATGTTGGCTGAACCAGCAAAAAAGATTAATTCGTATGAATTAACGGCAACAAACTGGAATAAAAAGAATAAAGAGTATCAATTGAAGTTAAGAACGGGAGATTTGCAAAAAATATCTGAAATATATCGAGATCTTAAACATATAGCTCAACAAAAAGAACTTTCTTTTGGCGAAAAGAATCTTTTGAATCAAACAGAAGCGTTGATTGCTGAAGAAATATCAATAGTAAAGAAGCTAGAGCCAGAAAAAGCCGTTGAGCATTTGAGATCGGTATTTGGGTATATTGATAAAGTATCACCTTCTAACAGACAAAAATCACTATAATAAGGTTAAAATGGAAGCTCAGAGAAAGAAAATCTTTCTCTGAGCGCTTTTATTTAGTATGAAACACAATTCTTCTTTTTCACGATTCATTATTATTCTTTCTGGGCCAACTGGTGTTGGCAAAACAGATTTTATTTTACGCTTGGCTGATAGTTTCCCTTTGGAAGTTATTAATGCTGATGTTGGTCAGCTATATACCCCCTTAATAATTGGTACCGCTAAGCCTGATTGGCGTCATGAAAAGGTTCCTCATCATCTTTTTGATGTTATTGATGAACCGGCTTCATTAACCGTTACTCAATACAGGAATTTGGTTAAACCAATCATTGAACAATGTTGGCAGAAAAATACTATTCCGGTGCTTGTTGGGGGTTCTCTTTTTTATATTCAATCGCTTCTTTTTCCTCCTCAAGAGCAAAATAGCCAACAAGTTTCAGAGCAAGATTATTCATTAGAGGGTAATTTATGGCAAAAGCTACAGGAAATTGACCCTGAACGAGCGAAAGCTCTTCATCATAATGATACTTACCGTTTGCAAAGAGCGTTGCATATATGGCATGAAACGGGTATCAAACCGTCTTTGCAGAAACCTCTTTATAATCCTCTAGCGCCTTATTTGTTTTTATATTGTACCCGAGAACGTAATGATCTTTATGCGCGTATTAATGAACGAGTAACGTCAATGATACAAGCTGGGTGGCTAGAAGAGACAAGCGTTCTTTTGGATACTCCATGGCAAGATTTTCTGCTTAAGAAAAAAATAATTGGGTATGATGATATACTTCATTATTTCTTGCAACATTCCCGTGATAAAGAATCACTCATTGCTTTAATCGCTAAAAAAACACGCAATTATGCTAAGCGACAAGAAACATTCTGGCGTGGATTAGAAAAAAAATTATCTGAATATAACTCTCCCGATGCGAACAAGTTACCAAAAATTGATACACTCGACTTGACATTATTAGACCTTGATTTATATATTAAACAGCTGTCAGTTTTCATAACGAATTTAAATAAAGAGAGTGAATCATCTTGAAACATTCTAACGAAAAAAAATCTTGCTATTGCAATGATCAAGCAACGTTAATAATCGATAGAAATTCTGCTAGCCGTATTGTGGCTGGCTTATTATTAGGCGCTTTCTTTATATTCACCGCAGGCTATTTTTTAGGTAAACGCGCTAGTGCTGAAGAAACAATTTTACAAACCGAGCGAACCGCTTTTGCCGATCAATTATCCTATGCAATGAATAGTGCTTATAATCCTTCAATGCATAATGAAAGCACTCTTGAACAAGAAAATAACGAAAAAATTGTCGCAGAAAAGATTCCTCAACAAGAGTCTCCTGAGCCGACTCTTGTTGTGCCAGCAGATTTGGCGGGGACGACACAAGAAACTATAGATGCTACTCACTACCAAGCATACCTTTTAGGGGGTACTAAAAAATTAGTCAGTCAATTTGTTGAGCGATTACAAAAAAAAGGAATTGATCTTCAATTAAAACAACGTTCAAGTAGAACCGCTCATGGTAAAATGATACACTGGTATCAAGCAGTTACAGCACTTTATCTTGATAAAAATGAACTCATGTCAGTGCTTGATACCGTAAAAAAAATTGAAAAAATAAAAGATGTACAAATAGTTTCGATGCGATCATCGGTGAATGCAGAAAAGAAAGGTAATTCATGATTATAGAAATTCGCAATCAGTTAAAAGGCCAGGGATTTAAGATAGTCTTGTGGATTACTTTAATCGCCATGGCACTCTTATTTTCTCCCGCTCTTTTTAGACGACAGGCTGGCGCAAGAGCAGCAATTGCAACCGTAAATAATAATCCTATAGAAGTTTTACCATATGAACGAAAAGTTGCTCAAGAAACAGAACGATTAAGCTTTTTTAGAGAGCAATTTGGCGCTCAAGCTGAAGGTGTATTGCAATCATTAGGATTGGGCGATCCTAAGACTGTTGCTTTACAATCACTTATTCAAGAAGAACTTCTTAATCAAACAGCCGATGCATTAAATATTCGTATTTCACCTGAATATATTATGCAGATTCTACAAAATCCATCATTGGTGCGTAAAGAATTAGGTGATATCGTTCCTTTATATCTTTTAGATGAAGAACAAAAAACCATCAACACCATGCGCCTTAATCAATATTTAAGTCGCTACCGTCTTACTATTACTGACTTTGAAAAAAGCATAGAAAACAAGCTAAAGCGCGCTATGGTTCTTGCTATGGCATCAGCATCTGCGTATGTTTCACCCGAGGAATTAAAAAATTATTTCATTGCTCAACATCTTGGTAAATCTTTTGTTGTTGCACAGTTTCCTTTTGATGCTTTCTTAACTAAAGCAAAAGAAACAAACCCCACCGCAGAAGAAATTTCTTCGCTCTTTGAAAGACAACACAAAAAATACTGGATTCCTGAAAAAAGATCTGGCATTATGTGGGAATTCTCTCCAGATGCTTATGATATAGCCGTTTCAACAGCACAAGCAGAAGGATATTATCATAATCAAAAAGCAAAAAAATATGTGGCAACGCCATTACAATTGCAAGTTAAAAGAATTTTAATTAAGGTTCCTGATAGTGCTGATACTGATGCGGTGAAAGCTGCTGAAGAAAAAGCTCGAGAAATAAAACAAGAGCTTGCTAACAATCCTGCTGATTTTGATCGCATAGTAAAAGAATTAGCAAAACAATATTCTGATGATAAGGTTTCCGTAAGTAAAGGTGATGATTTCTTCAAAAAGGGCGACAAAGATCCTGCATTTGAACGTGGCGCTTTCCGCTTACAAAAAGATGGCGACATTTCAGATGTTTTAGTAACTAATGAAGGTTTTGAAATTCTACAGCGCGTTGCTAGAAAACCAATTGTTTATAAAACATTTGCTTCAGTTCAACCAGAGATTGTTGCAGAACTTAAACGCCAAACATTCAAAACCATCTTCGCTGATGATATGAGCCGCTTTATGAATAGATCAACAGCTGGCGATCTATTACGTCAATTTGCGCTCGATAAAAAAGCAGTATCAAAAACAATTGAATTGCAAGAAAATGATAATTCACCAATCATTGAACGGCTTTTCAAGCTTAGAGTTGGCGATTGGGCATTTTTTGTGAGCAATAATAAAGGATATGCTGTTAACCTAGCGCACATTGAAAAATCACATAAACCAGAGCTTTCTCAGGTTGAAAATAAGGTTAAAGCTGATCTTTTCGTGCGTAAAGCTCAAGAATTGCAACAAGAGGCTTTGGAAAAAGCTAAATTAGTCGCTAAAGACCAACCTTTTGATATTCTAAAAAAACAATTTGGCGTAACCATTACTCCTTATGGCCATTTGAAAAAAAGTGATAATGAAATTTTAAAAAACCTTTATCAAGAAGGAGTTCCTGTACGAGAAATGCTTTCACTAGAAAAACAAGGTTCATTGGGTATAGCTTTTGACGACCAAAATAGTGGTTATCTTATTAAGCTTGATACTATTGAACCATTTAATAATGAAGCATTTGAGGAGCAAAAACCGGCTCTGTTACAAGAGCTTTATAACGAGCAACAATCCTTTATTGAACGCGGCTTTGTTGCTTCTTTATATAGAAATGCTACACTAAATTTTATAGAGTCACTTCATAACAAACAAGAAGAAAACCTTCCTTATGAGTAAAACATCAAAATCTGAAAAATTAAATTTTGCTCCTGAAAATGAAAATAAAGAGGCAAAAAAGAAAGCATTAGAAATAACTTTTTCCCAAATTGATAAGGAATATGGGAAAGGCTCAGTTATGCTTTTAGGCTCAACACCACATGGTGTTGTTGATGCGATTTCAACAGGATCAATACTTATTGATAATGCAATAGGCATTGGCGGACTTCCACGAGGTCGTATTGTTGAGATTTATGGTCCTGAAGCTTCAGGAAAAACTACCTTAGCCATGCAGGCTATTGCTCAAGCTCAAAAAATTGGCGGCATTTGTGCTTTTATCGATGCTGAACATGCTTTAGATGCAAAATATGCAAGCAATTTAGGCATTAATATTGATGAATTAATAATATCCCAGCCTGATTATGGTGAACAAGCTCTCGATATTGCAGAAATGCTTATTCGTTCAGGTGCTGTTGATATTATTGTTATCGACTCAGTTGCTGCATTAGTACCAAAAGCTGAACTTGAAGGCGATATGGGCGATGTTCACATGGGATTACAAGCTCGCTTGATGTCTCAGGCATTGCGTAAATTAACGCCGGTTGTTCATAAATCTAAAACCGTGTTAATTTTCATTAACCAAATACGTCACACCATGAACAGCATGCCTTTTGCCAACAAAGAAACAACTACTGGCGGTAATGCCCTTAAATTTTATGCTTCACTTCGTTTAGAAGTTAGAAAGATCGGTTCTTTGAAAAAAAATGATGTTCATTTTGGTAACAGAGTGGTCATAAAAGTCGTAAAAAATAAAATGGCACCACCATTTAGAAAAGTTGAATTGGATTTACTCTTTAGCGAAGGTATTAGCAAAGAATTAGATCTTTTAGATGCTGCATTAACGTTCGGCGTTGTTCAGCAATCAGGATCATGGCTTTCCTTTAAGGGTGAAAAGTTTGCTCAAGGTAGAGAACAAGCACTTATTCATTTTAGGGAAAAAGTCGATTTTGCAAACACTATTTTGCTTGAAGTAAAAAACGTTTTAGCAGTTCCAGAGCAGTTGAAAGTATTAGCTATTCAAGACGCTGATGATTCAATTGCAGTGGCAGATTAGTAAAGGATTAGTACAACTAACAATGATTACAAAACCTGAAAAAAACACACAACCAATTAACGAGAATATTCGTTTTCCTAAAGTGCAACTTATAACGCATGAAGGACAGAATATTGGCGTTGTTACTCGTGATGAGGCGTTAAGACTAGCTCAAATGGCTGGCCTCGATTTAGTGTTAATAGCTGAGAGTGGCAGTGATGGATTCCCACTTACCAAAATCATGGATTTTGGCAAAGCATTATACGCAAAAAAAAAGAAGCAGTCCGAAGCTAAAAAACATCAAAAAACGATTCAAGTTAAAGAAATTAAGTTGCGACCAAAAATTGGCGAACATGATTTTAAAACAAAAATGAATCAGGGTGTTCAGTTTTTGCAAGATGGAAAACATCTTAAAATAACCGTAGCATTTAGAGGTCGCGAAATCGTCAATAAAGAAGAGCGTGGATCTCAACTTTTTGACAAAATAGATGCCTTCTTTCAAGAGAGCGGCGTTGCCAATCTCATGCAAGAAAAAGATGCAAAGCTTGGCCAATTATGGTCAAGAACTTATTATGTAAAGTCTGGAAAATAGTAAAATATTAGGGAATTAACATGCCAAAAAAGAAAACTCATTCTGGCGCAAGTAAGCGCTTTAAAAAACTTAAAAGTGGTTTAATTAAATATACAAAAGCTGGTAGACGCCATCTTTTGACCAAAAAGTCTGCTCGTAAAAAAAGAACTATGAGACAATCTGGTTATGTTAGCAAAGCTGACTATCACACAATTTGTCCGTTGCTTCCCTAGTAAGTTTACTTAGTAGGTTTTAATTTTAGTATTTAATCATAAGGATTTAATTAATGACAAGAGTGAAACGCGGTATAAATACCAAGAAAAGACATAAGCGTATATTAAAAGCAGCTAAAGGCTTCTGGGGTCAACGTAAAAACGTTATCAAAAGAGCTAAAGAAACTTTGCTCCGTGCAATGGCATTTGCCTTTAAAGGTCGTAAGTTAAAAAAACGTGATATGCGTGCGCTCTTTATTACTCGTATCGGTGCTGCAGCAAAATTACACGGTTTATCATATAACAAAGTGATTCATGGCTTAAAAATGGCTAAGATTGAGCTTAATAGAAAGATGTTAAGCCAGCTTGCTATTTATGATCCGGCTACATTTTCTTTGGTGATGACCTTTATAAAGAAATAATCTTGACATCTATGAGTGTGGCTACTTAGAATTATTCTTGAGTTACTTTTAAGAGTAATAATAAGTCTAAGTAAAAAAGGAGAGTTAATGGAAACATTACAAATTTTAGAGTTAAAAATAGCGCAACTTATAGAACGTATTAAAGAATTAAAAGTAGAAAATGCTGCTTTGCTTGATAAAATAGATGTGTTAGAAACGTCTATGCTTCGTGGTAAAGAATGTTTTGAAGAAGAGAAAGCTTTAACACGAACTGCTGTTGATGATCTTATTAAGAATATTGATTCATTAATTAGTAATCAAGATCAACAATGAAGCCACCTGAAGTAAAAAAATACAGTCTTACTGTTTTTAATGATTCTTATGTCATCGTTAGTGATGAACCAGAACAACGGGTAATCTCTGCAGCGTGTTATGTTGATCAACTTATGCATGAAATTGCAGCAAAGGCACCTGAAATGCCTTTGCAAAAAGTTGCTGTTTTAACAGCGATGAAAATTGCTTTGGAACTGCATTCTGGCAAAATAGAATACAATGAAACTAAGACTTTTATAAAACATCTTATTGAATCAATACCTTCTGCATTATAATTTTTGTAGCTTGTTCCATTAACGCATAGAACACATTCTTTATAATGTGTTATTCTTTATTTTTCACACTTTATTTGAAAAACTTTACTACTAAATTTAAACCTCGTTTTGTGATAGTATGTTTTTAAGAACGAGTAATTTATGGTATTTTATTGCATTAAGTAGGATTTTATAATGATGGAATTAATGACTTTTGGCTTACTGGGGATATTCAGTATCTTAAGCCTTACTCTAGCCGTTGCTTTATTAATTTTTTCAAAACGAAAAATTGATAAAGCTTCTCTGCTTTATAATGAAGCACAAGAAAAATGGAAGCATGTAAAAAGAGATATTGAAGTTGAACGCCGAGAAGGTTCTTTAAAATTAAAAGATGAACTTCATAAAAGAAAAAATGAATTTGATCTTGAAATCAAACGTGAGCGTCTTGAGCTTGAACGTTTTCAAACAAAAATTAATACTAAATATGAAAACATTGAAAAAAAAGAACAACGTTTAGATGATCTGGGTCAAGAATTACAGCAAAAGGAACGTAATATATCTCGTATTAATGATAGATTGCGTGCTGATGAAAATAAAATTAAGTCACTTTACACTGAACTCATTGCAAAATTAGAAAATATGAGTGGCATGACTCGAGATGAAGCTCGGCAATCACTTTTTGATACTTTGCAAGCAGAAGTAAGATTAACCAGTGAAAAATGGATACAAAAAGTTGAAGAGGATGTGCGTACAACCGCTAAGGATCGTTCAATTCAATTGGTTGTAAGCGCTATGCAGCGGTATACTGCTGATCAAGTAGCGCCACATTCTTCTGGCGTGGTTCATCTTCCCAATGAAGAGATGAAAGGCAGAATAATAGGAAAAGAAGGTAGAAATATAAAATCACTTGAAATGGCAACCGGTATGGAATTTGTTATTGGTGATGCCCCTGAAATTATAACGATCTCTGGTTTCAATCCGATTCGCCGTGAAGTTGCTAAACGTGCTTTAGAAAAATTAATTGCCGATGGCAGAATTAACCCAACGCGTATTGAAGAAACCGTTGCTCAATGCGAAAAAGATATTGATGAAATTATCGAAGAATATGGCAAACAGGTTGTTCTTGAATTCAACTTGCAAGGCGTTAATCATGAGATAGTTACCTTGCTTGGTAAATTACATTTCAGAACCAGTTTTTCACAAAACGTTTTAGAGCATTGCAAAGAAGTTGGTATTTTTGCTCGCATGATTGCTGAAGAATTAGGATTAGATGGTGCGATTGCTTTACGTTGTGGGCTTCTCCATGATATTGGTAAAGCAGTAACTGCTGAAGTTGAAGGTCCTCATGCTCTTATTGGTGCTGATATTGCCAAAAGATGTGGCGAAGATCCTATGGTGGTGAATGCAATCGCAGCGCATCATGAAGAAGTTCCTTTCACTTCATTATACGGCCCGATAGTCATGATTGCCGATACTATTTCTGCTTCTCGGCCAGGTGCTCGTCGTGAAACCTTATCTGCTTATATCAAACGACTTGAAAAGCTTGAAGAAGTTGCTCTTTCCTTTGAAGGTATAAAGAAAGCATACGCATTACAAGCTGGCAGAGAAATTCGCGTTATTGTTGAAGAAGAATTTTTGGATGACGAAAAAGCAGCAATGTTAGCTCGTGATATTGCAAAAAAAGTAGAACAAGAAATGACGTTTCCAGGACAAATCAAAATCAATGTTATTCGTGAGAAACGTTCAATTGAATATGCAAGGTAAAATAAGGCAATGATGAGTACAAAAATACGAGTTTTACTGCTAGGCGATGTTGTCGGATCCCCAGGAAGAATAATTTTCCAAAAGCATATTAATGAACTAAAAAAAAAGCATTCAATTGATTTTGTCATTTTAAACGGCGAAAATAGTTGCCAGGGCCGTGGCATTACCTCGCGCATTATGCGCTTTTTTAGGCACCATGGCGTTGACGTTGTTACCTCGGGGAATCACATTTGGTATAATAGAGAAATATATTCTTATCTAGCAGAAAATAAAGATTTATTGAGACCTGATAACTTTCCAAGTGATTGCCCAGGCAGCGGCATTGGTCTATATCAATGTGGCGGTTATTCTATTGGTGTAATGAATTTACAAGGCAGAGTTTTTATGCGTGAGCACGTTAATGATCCGTTCCGCGCAGCTGACTCTGCTTTAACTTTTTTAAAATCTCGCACACCGATAATTCTTGTTGATTTTCATGCTGAGACAACTTCAGAAAAAATGGCAATGGCTTATTATCTTGATGGACGAATTAGCGCTTTGGTAGGAACTCATACTCATGTCCAAACTGCCGATGAAAGAATTTTACCAAATGGTACCGCTTATATTACCGACCTAGGTATGGCTGGCGCACTTAATTCTATGATTGGTATGAAAAAAGAATCAATTATAAAAAACTTTTTGACACAAATGCCACAAAAATTTGAAGTGGATATTCAAGGCCCAATGGTGTTGTCAGGAGTTTGGGTTGAGATTGACACAACAACCGGAAAAGCAACTAATATTCAACGTGTTCGGATTGTTGATGAAGATATTCATCTTACAAGCGATGAAAAAGAATAATTAACATTAAAAAAACTTAAAAGGTAAAGCATGTTTTTATTAATGGTACTTTCTGCTTTTTCGGCAAGCACATATACCTTAGGCAAAATTCTTCTTAATTATTCTCCACCCATTTTTTTAATTAGTGTGCGCCTCATTATTTCGGGTATCATTTTTCTCGCGTATTACTTTTTGAGAAATAAGGCATTTCCAAAATTATATAAACAAGATTATTTGCTTTTTGCTCAGGTTTCATTTTTTTGTTTTTATTTTGCTTATATAATGGAATTTTGGTCTTTGCAGTATATGAGTTCTGCAAAGACAGCATTTTTATATAGCCTTTCTCCGGCAATAGCTGCACTTTTTTCTTATTATATTTTTCATGAAAAAATGACTTTTATAAAAGCATGTGGATTAGCATTAAGTTTAATTGGAACCTTACCAATTATTATTTCAACAGCACCTGCAGAAGGTACCAATATTATATTTGTTTCATTACCCGAGCTAGCAATTTTTGCTGCAATCGTTTCCTTCTCTTATGGTTGGGTTGTTATTAGAAAAGGTATAAAAAAACATGCTCTTCCAATAATATTCATTAATGGGGTAGGAATGTTTTTTGGTGGCATCGCAGCACTTATAACAGCGTATATTGTTGAAATTCCTCAATTTAATCCTGCATGGATTTCTCCGTTGTTTCCCGTAACAGAATTAATGCCGTTTATTTTTTATAGTGCACTTCTTATATTATTTGGCAATATTATTTGTTATTTATTATATGGTTACCTTTTAGAACGCTATACGGCAACCTTAGTAACGTTTGGTGAGTTAATCACCCCTGCATTTGCAGCATTATTTGGTTGGTTTTTTTTAAGCGAATCAATTTCGGTCGCTTTTATAATTTCTATGACGATCTTAATGATTGGGTTATTCCTTGTATATAATGAAGAAAAGAGGCAAGGTTATTTTGATTTGAAGAAAAAGAGTTAAAATAATTTTTATTTGTCGCGATATTATTATTTTTATTTTAACAAATGATTTCTTTTATGAGTAAACCATTTTATTCATTCCCTTATAAATACCCATGTCGTTGTGAGATATATTTTATCTTACAATGACATTTTTTTTTAAAATAAAATCGTTTTTCATTAAATATATTTTTTGTTTTTATGGAATTTCTATTTTATTTGAATAGATAATTTCAGTTTTGATTGAGAGGTCTAATTGTTTGGGTGTTTTTGTAAAAAAAGTAAATCCCTTATAATGAGTTAGATAATAATATTTGGTGGTAAAAAAACCGCCTATTGATTCTATGACTAACGGCTTTTCTTCTTGTTCAAGAATTTTCAGAAAATTATCTGGCGTAACATGTACAACAACGCCAAATGATTTTGTTGCACGAATTCTTCGTAATCGAGATGCCTGAGCAGCTAATGCTGGGTTTCCACGATAATTCATTGTTGCCACCTTTTATTTCATTAACTTAGGTCAAAAATTTCAACATTCTTTTTGTTAATCTTCTTTTTTAATTTTTTTAATTTCTTCATATATTTTTTCATTTCTTGCAAACTAGGCTGGCAATTTTTTAATTCAGCCTCACCACGTTGCGCGAAGATTGGATCGTGGGGAAGATTTTGTTTTTTATAAAAAGCATGGGTAACATTTTGAATGAGTTCACCGTGCGGACCCGCAATTAGTTTTCCATGATCACCTTCATCAACTATTAATAAATAAACATTTTTATTGCCATTTTCTAGAAGAGCACAATAAATGAGACAAGAACTTTTTAAAGGAATTGTTCTATCTAATCGTCCATGAATCAATAATATTGGCACATCAATTGGCATCATGTGAGCAACATTCAGAGGAAAAATACCATTAATATCAAATGACGGAAATGTTTTTTTGACATACCGGATTGCCAATTTTCGCGAAAATGGTATCCATCCAACATGAAATCTTCGCAGCAAATGTTTCACAACATTGTTAAAAGTATCAAAAGGAGATTCTAGCACTAATGCTTTTATATTTTCAAGTTTATTTAATGCAGCAGCATTAAATGCAGTAACTGCGCCACGAGAAATTCCATGTACTACCTTAAAATGAGAAGGGAACAATTGGCAAGTTTTATAATATGCATAAAGAAATCGATCTATATCTGCTTGTTGCCCCAAGTTCACTTGTTTTGTGTCATATTCCATATGATTGGGTTTTGCATCGGGGAAATCAAATACTGCTAAGGGTTTATTAATAATCCAATATTTATTATTATCGGGTAACAATGCTTGGGCTTGATTTTGAGTTGCTCCTAAACCATGAGCAGATAGATAAACAACAGAATGATTATTTGTTTCTTGGGGATAATGTATAGTGAAATTTGGTTCACTACCAAATAATAAGGAGGGAATTAACAATGCATTAATCGTCATGATAAAACTTTTCATTATTTTTCCCCTAATTTTAGTCATAGTTTTTTTACTATAACTTAAAATTAGAGTACCAATTTAAATTAATAAAATGCAAGTCATTTAATAAATAAAAAAATTTTTTTATTGCCATCAGTAATGCATTGCTGTTATCAATAGATGATGTTAGACTATAAAAATATTTATACTAAGTGAGCAAGCATGGTAGAAAAAAAAAATTCGGTTCTCAGCGTTGATGGGTTAACAAAAATATTTTCACAAAGAAAATGGTATAACAATAGCCAAAAAACATTTGTGGCTGTTAACAATATTTCTTTCAAACTCTATGAAGGAGAAATTTTAGGTTTTCTTGGACCCAATGGTGCTGGAAAAACTACTACCATTCAAATGTTGTTGAGTTTAATGACTCCCTCATCAGGAATAATACAATATTTTAATAAAAACTTTTTTACTCATCGATCAGAAATTTTACAACAAATTTCTTTTGCAAGCGCTTATACAAAGCTTCCAGGAAAATTAACCATTTATGAAAACCTTGATATTTATGGACGACTTTATGGTCTTTCTGCCAAAGAAAGAGCTTTAAGAATCGAAGAGTATCTTACCTTGTTTGGCATGTGGGAAGTGCGTCATAAATATACAGGGCCTTTGTCGGCCGGCCAAATGACGCGAATTATGTTGGCAAAAGCATTTCTAGCTGAACCTAAAATTGTATTATTGGATGAACCAACAGCTTCACTTGATCCAGATGTTGCAGAAGATGTAAAGAATTTTATTGTCAAACAGCAAAGAGAACGTAATATTTCTGTGTTGTTTACCTCACATAATATGGCTGAAGTAGAACAAATTTGTGATCGAGTCCTTATTTTAAAAGACGGTATTATCATTGCTGATAATAAACCACAAGAAATTGCATCTAGTATTTCAAAGACTCGTGTTGTTCTTATGATTGAAGGTCATAATTTTACTCTAGCTCAAGAATTTATACATCAACGAAATTGGCGTTTTGAAATTAAAGATAATTGTATAGAAATTCAAATTGATGAGCATGATATTGCCAGTCTTTTAGTTGGTTTGGCCAAAATGGATATCGAATATTCTCACATTTCAATTGAAAAACCAACCCTCGAAGATTATTTTTTACATATTTTAAAAAAAACCAAATAGGGGTTTTGTATGGAATTTTATCGCATTTGGGCAATAATTTTACGTCACTTATTAATCACTTTTCGCGCAGTTCATCGAACGATAGATATTTTATATTGGCCTTTACTTAATATAGTCTTATGGGGTTGTAATAGCCTTTGGCATGAACAAAACGAATCTCCTCTTATTACTTTTATGTTATTAACAGCCTTACTTTTTTGGCAAATTCTTTTTAGAGCAAATATGGAAGTTTGTGCTAGTTTACTTGAAGAATTAAAATCAAATAATTTTTGTAATATTTTTTCGACGCCAATTACTTTAGGCGAATGGATGGTGGCCGTCATTTTTATCGGTTTTCTAAAATCAATATTCACCTTTATTTTTGGTACTACCTGTATTTGGTTATTGTATTCTTTAAACATCCTAAGCATAGGCTGGTCATTAATACCTTTTGTTGCCTTGATAACCATTTGTGGTTGGAGCGTCGGGTATTTAACCGCATCTTGTATTATTACATGGGGGCAACAAGTAGAAGGATTAATGTGGGTTATTGTGTGGGCGTTTGTGCCATTGAGTGGCATTTTCTTTCCTGTTTCCATTTTGCCCAGTTGGCTTCAAGCGATAGCATATTGTTTACCTCAGCCCTATCTTTTTGAGGGTATTCGTTCATTAATCAGCACGGGATTTATGCCGACTGCATTACTATTAAAAGGATTAATATTAAGCTTGCTCTATTTTATGATTTCATTGTATTTCTTTAAAAACCTTTTTGAAAAAAGTAAAGATGTAGGGTTAGCTCGCTTAGATCGTTATGAATAATTTCTTTTAACATCTCTTGTCCTTGCTTCATTATATGTGTTACAACTAAGAAAAATCCATTTAACGTGGAGCAGTCATGAAACCGATTTGGCAAGGTTATTTATCATTTGGATTAGTTACTATTCCAATCTCACTTTTTTCAGCTGTTGAAGCACAAACCGTGGGGTTCACCATGCTTTGTGGAACGTGCAATAATCCTATTACCTATAAACGCTGGTGTGACCATTGCAAAAAAGAAGTTGTCTGGGATAATCTTGTAAAAGGATTAAAGTTAAAGAAAGATACGTATTTTGTTCTTACCAAAGAAAACTTACAAGCTTTAAAACCAAAAAAAACTGAATCAATTGCGATTACAGAATTTGTAGATCCGGTACAAATCAATCTCATTTATTTTGAAAAACATTATTATGTTACTCCTAAAAAATCGGGAGAAAAAGCATATTTTCTTTTTGTTGCTGCGTTAAGCAAAGCTGATAAAGTAGCAATTGGCACTTTTGTAATGAAAGATAAAGAACATGTGTGTGTTATTTCTCCTTATCAAAATGCTCTTCTTTTAACGATTCTTAATTATGATTATGAAATTAGAAGTTTCGATTATCTAGAAACAATAAAAACAGTTCCTAAAATTTCAACTGATGAACTAAATCTTGCCTTGCAATTAATTGAACAACGGACAAAAAAGAAGTTTGATATAAGTGAATTCAAAGATACTTTTGTTGAGCGACTCGCCCAAACGATTAAAAAAAATAGTGGTCGTAAAAAAGCAATTGTTAGTAAAAAGCCTGAAAAAGCTATTCCTGATCAATCAATTATGGGATCTTTAAAAGCAAGTCTTAAAGAAAAACCTAAACTTCAATCAAAAAACTCGCAAAAAAAATTAATAAAAAAATGAAGTATGCTCCAATGCTTGCCAAAATAGGGAATAGTTCTTTGTTGAAAAACGATGATTATATTTTTGAGCCGAAATTTGATTGCCTTCGTGCTCTTTGCTTTGTTGATAAACAATTGCATTTTTTTAATCGTAATAACCTAGATATATAATTTAAATTTCCAGAATTTATTTTTCGAATCTTAATACAAGCTTCAAGTTGTATATTGGATGGTGAAATTGTAGTTAACGACCACGATTTGCCATCTATTTCATTAGCGTTAGCACGCTATAATGAACAAAAAAAATTGATCTACCTAGGTAAAGTTGGAACGGGATTTTCTGCATTAGACATAAAAGAATTACACACTATTTTATCAAAGATAAAAATAACAAAGCCTCCTATGCATATTAATTTAAATGATAAAATTGATCGTAATATGCAATGGGTAAAACCATTAAAAATTGCTGAAATTCGCTATTTTGAAATAACAAAAGCACATAAATTAAGAATGCCAGTTTTTTTAAGAATACGGAAAGATAAAAAGATTGAAGAATGCGTTTTAGAAAGTTAATAATTGCATATTGCGAGCCGATTTAGATAGACTAAAAAAAATAATAACTTTGTCATAGAGGGGGGTCGCTATGAAAAAGGTGATCTTAACTATTTTGGTCATTTTGTCTTCAACATCGTTATGCGCAGAAGATTATTTTCAGTGGGTTAAAGATACTTATTGTACAGAACTTATCTTTTGGCGCTGTGCCGGTCTTTTTTGTGTTGCTTTGGTAGCGGCTGATAAAGTTATTCCCTTTGCTCAAAAAAAAATAAACACATTTCGTGGCATCAAAGAAGAAACTTATCATGAGGCTTGTGAAAGAAGAATTGCCAAAAAGGGAGAGCAATTAAACGCTGCATTTAATAATGAAATGCAAGATATACGACTTGATCTCAATAATACTAAAGCTTTTATGATTAAAACTCATGCCGATCTCATACAATTGATCGATGATAAAAATGAAAACAACCAACTAGTTTTTGCCAAACAAGATGCCTTAACACATCAAAAAAATGATTTAATGGTAGAAATTAATGCAATAAAAAAAATTATTGAAGAAAGAAATAAAGAAAAAAAATTGTCTTTTGAGATGGCACAAGAGCTTGTTGTGCAAAGACGTCAAAAAATTGTCAAAGAGTTTAGGGATGAGACTTATTCAAAACAAGAATTGAATATAGTTTTGGAAGCTATAAAAAAAGAATGCCAAGAAAGCAGTAAGAAAATTCTAGTAAAAACTAAAAAAATAGCAAAAAGGCATTTGCAGTTTTTTCAAGATAATCAAAATTTAATGAGAGAAATTGTCGACTTAAAAAAAGAATACGCTCAAACAAAAGAACTTGTCGACATTTTTGCGCAAGAAAGCAATGCTTTGGTTTTTAAATTACCTCAATGGAAATCTCGCGCTCTTCAAATTGAAAATTCATTAAATCAACTTGAAACCCCCAAAAGCACTAAAAAAGCATCTTTATCAAGGCTTAAGAAAAAACAGGGTAACAAAAAGCGCAGAAATTCATGGTCTGATGGTTCTAATAGTAATCCCAATACTCCCCGTTCAAAAACTCTTGAAGAAATAGTTATATCACCTCGTCCTCAAACGCCAATTATTATTAGACTAAAAAATGAAGGAGAAAAAGAATTATAGCGTTTCAAATCTTATTTTATTGATTCAGAAAAATAGAATAATGTACGCTTTTTTTATAAGAGGGTTCAATACTATTGGAGTTTTATATGAAAAAAAATTGTATTATTTTAATAAATTTCTTTTTTTTGATTATGTTTTCATCGAATTCTTCAGAAGCAAATCCCTTTTCTTGGGTTTATGATTCGGGAAAAGAATATCTTAATAATGTTAATACTATTAATGATGTGAATTTTTGGAAAGGCGCTTGTTGTGTTATGGTGGGGCTTTTTGCTTTTGATAAATGTGTTCCTTTAGCAAAAAGCACGTTGCGATTTATTTTTAGGGTTCCAAAAAAAGAAACTGAATTAGAAAAAGTTAACAAAGATATTGTTGCCTTAAAAGCGCAAGTTGATGGAATTCAACAAGCTCCAGCCATTTCCGAAGAATCCATTCAAGAATTATTCAAAAAATGGACTCAAGATAATGTTGCAAAGCGTGGTATTACCGATAAAGCTGATGAGGTTGATAAAGAATATAATTTGCTTACCATACAAAAAAAAATTGATGAATGCTCTGTTGGCATTGTGAAGTTATGTAATGTATTTCAAATAAATAAAGATAAAGTGAACGGCATTGAACAAAGAATCAATAAGATTATGCGGCATATAAATCAAGATACTAAAGTATCAACATCTTCAAGTTCATCAGAAGAAGATGATTCTGAGAAACTTGAAAAAAGACGTCAAAGAATAGGTGGTGTGATTGTTGGCATTCCTCGTATGAATTTTAAGGATTTGCATAAAAGAATTAACCCTCATTCATCTAATTGCGATTTTTTAGATACCATAGATAGAAGTGGCCCTGTTTCAAATACTGAAGAGAGTGATGCATCTGGTGAATCATCTTCAAGTTCAACTACTAATTCAGATGTAGAAAGTGCATCTAAAAGCTTTTCCCGATTTTCGAGTACTATTTCAACACCAAAAACGCCTAATAGTCTATGGAAATCTAATAGTATGATTATTAATAGTGGCGATTATGATGAAGAATTTGTTTTGGATGAGAAGGGTAAATTAGATTATATTGTACGAAGTCCTCGTACTATTAATACGCCCCGATCAAAAAATTCTAGCCAAAAAGTGATGAAGAGAAAACGAATTGGTTCTTCATCAGATCCAAATTGGAAACCACGATTTATGCCTTCTTTGTTAAAACGGTCTAATTCTTTACCTTGTACCACGCAACAAGATTTAGATGAAGATTCAAAAATTATTCAAATAAATGCAATTAATGAAGAAATTGATGAAGATTCTTCACACTTTTTTTTTACTGAGGATGATCAGAGCATAGCTCTTCCTGACCAACTGACACCGACAACGCCAAACTCTCATGTGATCAGTCAATTTACTGATTTGGGTAATTATAAAGACGAATCGCCCGTTAAAATTAATGAAGATGAAAAAGAAGAAATTGCCTATGCGCGTTATTATGCTGATTATGAGACTGAAGAAGAAAAAGAAAGAAAAAAAACTGCCAAACTTAGAGCTACAACAGAAGAAAAATGCTTTATAACATAAATCACGTTTTTTTACTTTATACTCAATATGCAGTATTTTAAACATGTTGTTAACTTTTATACTGCTTTAAAAATTATATGTGTTATGAGTAAAAAACTTTCCGATATTCAAAAACAGTTTCCTGAATGGTATCAAGATGTTGTGTATGAATCACAATTAGCTGATCAATCTCCCGTGCGTGGTTGCATGGTTATACGTCCTTATGGTTATGCCATATGGGAAAATATAAAAGATATTTTAGACAAAAAAATAAAAGATTCTGGGCATGAAAATGCTTATTTTCCTATTTTTATACCCAAATCATTTTTGGAAAAAGAGGCAAAGCATGTTGAAGGTTTTGCGCCTGAACTAGCAATTGTTACTCACGGTGGCGGCAAAGAACTTGAAGAGCCGTTAGTTGTTCGTCCCACTTCAGAAACAATTATTCATCACATGTTTGCACAATGGATAAAATCTTGGCGTGATTTGCCTATGAAAATCAATCAATGGGGAAATGTTGTACGGTGGGAAATGCGTACACGTCCATTCTTGCGTACGACAGAATTTTTGTGGCAAGAAGGTCATACTGCTCATGAAACAGCACAAGAATCTGAAGATGAAGCACTAATGATGTTTCATGAATACTTGGACATTATAAAAAATTATTTGGCGATTCCTGCAATTCCTGGAAAAAAATCTGAAAGCGAAAAATTTGCTGGCGCTGACACAACGTATACTATAGAAGCATTAATGCAGGACGGAAAAGCTTTGCAAATGTGTACTTCGCACATTATTTCGCGCAGTTTTTCAAGAGCTTTTGGTATTACGTATCAAACGCGCGAAGGTGGATTAGAACATCCTTATTTAACAAGCTGGGGTTTCACCACTCGCTCAATTGGTGCGGTTGTTATGGTGCATGGTGATCAAAAAGGTCTTGTGTTGCCGCCAAAGATTGCACCAATACAAGTTGTTATTATTCCTATTTTCAAATCCGATGAAGATAAAGCAACATTGCTTTCAGTTGTTCAAACGTTAGCACAAAAATTAAAAAACTCAGTACGCATAAAAATTGATGACAATCAACATATGCGTCCTGGTGAAAAATTTTTTCATTGGGAATTGAAGGGAGTTCCGGTGCGTATTGAAATTGGCCCACGTGATATTGCCAATGGCACCGTTGTTGTTGCAGATCGTTTAGGGCTAGCAAAAGAAACAATTCCTTTTGATAAGGTTATTGAAACTGTTCATGCTCGGCTTGACTTGATTCATCATGAATTGTATAAACGAGCAGAAGAGCGATTGAAAAAAAAATGGCATACTGGTGAAAAAATTGCTCAATTTGGTCCTACTTTAGAAAAAGAGGGCGGATTTTATCAGACCGGTTGGTGTCGCAAAGCATCTTGTGAAGAACACGTCAAAAAATTTAAGGCTACTATTCGTTGCTTGCTTGATGAAGTAACATTCGCTGAATGTTTTTTTTGTAATGAAACATCAGCTTCAGATATTCTTGTTGCGAAAGCATATTAAAATAATTAAAAAGGGCCTTAGTTTATTCTTAAGGTCCTTTTTTAATTAAGAAAATTATTAAACTGCTAAATTTGCTGCTGCAAAGGGCCCATTTGGAGCAAGTATTGACGGATCGACCTGGTCAGAAGCTAAGTTAACATTAACCTGGTTTACCTGTCATTCAATTAGTTCTTTAGCTGAAACATCTATTTTTAATAAATTATTGAGTTCCAAACAACAGGTCTGTATATACTGTAAGAATAATTTATAGTTAATGATTAAATGGAAAATAGGATACTATTTTACATTGCGTTAAAAAAAGGAAAAATAGTATGGAAACCTCGTTAAAAAACTATCTAAAAAATGTTTTTTTGATCACTGTGTTAATTGGTATGGCACCTACAATCGCGACACCAAACAGTAGAGACATGGATGATCAAACATTTAATTTTTATTTGCTTGAACAAAATCAACATTCACTCAAACTTGCGTGCGATTCTATAAAAAAGGTTTTAGAACGAACAATGCAAGCGATTATCAATAGCTCGTCAGATGATAAAATTTCTCAAGCTTTTTTTGCGTGTTATCGAGTTTTACAAGAAGATAACCCTCTTTTTACTCGAGAAGATTTCTTACAAGCGTTAGAGTATATCCTTTTAGAATACGAGCTTTCAGCAGTATCAAAAGCACCACGCGAAAACGCACCGGATAATTCGGTTGTTGGACCATTAATTACGTGCGACATAAGCATGGTGACTAATCTGGTTAAACTATTAATTAAGCAATTTAATAGTTGTTGTAATCAATTACAAAATGATTTTGATGAAACGTTTAGCTTAGTCACCGATTTAAATGAGAGTATCACTGCTTGCACCGCTGCAATTATCATTTTAGATTTTCCATCAACAGCAACGGTAATTACAGCTATACAAACAACGCTGACAACATGTTGTCAGGAAATATCCGATGAATTTCGACAAACGTGGACTATCTTAGTCGCTGGGTTTGATGCTACCTCTACCGTACTCTTGGATATTAAAAATACCTTAACGGCATGTTGCGCGGCTAGTCAAATAAATTTTGAAGGAACATTTACCTTAATTAATGCTTTAGGAAATAGCCAACAATGTCCTCTTCCATCGCCCTGCAGCCCAACACCAATATCCGCTCCAACGACGATTTCGGTTCCGGGTTCTTATTGCTTAAGCGCTGACATAACCGGGCCACTGATCATAAATACCAATGATATTTCTCTTGATTTAAACGGGCATAGTATTACCGGCGGCGCACCAGGATCTGGCAATGGAATTACCATTAACCCTGGTTTTAACAGACTAATTAGAAATGGGACAATAAATTCTTTTGATACGGGCATCCAATGTACAAATAATACCGATACTCTTTTAGAGAATATAATTATTACAGGCTGCTTTGATGAAGGGGTTACGATCAATACCGGAACGGCAATCTTCCTTGATACCTTAGATATAACCAACATTGCTGGAATCGGCGTTCATTTTGTCAACGGAAACGATGCTAGCATTGTCAGTAATGTTAACATCACACAATCCGAGCAGGGATTTGTTTTTGATTTTCTTTATAATAGTTTAATACAAAATTGTAATGTTCTTAATTGTAGTTCAAATATTCCCGTTGCATCGGGAAACATAGGTGGTTTTATTATCAATAATGGCAGTTTTATTCAAATCGATAATTGTTCAGTAAAAAATTACACTGGCCTTCAAAGAATCGCGGGTTTTTCTTTAGTTAACAGTGTTGAAAATGTGATTTTCAGGAATTGTACCGCACAAAATATTGTTGCTACATTAACGGGCCAAATTTCCTCATTCGCTTTAGGAATAATTGCCGGATCGCTTTCTTCTCATGTAGAAATTATCCAATGCTCTGCCCAATCAATCAACGCTGATCAAATTGCCGTGGGTTTTGAAATCGAGGGCGATGGAACGACTCTTAATAAGTGTATTGCACAAAATTGTAATTCAAATGGAATTCTGGCCGACGGCTTTCATTTTACAAGCAACAATGTTTCAATAAGCTACTGCCAAGCATATAAATGCGTTCGTAATGGTTTTAATGCGGATTCATTGAGTAACAGCACCGTGCTCAATTACTGTCAAAGTTCATATAATAGCATTGGCTTTGTAATACAATCGCCAGCTACCTTGCTTGATAGTTGCGTTGCTTTCAAAAATAATGCTGGTTTTAATCTTGCTCTTGCAGGCATCGCTATTGAGCATTGTTTTGCAACCCAAAATTTAACAAACTATACTTTTTTTGCGAGTAATGTGCAAAATTCAAACACGCAAGTTAATAATGCCGATCCGGCTCTAACAGGCCCTTTTGCCGGGGTAAACTTGTTTATGTAAGGTATTGATAAAAATTTATTTAAAAGGAATAACGATGAAGCATCTCACTAAAAAACAAAACATTTTTTTAGGCCTTGTTTTTTTTATAGCATCCTCAAGCTATTCACAAATCGACCAAAACCCGCTCTTTGCTCGAGCTCCTCGTATTGATGCTCAGGGAAATACTAATGTCAGTGTAGTTGGACCTATTCCTGACTGCAATACCAACAACATACTGGCAGTGCTGGGCGTTTTAAAAAAATCAATTAATTCATGTTGTGCTGAATTGAACAATGATTTTAGAAGCACATTCACCGTATTAGCTGATATACAAAACACATTTACCAGCTGCTGCTCTACCATTCAAAATGACGTTATCGGAACATTTACATCGCTAGACGATATCTTAAGCACCTTGACTGCTTGCTGTAATGAAATAACCAATGAATTTAATCAAACCTGGACTATTTTAGCTGCGGGATTTAATGAAACCTTTATTTCGAGCTCTGAAGTTAAAACAACATTAACCACGTGCTGTCAACAAATCGAAACAAACTTTATAAACCTTTTCGTTGGGCTTGAAAATCTCATAACAGCCTGCACCGGTAACGGATGCAATGCAATCCCAATAACAACGCCTATAACAATTGCTGCTCCTGGATCCTACTGCCTTGCAAATGATATTACAGGATCGATAATAATCAATGCGAGCAATGTTACATTAGATTTAAATAATCACACAATCTCAGGAATGGGGCTCGGTGGAGGTAACGGTATTGTA
>Ga0105046_10001930_pt1 | contig 32419 bp, 24 predicted proteins | sample MAT03_FD_78385 | JGI IMG/M metagenome (GOLD analysis project Ga0105046, IMG submission 78385) | Freshwater microbial communities from Lake Fryxell liftoff mats and glacier meltwater in Antarctica - MAT-03 (megahit assembly) | ecosystem: Environmental > Aquatic > Freshwater > Ice > Liftoff...
CTGCATCCGATTTTGCTTTAGCTGCTGCATCTGCTACTGCTTTTGCTTTCGCGTCTGCTTCAAGTTTTGATCGGGCGGCGGCTTCTGCATCTGCTTTCGCCTTCGCTGCTGCGTCTGTTTCTGCTTTTAATTTCGCTGCTGCTTCTGCATCCGATTTTACTTTGGCTGCTGCATCTGCTACTGCTTTTGTTTTCGCGTCTGCTTCAAGTTTTGATCGGGCGGCGGCTTCTGCATCTGCTTCGGACTTAGCTTTCTTCGCCGCTAGCTCTTCTGCGGCTTTCTTTGCTGCTGCTTCTGCCTCTGCTTTAGCTGCAGCGTCATCCGCTGCCTTTTTCGCAGCCGCGTTTGCTTCTGCCTTGGCTTTTACCGCTGCCTCGTCTGCCGCCTTCTTGGCTGCCGCCTCTTGTGCTGCCTTCTTTGCTGCTGCTTCTGCATCCGCTTTCGCTTTTGCCGCTGCATCGTCAGCAGCTTTCTTCGCCGCGGCGTCTTCTGCGGCTTTTTTTGCCGCTGCTTCCGCATCTGCCCTGGCTTTTGCCGCTGCATCTGCTGCCGCTTTTTCTTTTGCTAGTCTGTCTGCTTCCGCCTTAGCTTTGGCTTCGGCGTCTGCTTTCGCCTTAGCGCCTGCTTCCGCTTTTGCTTTTGCTGCTGCATCGGCCGCTGCTTTTGCATCGGCGGCAGCCTTCGCTTTTGCCTCTGCGTCTGCTTTTGCCTTAGCATCAGCATCAGCTATATTTTTATTAATTGCCGCTATCTGAGTTTTTGGGTAAGCTTCCGAAGGTTTTATTTTTAATGCTTCCTGGTATTTACCGCTCGCTCCCGACCAGTCTTTTGCTGCAAACAATTTATCTGCTTCTTTTATAAAAGCTACATAACTTCCTTCTTTCTCTTTCTCCTTACTCTTTATGACTTTTTCTGCCTCTTTTACCGTTTCTAAAGCCTCCAGCATTTGGTTCAGATACCCTTTGTCATACTCAAAATTCTCTTTGGTTGGATTATAAACGTATTTAATAAGGGGTTGATTTAAAAGCGAATAGTCAACCCCTTCTACTTTTTTAAAGAGGGAAATCTCAGCACCAATAGGAGTAAATTTTAAAGCAGCACGTTCAGGCGTGACGCCATTTGTATTGAGTGTGAATTTTTTAGAGACGTATCCCGCTTTTGATACTACTACCATAAAGTCGCCACCCAGTGGAACCATAAAGCTATATTTGCCAGTAGGATCGGTTACCGTGTTGTTAACAACTTTACTACCCTGGCTAATCTGCAGAGCAACGCCGCTTAAATCACTTACATCATCTGAAACGCTTCCGCGAACTTCGACCTGAACCAGAACATCCTGAGCAAAAAAAGAAAAACAATTGAAAAATATAAAACTGAAGAAGAAAATTCTCTTTAAATTAAAAAACATGTCTATTATTGTAAATACTGGAATTAAGGAAATAAATTTACAAAAAAAATCCGTTCTGAGTCTTGTTTTTTTATGCGTTTTATGAAAGATTTCAACTACAGTTATTGGGAAACTAAGCACTATTTTAAAACATTCGATCTCATCGTCGTTGGGAGTGGAATCGTTGGTTTAAGTACTGCAATTTCGTACAAAACAAAAAATAAAAAAGCTAAAATCCTTATCCTGGAAAGAGGCCTCATTCCAAATGGAGCGAGTACAAAAAATGCAGGATTTGCGTGCTTTGGAAGCGCAGGCGAATTGCTTGACGATCTTTCACACATGCCCTCTGAAAGCGTATGGGAGACAGTAAATATGCGATGGCAGGGGTTACAACTTTTAAGAAAGCGCCTGAAAGATAAAAATATGGACTTCAGATCGCATGGGGGGTATGAGTTATTTAAGGATGATAAAAATTATACCACTTGTAAACAAAATATTAATTTTCTAAATGGTGAAATAAAAAGGGTAATCGGACTTAAAAACTGTTACACAGAGATCGGCCATGAGTCAACTATTTTCAGAAACGTGAAAGGATCTATTCTAAATGCCTATGAAGGCCAAATTGATACGGCACTTATGATGACTAACTTATTGCAACTTACCAGGAAAAACGACATCGAAGTTTTAAATAACATAACGGTTACTTCTATGAAAGAAGTGAATGAAAGAGTGGAGTTGGTAAGTGATGCGGGCATTTTTAAAGCAAAAAAAGTAGTCGTGGCAACGAATGGATTTGCTAAAAGTCTTTTAAAAATAAAAGATTTGAATCCTGCAAGGGCTCAGGTGCTGATTACTAAACCTATTGCCGGCTTAAAGTTAAAGGGAACCTTTCATTTTAACAAAGGGTATTATTATTTCAGGAATATAGATAACCGCGTGCTCTTTGGAGGAGGCCGCAACCTCGATTTTAAAGGTGAAACAACAACAGAGCAACATCTGAATAAAATGATCCAGGAAGAACTCGACCGCCTTTTGAAAGAAATGATTTTACCCAACACCCCTTTCGAAATTGATCAAAGATGGAGTGGTATCATGGGCGTGGGAAAGGAAAAAAAACCGATTATCCGCAAAGTAAGTCCAAACATAATTGCCGCCATTCGCATGGGTGGAATGGGTATAGCAATTGGAAGTCTGGTGGGCGAAATTACTGCACAAGAAATTTCTTAATAGCAGTTTATTAACACATTATAAACACAATTCTGAGTAAATTATTCCCCGCCATTTGTCAATTTTTTAAAATTCTCCAGATTATTTTTTTTTGGAAGAATAAAAGACCATGTTCGTCTAAATTTGATAACTTGTTAAAAACCTTTTTCATCTTAGACCGTAAACACACCAGAAAGGTTTCCGGACCCTATTTAAAAACTATAAAATAAAGAAATTGATGAATACACATTGCGTAATTTTATTATCTTTAAAAACTCAAAACTGAAGATTAATGTACTACATTAAAAGCAAGTATAAAATTAATTTTCAGGTGTTTATGATGTTTAAGTTAAGAGATTGAATAAAGTAATTGACTCAAGAAATAATTGTACTAAAAAATGAAAACAAAAATTTACCTACTGCTCTTATTGAATATTTTTGTTTTAGGTATTGGTTTTTCCCAAAATAGAATAGCTACGGCTGTAGATACCGGTTTTTTTAACTATGCATACTGGAACGGTGTTGCAATGAAAAGACAATACACATTGGCAGAAAAGGCTGAATTTCTGGCTGGCCAGAAACAAATTTATCTTGAAGAGAAAAATCATCAACATACAAAATCTGAAGATCTGATCTGGGTAACGCATGAAACTGCAAAAAAGGGATATGGATCAAACTCAATCAATGCTGGTCCCTGCACAAACGTAAATTTCGAAACAGGAACTTTTGCCGGCTGGACAAGGTCTAGTGGCTTCAACCCGCTTACAAACGTAGCAGGGTGCTGTGCCACGGCCAATGGCGATCAAACTATCGTTACTGGCGCATTGAATGACCCTTTTGGCGGGTTCCCTATCGTTTACCCAGGTGGTGGAAATTTTTCGGCAAAACTTGGAAGCACGGCTACGGGGGGTAGAGCCGATCGTATCTCTCAAACCTTTTTTGTAACACCCGCTAACGCTAACTTTACCTACCGATACGCTGTTGTTTTAAATGACGGTGGCCATGGCACAGTTGCGCAACCGCGTTTTACCAGTGAAATTATTGACACCCTTGGCAATCGAATTAACTGTACTTATTACGAGGCTTCAGCGGGAAGTGGTGTATTAGGATTCATTGCCTCTGCGCAGGGTGCACCAAATAACGGCTCGCCTGTTATTTATAAAACATGGACAGACGTCGCTATTGACCTTACTCCAAATATCGGACAAAACGTAACTCTTCGTTTCACTGTATTTGATTGTGGTCCATCCGGCCACTTCGCTTATGCTTATTTAGATGGTATTTGTACAAATTTTCAGACATCTACTGCTGATACAACCTGTCCTGGGGTTCCAACTGGTATATGCGCCCCAGCAGGGTTTTTGTCTACCATCTGGAACGGTCCGGGTGTGGTGAATGACCCCACTCAGTGTATTCTTGTTTCCACTCCGGGTGTTTATGTTTGTACTACTTTACTTTCGCTTGGCTGTCCTGGCCCCACTTTTACACATACATTAGGATTGCTTCCAAATCCTGTTTTGTCGTTTACCGAAGCAACAGCGGGGGTATGTGCAACGCAATATACATTTACAAGTATCAGATCGATTCCAACAGGAAGTATTAGTTCCATCGTCTGGGAATTTGGAGACGGGACAACATCCGCCGCGGGCAACCCCGTGCATAATTATTCTGCAGCTGGCACTTATACTGTAAAACTTAAAGCCATCTCAAGCAGAGGCTGCGTCGATTCAGTGATGCGCGCCATTACAATATTTCCATTTCCTACAATTGCGTTTACACCGCCTTCCAACTGTGTGAATACCCTGGTTCAGTTTGTGAATACTTCGACTATCGGCGTTGGCGCTATTACAGGCTATACTTGGACTTTAGGCAATGGTCCTACATCGAACCTAATTAATCCTACCAACACTTACGGCGCTAATGGTGTTTATACTATTACCCTTGTAGGCACCAGTAACCTTGGCTGTACGGCCAGTTTAACAAAAACACTGGGTATTTTTCCTAATCCAACAATCAGCTTAGTGGCCAGTCCGCTGTGTGATGTAAACGGCACTGCATTTTCGGCCATAACATCCAACACAACCATTTCTGGTACCCTTGCAGTTTTTAATTGGGATTTTGGCGATGGAGGAACTTCCACGCTGGCAAATCCCCTTCACATTTACAATACTCCAGGAGCCTATACGGTATCCTTGACTGCACTGAGCGTTCATAATTGTTCTGCTACGTCCAATAATACATTTATAATCTCTCCATCTCCTACTGTGGCTTTCGCAACCACTTCGGTAAATGCATGCAGTCCAAACTTTACGTTTACAAATAATTCCGCTATTGCATCAGGTCCCATCAGCTACACCTGGAGTTTTGGCGGTACAAATACAACTACAGCCGTGAGTCCCTCTTATACTTTCCCAACGATAGGCAGCTATACGGTAAGACTGATAGGCAGGTCTATCATGGGTTGCCTGGATACGGCGATTCAGTATATTTCAGTTTTCCCTTACCCGGTAATAAATTTCAGTGTACCATCGTCCTGCGAAAACGCTGTTTTCACAGTGTCCACAACTGCAGTCAGTGGCAGTGTGACAAGTTATGCGTGGGATTTCGGGGACCCGGTTTCGGGCGTCAATAACACATCAGTTTTACAGAGTCCAACGCACTTTTACAACACCACGAATGTTTATACCATTCAATTAAATATTGTGAGTAATCAAAACTGTGCCTCCTCCTACTCTACGCAGATCACTGTATTTCCAAATCCCGTCGCCATATTTAGTTATTCAACGGTAAACAATTGTACGTTACCTTACACTTACTTGAATACATCTAGTGTTTCAAGTATAGGAGCGAGCGTGCTTTCGGGTTACAAGTGGAATTTTGGTGCCGCCGGCACCAGCACCCTTGCAAACCCTGGAACCATTAGTTTTCCTGCAAATGGAAGTTACTCAGTCAGCCTGATCGTTTCAACGAATCATAATTGTTTGGACACTATGAGCTTCACTATTCCTGTGTTCCCTTTTCCACAGTTGAGCTTTACGGCAAATGCACAGTGTCTTTCTACCCCGGTAGCAATTACTAGTTCGAGTTTTATTTCATCTGTCCCTGCACTAGGCAGCATTGGATCCTACAGCTGGAACCTTGGGGACAACACATTTTCGAATACTTTACAGCCTGCTAATCATACTTATTCTGCAAGTGGAATTTATACGCTTACCCTGGGAGGAACCAGTAACATGGGCTGTTCGGCTTCCATTTCAAAGACAGTAGAGGTGCTTCCCACACCTGTTATAAATTTCACAACTACCGGCAATATGTGCTTGGGCATTCCATCACAATTTACAAGTACGAGTAGTATTAGCTCAGGAACTATATTCGCGCTCAACTGGAATTATGGTGATACTACTACTATAAACTCCATACAGGGATCGAATCAGAATAGTTCACATACTTATGCTGCGCCTGGCACTTATACAGTGCGGCTTACCGCAACAACCAATAATGAATGTACAGTCATTCTTCCTAAAGTCGTCACAATCTTCCCTCTACCCGTCGTCACGTTTACGGCTAATAATGTGTGTTTAAATCAGCAGACTCAATTTTCCCACACCATAACACCAGGCCCTAGTCCCGTTGTTTCGTGGAACTGGGGATTCGGCGACGGCAATTTTTCGACGGCGCAAAATCCGGTTTATACATACACCGCTTATGCACCGTATGTACCTAGTTTAACAGTGACCTCTCTGGAGGGCTGTATTAGAACAATAACTAACAACCTAACAGTTCATCCATTGCCAACTGTTGTTTTTACTCCTACAGGGGCCTGCGTGAATGCGGTTTTACAATTTACGAATACCAGTTTTATTCCAACTGGTAATATCGCTTCCTTTATCTGGAATTTTGGTGATGGCACACCTACAGTATCCGCTACCGCTCCTGCTCATACTTTTTCCACGGCTTCGGTTTATGGTGTAAGTGTTATTGCAACCAGTAACCAGGGTTGCAGCGGAATAGCTGCAAATAACATTGCCATTTTTCCTTATCCGAGCGTTTCCATTACCCCTATCAACAGTTCGTGTGTAAACCAATCGGTAAGCATCTACCCGAATGTGACCATTACAGGAAGTAATAATCCTATTTCAGGTTACACAGTTAGTTTTGGTGATGGCAGTCCTGCCTTTACTAGTCCGTCGTTTACACAGACGCTTATCTCGCATCTTTATGCAGGCTATAATAATTATACAGTAACTCTAAGTGCCTCATCTAATGGCTGTAGCTCTAGCACAACTACTATCTCGAAAGTGTATCCCAACCCTTTTACAAACTTTGTTTCCAATACTTTCTGTTTTAATGCTCTTACACAATTTATAAATACAAGTACTATTGCGGCAACCTATAGCATTCAGGGTCATAACTGGGATTTTGGAGATGGAGCTGCACCGCAGGCTACGACTCAAAATACCTCGCATGTGTTTTCTACACCCGGAACATTCAGTGTGACGCTCACTGAATTTAGTCTGCCGGAACCCGGATTGACCTGTAGTTTAAGTGCTGTTAAAACAGTAACGATAAGACCCATTCCTGCTCCGGGCTTTACAAATAGCAGTAGTTGCGAAGGCTTTGCTACCACCTTCACCAACACCACAGGAACATCCACTGCACAAACAATCACTGGCTGGTCGTGGTACTTTTACAACAACGGAACACTCCACAGCTCTGCATTAAACCCAAGCTTTACCTATTCTGCAAATGGATCATACAGCACTGCGTTAACGGCTTTAAATAACTTCGGTTGCTCCAACACGGTTATAAATACAGTAAATGTGTGGGCTAATCCAGTTCCATCATTCACGGCAGCCAACAATTGCTTCAATACAGCTACAACCTTTACAGAGAGCACTATTATAAGTAATACCCTAACAAACAGCCTAGCAACATGGATTTGGAGGTTCGGTGACAACAGTTCTCCTACTTATTCCAATACACAAAACCCGGCTCACGTGTACCTTGTTTATGGAACATATATACCAACACTGACTGTTGTATCGAACAAGGGTTGTACAGGAACTATTACGAGCTCCATTACCGTGCATCCCCTTCCTGTGCTGGCGTTTACTCCACCATTTGCCTGTGTGAATACTCCGGTTCAACTTATTAATGGCAGTACTATTCCTTTAGGATCCATTTCTTCTTACGTATGGAATTTTAACGATGGTACTCCAACCGTAACGGTAACTTCGCCTATCCACACTTACACAAATCCTGCAACTTACAGCGTTATGTTAACTGCCACAAGCAACCAGGGATGTGTTAATACAGGCACCGGCAATCTGGTCATCAATCCTTATCCAACCATTCAAACGGCAAACCCACTGCTGAGTAATTGCGTTAATAACATCGTAACGATTTCGCCGGTTATTGCAATTACCGGAAACAATAATGCGATTTCGGGTTACACTGTTGGTTTCGGTGACGGCACTCCGGTATACACCGTAGCGTCTCCCACGCAGTACTCGGTTGGCCATATTTATACGGCGAATCCAGTAAATAACACCTACACTATTACTTTAAGGGCTGTCTCTAATGGCTGTGCTACCACTACTTTAATTACCATGAACATTTACGCAAGGCCAACTGCTAATTTTAGCTCAAGCAAATTCTGTCACAAAGATGCCACAACATTCGTAAATCTCAGTACGATCCCTGCTAGCGGCACTATTACGGGCTTTAACTGGGACTTTGATGAGGGTGGTGCTGGTGTTAGCACATCTACACTCACAAATCCTACATTTACTTACCTTGGTGTCGGAATTCACAATGTTTCACTTACAGCACTCAGTAATCCAGAGCCTACATTAGCCTGCAACACGACGGCCGTTAAAACGATCACTATTAATACTTTACCACAACTTATCGGGTTTACAAGCACCAGTGTTTGCCTGGGCAATACAACACAATTTACCAATACCACTCCTAATGGGGGAATAACCGGCTGGAACTGGAACACAAACAGTGTACTTTTCAGTTTAATTACCAACCCGGCTTACACCTACACAAGCAGCGGCAAGTTCAGAGTGGATCTTACAGCTACAAATAATTTCGGATGTAAAAACTCCGGATTCGACACGGTAAGAGTTTATGCCAATCCGACTGCTTCTTTTACTACTAACAATGAGTGCCTTGGTAATCAGACATTATTGACCGACCAATCTACCTTTATAGATGGAACGGCTGCTACTTACACGTGGATCACTCCGGGCGGTAACCCGGGGAGTTCAAGTTTACCTAGCGCACAAACTACTTATATTTTACCTGGCACATACACAGTGCAGTATTTTATAGGGAGTACGTTAGGATGCGTTGGGAAATTTACAAATACAGTAAAAGTATATCCGTTACCTAATATTAATTTTACTGCAACCGAGGTGTGTCAGAATAATCCGACACAATTCATTAATCTTAGTTCCATCTCTACCGGATCCATCACTTCCTTTTTGTGGACCTTTCGTGATCCGTCGGGAACAAACACGATTTCTACATTGAGAAACCCTACATATTCTTTCTCTGCCCCAGGAAGTTTCACAACAACACTTGAGGCTGTGAGCGATCAAAACTGCGGATCTCCATCAAAGACTGTTACTGTTTTTGTTCGTGCAAATCCGGTTGCCAACTTTTCACATAATACAATTTGTGTAAATGACAAACAAGGCTTCGTTAACTTATCTTCCACTACAGATGGCACAATAACAAGTAATTTTTGGGATTTTAACGGAGATAATGTTGTGGACCTTAATAATCCAATACCTTCGTATGTTTATACCTTAAGTGGTAATTATACAACCAGACTTAAAATCATAACACAGTACGGTTGTTTTGACACCACTTCACAACAAGTGTCTGCGTATCCTAAGGCAATTCCTTTAATAAGCTCAGATATTAAATCAGGATGCCCACCGCTCCGCGTTAATTTTAAGAATGTTTCCACTATATCGAGTGGTTCATTCACTACGGAATGGAATTTTGGTGATGGTAGTCCTGCAAATACCTTTACCAATGCCTCACCGGTTTTTAATACCGGGAATTATAACGTTACACTGATCATGCAAAGTGATAAGGGTTGCATTACCAACTTCACTTACCCTGGATATGTGTCTGTGTTTACTTTACCTACGGCAGGGTTTAGAGTAGAACCTGAAGAAGTGGATGAAAATGAGCCGATCATCACCGTTAGCAATGAATCGTCGGCTGATGCTAATTTTATTAAGTATTACATTAACGACGGTTCAAGTTTTGGCACGCCTAACTTTAGTCACTTAATCAAAAATCTGAAGAGCACAAAACCACTGGTGGTGCAGGTTGTAAAAAACCAGGCGGGCTGTTCCGATACAATCTCGCAGGTATTAAATATCAAACCTGCTTATGTTGTTTATTTCCCGGATGTATTCACCCCAAATGGTGATGGTATCAATGATGACTTCAGACCAAAAGGTGTTGGCATCCTGAAATTCAATATGCAGGTGTTCGATCGTTGGGGTCATCAGGTATTTAACACACAGGATTTTACAAACACCTGGGATGGGACCGTACGTGGTGGACAAGACGCTGTCAAAGAGGATATTTATACCTGGAAAGCGCAGGTAACAGATGTGTTCAGTAAAAACCATTTCCTGGTAGGAAAGGTAACAGTGATTCGGTAAAATTTATGTAATATAAATTTAAGGCAGCTTTAAAAGGCTGCCTTTTTGGTGGAGTTCTTGATCAAAAGCTGCAATATCAAATCCAAATATAATTATACGATTTTTCGTTGAGAAAGGTAGACGCCAACCTTAATAAACAAATGGTTCAATAAACTGAATGAAATTAAACCATATTGTTTCTGGATTGGTACAAAAACACTATTGAGATGAAAATCCCCTGCCCATGCTGCCCCTCTGAATTTCATTCACTCACTGAAAAGGTTGTTTCACCCAAAAAACAACAACCTTCACTCATTCAGTAATAAAAAAATGTAACTGATTATCAGATACTTAATTATAAAGGTAAAGTTATTTGAAATTTTGGCGTAACCCTATGGATATATTTCCCTTATAATACCATAAGCAGTATTTTAACACTCCACTATGGCAATTAACCCCCATTTTCACCACACGAATCAGCAGCTTACTGAGGAGTTAATCATTATCGAAGCTGCAAAACTCAACCCTGAAAAATTTGCTCCTTTGTATGATAAATACTACAAGCAAATCTTCAACTACGTTTATCAGCGCATGGAATCGAAGGACACCGCCTTTGATATTACCGGTCAGGTATTTTTAAAAGCGCTTACCAATCTGCAGAAATACCAATTTAAAGGAGTGCCTTTTGCAAGCTGGTTGTACCGCATTGCGCACAATGAGGTGATGCAATTGTTCAGGACGCAGAAAGACAAACGGTGTGTAAATGCAGACATTGGTGACCTGCGTTATATCTGCGAAGAAAATGAGGAGCCCTTTTTTGAAGAATACATTCCGGTTATTAAAAAACTAATCCTGAATTTAAGTGGTGATGATTTGCAAATGGTAGAGTTGCGCTTTTTTGAAAAAAGACCCTTTAAAGAGATTGCCGAGATTTTAGAGATCACAGAAGTTAACGCCAAAGTACGGATGTACAGAATTATTGAAAAACTTAAAAAATCATTAAGTAAAATAAAAGTGTAGTATGAGCCCTAATTTTAATATAGACAGACCGAGGATCACTGACGAGGAAATAAAAAAACACCAAAATTTTACCGAGCTGGTCGAACGTTTTAAACAGCAGAGTTTAAAACAGGCCCGTGGAGATGAGAGTTGGTGGAAGAATAAAAAGATTCGTTATTCCACGGTAATTGCTGGCGTAACGATCATTTGCACCATCACCTATTTTTCCTTATTTAAAAACCAGGTAAAAGAAACAAAAACAAATGAAACACTAATTACTCAGAGTCCTTCACCCAAACAAAATAAAGAAACGAAGACGGCATTTATTAATGCACCTTCAACAAAACTAAAGACGCCCTACTCGACTTATAAAGTAAATAATGCAAAGGGTGGGAACATTACGCACAGTACTTCTTCAACGATAAAAGTGCCAAAAAACAGTTTTGTCGACAAAAGCGGTAAAGATATTGTTGGGGACGTTACCATTGAGTACAAAGAGTTTCATGACGTGGGCGACCTAATTACTAGTGGCATTCCGATGGCGTATGACAGTGCAGGAACTAAATACAACCTAGAAACCGCAGGAATGTTTGATATTAGAGGTTCGCAAGATGGTGAACCTGTTTTTATAAAAGCTGATAAAAAACTGGAGGTCGAATTAGCATCTGCCAACGCTGAACGAAAATTTAACCAGTATTATTTAGATACTCTTGAAAGAAACTGGAGGTACATTCAAAAAGATCATGCTAAACTGTCTGCCTTAAACGCTGCTAATCCTGTTCTTGCTAAGGTTCCGAAAGCCACCAATTCTAAAATGGCTGCCATGAAGAATGAGATTGAAAAAAATATTCCTAAAAAAATAGACAGTGTAAAAGTTATTTACACAACCAGAGCGGAAAGATTACCACGGCCAAAAGAGCCTGCAAAGCCCGTAGAATCAACTCTCGGAAAGCCTGTGTTTAAGTTGGATGGTAGCTATGATGACTTCCCTGAACTGGCAGCTTTTAACAATGTGATCTTTGAAGTGGGACCTGAGAATAAAAACTATAACAAAGAACTTCACAACGTTACCTGGAGTGATGTGAAAGTAACACAGGGTCCTGTGAAAGGGAAAAACTACCTGTTAACGCTGAGCTACCGCAGTCGCTCCGAAAAGCTGGTTGTTTACCCGGTTTTATCGGGTGATGATTTTGATAAAGCTGAGAAAATCTACGAAAAGAAACTTGAAAGCTATCAGGCACTTATTGATAAAAGATCTGCCGAAGAAAAAAAGTTAATGGCTGAAATGCAGTCGAAACAGTTGGCCTACCTTGCAGAGCAAAAAAAAAAACAAGAGGCTTATGATCAGGAAAAAGCTCTTCTGTTTGCCAAATACAACGTGGCAGAACAAAACGCTCTGGCCTCTAATTTTAATAACATGAGCATTCAGGTGAAAGCGACCCGCTTGTTTGAAGTTTCTAAATTCGGCATTTATAACTCCGATTGTCCGCATCCAGTTGCAGAAGGATCTTCTCTCATTCCCATATTCATGTCTGCGGAAAAAAAAGCCATCGTCCATCCGCAATTTACCTACCTGGTAGACCACACTAACAAAACGGTGTATAACCTTGATAAATCGAATGGGTTTACCATTAATTATAAGCCAGGAAATTCCTACTCGGTTTGTCTCTTCCTTCAAGACAAAATGTATTTCTGTAATAAGGCTATGTTTACTGAAACTATTAACAGCATCAACAAAACATTTACAGTTGAGCAAATTAAAGAAGACGCCAGTAATCTGGTAGACTTCAAAAAAGCAATAGAAATTTGATACCCAAAAAAATGCGTGCAACAAATCCTGAAGCTGAATTGTTTCGGGATTTGTTTGTTTAAAACGTTTCCTTCAATAGTCATTCGATTTTTTTGCTTTATTTTGCACTAAAACCCGCCTCATTTTTAGCGATTTAAGCTTATATTTGTCCCTCTAAAATTATGGCACACTTAATTATTTTCCGTCACGGACAAAGTACCTGGAACCTTGAAAACAAATTTACCGGCTGGGTAGATGTTGAGTTAAGTGCGAAAGGTGTTGAAGAAGCTAAAAATGCAGGCGCTAAATTAAAAGGTTACACTTTTGACTATGCTTATGCTTCAGACCTTAAACGCGCACAAAACACGTTGACACTGGCACTTGAAACAGCAGGCCACTCCACTATTACTCCGGTTTATAATAAGGCGCTTAATGAGCGAATGTATGGCGACTTGCAGGGACTTGACAAACAGGAAACGGCAAAAAAATATGGTGAAGAACAGGTAAAGGTATGGCGGAGAAGTTTTGACATTCCGCCTCCAAATGGTGAAAGTTTAAAGGACACGGCAGCACGTGTGATTCCGTATTTTGAAAGTGAAATCATTCCTAAATTAAAAGCAGGAAAAAATGTAGTGATCGCGGCGCATGGTAACAGTTTGCGTGCACTGATTATGTACCTTGAAAAAATGACACCAGAACAAATACTTGAATTTGAAATTGGAACTGCACAACCGCGGTTGTATGACTTAGATTCAAACATGCATGTAACATCAGTTAAAAATCTTTAGGTATGAAACCCTTTTTAAGTGAAAATAGCAAAGTAATTGCCATCGATTTTGATGGTACCGTTGTGGAGCATAAATACCCGCAGATTGGGAACGAAATGCTTTTTGCCTTCGCTACACTTAAAGCACTGCAGGATAAAGGACATAAGCTTATTCTATGGACGATTCGCACGGGAGAACTTTTACAGGAGGCGGTGGATTACTGCAAGGAGAACGGTATTGAATTTTATGCGGTGAATAAAAATTATCCGGAAGAAGTGTTGGACGAAAAAACATCACGCAAATTAAATGCAGATATTTTTGTTGATGATAGAACCATAGGTGGATTTATTGGCTGGAGTGAGGTTTGGCAAACGATTCATCCTGAAGGAGGCGCCTTTTCGCACCAGTTAAAGAACGCAGAAGCACATCACAACTACAAAAAGAGCGATACCTCGATTTTTAAAAAAATATTCGGAACAAAATGATCTACTTAAAAAACAGGGAAGAAATAGAACTCATGCGTGAGTCTGCCTTGATGGTGTCCCGCACCCTAGGACTTATTGCACGTGAAATTAAACCCGGTGTTATTCCGATGCACCTCGATAAACTTGCAGAAGAATACATTCGCGATAACGGCGGAATTCCTGCATTTAAAGGCTTTAAAGGTGGCCGTGGCGCTCCCGATTTTCCTGCTACTTTGTGCATCTCTATTAACGAAGCGGTTGTACATGGTATTCCAACCAAACAACCTTTAAAGGAAGGCGATATTATTTCGGTGGATTGCGGTGTGAAGAAAAACGGATTCTATGGCGATCATGCTTATACTTTTGGCGTGGGCGAAATTGCGCCGGAATTGAAAAAACTAATTGAGATTACTAAGGAGAGTCTTTACATTGGTATTCAACAAATGGTGAGTGGTAACCGCATTGGAGACATCAGTCATGCAATTCAGCAGCACGCTGAAAAAAACGGCTTTGGCGTTGTGAGAGAGCTTGTGGGACATGGGTTGGGAAGAACCATGCACGAAGAGCCTGAAGTTCCTAATTACGGTAAAAGAGGTGATGGTCCGAAAATAAAAGAAGGTATGGTTTTAGCCATTGAGCCAATGATCAATCTTGGAACCAAAAATATTAAACAATTAAATGATGGTTGGACAATCATTACAGCCGATGGAAAACCGAGTGCGCATTTTGAGCATGATGTGGCTGTAGTGGATGGCAAACCTGAAATACTGAGTTCTTATGCCTTCATTGAAGAGGCGCTGGCGCTTGTTAACTAAAATTTAATTTCAATCTTTAATAAAATATCGATACGCGAGCTGCGCTACCTGGTTGTTTCACGCGAACAGCGTAAACTTTCTGTTTTTAACCGGATCATTTTATGGATTCATTATTTCCTGATCCTGAGTTTGCTCGTTGCTGTTTTCGCAAAGTACATTTCTCCGGTTCTTTTTTGGCTGCCCGCTTTTTTCGGACTCGCGTTTCCTTTTCTTTTTCTCCTTAATTTTTTCTTTCTGCTTTATTGGATGGTGCAGTTTAAACGGGCATTTATTTTTGGCCTTGCAGCACTGTTAATAGGAATACCGACTGCATACCGCTACCTGCAATTCAGCCTTACTAACAAAAAAGTCGAAGCCAAACAACTCAAAATAACTTCCTACAATAGCATGTTGTTTGATCTTTATAACTGGACAAAAAATCACGAAACCCGGCCAAAGATCATGAATAGTCTTGTGGACATAAACCCAGATATTCTTTGTCTGCAGGAATTTTACACCTCCGAACAAAACGGCGATTTTAATAATGTGGACAGTCTGAAAAACATTCTGAAGACGCCTTACTACCATAGTGAATACACCACAACTTTAAGAACATTCGATCATTGGGGCATCGCTACTTTCAGCAAATATCCCATCATAAAAAAGGGCAAAATTGTTTTCAATACAAAGTCCAACAACATTTGTATTTACTCCGATATCGTTGTGAATAAGGACACGCTCAGGGTTTACAACCTCCACCTGCAGTCGGTAAGTTTTAGTAAAAAGGACAACAAATTTCTTGAAGATGTGATCTCTGAAAAGAAAGATGCAGAAAATGAAATGGCGAATAGTAAAAACATTCTTCGTCGCTTAAAACGTGCTTTTTTGAAGCGTACCATGCAGGTGGACATGATCGTGCTCCACATGAAGCTCTGTCCCTATAAAATAGTGTTGTGCGGCGACTTTAATGAAACCGCAGCCTCCTACTCCTATCAGCAGCTTTCAAGAAAATTAAACGATTGTTTTATCGAAAAAGGTCTTGGTTTTGGCAGGACATACGCTGGCAAGTGGCCCCAGTTCAGAATCGATTACATTCTGCACGACAAGCGCCTGCACTGCGGCAACTATAAAAGAAGTGACGAAACTTTTACAGATCACTATCCGATTACAGCGTATTTTGATAACATTGTGTGGTCTCGCTAGAACACTATTGATTTTTATCAGCTTAGTCCGCTAATTGCAACTTTTAACAAATCGCCGAAGAAATATGACTTATATTTGTGATAACTAATTAAAAACCAGGTGGAATAAAAATAATTTCATTTCACCATAAAAAAAACAATATGAAAAAAATATTTTTAATGGCTGCTTTCGCAGGTTTGTTAGGAAGCACCGCTGTTGCCAACACATTTGGTGATGACAAAGGCAAAAAAACCAAAAAAGAATGTGCTAAAGATGGAAAATCCTGCGCAGGTGAGAAAAAAGAAGATTGTACTAAAGGAGAGAAAAATTGCTGCAAAAGCAAAGCTTCTGCCGAAAAAGCTTCTGCCGAAAAAGCAACTGACACAAAAACAAACGACAAGAAATAATTTTTTTTAAATAAATTAAAAACCCGCGGTAGTAATGCAGCGGGCTTTTTTGTTTTTCCAGCGGCGAGACGCCACGTAAAATACCGACCTAGCGAGACGCTACGTTCAACTGGTGATGAAAAAGTTTAAACTTTTGTTACACATCCTATCTCAATTCGCGCTGTGATTTTTAATCGCGTATTCGTTTTTTTTATCTCCGGGAAGTTCAGACCACCAACCTAACAACCTCTCCCTTGCTCTTGTTTCGAGCACAAATAAAGTTTTCCATTTTCAACGTAATAGTGTACGTTACTTCCAAGTGTCATGAACTCTACTGTTGTCAATAATTCAACAACAAAGCCAACCGTCGTAACAATTACTTTCTTTTTTAAATGATAATCTTTGCTTGTAGTATAGACGATTAAATTTATCGGTGGGTCAATTGTTGCCGTGTATAGTGAAGGCTCTACTTCGATCATTCCATTACCCTTAGCCCCAATTACCGCAAGTGCCTCCTTGTACTGCACTTTCCACGAAGTACGTTCAGACAGTCTTTTGACGGTTATTTCGATAGCAGCTATTTTTGAAGGTAGCTTATTCCTGATTGGAGGATCTTTTATTTTGTACCTTGCCAAAGCATTTATCAACATCGAGTTATCTTTCTCAAAAACTCTAAGAACATTTAGAAAAACCGGAATATCTGATTGCCATGGATCACGTATTAAAAGATAAATTATTGAGTCCCGAAGACTTTTCTTTGGCTCTTCAGTCAGTAGGTCAAGCAACGCTTTTCTAGCATTCACATTTACAAAATTTTCTTCCTCACCGTAAGATAGGGTACTATTTATACCTATAAGGTGAATGCAGTGAATCACTCCGATCTTCGCCTTGTAAGAACTTGTTTTTCTAGCCATATCCATTAATGCGGCGATCGCAGAATCTTTATAAGATGCGATTGAGAACATCTCGTTTGTATAACCAATGGAGTATCTGGAAAACTTATTGCGGAAATTAAAAGTGCTTCACGAACGGCTGGAACAAATTACATCTTCCCAGCCACACACTCAATCAGATCTTTCTCCTGTAAATATTTATTCGCAAGATCTCTCAGTTCATTTGGTGTGACAGTTTTTACGGCGTGGAAATAATTATCGAAAAACGAATAGTCTAATCCAAACTCCCAGATGGATTTGAATTTATCGGCGAGTGAAAAAGGTCCGTCTACACTTCTTAGAAAATTACCGAGAATGTAGTTACGCACTGTTTCCAGTTCTGTAATATTTACTGGCTTTTCACGCAGAATTTTTATTTCCTTATAAATTTCTTCGAGGGTTTGTTTGGTAACATCTGCTCCCACTTCGGTAGATATAAAAAAGTAACCGTTGTGAACCAGGTTATTTAGTCCACTTCCAATGCCATAGGTATAGCCTTTATCTTCGCGGATATTAGCCATCAGGCGCGATCCAAAATAGCCACCAAGAATAGTGTTCAATACCTGGAACTTAAAATAATCGGGATGCGTTTTATTAAACAACATTCTTCCGATCCTAATAGCAGATTGAATGGCATCGTCTCGTTGAATAAAATGCTTATTCGTATTTGTTGTGTCAAGTGGTACAATAATCTCAGCGGGTTTTTCCTGCACCCCACCCCATTTATCTTCTCCGAAAAATGTATTGAGGGTTTCTAAAATGTTCTTAGGAAGATTTCCGGACGCGAAAATCGTACAGTTGAATGCATTGTAATGTGTCGTAAAAAAGTCTTTAATCTCCGAAGTGCTGATCCTGTCGAAATCTGTTTCCTGCACATCGCGTCCATACGGGTGTTCCGGCCCAAACAACAATTCCGTAAAGCGTCTGCGGGCCAGCACACTTACTTTTTGTGAATTGATGGCATACTTTTGTTTTTTGTTAGCGATGTGTACTTTAAAATCGTGTTCCGGAAAAACCGGGTATTTAATCAGTTCTTCTATAAACTTTAAACTTTCGTTCAAATATTTATTTAGCGAATAAAGCGTAATGGTCGCAAAATCTTGCTCTACCTGCAACTCAAGGAATGATCCAAAAAAATCGATCCCGTCGCTTAACTCGTCGGCGGTAAAAGACTTTGTACCACTTTCCAGCATAACATTCGTTGTAGAGGCTATGAGAGTTTTTGGCTGATGATACATTCCCGCTCTGAAAGTAAATTCGATCTTCACGATCTCCTGACTTCCGGCTGATACAGAATATAAATCTATTCCGTTGTTTAATTTTTGATGCTGAGTTTTGATGACATCGATCTTGTCGATGGTTTTAAATGCTGGCGCTGCGTTTCTGTCTAACATGGTTCTAAATTTTTGCTTTTGAAATTTCTTGTATTCCTTCTCCTTTAAGTTGATAAAGCTTAAATGAATTTATTTTGATATTAATGTCTTTTTTATCGATGTTCCATAAATAAGCGACCATGCGTTTAAATTTTAAAGGCATATTTCCAGTTGTGATGGAGAGCGTGAAATTATTCGCGCCATTCCAGTCGTAACGCACCAGGTTCATCGGAATTCTTAAAAACACATCATCGGCTTCGTCTACTCCATCTATTTGTAGTACCAACCAGGCATTCAAGGGTTCCGGTGCTTTCATCACATCAAAATTAAACTCCGCAAGAACAGGATTTGTGGAATTAAATATAGTGTCGCGCTTTTCATAGGCATTGTAATACTCCTTGTTGCCTGTAAATTCCGGAATGTTTTTTGTCGTGTAAAGTACTTGCCTTTCAATCGGTACACGTCTCTTCAATAAACGAAAATCCCAATCATCTTCGCTGGCAATTTCTGAATAATATTTATCGTACCAAGGTTTATCTTGTTTGTAAGCAAGTGCATAATCGCAGTTCATCTGCAAGGCCTCGGGCGAAGTCATGTGATTTAGTTTAACACTGCTCTTGTAATTTAAAAAGGCATAAAAAAATTCACGAACACGATGACCACCAATGGTAATGCGATAAGGCGTTTGTTTTTGTTCATCTTTTAGAATACTGTAAAACTCCGCCGGCATAGTTTCGTAAACACGCCATGGATGAACCCTGAAATTAAGGTGAAAAAGAAAATGTGTCAAATAAATAATCGGAATAATCATCAGACCTGTTTGAATAGGTTTCTTAAATTCATTCACCATAAAGGCGAAAGAAATAAGATAGAAAACGTAAAAGAAAAGGCCCGTTCTGTCCTCAGGGTAATTAACTCCCATGAATCTTTTGAGCAGGTAAAACGCAACAATAAGACTGCAAAGTGTTACAAAGGCAAATGAAAAACAGCTTCCAAATAAAAAGGCTGCCTTTTCTTTTACGGCTCTATAGCACCAGTAAATAAGCATTATAAAGAAAATAGCAAGGATGGTCAGGTTAATGATTGTATCCTTAAAAAAGATGGTTTCAATCAAAGTTTCAAAAGTCACTTTCCAATAACTTTCGCCGCTGCCGTAATAAAGCGCTCCACTTTCTTTCAAATAGAAGGCATACTTAATCCAAAACAAAGTCAGTGCAAAATGCGCCAGTAGAATCAATAGATTTTTGCCATGTAAAAAAACTTTATTTCTAACCTGCATGATCATTACCATGCCGGTAGTGATGGCCACAACAAATACGAGCGTAAGATTCGCACTTAAAGCAATCTGTGAGAGTACAATAAATTTCCAGAAGTGGTTAAATGCCCCGTAACGCAAATACACAAAAAAGTAATAGAGAGCAGGCATTAGAAAGGCCATAGACATACCATACCCGCGGCATAATGAATAGAAGGAAATAAAATTAAAAGACAAAATAAATGCCGCGCTAAAAATGATCTTAGTGAAAAGTCCGGTAAACATTTTGTTCATTTTGTAAACGCCAAAACACAAAACAGCAAAAGCAACAATGCAGGGGATTCTCAGTCCCAGTGGTGAAGAGCCAACGAGCTTAAAACAAATCCAGCTTGTGGCGCTCATTAAAAAATGTCCGTTTGCATCGGGATGCGATAAGAACGGCATGAATTTACCCGGCTGAATGTAGAAATTAAAAGTAGCAACTTCGTCGTGAGAAAAAGGCACACAGATACAGCGAAATACCACAATTATAAAAACGACGATGCAGGTAATCCAGTAAAATTTATCAAAATGCTTTTCAGGAAAAACGGACATCTTAGTCTAATAAATAATTTTGGTGTTTGTTAAATTTCTCAAGGGTTCTGATACCTGAGGAGCTAATGTGTTCAAATTCTTTGTCGCAAAAAATACTCACGATGTTTATTTCCGGCATTAATTCCTGAATGTAGCGGTATTGATTTTGTTCGTAATTAAAATCGGTGGAGTTGCGGAGACCACGGATGACAATCACCTCATGGCTAATAGACTCAATGTAGTCGGTCAACAATCCCGAATATTCGCCAAGTTGCCTGTTTTTAATCGAAGAGGGAATATCCCAGGTTCGCTCAGTCTTATCAGGATTTTTTCCAAAAGCGATAATTACCTTATCAAATATTCGTTCGGCCTTTTGAAGAATGTTATAATGTCCCTTATGAAAAGGATTGAAACTTCCACAAAACACACCAATCAATGGTTTCCTGTAGGTCACATAATCTATAAGTGCGTTGAGCCTTCCATCTTTATTCAAAGAAGTCAATACTTCAATACGTTTGAGTTTGTAAATAGTATAATCTACAAACTGGAACTCTTTAAAGATTTGCTGTTCGTACTCAATTAATTTACCTAAGGGTTGATTCAGAATATCCAGATCAGCCTCTATAAATACCTGTGAGCGTTTATCTGATGCACTCTGTGATTTTGTGTCTAAAATGTATCGCCTAATTTGTTGAATTTGTCCACTATCCAGCTTTGATTTTTTTGCATCCCGTTCAAAAAGCAGTGCTGATTTTTCCTCATTATCGTCCGCTCTAGGATCATAAACAGCATCGTGGTATATGGCAGTCAGGAAAAGTTCGTCGTCCAAACTGCCTTTCTCCTCAAGATAAATTAAAACCTTCCTTAAATGAGCAATAGTGTGATAGAATCTATGTTCCTCTTCATACCGATCTATCACCTCATTGGAAAACCCGAGGTCGTTCAATCGTTTCGTAATGTAAAATCCATCTATCATGATCATTAAATTTTGCAAGTAATAAAGCAGTCGGGCCTGAATTTTTAATTACTTTTTTGCAGCCAAATAATACAAAGTACTGCAGTTATTCTCATCCAGCAATAAATTAGCCTGTTGTTTAATTCCTTCGCGGGTTACCTCTGCATATTTCTCAATTTCCTGATTAATCAATGAAGCATCTCCGAGCAACTCAGAAATGGCAAGGTTAGTAGCTTTTGTTAATACATCGGTTTCGCTGAAGGTCACACTGGACTCTACTTTATTTTTACATTTTTGAAGTTCGTCTTCTGCAACGAGTTCCGTTTTCATTTTTTCAAGTTCTTCAAAAATACCTTTTTCAGCATCTTCCATTGTTACACCATCTGGTGTTTTTCCGCTGATCACAAAAAGACCTTTGTCAAAATCACCCTGTACATAAGCACTGATCTCGGTGAACAATTGTTTTTCCTTGATAAGCGTTTTGTAAAGCCTTGAAGAATTACCTCGACTTAAGATGTCCGAAATAATATCAATGGTATGATACTCCGGATCTTTTCTTGAGCACATGTGATACGTTTTGTAAATAGAATTTGCAGGCACATCTCTTTCTACTGTGAGTCGTCTCGGCTCTGTCTGCTTTGGTTCTACCGGCAAATTTCTTCTTGGCTTTTCGATACTTTCAATCGGCGCAAACCACTTTTCGCACAAGTCTTTTACTTTCGCGGGATCAACGTCACCCGCAACTACAAGGATAGCATTCGCCGGACTATAATGTTTTTTAAAAAACGATTTTACATCCTGCATGGTGGCGTCTTCGATATGCGAAATTTCTTTACCGATTGTCGCCCATTTATACGGGTGATTTTTATAAGCGAGCGGTCTTAGTAACAACCAAACATCTCCATAAGGCTGGTTCAGATAACGTTGTTTGAACTCTTCAATGACCACGCTTCGCTGCACTTCCAGACTTTTTTCTGTGAAGGCGAGGCTAAGCATCCGATCGCTCTCAAGCCAGAATGCTGTTTCAATATTTTCAGCAGGAACGGTGCAATAATAGTTGGTAATGTCGTTTGTGGTAAAAGCATTATTTTCTCCACCAACAAGCTGTAAAGGCTCGTCGTAACTAGGAATATTAACACTTCCACCAAACATAAGGTGCTCAAATAAATGTGCGAAACCTGTTTTGCTCTCGTCTTCGTCGCGCGCACCAACATCGAAAAGAAGGTTAAGACAGGCTAAGGGCGTACTTTTATCCTGGTGAACAATAACAGTGAGATTATTTTTGAGCGTAAATTTTTCGAATTCGATCATATAAGACTAATAGAACTTTTAAAATTAAAGATTAAATAGATGAAATTCTAACCCGTTTGTGTAATAGATTTTTTATTCCGCAAGCTTGCCCAATCTTAGCAGACAGTCGTTAAACTCAGAATAAAGTTCATTCACGATTTCGGCAGCCGGTTTAATAGCATGAATTGCAGCACTTACCTGCCCAATCTCCAACTCACCTTCCAGAAGATCACCTTCAAACATTCCCAATTTTGAACGGGCGCGTCCTAACAAGGTATTCAGCTCTTCCACACCGGCCCCGCGCAGTTCAGCCTCCTGCACTTCGTTGAAAAATTTATTCTTGATTAATCTCACTGGTGTCAGCCGTTTTAAAGTGAGGTGTGTGTCGCCTTCGTTCGTTTTAAGAACAGCCTCTTTAAAATTCTGGTGTGCGCTACTTTCAGCACTCGTCACAAAACGGCTTCCCACTTGGACCCCTTCTGCACCTAAAGCAAAAGCTGCTGCCATTTGATTTCCAAAACCGATTCCACCGGCGGCAATGAGTGGAAGTTTTACGGCGTTTCTTATCAGCGGAATAAGCACCATGGTTGTACTTTCTTCCCGCCCGTTGTGTCCACCTGCTTCAAAGCCTTCTGCTACAATAGCATCAACGCCCGCTTCTTCACATTTCACTGCGAATTTTACAGCGCTTACAACATGTACAACGGTTATCCCTTGCTCTTTTAGTTTACTGGTCCATGTTTTTGGATTACCAGCACTTGTAAACACAATTTTAACCCCTTCTTCCAAGATCACCTTCATGTGTTCGTCAATGTTCGGATAAAGCAAGGGAACGTTTACCCCAAAAGGTTTTGAGGTGGCGGCTTTACACTTTTGAATGTGTGTTCTCAGCACTTCGGGGTACATGCTACCCGATCCTATCAGTCCCAAACCACTTGCATTGCTAACGGCACTCGCAAGTTCCCAGCCGCTGCACCAGATCATGCCCGCTTGGATAATTGGTTTTTCGATTTTAAATAAGTTACAAATCCGGTTATTTTTCATGGCGTGAAGTTTGCATAATTTTGGAGAAAATTAACGCTTTTTGACTCAAAACACGAAAAAAAAGAGGGGTTTGACACTAAAATCCGTTATTTTTTTTTATATTTGAAATTGCTTTAAAAGTTTTTAATAATGAAATTATATATACTGCTCTTATTCTCACTTTTTACTCTGTCCATGCAATCTCAGTGGCTTTGGGATTTTGGGGTTAACGCTTCCGCAGCCAACTACCTGGGCGATATTGGTGGCGGTGCCGGAACCCGCAAAGATTTTGTGGGGGATCTTAAGCTAGCTAAGACCCGCTGGAATTTTGGTGGCTTTGCACGCTATAAATGGAGACCAAAAGTGTCTTTAAAACTGGCAGTGGATTATTTGCGTTTAGAAGGTGATGATGCGTTATCGTCCAATCCAGGCAGGAGATTCAGAAATTTCAACTTCAGAAACGATGTTTACGATGTGGGCTTTACGGGAGAATATTTTTTCTATGAAAATAACGACTTAGGAAATACCTACCGTTATAGAAATGGATTCAGAGCTTATCTCTTTGCCGGTGTCGGCGCGTTTTATACCAATCCGAAAACACTTTATAAGGGCGAATGGGTTGCCTTGCAACCACTGGCAACTGAAGGCGTTACGTATAGAAAAGTTGTGATGAACATTCCTATGGGAGTTGGATTCTATTTTACATTCAACAAAAAAAACCGCATTGGATTTGAAATTAATTACCGAAAAACTTTTTCAGATTATATCGACGATATCAGCGGAAATTATCCTGATAAGCCGAGTGATCCTTATGATCAAGGCTTAATTTTAAGAACAACAGAATTAAACAGTACTGATCCCGACCTGGTGGCAAGTGATCCAGGGGCTTATAAGTCACACAATTTTGGAGGCTATAAAAGAGGCGACAGTAAACACAAAGACGCCTATTTAACCATGGGTCTTTCTTACAGTTATGTACTCAGAGGAAAAAGCAGTTTCTACAGAACAAGGAACAGCGGTTTCTTCAGCAAGAAACGTAAAATGCGTAAGATCAGAGCTAAATTCTAGTTCCTATTAATAATATTAAAAGATCCCGGTTATGCTTCATAATTTGGGATTTTTTATTTCTTATTCCATCATAATCTATTTATCTTTACGGCCATTATGAAGAAATTACTTATTGCGATCTCCTTCCTTGCTCTTGTTTCCTGCTCGAATTCTAACGTAGATGGGACAATGGACACAGATGCTGTTTCAAACAGTGCGAGTGCTAATGGGGAAGAAAAAGGAGATCTTCCTGAGATAAAATTCGCCGAAGAAGTCTTTGATTTTGGGAAAATCACTCAGGGCGAAAAAGTAAGCCATGCTTTTACCTTTAAAAATGTAGGAAAGAAAAACCTGATCATCAGCGGAGCAAGCGGAAGTTGTGGTTGTACGGTTCCTGAATGGCCTGAAGAACCCATTAAACCGGGTGGCGAAGGAACCATTAACGTGGTTTTTAGCAGCGAAGGCAAAAGTGGCATGCAGGAAAAAACAGTAACCATTGTAACCAATTGTGAGCCAGCAACGCGTGTTATTCGTATTAAAACAGAGATCGTCGTTCCAGAAACAGCAAAATAGTTTTCAAAAAAATAACAATCAAACATACAAACAGGTAAAGCAGGCCTATAAAAATTGGGAGCTTACCATAAAAATCAAAAAACAAAAATGAATCAATTATTAATTTTAATGGCAGGGAATCAACCAGGACAAGGTGGAATTATGTCCTTTTTACCTTTAGTGGCAATTGTAGTAGTATTTTATTTCTTCATGATCCGTCCTCAAATGAAAAAAGCAAAAGATCAGAAAAAGTACATTGAAGCTTTAAAAAAAGGCGATAAAATTTTAACCATTGGTGGTATTTATGGTAAAATTGTAGAAGTGAGAGATGATGCTACGATGATTATGGAAGTAGAAGATGGTACTAAACTGAAAATCTCTAAAAATGCAGTATCCAATGATGCTTCATTAGCTCTTAACGAAACAAACAAAATCTAGGATTGAATACATCCAACTCAAAATATTCATCTGATAAAAAAAAGCCTGGTAAAGCCAAGGCTTTTTTTATTTGTGTTATTATAGCCTCCTTTCTATGGCTGGTGCATTCTTTAAATACGGTGTATACTTATACGCTGAAAATACCGGTAACCTTTAAAAACCAACCGCAAAATAAAAAACCACTTTTCCAAATCCCTGATCATATCTCACTGGATGTTAAGGCAAGCGGCCTGAAGTTGGCATTGATTCTTTTGAAAAAGCCATTTAAACCCCTGGAGATTGATTTCAACGCCTTAAAATCTGTTAACCGTGATCAGAATTATGTCCTTTCTTCTTCTCACTTAAATTTTAAAAGTGTGTTTAATTTTGAGACACAGATAAAACACATTAGTCCTGATACTTTATATTTCTCCGAGAAAAATGGTTACCAGAAAAATGTCCCGGTAAAAGTTCCATTGTACATAAAATGCAAAGAGGGATTTGGTTATAAAAAACCTGCTATTAATCCTGCCTTTGTTACGTTATGGGGCGACAGTACTGCTATAAGCAAGATTGACACGGTGTATACCCAGGCTCTAACACTTAGTAATCTGGATAAAAATGTAAACACACAATTGGAATTACTGAAGCCGAATTTACAGATTTACACAAGCTCAGGTGAAGCGACTATTTTTATTGATGTAGCAAAGCTCGTGGAGCAAACGATCCATCTTCAAGTGAGTGATATTCATAATTCTTTACAACAACGCGTAAATATATTTCCTTCAACTGTAAAAATAAAATTTACGGCGATTCAGAATTCCTTTAATCCTGAAGATACAAGTCTTTTCAGAGCTATGATTGACAGTGAGAAAATAAATAAACTTACAAAAAAATGTCCTGTTTTTTTAAGCACTTATCCGGGACAGGTTACGGTGATGAGCATCGATCCACCGGAAGTTGAAATTTTAATTTTTAGAAAATAATGTTCGCTGGATTAACAGGGGGAATTGGTAGTGGCAAGAGTACCGTTGCCAGGGTCTTTGAACTTCTGGGCTGCCCTATTTTTGAAAGCGACCGCATTGCCAGGGATATTTATTTTGACATAGAAGTTAAGCCAAAAGTAATTGCGCTGTTAGGCAAGCAGGCTTACCTCTCAGAAAGCAGTGTCGATAAAGCTTACATCAGTTCGAAAATATTTTCAGATACCTTACTACTTCATCAATTGAACGCAATCATTCATCCTGTAGTGATTAATAGGTCAAAAGAATTTGCAAAAAAACACCCTGGAAAAATTGTCATCAAAGAAACGGCGCTTCTCTTTGAAGCGCATTTGGAAAAGGAGGTAGACACGATTATTTTAGTGGTTGCTAACGATGAAACCCGTATTAGTCGAGTGATGGAGCGTGACGCATCAAGCAGGGAGGAAGTTCTGCGAAAAATAAAAACTCAGCTGCCACAGGAGGAAAAAATGAAGCGTGCCGATTTTATAATTTACAACGACGAAACGCGGCTTTTGATCCCACAGGTTCTTAAAATTTATAATACCCTTCTTGAAAAAAAGCATGCTTAGGAAAGATTTTCTGCAAAGACAGTTTGAAGAGTTTGGGAAGGTGCTAGCTTCTCTTTTGAGTCTCAAGAAAAGTAAAGCCTGGGAGGAGTTTGAAAAACAAGCGGAAGAGGCCTCTAAAAAATTTACAACGTTTGAATTAAAGGAACTGGAAAGTCATACTGCATCAGACTTTAAAAACAAAGTCATCGATACTCCCAACCTATCCTACGATCAGAAAAAAATATTGGCCAGTCTTTTATTTGAAAAAATGAAAGTTTACGAAGAGTTGGTGATGCAGGAAAAATATCTGAGCGTCCGGGAAAAATCCCTTATTCTATACGACCACCTTGCCAATGAGCTTATGCAAAGCGAATATGATCTGGAGGTTAATTACCGGCTCAAATTTCTAAAAGGTTGAATTCAAAAACAGGTTTTGTTTTCTAGTTAAAAAAACTTTTACTTCCGTTTAGAACTCCCACCACTTTGCCTTTGAGGCTTTGTCCTATGAAGGGTGAGTTGCGGGAGCGTGAAAGGTTTGATCTCTCGGTTAGCGTGGTTTCAGTATTCAGCAGAAACAAGGTAAGATTTGCTTCTTGGCCTTCACTCACTTCCACCTGCTCTACTCCCAAAATGTTGCGCGGATTAATGGTAAGGGCTCTGACAATGCTTTCTATTTTTTTATCTTTTAAACCCTCGAGGGCGCAGTGAAAGGCTGTTTGAAGATTAATCATTCCCATATCGGCATGATCAAATTCCAGTTCTTTGCTTTCTACATCCTGCGGAAGGTGGTCACTGACAATCACATCGATCACACCACTTTCAACCGCATTGCGTAAGGCCTGAACGTCTTTCTTAGTCCGTAAAGGCGGATCTAATTTATAGTTGGTATCAAATTCTTTTAGAACCGAATCATCTAAAAACAAGTTGACCGCTGCAACGCCGCAAGTGACATTGATGCCGTTTGCTTTTGCTTTCTTAATGAGATCAACGCTGCCTTTGCTGCTTATTGTTGGGATGTGCAATTTTCCTTCGGTATATTCGAGGATGGATAAATTCCGTTCCACCATTAATTCCTCGGCCAATGCAGGCATTCCTTTTAATCCCAGTGTGGTTGCCGTTTCACCTTCATTCATCTGTCCACCCATCGAAATACTTTCGTCATTACAATGTGTAATGATCAACGCATCAATATTTGCGGCATACTGCAGGGCTCGCATCACCATGCCCGCATCTTTAATCGGATGTTTGTAGTCGCTAAAGGCCATGGCTCCAGACATTTTCATATCGTACATTTCCGCCATGTCTTTTCCCTTGCCGTCCACCGTAACCGTTCCAAAAGGCAGCACATCCACTATTTTGTTGCGTGTTTTATTGATCAAATATTCAATCTGTGATTTATTATGCAAGGCAGGTTGATTGTAGTTGTGTACACAAACAGCCGTGAAGCCACCAGAAGCTGCGCACTTGATCATGGTATCAATGTTTTCTTTGTGTTCAAATCCCGGATCGCAGCTTACTACCTGCATATCCATCCAGCCTGCAGAAACATGAAGTCCCTTTTCCTCAATGACTTTTACATTTCCTTTGGGTGAAATTGTTTTTTTGATCTCTACAATTACTCCGCCTTCGATAAGAATATCCATCACCTTATTATTTAAAGTGCTTTCGGGGGATATAATTGTTGCGTCTTTAATTAATATGTTCATGCTGTTTGTTTATTTTAATAATCTTAATAAAGCCACTTCAATAGTAAGGAATAACAGGGCTAAAATTATAAATAATTTCCATAATGTTTTCCCTTCGGCACCCTGCAGAATTTGTTTGGAAAGATCGGACTGTGCATCACTAAGCAGGGCAACGGATGCCCAGCCTTTATCGCTAATGATCTTTGCCAATTCATCGTTTGTATAATATGCCAGGTTGGACTCTTTTCTCGAATAATTAAAAGCGAGTGGAAGTAAAACAGTATTCAAATGATCTACTTGATAAAAACCTGGTGTTGTGATTTGTCTCTGCGTATATAGAAATAAACTATTATTGATAGTTCTGAGTTCAGGAATCATGTCCAATGTGCTATCCGTTTTCTTTATGTGCGGAGGCTGTTCGCTTAAGCCACCTTCATTTTTCAGATTAATAACCACATTGGAGCTCACCTGATACGAAAGGGGTGTTGACCGGAGACATCTGAAGCACACCTGGTAAAAGGTTGGAACAAATAAAGCGTGTTTGTTAAAGTTGGTACAATTGTCGTTAAGCGGGGCTGAAAACAAATAGAGAACGGCGTTATTCAGCCTTCCTCTTCCCAACAACGCATCACCGTTTTGTAAAGATAGGAGCGGTTCAAAATCACTCCGACTTGTTTTTGAAAGGCTGTAATGTTTGTTTACCAGCGGGAGATTTAAACGATCTTCCGTTTTTTCAAAAACACCGTCGTAGAATCCTGAAGTTAGATCGATTTTATCTGCTTTGAGAGCCGCGCTGTCGAGAGAAACCAGCAAAGGTAATTTCAGGGAAGCTAAAGCAGGATTATAAGAAGTAATGTTGCTTTTTTGCGAAGGAATTATAACCACTGCCCCGCCCTTGCCCGTGAATTTTGTGAGTTCGGACACAAGGCCGCTACTGAGTTCTGCCAACTGATTGAGGATAAGGACATCACTTGTTTTAAAAGCATTGTAGTCGATCGTTTGCTCGGAGAACGCATTAAACTTAAACAAGCTGTCGTTGTTAAAGAGCGAGGAAAAAGAATTGGTCATGTTTTGTTCTCTTCCATTGATGAGAGCTACAGAAACATTGACCTTGGAACTAAACGCAAAAAATAATTCATCATCAAAGGTTATGGGGTAATCTTCAATTTTAATATTGCCGTAATTCAATCCGGCTTGTTTACATTCAAAAGTAAATTTGATTTCCACAATTGAATTTGCTTCTAGCGAAAATGAAGCAATGGCAATTTGTTGTTTATTCAGAAATAATTTGGCGGAGCTTACATCTATGGTGTTACTGCCGTTGTTAACGATCTTTGCGTGGAGCTTCTGAATGAAGCCTACCTGTTGTAAGGGCGTTTCAAACCAGCAGGAATCAATGTAGACATTGTTCACCAGGTTGGCGGTAAGCGGTATGAGCGTTGTTTTCACCAGGGTATCCGGAGAAAGCGTCCGCAGGTTAAAAGTAGAACGTTGAGCATCAGAAAAAACATAAATTTTTTTATTGGCGAGACCCGAGTTATTCAAAAAATCGGTTTGTCGACGCACCACATCATCGAGGTTACGAACCGATGAGGACACTTTAATCTCGTCCAGTAAATTTAAAGCATCTTCTTTGGTATTGAAGCGCTGGTGCCTGCCTTCAAAATCATTGGTAATGATCTGGAATTTATCTGCATTACCAAAAACTTTAACTACTTCCTTTGCGTGTGTTTTTGCCAATTCAAGCAGTGGTCCCTGTTTATTGACATTTTCCATACTAAAAGAGTTATCAATGTAAAGGCTGATAGCATTAGCACCTGTATTTTTTACCGGATTATTTTTATCAGGAAGAATGGGTTGACTAAAAGCGAACACAAGGCAGGCAATGGCGAGGCAACGGGCCGCCAGAATAAGAATTTCTTTAAGGCGCGACTTGGATTTACTTTCCTGTTGAAGCTCCTTTAAAAATTTAACATTTGTGAAATAAACCTTTTTATATTTCCTAAAATTAAATAAGTGAATGATAACCGGAACAGCTATTGCCGCTAAAGCCCATAAAAACAAGGGAGAAACAAACGTCATAGTGCATAAAAATACAAATTTGATGGCGGTCAAACAAGGTTGTGTTATGATATTTTAAGAAAGATATATACAGAGCTTGATTCTCACTCGCTGCAAGTACATTTATTTTGTATATTTACCTTGCTAAAACCTTATAACATGAACTCAGCATTGGCTTCCGTTGGAAAGAATCTTATTTTGATCGCAGTTGTCTTGTTATCTGCTTTTAATTTTTTCTATAGATGGTTAGACTGGAAAGAATTGATCGCCGCGCAAAGTCTTGTTGGACTTGCTTATATTTTCCTAAGCTGCTATGAGTATCTAAACGCCAGCTACAAAGCTTCCTTGCCTGTGCAACGTTACCCGTATTTTACCAGTAAATTTATAATGTTCAGAGCTTTAAAAATAAGCGTCTTTACTGCTTTTGCTGTTTTACTTTACACCTTTGACCGAAGCGTGAAATTTATTTATCCAATCTGCCTAATCATCGCCGCTACAGAAGGAACCATCCTTTATCTTAAATATAGAAAAGCCCTTTGTTTTGTAAACATTTACGCTAATTATCTTTTAATTGTGGAAAATAAATTCACAAAGGTCTTTGCTTCTGAGATCATGATTATTGAATTCAGACATGATATTTTTTACTTTGTAAAGAAAAACCACAAAACCATTTCAATTAAACTAGAACACATTCGTCACCGCGAAAACTTTGTTCAGGGAATTAATGATTGGATCAATAGGAATAACATTCTTATTTCTGCTGAATCCAAAGTAAAATTAAGGGAACTTATCGCGCATTAGAATCAACTCAGTCTACTATTTCCTAAAAAAATCCTTTTGTTGAAATAAATCACCGGGAGATTTGAGGTTGTTTTGTCTTCAATAATTTTCGTCTCCGGCTTAACCTGCTTTTTAACAAATGTATTTTTCTATTCTAAGTAGTGTTTGGCCGAAAACTCCATTTTCGTCGTTGTGTCAAAAAAAATAATCGCTCATTTACCCCGGTAAACCTCACAATCATTTTTTTTAACACGCCTCGAAACTGAATTTTTCCATC
>Ga0105046_10001933_pt1 | contig 32394 bp, 30 predicted proteins | sample MAT03_FD_78385 | JGI IMG/M metagenome (GOLD analysis project Ga0105046, IMG submission 78385) | Freshwater microbial communities from Lake Fryxell liftoff mats and glacier meltwater in Antarctica - MAT-03 (megahit assembly) | ecosystem: Environmental > Aquatic > Freshwater > Ice > Liftoff...
ATCACCCTGCAACAGGCGCAGGTACCACTCGCCCATGCGGATCAGGAACGGCCGGTCGAGCCCGAGCTCGCGGCGCACGCGCGCCAGCTCCTCGGCGGTGGCGCTGGTGTCCAGGAAGATCGAGGCAGGGTCCCCCGGCACCAGCCAGAGCAAGCCGAAGGTGATCAGCGAGACCAGAAACAAGGCGGGGATCGATGCAAGCAGTCGACGAAGGACAAACCGACCCATGGTTTCCCGATGTTCCCGCTATGACCTTGCCTTTCTCACGCTCAGTCCAGCCAGACCCCCCACATGCGCGGAATCCGATAGGGTTTGAAGTTCTTGAGCTTTGTAGTGGCGACCTGGAACAGGCCAAAGTTGCCCAGGTTGACGGCAATCACCTGGTCGTTCATCTGTTTCTCGAAGTCGGTAAACAGGCGTTGCTGGGCATTCACGATCATCTCGCCGTTGAATCGTTCAAAAATCGAGTCGATCATCGGATCAGCCTTGCGCTGGCCCTGGCCCTTGACCCAGTGCGACATGGACGAAGCGGGGCCTTCGTATGGCTCGATGCCGAAGCCATGGGTCCACAGGTTCCACCCCTCATCGCTGCCAAGCCCGATCTTGGAGGTGGTGGGCCAGTCGGCCACCTTGAGCTCTACCGTCACGCCGATCTGGGCCAGCTGCTGCTGGATCACGGTGGCCGTATCCACGGTGGGGCGGTCGTTGTGCACAATGAAAGTGACCTTTTCACCCTTGTAAGCCGATTTGGCCAAGCTGGCCTTGGCGGCAACCAGATCCTGCTTGGGTGTCGGGCGCCCGCTGTGGTAGGCCGAGCCGGCAAACACCCAACTGGTATCGAGTCGGTAGATGTCGGCATACGCGACTGCCATGATCTCTTCCAGATTCAGCGATTGCGCCACGGCACGGCGGAAGTTCAGGTCGGCCCCGATACCCTGGGCCATGTTGAACTTGAGTATCGAGGCGGCCCAAGGCAACACCGGGATCACCTGTAAATTGGGATTTCCCCTGAGCCGTTTCGCGGTTGGGCCGTCGGTGGTCTCGTTGATTTGCACCTGGCCGGTCTGCAACGCCGCGTCACGCGCGCCTGCCTCCGGCATGAAGCGGAAGGTCACGGAGTCGAGGTACACAACCTTGGCACCGGCAAAACCGTCTCGCTCCTTGTACGCGGGGTTGGGCTTGTAACCGTCAAAACGCGCAATCTTCACATGGCTGTCGGGCTTGAACTCGACGAACCGGAACGGACCGGTTCCGATCGGATCGGCCTTGCCCATGTCCTTGGCTGCTTCCTCCGAGGGCATGATGGCGATGGGGGCGCGCGGGCTGGACAAGTTGCCCAGGAAGGTCGATTGCACGCTCTTGAGCTTGATCGTGACCTGGTTCGGGCCGCTGGCGGCGACCGAACTGATCGCCGCCACCAGTGCGGGCGAAGCTCCGGCCTTGCGATAACGCTCCAGCGAGGCCACCACATCGGCCGACGTCATGTCCTTGCCATTGTGGAATTTCACACCCTGGCGCAGGTTGAAGACGTAGGTGAGTCCATCCGGCGAAACGGTCACGCCGGTGGCGAGGTCGGGCACCGGGCGCGCGTTTTCGTCGCGTGCATACAGGGTCTCGAACATATGCAGGTTGACGTTGCGGGCCACCTGCGCCGAGGTCGCATGTGGATCGAGCGAGGGCGGTGCCGCGGTCATCGCGATGACGACGTCGCCGCCCTTCTTTTGGGCCACCGCCGGCATCAGCGCACCGAGCGCCAGTGATGCCGCCAGGGCCAGTTTTAGGAACTTCAGCTTCATGAAAAGTTTCTCCTGCTGTTGTGCCCCGAAATGGGGCCTGTTGCCATGGTTGCCAATCTCACTGCGATTTCAAGCCTCGGGTTCGGCATGGTCCTGCATGACGACCGCCACGCAGTCCCCCGCTGCACCCGACCGGGGCCTGCTGCCATCCGCAGCACATCGCTGGCGCCATAAATCATTTCCAACTGTGGATGATCCACATCCTCGATGAAATGGAGGAAACCCGCATGTTGGCGCTTTTGCACCAAGTCGTCCGCCACGTTACGCAGATCAAAGATCGCGTTGGCCTAAGCAAAGCTGTAGGCTGCGGGATCACGCGCCATCCTGTGCCGCGACCCCCGTGAGAGCCGTCTCGCTGCATTGTCTCGCCGATGCGCACCCCGTCCACGCCGACCCTGCAACAGCCCCCCATCTCGGTGCCGACGCGCAAAATGTTGTTCCGTTCGATGGTTGCCGTCAAGGTGGCTTCTTCGTCCTCGCCCCAGAAAACCACGTAGTAGGGCGCGCCAAAGGCCGCACCGCAGCCATGGTGCGCTCGCGCATGGCCGGATCGTCCCCACAATGCCTGTTGGTGCTGGGCGAGCAGTCCGCCGAGTGTCCGGCGATATACAGGTCCACGGCGGCATCGGCTAACGGCACGATGGGATCTGCGATGACGTGCGCCAACATCCTGGCGGCCGGGGCGATCAAAGTCGATATCACAACGGGTGCGACTGACGATAGTGCTCACGGATTGCATTTGATATTCAACATTGCAAGAGACGATAGCATATTTAATAAAAGTATACAATCTGCATCGGTACTGAAAAACCCTTATCTCCATGAATCCGGACCGGCTGGGCATCGTCATTTGCAAAGATGTACGAATTCGAATGCGTGACGGCATCGGCTTGGCAACCGATTTCTACCGCCCAGCACGCGACGGCGAGATGCTGCCGGGGCCCTTCCCCACCATCTTGTGCCGCACCCCGTACGACAAATCGGATCGACGCTACACCGAAATCGCCGACTTCTTCACGCCGCGGGGCTATGTGGTCGCGCTGCAGGACCTGCGCGACCGGCAGCGGTCCGAGGGCAGTGGCGACTACGAGCACACCGCCACGCCGCATGAGGGCCGCGATGGCTACGACACGATTGAGTGGATCGCCAGCCGGCCTTGGAGCAATGGCCGCGTGGGCATGGTGGGCAGCTCGTTTGCGGCCGTCACCCAGGTGCGCGCCGCGCTGGAGCGCCCGCCGCACCTGACGGCTATCTGGCCGGATGTCACGCCGACCGACAACTACCAGCACCAGGGCCGCGAAGGCGGAGCGATGCAGTTGCAGATGTTCTGGGCGCTGTTCGTGCACGCGCAGGATGCGCAGGACATCCGCGACGACCCCGCCAAGCAGGCGGAAGTCTGGGAAGACCTGCGCAACATGCGCCAATTGCTGCTCAGCACCCCTTGGAAGGCCGGCCAGCTGTCGCTGCGCCACACGCCCCGGCTGGAAGAAATTCTGCTGAATTACTACACGCGTGGCGCCCGCGACGGCTGGTGGGACGAGGTGCGCAACTGCTACCCGGCGAATTTCCAGCACCACGCCGACATTCCCGGCACTTTCAGCACCGGCTGGTACGACGCCTATCCGATGCCGATGACCGAGTACTTCAGCGCGATGGCAAAGCAGAATCGCCAGCACCAGCGACTGGTCGTCGGCCCCTGGGGCCATGGCGGCATGCGCGGCGAGTCGAGCTTCATGAACGACGTGGAGTTCGGCCCCGCCAGTGTCTGGGGCGTGCAACGCTACTTTGCGGAGCAGTTGCAGTTCTTCGATCGCACGCTGCGCGGGCAGGACAACGGCCTGGAGCAGGCGGCGCCGGTACGCATCTTCATCATGGGCGGTGGCAGCGGCCTGCGCAATGCCCAGGGACGGATCGAACACGGCGGCCGCTGGCGCGACGAACAAGCCTGGCCGCTGGCCCGGACCGTCTCGACACCGATGTACTTTCACGCCGACGGGCAACTGTCGGCGCAGACATCCGACGTGGCGGATGCGTCCCGCAGTTACCAATTCGACCCGGCCCACCCGGTGCCCAGCATCGGTGGCGGCCTGTGCGGCATCATGGAGTTGCCCCCCGAGGACGCCGGCGGCCCGGAGTCGATGTGGTCGCGTTTCCTCAACCCGGTGCTGCGGCTGCGCTACGTGCTGGGCCCCGGCCCGCTGGACCAGCGCGAAACGCCGGGCACCTTTGGCGCCCGCGCACCGTATCCGCGGCTGTCTGAACGCCCGGATGTGCTGGTGTTCCAGACTCCGCCACTGACCGGGGACGTGGAGGTGACCGGGCCGATCACCGTGCACCTGTATGTGTCGTCAAGCGCGCCCGACACCGATTTCACCGCCAAGCTCATTGACGTGCACCCGCCGACCGCCAGCGACCCGCAGGGTTACGACATGAATCTGTGTGATTCGGTGATCCGGTGCCGGTATCGCCAGGACTGGTACCGCGAAGTGCTGATGGAGCCTGGCCACGTCTACCGGGTCACGATCACGCTGCCGCCGACCAGCAACCTGTTCACACGGGGTCACCGGATCCGTGTGGACATTTCCAGCAGCAACTTTCCGCGGCTGGACATCAACCCCAACTCGGGTGAACCCGTCGGCCGGCACACGCACAGCGTGGTCGCGACCAACCGCGTGCATCTCGACCGGCAGCACCCCTCGCATATCGTGCTGCCACTGATTCCGGTGGCGTGAGGGCACCGCCCGATCGGCCGAAGCCGTTCGGCACCGTGGGCGGTACAGCGAACTCCCGCGAGCCGCTGGGCGGCATTACTCCGTCGCCAGCGGGATCACCGGCAACACGATGTGCGAGGCCCGCACGCTGTCGTGGAACACCGCCTGGTGCGCCACCTGCCAGCGCGTGCCGGTGGCCACGTCCTCGCCGGTGTTCAGATTGCGGTCGAAGCGCGGGAAATTGCTGCTGGAGATCTCGACCCGCAGGCGATGCCCGGCCAGAAACACATTGCTGGTCGGCGCCAACTCGATCCGGTAGGTGGCCACTTCACCCGGAGACAGCAGCTTCTGCTGCGTAAAACCATCCCGGTACCGCGCCCGCAAAATCCCCTCTGCGAGGTGGATCGCCTGACCACCCGGATGCACGTCCACCAGCTTGGCGGTGAAGTCGGTGTCGGGCGCGGAAGAAGCGGCGTAGAGCACCACTTCCAGCGGGCCGGTGACTTCCAGATCCTGCGCCAGCACGGCGCTGGTGTAGACCAGCACATCGTCGCGGCGTTCCACCGGCCGCTGGTCGATCGGCCCTGGCAGCACCTGGTCGACGGCGAACTTCATCTGGGTCCAGGTGGTGTTGTTGCCCCCCAGCGTGGGTACCGGGTGGTCGGGGTCGTAGTCGAACCGGTCGGCGGGCTCGTCGCCCGGTGGCTCGGGCGAAAGGAGCCCATCGCCATGCAAGGAGTTGGCGCGCCCGGCACTGTGCAGGTAATAAGGCGTGAACACGGTGCGCGCCAGCGGCCACGCGTGTTCACCGCGCCAGACGTTCTTGCCCATCACGAACAGGCGAATCGGTGCCTCGTCCATGAGGCCGGTGTCGATGCCCTTGAGCCAGTGGTCGAACCAGCGCAGGTCTTCGGCATTCAGGTCGACATAGGCATGCGGCCCGAAATCGATGTCGCCCAGGCGCGAGCCCTCGGGGATATGGTGCGTCCAGGGCACCACATAGATCTTCTGGTTGCGACGCGCCCGGTCGGAATAACCCCGCTCGCGCAAGCCGTTCCACATGCGAAAACTCGCGGCGGTGTAGGCGTCGTACCAGCCGCATTGCTGGTAGACGGGCACGTCGATCTGGTCGAGCTTGTTCTCGGTGCTGATGGCCTGCCAGTAGGCATCGTCCTCCGAGTGCTGCAGCCAGTCCCGGAAGAACGGTATCTCGCGCCCGATCGCCGCCACATCGGCGTCGATCAAGGGCAGCGTGCGGTAGAACTTCTGGTTACCGAACAGGTGCGCGCAGCCGCGCTGGGCAAAGGCCACGTTGGTGGCGAAGGTGATCGCCGCCATCAGCGTGATCGCCCACTGCACCGCACCGCCGGTGTGGTGGTAGTCGCCGAAATAATCGCCCATGATGACCTGCGGCGCCATTGCCGTCAGGTGCGGGCTGCGGTGCGGGGCGAGTTGCCACTGGAACAAACCACCGTACGAGCGCCCGCTGGTGCCGATCTTGCCGCTGCACCAGGGCTGGGCCGCAATCCAGGCCAGGGTGTCATGCCCGTCCGGCCCATCGTCGCGGTACGGATAGAACTCGCCCTGCGATTCGAATTTGCCGCGGTTGTCCTGCACCACACAGGCGTAACCGCGCCTGGCCCACCAGGCCGCCCAGTCGATGTGGCCGTCGCGCGTGCTTTCATACGGCGTGCGCAACAACAACGTGGGCAACGCGCCGTCGGCCTGGGGCAGGTAGACGTCGGCCGACAGCAGGATACCGTCGCGCATCGGTACCTTCTGGTCCCACAGACAATGGATGTCGTGAACGGGTTCGGATGGCATGGTCGACTCCTCATGGGATGGTGCGCCGTGTTGCGCCGGGATAATTTCAGGGCCATTCTGGCTGTTCGGCATATTATTTAACTGTATACAATGCGCACATGGGCAATGCAAACGGCAAATCGCTTCACCTGGTGGAACAGGTGCCTGCAGGTGCACCGCCAGCCTTCCTGAAGCTGCACCCCCGCACCCTGGTGCACCAGGTCATCGACGCTCTGGTGGCCGGCGCCTCCGAAGGCCTCATCCTGCCGGGCGACCGCATCATCGAGACCGAGCTTGCCACCCAACTCGGCGTCAGCCGGGTGCCGGTCCGCGAGGCACTGCGGGTGCTGGAGAGCCAGGGCGTGGTGATCAACGAGCCCTACAAGGGCATTCGCCTGACGCCGGTGACCCCGGAGCGCATCGACCAGCTGATAGAAGTGCGCGTCGCCCTGGAAACCACGGCTGGCGCAAGTGCCATCCGGCGCGGCCAGAACCATGCCGCCCACCTGGCCGAACTGGAGCAGATCGTGCAGCACATGGAAACCATGGCCGAGCGCAACGACGTATTCGGATTCGCCACCGCCGACACCAGCTTTCACCGCAGCTTCTGCCGCTTTGGCGGCAACACGGTGCTGAGCGACATGTGGGAGATGCTGGCGCGCCAGATGACCATCATCTTCGGTCTCTCGGCACTCGGCAAGCCGATGGCCGCCATCGTCGAGGAACACCGCACGCTGATGCAGGTGTTCGCCTCCGGTGATATCGCCGACATGGCCCACGCCATCAACGACCACATCGACGTCGAGATCCACAAGGTCGATCTGGAGAACATCATCGCCCGGCGCCGCTCCGAATCCGCGATAGCCGAGCCCCAGACCTGAAGGGTTTCGCCACCATGAGCCTCGCACAGCCAACATCCAGTGCCCTGCCGGCGGTCAAGATCCGGGCCATTGCCACGGTGCCGTTGATCGGCGAAAGCCCCAAGGGCGGCTGGTCGGCCGAGATCAAACCCGAGGACTCCGTCCATGCGCTGATCGCGGTGCACACCGATGCCGGCATCACCGGCTTTGGCAGCGTATTCACCGACGGGCGCCTGGTGCAGGCGGCACTGAAGGTGCTCGAACCGCTTTTCATCGGAGAAAACGCCCTCGAACCCGAGCGCGTCACCGAGAAGATGCACCAGAACACCTTCTGGATGGGCCGCGGCGGCAGCCTGACCCACGCCATCAGCGGCATCGACATCGCGCTGTGGGACATCCTGGGCAAGGCCACCCGCATGCCGGTGGGCCGTTTGCTCGGGGGCACCTACCGCACCCGCGTGCAGCCCTACTGTTCCTTGCTCATGGAGCAACCGGACGAGATGTTCAAGGTAATCACCCGGTATCGCAAGGACGGTTTCAAGGCCTTCAAGATCGGCTGGGGACCGTTCGGCCGCGCCATGAACGCGAAACTCGACGAGGACATCGTGCGGGCCGCCCGCGATGCTGCCGGCCCGGATTCCCGTTTGCTGGTCGATGCCGGCGCCAGCGATGCGCACTGGCCGCACGGACTCAAGTGGGCCATGCGCACCGCCGAGATGCTGGCCAAACACGACGTCGGCTGGTTCGAGGAAGCGCTCAAGCCCGACGCACTGGAAGACTTCTGCCACCTGCGCCGGGTCAGCCCGGTGCCAATCGCGGGCGGCGAGGTGCTGACGCGCCGGCAGACCTTCCAGCCGTGGCTGGTGCGCGGTGCTTTCGACATCGTGCAGCCGGACGTGACCAAGGTTGGCGGCATCAGCGAACAGCGCCGCATTGCCTGGATGGCGCATGATTTCGGCGTCAAGTACATCGGCCACGGCTGGAACACCGCGCTCGGCCTGGCCGCCGACCTGCAACTGGCCAGCGCCTTCCCCGATACCGACCTGGTCGAATACATCGGCGGCAGTCCCTATGTGGATGGCATTTTGCGCGAGCCCTTCGTGGTCGACAGCGAGGGTTACCTCAACATTCCCGACACGCCCGGCCTGGGCATGGAGCTCGATCCGGAGAAGGTGGCGCGCTACACGCCAGACGCCTCTTTGCTTTTCGCCGCCTGAGCAGCGGCGATGTTCGACTTCAAGCGTCGCGTGCTGCTGGTCACGGGTGCCGGGGGCGGCATTGGCAGCGCCACTGCGGCGTATTTCCATGCCTGCGGCGCACGGGTCCTGCTGGGTGACATCAACGAGGCCGCCGCCGCCAATGTGGCACAGTCGCTGGATCCGAGCGGCAAGCGTGTGCTGGCGATGCGCTACGACGCCAGCCGCTCCCGCGATGCGCAGGCCCTGGTCGATGTGTGCATGCAGCGCTTTGGCCGCCTCGACTTTCTGGTGCCCGCTGCCGCCATCTACGAAGACCAGATGGTGCGCAGCATGACCGACACCCAGTGGGAAACCACCATGGCGGTCAACCTGAACGGTGTGTTCTACCTGGTGCGCCAGGCCGCTGCCGTGATGCGCAAGGGCGGCGCGATCGTGAACCTGGCCTCGCAGTCCGGCCACACCGGCGGCAGTGTCGCGCATTCGCACTACGGGGCCACCAAGGGCGCGCTCATCTCCTTCACGCGCACACTGGCCCGCGAACTCGGCCCGGACATCCGGGTCAACGCGGTGTCGCCCGGCATGATCGACACCCCGATGGTGGCGCGCGCGCTGAAGACCCAGCGCGACCAGGTGATTGCGAATACGCCCCTCAAGCGGCTCGGCCGGCCGGATGAAGTCGCCAGCCTGATCGCCTTTCTGTGCAGCGACGCCGCGAGTTTTGTCACTGGCGAGGCGATCCTGGTGACCGGCGGCCTGTACATGGGCGGCTGAGCAGCCTGCCCACCCACCCTGGAGAAACCGCCATGACAGCTGCATTTTCACTCGATGGCCGCGTGGCCCTGGTGACCGGCGCATCGCGCGGCCTGGGCTTCGCGATGGCGCAGGGGCTGGCGCAAGCCGGCGCCACGGTGGTTTTGAACGGCCGCGACCCCACCACGCTGGAAGCGCGCCGCGCCGAGATCGAAAGCACCGGTGGCAAGGCGATGGTCGCGGCTTTCGATGTGCGCGACCGTGCAGCGGCAGACGCAGCCATCGACGCCATCGAGGCGCGCCTCGGCCACCTGGACATCCTCGTCAACAATGCCGCCTTCGGTGTGCCGCGCGACTTCTTCGACATCAGCGACGACGACTGGCGGGTCTCGATGGACGTGGCGCTGGACGCCTGCTTTCGCCTGTCGCGCAAGGCCGCCGCCGCCATGGTGCAGCGCGGCTGGGGCCGCGTGGTGATGATCTCGTCGGTGAACGCGCGCATCGGCCGCGGCACAAACACCGCCTACATCACCGCCAAGGCGGCTCTCGAAGGGCTCACGCGCGGCATGGCGTCGGAGGTGGCCACGCGCGGCGTCACCGTCAACTGCATCGCGCCCGGCTATATCGCCACCGACATCAACACCGGCTTTCGCGCCGACCCGGCACGCTACGAGTGGATCCGCAACCGCACCCCCATGAAACGCTGGGGTACCGCGCAGGACCTTGCCGGCACGGCTGTGTTCCTGTCGGGCGATGCCTCGGCCTTCATGACCGGGCAGGTGCTGGTGGTGGATGGCGGCATGACGATTGCGATCTAGCGTACGCCGTCGCCCGCTCCATGACGCGTTACTGGCTGATGAAATCGGAGCCTTCCGAATGCGCCATCGACGACGCGATGGCCGCGCCTCAACGCACCGTCGCCTGGACCGGCGTGCGCAACTACCAGGCCCGCAATTTCATGCGCGACGCCATGCAGGTCGGCGACGGCGTATTGTTCTACCACTCCAGTTGCTGCGAACCCGGTATTGCCGGGATTGCGCGCATTGCCTCCGCCACACGCTCTGATCCGACCCAGTTCGAACCCCAGTCGCCCTACTTCGACGCTGCCTCGAAGCCCGAAGCGCCGCGCTGGCTGCTGCTGGAGGTACAGGCCGAGCGCAAGACCCGCCTGCTGCCGCTGGCCGAGTTGCGCGCCGACGCCGCGCTGGCCGGTCTGGTGCTGCTGCGCCGCGGCAACCGGCTATCGATCACGCCCGTGGACAGCGCGCACTGGGCGCGGATTTGCTTACTGCTGCAGGTGCCCACGGCCCACTGACTGCGGCGGCGCGCAGGGCCTCGGCCGGCGGCGGCTCAAGACACCCCGCGCCGACGCTACAAGGCCGCGTACACCGCGTCCAGCAGGCGGGCCCGCCGCGGATCCACACCATCATCGAAACCCAGCAGCCGACTGGTGACGAACGCAAAGCCCAGTAGTTGCTGCGGGTCGGCGAAGGCCGTCGAGCCGCCCCAGCCGGTGTGGCCGAAATGGCCGGCACCCACGTGCGGACCGAATCCGATGGCGCCGATGCGGTAGCCGGCGGCAAACACCGTGGGCGCCTGCGAACAGGCATCGACGCCATCAAAGCGCACCGCAGTGGCCTGGCGCAGGGCTTGGGTGGAGAGCAGCCGATGCCCGCCGATGCTGCCGCCACAAGCCAGCGCGCCGTAGAGCATCGCCAGTGAGCGTGCATCCGACTGCCCGTTGGCACCCGGCACCTCGGCCGCACGCCAGTCGCGGCTGTTGGGGGTGGTGGCCCGCAAGGTCGGGTTGCGAAAGGAGTGCGGATAGGCACTCTTCTCGCCGAACCGGATCCAGTCGTAGGCCTTGTCATGCGCCGACATTTCGGCCACCCGGTGGTCGAGCGCCTCGGGCAGCCCGATGTGGAACGCAAGCCCGAGGGGGCCGGCGATCTCTTCAGCGATAAAACGCCCCGGGCTGCGGCCGTCGATGCGGCGGATCAGTTCGCCGACGATGTGCCCGTAGGTCACCGGGTGATAGACGCAGCGGCTGCCGGGCTCCCACAGCGGCGCCATGGCGGCTATCGCGTCGACGAACGGCGTCCAGGCATACAGCTCGGCATCGGTGATGGACGCATCCAGACCGTCGAGCCCGGCTTGGTGGGACATCACCTGGTCCACAGTGATGGCCTGCTTGCCACCGGCAGCGAACTCCGGCCAGTAGCGCACCACGGGTGCGTCATAGGCCAGCCGTCCGCGGTCGACCAGCATCGCAGCGGCCAAGGCGAGCACACCCTTGGACACCGACCACACGTTCACCAAAGTGTCGCGCTGCCAAGGCTGCGTGCGCGCGCTGTCGCGGTAGCCACCCCACAGATCGACCACCGGCTGGCCGCCGACCCAGACTGCCACTGCAGAACCCGGATCGAACCCGTCAGAAAACAGGCTCTCGAAGGCATGGCGCACCCCCTCGAAACGCTCTGTGGTGAATCCATCGGTCGGGTTGCTGGCAGTCATGCGGGTGTTCTTTCCAAGGTTGATTCTGCACGCAGCATCCATTGCATCGAGAGCCGGTGCAGCAGCCATAACAAAGCCAGCGCGGCGATCGACAGGCCGACCACCAGGGCAATCCAGAACCCCTGCGCGCCCGGGGCCTGTGGCGGGTGCCATGGCAGCCAGGCGGGCGCCAGCCCGAGCACACAGCCCAGCGGCAGGCACAGGCCCCAGAACGCCGTGAGGTGGATCACCATCGGAGCGCGGGTGACCTTGTAGGCACGGATGGCGCAACTGGCCGACACCTGCAACGCATCCGGCAACTGGAACAGCGCTGCGAACACCAGCAGTTGGGCCGCCAGCGCCGCCACGGCCACATCGCTGGTGTAGGCGGCGGCGATTCGTGTCGTGGCCAACGCGATCAGCACCGCTGTGGCGACAGCGACCAGCAACGACAACGCAACCCCGACCCAGGCCCGAAAACGCGCCTCACGCGGGTCCTGCGCGCCCAGCGCCTGCCCGACGCGGGTGAGCAACGCCATTCCCAGGCTCATCGGCGCCATGAACATCAGCGAGGCAAAGTTGAGCGCGATCTGGTGCGCAGCCACCCGTGCCGTACCGAACCCGGCCACCAGCAGCGCGATCAGGCTGAAGGCGGACGTCTCCGCAAAGTAGGTCACACCGATTGGCGCGCCCAGGCGCAGCAGCTTGCGGATCTCGGGCCAGCGCGGCGCCTCGAACCCGGTGAGCGGCTGGGTGCTGCGATAGGCCGGTGAACGACGGATCCACCACACCAGGGCCACCAGGTTGAACCACACGCACATCAGGGTCGCCCAGGCACAGCCCAGGCCTCCCAGCCGGGGCAGGCCGAGGTTGCCGAACACCAGCAGCCAGTTCACCCCGATGTTGAGCGCCAACGCCAGCAGCGCGATCACCATCAGCGGCTTGGTTTGGTTCACACTCGCGCTGTAGCCATACAGGACGCGGTAGCAGCAGAACGCTGGCAGTGCGAAGCTGATGACGAACACGAAATCGCGTGCCAGTTCGCGCACCGGCAGCTCGATATCCAGCGTCATGAACACCATGGCGCCCAGGTTGGCCACTCCCATGGCCAGCACGCCCGCGCCCAGCGCGTTCCACAGCCCTTGGCGCACCACCTGCCCAATCCTGGCGTACTCGCCGGCGCCCATGTGTTGCGACACGACCGGATTCACCGCCATCAGCAGCCCCATCAGTGTCACGATCACGATATGCCACACCGACACGCCCAGTGACACACCGGCCAGGTCTTGCGCCGACGCATGGCCGGCCATCGCGACATCGGCCACGCTCATGCCCACCGTGGCCAACTGGCCGATCAGGATGGGCCAGGCCAGCTGCCACAGGGACTTGGCCTCGCGGCGAATGGCGGTTGTATCCAGGGATTGCATCAAGCGGTGACAATACCACTGGTGAAAGCGAGCCATTTTCTGCAATTGCTGCTGCTGTCGGCCCTGTGGGGTGGCACCTTTCCGATGATGCGCATCGCCAGCCCGCAACTCGGGCCCAGCGTGCTGGCCATGGGGCGCATCGTGGTGGCCACGCTCACGCTGGCACTCATCATGCGCCTGCTGGGGCAACGCTGGCCCTGGAGCGACTGGCGCGAGATGACGCTGCTGGCGCTGGTGGTGGTGGCGGCACCCTTCTTCCTGTTCTCGCAGGCTTCGGTCTGGCTGCCTGCCGGCTACGTGGCGCTCGTCAACTCGACCGGCGTGATCTACGGCACGCTGATCTCGGCCTGGCTCAAGGAGGACACGCTGACCGCCAGCAAGATGGCCGGCTGCCTGTGCGGCGCGGTGGGCGTGGGCCTGATCGTGCAGCTCGGGCCAATCGAGCCCACGCCCACCGTGTTGCTGGGCACACTGGCGGCCTCTCTGGGTGCCGTGTGTTTCGGGTTCTCGATACCGATGATGAAGCGTACGACGCGGCGTATCGAGCCGCTGGCCATCGCCGGCCCGTTGCATCTGTTTGCAATACCCTGGATCGCGCCGATAGGCCTGTCGCAACTGCCGCAGGCCCACTTTTCGACCAGCGCGGTCGTGGTAGTGCTGGTGCTGGGGGTGTTCACCTCAAGCCTGGCATTCTGGCTGCAGTTGCGCATATTGCGCCACGTGACGCCGGTGGCCTCGATGATGCCGATGTTCTTCGTGCCCCTGTTCGGCGTAGGCTGGGGCCATCTGGCGCTGGGCGAAGCGCTGGGCACCGGCATCTACCTCGGCGGGGCCCTGGTGCTGCTGGCCGGCTTGCTGGTCACAAGCATCAACCCGTGGGCCTATCTGCGCGCAAGACGGCCGTGACACGAAACACCGCCGCTGCCAGCGCACACCTGCACTAAAGTCGGCCGATACCCGATTTCCTGGTGTCGATGCCTGCGCCATGAAGGCCCGCTACTTCATCCAGCTGCTGATCGTCTCGGCCCTGTGGGGTGCCTCTTTTCCGATGCTGCGCGTGGCTGCGCCGGAGATGGGGTCGAATGTCGCCGCCCTGTTGCGGGTCGTCATCGGCACCGTCACGCTCGCCCTGATCATGCGCGCCGTCGGCCAGCGCTGGCCCTGGCAGGACTGGCGTGAATTGGGTCTGCTGGGCATGGCCTCGGTGGGTATGCCCTACCTTCTGTTCTGTTTTGCGGCCACCAAGGCGCCCGCCGGGTACCTGGCGCTGCTCAACCCGACGGCCGTGGTGTTCGCGGTGCTCAGCTCGGCCTGGCTCAAGGAAGACACGCTCATCGCGGGCAAGGTCTTCGGCTGTGTACTGGGTTTTGTCGGCCTGAGCCTGGTCGTTCAGCTGGGCCCGGTCGAACCCAGCTTCGACGTGTTTCTCGGGGCGGGTGCCGCCATCCTGGGAACCCTTTTCTACGGTGCGAGCGCGCCATTCCAGAAGCGCGCCACGCGCCGCCTCGAACCGCTGGCCAATGCACCTGGCTGCGATGCTCCTGATCGCCCCTTTCGGCCTGTGGGACCTGCCCCAGGCGCGCTTCACGCCGTTGGGCCTGGGCATGATCCTGATCTTGGGGCTGGTCACCTCGGGCCTGGCCTACTGGATCCATCTGCGCATCCTGCGCCACGTGACACCGGTGGCGGCTGTCACGCCGATCTTCTTCGTGCCGGTCTTCGGCGTGGCCTGGAGCTACCGGTTCCTCAACGAGCCCGTGAGTGTGGGCACCTTCGCTGGCGGCGCCCTGGTGCTGCTCGCGTCGGCCCTGGTGACGGTTTTCGATCCGCTGCGGCGCAAGGCAGGAACGGACACCGTGCCGCCCTGACCCGGGCGACGCATGCGCAGGGCGTCTTATGCCGCGGGCACCAGTTCCTCGACCACAAAGGCCGGCATCGGCTGGGTGAAGCCCTTGAGCGTCAGCGGGCCCAGCGCCGTGGTGCGCACCAGTGCAACCACCACCAAGCTGTCAGCCAGCAGCAGCGCCTGCCGCCTCACTGGAACACCTCGTCGGCGCGCAGCAGCAAGGACTGCGCGACCGTCACGCCCAGCGCGCGCGCCGTGGCCAGGTTCAGCATGAGCTCGAACGTCGTCGGCTCTTCAATCGGCAGATTCGAAGGTTTCGCGCCCCGCAACACACGGTCCACAAAACTGGCCGATCGCCGCCACAGCTCGGCCCGGTTCGGCCCGTAGGTCATCAAGCCCCCGGCTTCGGCAAACTGGCGAAATGCCGAGATCGACGGCAGCTTTCGGCGCAGCAGCACTTCGGCCAGCGGAGTGGACTGGCCCAGTGTGAACAAGGGCTGGACCAGCACCGCCTGCGCCCGTTCGCCCGCCATGCGTTCCGCTGCTGCGTCGAACTCGCTGGCCTGACCGACCGGGACCACCTGCACACGCGGGTCCAGCGCCCGCGCTGCCACCTGCGCCTGTTCGGCAAACAGACGCGTCGCAGTGTCCTGCGTGGATCCCAGAAAGGCCATGCGCTGGAGGCCCGGCAAGGCTTCGCGCAGCAGTTGCAGTTGTTTGGGCACCATGGCCGTCAGATTGGTCGACACGCCGGTCATGTTGCCTCCCGGGCGAGCCGGAGACTGGACCAGACCAGCACCCACTGGATCAGCAGAGGTGCCCAGAATCACCGGCACCGTGATACGCGCGTCGCGCAATGCCAGTGCGGCGGGCGTGGCCGACGCCACAATCAGGTCCAAACCCATGGTCGCCAACTCGGCTGCATGGCGACGGGCGTCTTCGGCACGCGTGGCCCAACGCCACTCGATGTGGATCGTCCGGCCGTCCTGATACCCGATGGCGGTCAATGCGTCCGTGAAGGAACCGCGCGCGTCGTCGGTGGGCACGCCCCAGCGCAGAACACCGATGCGCGGCAACCGGGCGCCACTCTGTGCAAAGGCGCTACCGGCCCAAGCGCCGAGCCCGAAAACGATCGCCGAGGCCAGCACCCGCCGCCGCCTCACTGGATCACGTCATCAGCCCGCAACAGCAGGGACTGCGGCACCCTGACGCCCAGCGCGCGCGCCGTGCACTGGTTGATCACCAGCTCGAACGTGTTTGGGCGCTCGACCGCCAGATCGGCTGGGCGGGCGCCCTTCAGGATGCGGTCGACAAACGATGCAACGCGCTCGTTAGTCCAGTTCAGGCTGGTGCTGTAGGTCATCAAGCCGCCGTCCTCCACTTGCTCGCGCCACTCATAGATAGCCGGCAGACGGTGGCGCGCTGCCAGCGCGATGATGCGGGCCCGGTCGCGCACAAAGAGGGTGTGGGCCGCCACCATCAGCGCCCCGGGCCGCTGGGCGACCAGGGCGGCGAACGCACGCTCGTAGTCGCTAACGCGCACGTCCACATCGAGCAGCGTCACGCCGAGCTCGGTGGCGGCCTTGCAGGCTTCCGCCAGTTGCAGGGTCGATGCCGCATCGGGAGGCGGGCTCAGTTAGGCGATGCGGGTGACAGAAGGCGCGATCTGCCGCAGCAGCTCGAGGCGCTTGCCGGCCCGGGTACCGTCTGGCGCAATCAACACCCCTGTGACGTTGGCGCCCGGGCGTGCCAGATTGGCAACCAGTCCCAGCGCCACCGGATCGAAGTTGCCGAAATGACGATCGGCCAGCTGGCCGACACCTCGCGCGCAGCTCGCACCGATGCGGCACTGACCGCCACGACCGGGTCGACCCGGGCCGCCGCAAGCTCCCGGGCCAGCGGCACGCGCTGGTCCGCGTTGCCGCTGGCGTAGCGGTGTTCCAGCACCAGGTTGCGGCCTTCGACATAACCGATCTCGCGCAAGGCCCGGGGAATGCCGAGCCAGGTGGTGTCGGAGGACAAGGGCGGCGCGGTAAGTCGCAGGATGCCGACCCGCCAGACGCGTTCCGCCGTCTGCGCCACGGCGCCCCCCCATGCCAGACCGGTGGCAAGGCCGACAACACAGGCCCTGCGCCCGATCACTCGATCACCTCGTCGGCCCGCCGCAGCAGCGGGCGCGGGAGGGTGCGGCCCAGCTGTGCGGCCGTGGCCAGATTCACGATCAATGCAAAGCGGGTTACGTGTTCGACCGGCAGGTCTTGCGGCCGCGCGCCCCGCAGGATGCGGTCTGCGAACGCCACGGTGCGTTCGATCAGGTAGGCGTGGTCCGGCGCGACGCACAGCAGGCCGCCGGCCTCGGCGAACTGGCGCGTGGTGCCGATCGATACCAGGCCATTCCGACGCGCGAACGCCAGGATGTCGGACAGGCGCGCGTCGATCACCGGATCGTCCACCACGTACAGCGCGTCGGCCCGGCGCACGGCGATACGCTGCAAGCCCGGACCGACATCCTGCGAACGGGCGACATCGAAGGGATCGAGTTGCAGGCCCAAAGAGAGTGCCAAGCGGTCTGTCGCAGGCCCGAAGCGCTGCGCACCGGGGGCCCTGGAGTTGAACAGCACCGCCACGCGCCGCGTCGTGGGAACAGCCTCCTTGAGTACCTGCAGTGCATGGGCGGTGGCATCCAGACCGATCGACACGACACCGGTGACATTCACTGCCGGACGCGCAAGCGTCTGCGCCAGGCCCGGTTCGACCGGCGACGCGCCGCTCAGCATCACGATCGGAATACGTGTCGTGGCCTCGCGCGCCGCGGCAATGGAGTCGTTCATCAGGGCGATGATGAGGTCCACCTCCGACTGCACCAGCTCCTGCGCCAGCGCGGGAAGGCGCGCCACTTCGCCCTCCGCATAACGCCGCTCGACCAGCAGATTGCGGCCTTCGTCGTAGCCAAAGCGGCGCAGCCACTCATGCAGCAACCGGCGACCGTGCAAGGACTCGTCGGAATCCTCCCGGCCGGGCGACAGCCAGCCGATGCGCAGCACCGCACCGGCTCGGGCGCCAATCGCCCAAGCCGCAGAAACTCCCCACCCGGCTGCCAGGGCAGCCGTGCCAAGTAGTGTGGCGAGGGGGCGACGTTGCATCCTGCGAATCAGTGTGAGCGGGAAACCGGGGCAAGTCAAGCTGCAAGAAAACCTGCAAGAACCTGAGCGCAATTGTCGGAAAATGGGGGCATGATCATCTCCCGCAGCACTTCGTTGCTGCTGAACCTGGCCCATGCACTGGACCACATGTTCCCGCCGATCTTTGCCACGGCGGTGACCAGCATCGCTTTGGAGTTCGGCTTCGCGCTGGGAGGACCTGATGCCCTACGGTGCCGGCGCCTTCCTGCTGTGTGGCATCGCGTCGGTGCCGGCCGGGCGGCTGGGCGACCTGTGGGGCCGGCGCAGCATGATGGTAGTGTTCTTCTTTGGTTTGGGGCTGGCCTGGCTGCTGCGTGCAGCCGCACAAAACGCCTGGCAGATGGCGCTGGCGCTCTCGGTGTTGGGCGCCTTTTCGGCCACCTACCACCCGGTCGGCATTCCGATGCTGCCGCAGCATGCACGCAACCCGGGCACCATCATCGGCGTCAACGGGCTGGTGGGCAACCTGGGCATCGCCTTTGCAGCCATTCTCACCGGCTTTATGGTGAAGTACGTGGGCTGGCGCACCGCCTTCGTGGTACCCGCATTGGTCTGCTTCGTGGCCGGTGAAGCCTTCATGGCGGTCACGCCGCCCGAGAGCGAATCACTTGCCAAGCGCAAGGGGCGTGCGCCGGTCAAACTGTCGCAGCGCATGATGGCGCGGATATTCCTGGTAATGACGTTCGCCGCCATTTCGAGCAGCCTGCTGTTCAACTTGACCACCAATGGCAATGGCCAGCTGATGCGCGAACGCTTTCAGGGCATCGTGGACGACCCGGCGCGGCTGGGCATCATGTTGGCTGGTGTGTACACCGATGCCTCGCTGGCGCAGATGATCGTGGGCCGGCTGATCGACCGTAATCGGCTCCAGCGCCTGTGCATCGTGCTGATGCAGGTGCCGATGTTCCTGTTCCGCCCATGCCCAGGGCTGGGCCTTGCTGTGGTTGCAGATCGGCTTCATGGTGGCCATCTTCGGCGCGATCCCCTTCACAGACGCGATGATCGTGCGGTATGTTGACGATGCGATCCGCTCGCGCGTGTCGGGCTTGCGGCTGGCCGTGTCGTTCGGCATCAGTTCACTGGCGGTATATTCACCGGGTCCTGCCGTCAAGGCGGCCGGATTTGCCACGCTGCTCCTGTCCATGGCCGTCATCGCCTGCTGCACCGCCGCCTTCGTGCTGATGCTGCCCGGCGACGATGCCATCGCCGCGCAGGCAGGCCCGGCCTGAGATCAACGCCCCCATCCACCACACACCACCACCACCCTCCAGGAGCCCCCATGCCCACCTACCACATCGACATGATGGAAGGCCGAACCATCGAGCAGAAAAAGAAACTGGTCTCCGAAATCACCCGTGTCAGCGTCGAAGTGCTCGGTGGCTCGCCCGAGTCGGTCGACATCCTGATCACCGACGTGAAACGCGAGAACTGGGCCACCGGTGGCAAGTTGTGGTCAGAACCGCGACCTTGATGTGAACTGGCAACGGCCAGGGCGCCGCCCCCCACCCGACCCGGTCGCCCGTCGTTGAGCCGCCCCTCGACCCTACCCGAGTTTCAGGCGCATTATGGGGAGCGTTACCGCTGGCTGTTGCTGCTGGCGGTGATGGTGGGCGCGATGGCGTCCATCATGTCGTCCACCATCATCGCGGTGGCCGTGCCGGACATGAGCCGGCATTTCACCATCGGGCAGGAGCGCGCACAGTGGGTGTCCTCTGGCTTCATGGCCGCGATGACGGTAGCCATGCTCATGACGCCCTGGCTGCTGGGCCGCTTCGGTTACCGGCGGACCTATGGCGGGTCACTGTGGCTGCTGCTGGTCGGCGGTGTGATGGGCGGCCTGTCGGACAACTACACGCTGGTATTGCTGGCCCGCGTGGGCGAAGGCCTGGCTGCCGGCGTGGTGCAGCCGATTCCCGCCATCATCGTGATGCGGGCTTTCCAGCCGCACGAGCAGGGGCGCGCGATGAGCGTGTTCGGCCTGGGTGCCGTGCTGGCGCCCGCACTCGGCCCGACGGTGGGCGGCGTGCTGGTCGACCTGTTCGGCTGGCGCTCGATCTTTTTCATGGTCGTCCTGTTCTGCCTGGCGTCGCTGTGGATGTCGTCGCGTTTCGTGCCCTCGTCCTCGCCCGGCGGCGCCTTGCCCAGTGGCAACGACAAGCCTCTGGACAGCCTGAGCCTGTTGCTGGCCGCGGCCGCCACGCTGAGCCTGCTCAATGGCCTGGTACAACTGCATACAGGGCTGGATGCCCGCAGCTGCGCACTGCTCGCAGGTGCGGCCGGGCTGATGGGGTGGTTCGTCCTGCGCCAGCGCCGGCTCGGCGCGCGCATGGCCGCCGGCGCGCGGGTGGCACCCCTGATGGATCTGTCGGTGTTTGCCAACAGGCGCTTCGCGATGGGCAGTTGCGTGGCGTTCATCTATGGCATGGCGCTGTTCGGTTCGACCTACTTGCTGCCGGTGTACATGCAACTCGGCCTGATGCTGTCAGCCACCTCCGTCGGCACCCTGCTGTTGCCCGCCAGCCTGTCGCTGGCGCTGACGATCGCGATGGTGGGGCGCCTCACGAGCCGCTGGTCGATGCATGTGCTGGTTCCCATCGGGCTGGTGCTGCTGGCGGTATCGTTCGCGTTGTTTTTTCTGGTTCAACTGCACACATCGCTGTGGCTGATCGTCTCGCTGGTGGTCGTGGGTCGTATGGGGCTGGGGTTCATTCTGCCCTCGCTCAATGTCGGAGCGATGCGCGGGCTGGCCCGCGAGCTGATTCCGCAAGGTGCCAGTGCGATCAACTATGCCCGTACGCTGGGTGGCGCTGTCGGATTGGGGCTGTGCGGCATCGTACTGGAGTTTCGCCTGGCCGCCCACGGCGCCAACCTGACGGCCGCTGTCAGCAGCCCGGCACGGCTCGCGGCATTCAACGAGACCTTCCTGATGCTCATGCTGCTGTGCTTGCTGGCATTGCCTTAGGCTTGGCGCCTGCAGGCGTGCAAGGCATCGGGCCTTTAGCACTGGTCGGAGCCTAGCCCGGTGGGGGCTGGTCTTGGGACTACCTTGGCGGTGGCCCGCGTCGCGGCAGGCGGTGCCCCAGCCTTCGGCGCGCTCAGCGCCGATGCACGCCGGAGCGAGAAGGCAGGCCGAGCACCCACCACGCCACCCCCACCCAACACGCGTCGCCCAAGGCGTGTGGGGGCCGGGTGCGGCGCGCCTCTGGGGCGCTGAGGAGCGCAGGGCTTGCGGCCAGCGCGCAGCGCGTTCGTCATCTGACTCATCGCCAATGTCTGAGCGTAGAGAGCGCAGCGAACGCAGCGAGTTTGGCGATGCGGCCGCAAGACCGAGCACCGCAAGGCAGTCGGCGCGTTCAGCGCCCGACCGCTCCAGTGAAGCGCCGCACCCGGCCCCCACTCGCCTTGGGCGACGCGAGAGCAAACAACACACGCCTTGGACAACGCCCAACGGGACTGCACCGCTGGCCGCAGCCGCCGTCAGACGCGGCAGCCGAACTGGCCTTTCTTGCCGTTCTCGAAATAGGTCAGATCACCCGGGCAGGCGGTCTTCCTGTCTGGCAATGCCGTGCCCGCCTTGGCGGTGCAGGTGTAAGCCCCGGACTTCTTGTTGACCGACTTCGCGGCCAGCTTCCAGTTTTCAGGGCAGGAGGCAGCCGCCGTGGCCGTCTTGGCGGTTGCCAATGCGCCAGCGGCTGGCGCGGCAGCCACGGGTGCGGGTGCCGCTACCTTGACCATCGCATTGGCCTTCTTGCCGATGCAACCCAGGCTACCGCCCACGCGACCCGGATCGGCGACCACGGTGTAATCACCCGGCTTGGCGTAGGTGTGGGTGGTCACAAATGGCACCTCGGCTGCGCTGTTGATCTTGCGTTCCGTCACCGTGCCATCACCCCAGCGCACGCGCAAGCCGCAGTTCGGGGCACCGGTAGCCTCCAGACCGACCGTGGCGGTCACGGTCTGCCCCACCTGGGCCTGGGCCACATCGACCTGGATGCTTTTGAGGGTCTGGGCCGATACGCTGCCAGCGGCCAGTGCCAGCGCTACAAGAACGAACTTCATACGCAATGCCTCCAAGGATAGGGTGCGGGAACGCCGGCCTAGGATAGCGCGGCTTCGAGCGCATTGACGAACATCGCAGGCACATCAAACCCAGTCTGGTCACTGATTTCCTGAAAACATGTCGGGCTGGTGACATTGATCTCGGTGACGCTGTCGCCGATCACGTCCACCCCCACCAGCAGCAGGCCGCGCGCAGCCAGCACCGGCCCCAGCGCCTCGCCGATCTCGCGGTCCCGGGCCGACAGCGGCTGGGCCACGCCCTTGCCGCCAACGGCCAGGTTGCCGCGCACTTCGCCGCCCTGCGGGATGCGCGCCAGGCAATACGGCACCGGCTGGCCGCCGATCAGCAGCACCCGCTTGTCGCCCTGCGCAATCCCCGGCAGGAATTTCTGCACCATGACCGACTGAGCGCCCAAGCGGTTCAGGGTCTCGGTGATCGCCCCCAGGTTGAGGCCATCGTCGCGGACGCGGAAGATGCCGGCGCCTCCCATGCCGTCCAGCGGCTTGAGAATGATGTCGCGATGTTCGGCATGAAAGCGCTTGATATCGGCCGCACTGCGGGTCACCAGGGTGGGGCCGCAGAACTGCGAAAACTCCATGATCGCGAGCTTCTCGGGATGGTCGCGCAGGGCACGCGGCTGGTTGAACACCCGCGCACCCTCGCGCTCGGACTGCTCGAGCATGTGCGTTGCATAGAAATACTCGGAGTCGAACGGCGGGTCCTTGCGCATGATGACGGCTGTGTAGTCTTTCAGGGCGGTGCGCACCGAACCGCCCCGCGCAGCCGCCGGCGCGTACCAGGACACCGGGTCGCCGGTGAGCCGAATCTCTGCTGCCACCGCGGTCACGAATGCACCGTTCGACCAGGCGATGTCGCCGACCTCGCACGCCGACACACGGTGGCCGCGCTTGTGCAGCTCGCGCATCATGGCAAAGGTGGTGTCCTTGTAGATCTTGAAGGACACCAGCGGGTCGGCAACGAAAAGAATATGCATGTTCCAGGCGTTCAAGAGCTTCGGCGCCGGTATTGTTGCACTGCGATCGTGAAGGCGCCGGCCACCACGCCCCAGAAGGCCGAACCCACACCCGCGATCACCACGCCGCTAAGCGTGACCAGGAAGGTGATGGCAGCCGCCTCGCGGTGTGGCTCTTCCTGCAGCGCGACCGCTAAGGCATTGCCGATGGTGCCAAGCAAGGCCAGACCGGCGATCGCGGCCACCAGTTCCTTCGGAAACGCCGTCAGCAACGCGGTAAAAGTGGCGCCGAAGATCCCGATCACCACATAGATCGCGCCGCAGGACATGGCCGCGGTGTAGCGCTTGCGCGGGTCCTCGTGGGCCTCGCGGCCCATGCAGATCGCCGCCGTGATGGCACTGAGATTCAGCGCAAAGGCGCCGAACGGCGCCAGCAGCAGGGTCGCCACACCAGTCAGTGTAATGATGCGCGAGATGGGTATGCCCTGGGCGCCGCCATACCCGGCCGCCTGGATGGCGGCCACGCCAGGCAGGTTCTGCGAGGCCATCGTCACCACGAACAGCGGCAGGGCCAGGCTGACCAGCGCACTCCAGCCGAACTGTGGCACGGTGAACACGGGCAATGCCAGCTCCAGCCGGACCGCCGCCAGCTCCAGCCGACCCTGCAGCGTGACCAGCGCCACGCCCGCCAGCAGCGTCATGACCACTGCATACCGCGGCGACAGGCGCTTGACCACCACATAGGTGCCGAGCATCAACAACACCAACGGCAAGGCGGTCTGCGCCGCAGTGAAGGCCTGCATGCCGAAGCGCGCCAGCACACCGGCGAGCAGCGCCGAGGCAATGGCCATCGGGATGCGGTTCATGATGCGTTCGAACCAGCCGGTGACACCAAACAGCGTCACCATGGCAGCACAGGCGATGAAGGCACCCACCGCATCGGCCATGCTGTACCCACCCGCGATGCCCGCCGTTGCCAGCACGGCAGCGCCCGGTGTGGACCAGGCCACCATGATCGGCTTGCGCAGCCACCACGATGGCAGTAGCGAGCACAGGCCCATGCCCAGGCCCAGCGCCCACATCCAGGACGAAATCTGGGCCGGGGTCGCGCCAAAGGCCAGGGCCGCCTGGAACACAATGGCGATGGAACTGGTGAAGCCGACCAGCACGGCCACGAAGCCAGCGGTGAATGTGGACAGGCTGAGGTCGTCAAGAACACGCATCGGTGGATTGTGCCGCGTGCGGCCGTGCAAGCCGCCATCGCCGCTGTGGCGGTCAGATCTCGATCTTGGAGCCGAGCTCCACCACCGAGTTGTTTGGCAGCTTGAGGAAATCGGCAGCTCCGCTGGCGTTGTGGTGCATCTGCGAGAACAGCTTTTCGCGCCACTGGGCCATGCCACTGCCGATGGTGGGCACCACGGTGTCGCGCGACAGGAAGTAGCTGGTGGTCATCGGATCGAGCTCGCAGCCCCGGCCCCTGATCTGCTCCAGCGCCCGCGGCACGTCGGGGTCGTTCTTGAACCCGTAGTGAATGGTCACCTGCCAGCAAAGGTGACCCAGCGAGACGATTTCCACGCGCTTGTCGAGCCCGATCCAGGGCACTTCATGGTTGTGCACGGTGACGAACAGGTTGTTGTGATGCAAGACTTTGTTGTGCTTGAGGTTGTGCAGCAAAGCATTCGGCACGGTGCCGGCCTCAGCGGTCAGAAACACCGCGGTGCCTTCCACCCGCGCCGGTGGGCTGACGAACACGGACTCCAGAAAGCTGGGCAGGTCAATGGCGTCGGCACGCAGCTTCTCGTTGAGCAAACGCCGCCCGTCCTTCCAGGTGATCATGAGTGTGAACACCGCCCCCCCGATGACCAGCGGGAACCATCCCCCGTCGAACAGCTTGAGCAGGTTGGATGCAAAAAACGCAAAGTCCACCACAAAGAAGAACCCGGTCGCCATCAGACACAGGTACAGCGGATAGTTCCACTTGTAGCGGATCACATAGAAGGTGAGCACCGTGGTGATCAGCATGTCGGTGCACACCGCGATGCCGTAAGCTGCCGCCAGGTTGCTGGACGAGCGGAACAGCACCACCGCCAGCACGATGGTGGCGAACAGGCCCCAGTTGACCATCGGGATGTAGATCTGACCGGTGTCGCGCACACTGGTGTGTTCGATCGCCAGGCGGGGCAGGTAGCCGAGCTGGATCACCTGCTTGGTGACGCTGAAGGCGCCCGAGATCAGTGCCTGCGACGCGATCACCGTGGCCATGGTGGCCAGCATCACCAGCGGGATCAGGGCCCAGTCCGGCGCCATCAGGTAAAACGGATTCTTGACTGCGGCGGGGTTCTGCAACAGCAGCGCGCCTTGGCCGAAATAGTTCAGCGTGAGCGCGGGCATCACGACAGAAAACCACGCCAGGCGTATCGGCTTCTTGCCGAAGTGCCCCAGATCCGCATACAGCGCCTCGGCGCCGGTCACGCACAGCACCACTGCGCCCAGGATGATGAAGGTGGTACCCGGATTGCTGACGATGAAGATCAGCGCGTAGTGCGGGCTCAGGGCCTTGAGCACCGCCGGGTTGTCAACGATATGCGACAACCCGAGCACCGCGATCACCACGAACCACACCAGTGTCATCGGGCCGAAAAACTTGCCGATGCCGGCCGTACCGCGTTTTTGCACCAGGAACAGCAGGAACAGGATCACCAGCGTGAGCGGCACCACGAATCGGTGCAGGCCCGGAGAGATCACTTCCAGGCCCTCGACCGCCGACAGCACCGAGATGGCCGGTGTAATGACACCATCGCCATAAAACAGCGCAGTGCCGAAAATGCCCACGATCAGCAACACCGAGCGCAGGCGCGGGCTGCCCTTGACGGCCTGCGACGCCAACGCCAGCATGGCTACCAGGCCCCCCTCTCCGTTGTTGTCGGCGCGCAGCACCAGCACCACATACTTGACCGAGACGATGGTAGTCAACGTCCAGAAGAACAGCGACAGGATGCCGTAGACATTGCCTGGCGTGAAGGGCACGTGGCCGGAGTTGAAGACTTCCTTGAGCGCATACAGCACACTGGTGCCGATGTCGCCGTAGACGACGCCGATGGCGCCCACGGTGAGCGCTGCAAGTGAGGATTTGGACGCTGCCACAAAACACCCCGGCGGCCAGGCGCGTCGGGCTTCGTTGTCTGGAAGCTGCCGATTGTGCGCCCCGGCCGACATTTCGCCAGCCCGGGTGCGACTCTAATTCCGGGCGACACGTGAAGTTTGTTGCGTCGCAGCAACTATCTGGCGAGGTTCAGGCGTAGGACTCGGCTTCCGGATCGGTGGCTTCCAGTTCGTAACTGGCCGACAACATCGCCAGTCGGCCGATCACACCATACATATAGAACCGGTTCGGCGCACTGGCACCCGGCGCGACGCCGGGCTGAGGTAAGTGCGTACTCTCTGCAAATGCCAGTGGAATGAAATGGGACCCCGGTGCATTCAGGTTTTCGTCGACGCCTCGCCCGGCATGTACCCGATAGAAGCCGCCCACCACATAGCGGTCCATCATGTAGACCACGGGTTCGGCGACGGCTTCGTCGATGCGCTCGTTGGTGATTACGCCTTCTTGCACGATCACCTCGCAAGTGCTGCTGCCGGCTGCGCCATGCCAAGCCTGGGCTGGTACGCCATCGATTTCCTTGGGATCGCGCACCGTCCGAATGGCCAAGCCCGCATCGCTGTTGTCCGACTTGACCACCACGAAGGGCTTTTCGTTGATGCCGTATTCCTTGTACTTGCGCCGAACGCGCGTCAATAGTGCGTCGACATGGGTAGCCAGGTTGTCGCGCCCCTGCGCACTGGACAGATCGAGCTCGCCGCATTTGTTGAACATCGGGTTGATCAGCCAGGAATCGACGCCGATCAGCTTGCCAAAGCGCTTCGAAACTTCCTCGTAGGTCTGGAAATGCCGGCTCTTGCGGCGGGTCGGCCAGCCCGCGTGCAGCGGCGGCAGCAGGTACTGCTCGTGCAGTTCCTCCAGGATGCCGGGTACGCCGGTGCCCAGATCGTTGTTGAGCAGGATGGTGCAGGGGTCGAAATCCTTCACGCCCAGGCGCCGCTTGCTGCGGATGACCGGCTCGAGCTTGATCGATTCGCCGTGGGGCAGATCGATGGTGGTGACCTTCTTGATGTCCGGATCAATCGAACCGATACGCACATTCAATCCCGCCATGTGAAAAATTCGGCGCAATTGCGCCAGATTGGACAGGTAAAAGCTGCTGGTGGCGTGGTTTTCAGGAATGATGAGCAGGTTGCGCGCCTCGGGGCAGATCTTCTCGATGGCTGCCATTGCGGCCTGCACAGCCAATGGCAGCATGGCTGCGGTGAGGTTGTTCCAGCCGCCGGGGAAAAGGTTGGTATCGACCGGCGCCAACTTGAAACCCGCGTTGCGAATGTCGACCGCCGTGTAGAACGGCGGGGTGTGCTCCATCCACTCCAGGCGAAACCAGCGCTCGATGGCCGGCATGGAATCGAGGATACGCTGCTCCAGCTCGTTGATCGGGCCATTGAGCGCAGTGACGAGATGAGGGACCATGGGGGGGCTTGTTCCGATAAACCGGGTAGGATAACCCTGCTGATTCTAGGAGTTGGGGGCTGCGGTAAAGGTTCCAAGTGCGGACATTCGCCTGATTTCCGTCAATCTTGTGCAGCAATCGCCGACCCCACTGTCCTTATACCCCCCAATACCCACCCACCATGCACTACCGCAACCTCGGCAAAAGCAACCTGAAAGTCTCCACACTGTGCCTGGGCACGATGATGTTCGGCGACCAGACCGACCAGGCAGACGCCGCCAACATCGTGGCCCATGCGCACGACCATGGCGTGAACTTCATCGATACCGCGGACGTCTACACCCGGGGCGCCTCCGAGCAGATGGTTGGCACGCTGATCCGGCCGACGCGCAACGACTGGATACTCGCGACCAAGCTGGGCAATCCGATGTCGGACCGCGTCAACGAGGGCCACTATGCGCGTAGCTGGATCCTGCGCGAGGTCGACGCCAGCCTGCAGCGCCTGCAGACCGACTGCATCGATGTGCTGTACCTGCACCGCGACTTCGACGGCATGGACATCCCGGAAGCCCTGCATGCATTGGCCGACCTGCTGCGCGCAGGCAAGATCCGCTACTGGGCAGTGTCGAATTTCCGCGGCTGGCGAATTGCGGAAATGGTGCACCAGGCCGCGCGCATCGGCATGCCCGGCCCGGTGCTGTGCCAGCCTTACTACAACCTGCTCAACCGCATGCCGGAAGTCGAGATCCTGCCGGCCTGCCAGTTCCACGGCATCGGCGTGGCGCCCTACAGCCCGATCGCCCGGGGGGTGCTGACCGGCAAATACGCGCCGGGCGCAGCGCCCGAAGCCGGCAGCCGCGCCGGTCGTGCCGACAAGCGCATGATCCAGACCGAGTTTCGCGAAGAGTCGCTGGAGATTGCGCAAAAGCTCGGCGTCCACGCGCAGTCGCGCGGCATCACGCTGGCCCAGTTCGCCACCGCCTGGGTGTTGGCCAACCGCATCATCAGCTCGGTGATCGCCGGGCCGCGCACGCTGGCGCAATGGCAAGACTACTTCCCGGCGCTGGACTATGCTGTCACGCCCGAGGACGAGGCCCTGGTCGACAGCTTCGTCGGGGCCGGCCACCCGTCCACCCCCGGTTACACGGATCCTGCCTACCCGTTGACTGGCAGGCCCACGGCACAGTGAAGATCTTTTACGGATGGCGCATGGCGGGTGCCGCCTGTGGCATCCAGTTCATGCTCTCGGGCCTGTTGAACCAGGCTTTCGGGGCCTATGTCGCAGTCCTGTCCGACGAGCGTGGCTGGAGCAAGACGGCCCTGTCGGGCGCGGCGGCACTGCAGTCGGTCGAGTCGGCCATCATGGGCCCGGCCCTGGGCTGGCTGATGGACCGCTTCGGCACCCGCACGCTCATCGTCACCGGCATCCTCATTTTTGCCGGTGCCTTTGCCGCGCTGAGCCAGATCGACTCGCTCGGTGGTTTTTACGTGTGTGCCGTGCTGCTGGCGGTGGGTGCCAGCCTGAGCGGCTATTTCCCGCTCACGGTGGCCCTGGTGCAATGGTTCCGTCGCTACCGCGCACGCGCCATCTCGATCATGAGCCTGGGCATGGCGATGGGCGGGCTGGCAGTGCCGCTGGTGGCTTGGTCCATGCACACCTATGGCTGGCGGGCCACTGCACTGGGCTCGGGCCTGCTCGCGCTGCTGATCGGTCTGCCGCTGGCCATGGTGATCCGTACCCGCCCGGAAGACCATGGCGAGACGATGGATGGCGTCCCCGAAACAGCCCTGGCGTCTACCGCGCCGGCGTCTGCCGCCACGGCTGCACCGGCACTTCCGGCGATGCCGCAAGAGGCCGAGTTCACGGCACGGCAGGCGCTGCGCACCCGCGCCTTCTGGCTGCTGGGCCTGGGGCACGCTTTCGCCCTGCTGGTAGTGACCTCGGTCAGCGTGCACGGCATCACGCACATGAAAGAGGGCCTGGGGTACACCGTGCCGCAGGCGGCCCTGGTGGTGATGGCGCTGACCGGCGCCCAGATTGTCGGCATCCTGATGAGCGCCTTCCTGGGGGACCGCTTCGAGAAGCGCCGGGTGGCTGCGCTGTGCATGCTCGGCCACATGAGTGGCATGTTGTTGCTGACCTATGCCACGCACCCGGCCGCAGTCGCTGGCTTCGTCCTGCTGCACGGTGTAGCCTGGGGCGTGCGCGGCCCCTTCATGCAGGCGATGCGCGCCGACTACTTCGGCCGCCACGCGATCGGCATGATCATGGGCCTGTCGGCGGTGGTCGTCGCCATGGGCCAGATCGCCGGGCCGATGGTGGCGGGCATGCTGGCCGACCTGACTGGCAACTACCGGCTGGGCTTCACGGTACTGGCACTGGTGGCGGGAAGCGGCTCGGTGTTGTTCCTGATGGCGCGCAAGCCGGAACAGGTGCCGGGTGCACCGGCTGCAGCCTCGCACTGATCGGTCCGAACTCGTGGGAGCGGCAGCCTTTCAGAGGCGCGCCACCAACTTGCGCAAGTAGTCTTTGGCCAGGTCCACCCGCCCCCGACGCAGCCACTTGATGCAATCGACGAGTTCCCAGATCAGGCCCGTATCGCCGTGGGGATAGGGCTCGAAATCTTCATGGCGCACCGGTTCACCTGCGCCGATCAGCGCGTTGACACGGTACTGCGGGTCCCACAAGACGATGCAGGGTCTGCGCAGGACAAACTCCGTGGGCAGTTCAAATGCGTGCAGCTCGCAACTTGCGAAATCCAGGTACACGGTCTTGCGAAAGGCTGCACGCCCGCGGGGTATTCGCCGCCGTCGGTGTGCAGGATGTCGCGGTTGTCGAGCACCGCCTCGGCACTGCGAATGAAGTTCTGTGCCTGGCCAGGTGCGACGAACGCCACCAGATCGAGATCGGAGACGCGGTCGCGGGTCCCCTTGGCATAGGACCCCACCAGCACCAGCCCGACACACGCGGGACTGCGCGACGCCAGCGCGACGCCAGCGCGATCAGGCCCTCGATGCGGGCGAGGTGCGACGCCGGTGCCTGCTGTGCGCGCAGCGTGTCCAGCACGTCGTGAAGCAGCCCTTCAGACATGCTCCGATCGCCTGTGCGTCTGGTGGATCGCCGGGCCGGTCAAGTCCCGATCACACCACCATCGCGCTTGCGGATCACCACGTTGGATGATCGCGGCCGGCCATCCGACTGGTAGTCGGGCCAGTTCGAGTATTTGCGCGGCTCGCGCGGATCGCTGCGCTCGGACGGTGTCTCGCCGGGGTGCTGCACGCTGATGAACATCGTGGTGCCGTCGGGCGTGAATGCCACGCCGGTGATCTCGCAGTGGGTGGGGCCGGTAAGGAAGCGGCGCGTCTCGCCGGTGGCCGGGTCACAGGCCAGCATCTGGTTGTTGCCGGTATTGGCCAGTTCGCCCTTGTACATCTGGGTCGCGGCGGTATCGGTCTGGATCCACAACACACCGCGCTGGTCGAAAGTGATGCCATCGGGGCAGGCATAGATGTCGCCATTGATGTTGCCGCGCGCCTCGGGCCGGGTATTGGCCGGGTCGCCGGCCAGCACGAGGTGGTTCCACTGGAACCCCTGGCCATCGAAATCGCCCTCTTCCTTCCAGCGGATGATGTGGCCCATGGTGTTGTTGGCACGCGGATTGGCGGCGTCCACACCGGGCTGGTTGGGTTGGCCGCGGGCACTGTTGTTGGTGAGCGTGCAGTAGACCCAGCCGGTGTGCGGGTCGATGGTCAGCCACTCGGGACGGTCCATCTTCGTGGCCTGCAGCAGGTCGGACGCCTGGCGTGCCTTGATCACCACCTCGCCCGGATCGGCGAAGCCGTTGGCGGCGGTCAGCGGGCCCTGGCCGTGCACCAGCGGCAGCCAGCGACCGGTGCCATCGGCATCGAAACGCGCCACGAACAAGGTGCCGTGGTCGAGCAGTTCGCGGTTGGCCCGTGCACCGCCAGAGGCGATCTTGTCGCGGCTGACGAACTTGTAGATGTACTCGAAGCGTGCATCCTCGCCAGAGTAGACGACCGCGCGGCCATCGCGGGTCTGGGCCACCCAGGCGCCCTCGTGCGCGGCGCGCCCCAGCGCCGTGCGCTTGATCGGCGTGCTGGTGGGGTCCATCGGATCCACCTCGACCACCCAGCCGAAACGGTTGGGTTCGTTGGGGTGCTTGCGGGCATCGAAACGCTCGTCGAATTTCTCCCACTGGTAGGCGCCGTCCTTGCGCATGCCCCAGCGGCGCTGGTGCGGTGTCGGGTTTTCGCCACCGCCGAAATAGGACATCCAGTTTTCCTCGCCGCTGAGGTAGGTACCCCACGGCGTCATGCTGCTTGCACAGTTGTTCAGGGTGCCGCGCACAGTACGCCCACCGGGGTCAACGGCAGTACGCATCATCGGATGGCCAGCCGCTGGGCCGGTGACCAGGAACGGCGTCTCCATCGTGAAGCGGCGGGCATACGGCGAGGGCCGCACCATCTCCCAGGTGTCCCCCTTGCGCTGGACTTCGTACACCGACAGGCCGTGGGCGTTTTGCGCCTTGCGGACTTTCTCGGCATTCATGCCCGCAAAGCCGCCCACATGCAGCAGGCCGTCGTCGGTATATTCGTGGTTGACCGCGATCAAACCGCGGCTCGAACTGCCCTTGAGCGGGAAATAAGCCACGCCATCGTGGTGCATGCCCATCTGCACGGCCTGCTCGGCGGCCGTGTTGGACGCGTCCGGCTTGAA
>Ga0105046_10001934_pt1 | contig 32387 bp, 26 predicted proteins | sample MAT03_FD_78385 | JGI IMG/M metagenome (GOLD analysis project Ga0105046, IMG submission 78385) | Freshwater microbial communities from Lake Fryxell liftoff mats and glacier meltwater in Antarctica - MAT-03 (megahit assembly) | ecosystem: Environmental > Aquatic > Freshwater > Ice > Liftoff...
ACGAAGCGCGCCTGGCGTTTGTCCGCAGGCACGTCCTTGAGCGCATTCAGTAATTTTTGGATGTTCTGAGCAGCATTTGCCCCAACACCGGCATAGCGCGCCGTGTGCAGGCCCGGCGCGCCGCCGAGGGCATCCACGAGTAGGCCAGAGTCATCGGCTAGGGCCGGTCGACCCGACAGGCGCGCGGCGTGGCGCGCCTTGATCAGTGCGTTTTCAACAAAGCTCAGGCCGGTTTCCTCGGCATCGCCAATGCCAAGGCTGGCCTGTCCAATCGGCTTCCAGCCAAGCGGCGTCAGACACTGCATGAACTCGCTGAGCTTGCCCGCATTGCCGCTGGCGATCAGCAGCTCTTTCACCCGGCCAGCGCCTCGCGCTGCGCGACCAGCAGCTGCTCAATCCCAAGCCAGGCGAAATCAAGCAAGTGGTTGAGCTCGTCGCGTCGGAACGCGTGCCCTTCGGCGGTGCCTTGCAGTTCGATAAAGCCGCCGCCGTCGTTCATCACCACGTTCATATCGGTATCAATGGCTGAATCTTCCTGATAGTCGAGGTCGAGCAGAGGCCCGTTTTTGCTCAAGCCCACCGACACTGCGGCGACCGCGCCGTGGATGGGGTCGGTCTTGATCGTGCCGTTTGCGCGCGCCCGTTTGCAGGCATCCACCAGCGCCACGTAGGCACCGGTGATCGCCGCGGTGCGGGTGCCACCATCGGCCTGAATAACGTCGCAGTCGAGCGTGATGGTGCGTTCGCCGAGCGCCTTGCGATCAACCACCGAACGCAGCGCGCGCCCGATCAGGCGCTGGATTTCTTGGGTTCGTCCGCTTTGTTTGCCGCGCGCGGCCTCGCGATCGTTGCGCGTGTGGGTGGCGCGCGGCAGCATCCCGTATTCGGCAGTCACCCAGCCTAGGCCTGTGTTGCGCAAGAAAGGTGGCGGCTTGTCGTCGATGCTTGCCGTGCAAATGACGCGTGTTTCGCCGAAGCAAACCAGAACCGAACCCTCCGCATGTTTGGTGAAATGTCGTTCGATACGCACGGGGCGCATCGCGTTTGCGGCGCGGTTGTTTAGTCGCATGGGTCCTGTCTCGGGCTTAACTGCTCTACTATAGCGCGCTCGATTTCATCTTTACGGGAATATCTCCGCTGTGATTCAGAGCATGACCGGCTTTGCCAGTGCGCAAACGCGCACGGCCTCAGGTGAGTTGGTCGTCGAGCTGCGCTCGGTCAACCATCGCCATCTCGAGCTCCTTTTTAAACTGCCCGACGAGCTGCGCGCGCTTGAGCCGCAGCTGCGCGAGCGGCTCACCAGCGCCATCAAACGCGGCAAATTGGACGTGTCGATACGCATCCGCCTTGAAAACGAAGCGGCAATGCGCGCGCCCGAGATCAACGTCGAGCTGCTCGATGCGCTGTTTGCCCAATGCGAAAACGGCTGGCCCGACCATGAGCTCGGCAGCTTGGCCGAGTGGATGAGAGTACCCGGCGTGTTGAAAGCAGCGCAGAGCGATACGGAGAAGCTCAGCGCAGCGGCACTCGCGTGCTTTTCAAAGGCACTCGCTGAACTCAAGGATGCGCGCTTGCGTGAGGGCGGCAAAACCCGCGATGTGATTGATGAGCGCGTGCGTTCGCTCTCGAAAAGCATTGAGGAGCTGGAATTGCAGCTGCCATCGATGAAAGCGGCGGTGATCCAGCGAATTCGCGCGCGTTTGACCGATGTCGGGCTGGAGATCGATGCGGGCCGATTTGAGCAGGAGCTGGTGATCCAGCTGCAGCGCAGCGACGTGGATGAAGAAATCGAACGCTTGAAGCTGCACATCGTTGAGCTCAAACGGCTGCTGACTTCTGCTGAGCCAGTCGGTCGCCGGCTCGATTTTCTTTTACAGGAGCTCAACCGCGAGGCCAATACCCTCGGTTCCAAAGCCCAAGACATTCGTTCAACCAACGTGGCGGTTGATCTCAAGGTGCTGCTTGAGCAAATCCGCGAGCAAATCCAGAATCTCGAATGAAACCTCTTGGACATCTTTTTATCGTGGCGGCGCCTTCGGGCGCTGGCAAAACCTCGCTGGTGCGCGCCTTGCTTACAGCCGAGCCCGGCATCCAGCTTTCAATTTCGCATACCACCCGCACTGCGCGGCCGGGCGAAGAGAATGATCGCGACTACCATTTTTGCTCGCACGGCGAATTTGCGGCGATGGTCGACGACAGCGAGTTTTTTGAACACGCTGAAGTGTTCGGCAACTGGTATGGCACCTCGCGCGCCGAGGTGTTTGAAGCCCTGAACGTCGGCACCGATGTGCTGCTCGAAATCGACTTTCAGGGCGCGCAGCAAATTCGCGAGGTAATGCGGCAGGCGGTCAGTATTTTCATAGCGCCTCCTTCGCGCGAGGTTCTTTTGAGCCGGTTGATCAAGCGCAACCAAGATTCCCCCGAGGTGATTGCGCGGCGCACGCTGGCCGCGCGCCAAGAGATCGAGCACTACAAAGAATTCGATTTTCTGATCATCAACGACAGCTTTGATGAAGCGCTCAAGGATCTCATCGCCATCGTCCGCGCGCAGCGCCTGCGCACCGCAACGCAAGCCATTCGCCACCGCGAGCTGATGCAGGCGCTGCTGCGCTGACGTCAAGCATTGGCGCGTTGACCTACGCGGATTCTGTACACTCCGCGCCCGACCTCCTTCGCTTCTTCGGGACATTCCATGACAGAACTTCATGCCGTGCTGGCGCTCGCCGACGGTACGCTTTTTCGCGGGCGCGGCTTTGGTGCGCCAAGTGAGGCCGTCGGGGAAGTGGTCTTCAACACGGCCATGTCGGGTTATCAGGAAATCATTACCGACCCGTCTTACTTCAAGCAGCTGGTCACGCTGACCTATCCGCACATCGGCAACACCGGGGTAAACGCCGACGATGCCGAATCTGCGCGCATCCATGCGGCCGGATTGATCATTCGCGACTTGCCGCGGCGGGTCAGCAGCTACCGCGCCAGCGGCTCCCTGCACGACTATCTCAAGGACCAAGGTGTGGGCGGTATCGCCGACATCGACACCCGCCAACTGACCCGCATCCTGCGCGAGAAAGGCGCGCAGAACGGCGCGCTGATCGTCTCTGTCGCACAGCCATCGGCCGAGCACGCACTCGCCCTGGCAAGGGCGTTTGGCGGCTTGAATGGGCTTGATCTGGCCCGTGAAGTGAGCCTTGTCGAGCCCCTTGATTGGCACCAGGGCAGTTTTGATCTTGGCAGCAGCGTCTTCACCGCGACCCCGCCGAGCTTCCACGTGGTCGCGTACGATTTTGGGATCAAGCGCAATATCCTGCGCATGCTGGTCGATCGCGGCTGCAGAATCACTTTGGTGCCGGCGCAAACCAGTGCGGAGGCGGCATTGGCGCTCAAGCCTGACGGGATTTTTCTGTCCAATGGACCGGGCGATCCGGCGCCGTGCGACTACGCGATTGACGCGATCAAATCGTTTATAGCGTGCCGAATTCCGCTGCTTGGGATTTGCCTTGGGCATCAGCTGTTGGGCCTTGCCGCTGGCGCCAGCACGCTCAAAATGAAGTTTGGCCACCATGGCGCCAATCACCCCGTGCAGGATTTGCTGACGGGTGAGGTGATGATTTCATCGCAGAATCATGGCTTTGCGGTCGATGAGGCGAGCCTGCCAGCGCACCTTGAGGCCACCCATCGCTCACTGTTCGATGGTTCCCTGCAGGGCATTCGCCATCTTGAGGCGCCTGCCTATGGTTTTCAGGGGCATCCGGAAGCAAGCCCGGGCCCACACGACGTTGCGCGCGTTTTCTTACCCTTTATTGACGCCATGACGGTGGCCCAAGCCCATGCCTAAACGCCAGGATCTAAAAACCATTTTGATCATCGGCGCCGGTCCGATCGTGATCGGCCAGGCTTGCGAGTTTGATTACTCCGGCGCGCAGGCCTGCAAGGCGCTGCGCGAAGAGGGTTTTCGGGTGGTGTTGGTCAATTCCAACCCCGCCACGATCATGACCGATCCCGAAATGGCCGACGCGGTCTACATTGAGCCGATCAACTGGCAAACCGTCGAGCGCATCATCGCCAAGGAGCGCCCGGACGCGCTGCTGCCCACGATGGGCGGCCAGACTGCGCTCAATTGCGCGCTCGATTTGGACCGCGAAGGCGTGCTCGCGCGCTACGGCGTAGAAATGATCGGCGCACGCCGTGAAGCGATTGAGCTCGCCGAAGACCGCGCCAAATTCCGCGATGCGATGATTGAAATTGGCCTCGAAGTGCCGAAAGCCGGGGTGGCGACCTCACTTGAATCGGCGCACGCGATTCAGGCCACCGTTGGCTTTCCGACCATCATCCGGCCCAGCTTCACTTTGGGTGGCTCGGGCGGTGGGATCGCCTATAACCGCGAGGAATTTGTCGAGATCATCACGCGTGGGCTGGAGCTCTCACCGGTGCACCAGGTGCTGGTCGAAGAATCGGTGATTGGCTGGAAAGAATTTGAAATGGAAGTGGTGCGCGATAGCCGCGACAACTGCATCATCGTTTGCTCGATCGAAAATCTCGACCCGATGGGCGTGCACACCGGTGATTCGATCACCGTGGCGCCGGCGCAGACGCTGACCGACAAAGAATTCCAGCGCATGCGCAACGCATCCATTGCGGTGCTGCGCAAGATTGGTGTCGACACCGGCGGCTCGAATGTCCAGTTCGGGATCAACGCAAGCGATGGCAGGATGGTGGTGATTGAAATGAACCCGCGGGTTTCGCGCTCATCGGCGCTTGCCTCCAAGGCGACCGGTTTCCCGATCGCAAAAGTCGCCGCCAAGCTCGCCGTCGGCTACACGTTAGATGAGCTCAAGAACGAAATTACCGGCGGTGCGACGCCCGCTTCTTTCGAGCCCGCCATCGACTACGTGGTGACCAAAGTCCCGCGCTTTGCGTTTGAGAAGTTTCCCAAAGCCGATCCGCGCCTGACCACGCAAATGAAATCGGTCGGCGAGGCGATGGCGATGGGGCGGACCTTTCAGGAATCGCTGCAAAAAGCGCTGCGCTCGCTTGAGACCGGCAAGGATGGGTTGACCCCAACGGGCCTTGATGTGAGTTCAGAGGAAGGCATGCTGGAGCTCAGGCGGCAACTGCGCGAGCCGGGGCCGGAGCGGGTGTTTTACGTCGCTGACGCTTTTCGCGCTGGACTCAAGCTTGAAGATGTCTACCAGCTGACGTTTATCGATCCGTGGTTTCTGGATCAGATTTTGGAGCTGGTGGAAGTTGAAAATGCAGTGCGCGCGCAGGGCATCGAGGCGGTGTCAACCGCGCGCATGCTGGAGCTCAAGCGCTTCGGTTTTTCCGATCGGCGCATGGCGCAATTGCTGGATACCGACGAGCGCACGCTGAGAGCCCTGCGCCACGCGCTGAAGGTCCGGCCGGTCTACAAACGGGTGGATTCTTGTGCGGCCGAATTTGCCTCGAATACCGCTTATCTCTACTCCACCTTTGAAGAGGAGTGCGAGTCCAACCCGACTGACAAGCGCAAGATCATGGTCTTGGGCGGCGGGCCGAATCGGATCGGGCAGGGCATCGAGTTCGACTACTGCTGCGTGCACGCCGCGCTGCAGCTGCGCGAAGACGGGTTTGAAACGATCATGGTCAACTGCAACCCGGAGACGGTATCGACCGATTTTGATACCTCCGATCGCCTGTACTTTGAACCACTCACGCTCGAAGACGTGCTGGAGGTGATCGACAAAGAGCGGCCGTTTGGCGTCATCGTGCAGTACGGCGGGCAAACGCCGCTGAAGCTGGCCAAGGCGCTCGAAGCGGCCGGCGCGCCGATTATTGGCACCTCGCCTGAGTCGATCGATTTGGCCGAAGACCGCGAGCGATTCCAGAAACTCTTGACCGAATTGGGGCTGCGGCAACCCGCCAATCGCACCGCGCGTGCGGTCGAGGAAGCGTGCGTTCTGGCCCGCGAGATTGGCTACCCACTGGTGGTCCGCCCGAGCTATGTGCTCGGCGGGCGCGCCATGGACATTGTGCACAGCGAATCCGAACTGCGCCGCTACATGCGCGAAGCGGTGAGCGTTTCGCACGATTCGCCGGTGCTGCTGGACCGCTTTCTGGACAACGCCATCGAAGTCGATGTGGATGCCATTTGCGATGGCGAAGACGTTTTGATTGGTGGGGTGATGGAGCACATTGAAGAGGCTGGCGTGCATTCGGGTGACTCATCGTGTTCGCTTCCGCCGTTTTCACTCAGCGCCGAAATTCAAAATGAGCTGCGCCGCCAAGTGGCCGTAATGGCGCGCGGGCTCAAGGTGATTGGCCTGATGAACACCCAGTTCGCGATTCAAGGCGACCAGATCTTTGTGCTGGAGGTCAATCCGCGCGCTTCGCGCACGGTGCCTTTTGTGTCCAAGGCCACCGGCATGCCGCTGGCCAAAATTGCCGCGCGGGTGATGGCGGGCATTTCACTCAAACAGCAGGGTGTTCTGAAGGAAATCATTCCGGACTATTTTTCAGTCAAAGAACCCGTGTTTCCGTTCAACAAGTTCCCCGGCGTCGACCCGATTTTGGGCCCGGAAATGCGCTCGACCGGCGAGGTGATGGGCGTGGGGCGCAGCTTTGGGCAGGCCTTTGCCAAGGCCCAGGACGCCGCCAATGTGCGCGCGCCGGATCCGGGGCTTGCGTTTATTTCGGTGCGCGACGCGGACAAAACGCGGATTCTGGATCTCGCGCGCGACCTGCAGCGACGCGGCTTTTCACTCATCGCCACGCGCGGAACCTGCGAGTACCTGCGCAGTAACGGGATCGAGTCGGCGTCGATCAACAAGGTCGCCGAAGGCCGCCCGCATGTCGTTGACATGATCAAAAACGGCCAGATTCAGTTCATCGTCAACACCACCGAGGGGCGCCAGTCGATGGCCGATTCGTTCTCGATCCGGCGTGAAGCGCTGCAGCATCGGGTGGTTTATTCGACCACCGTTGCCGGCGCCAAAGCAATCGTGCACGCGCTTGAGTTCCAATCCGACGAAAGCGTGTATGCACTCAGGGAGCTGCATGCAGAACTGCGTTAGGGCGCATTCGCCGGGCGCAGGGCCGATGCTATTCTCCGCAAACAAAAACGCAGGTCAGGCAAGGCCACAATGGGCATGAATTTCGAACAAGCGCGTTTCAATATGGTGGTCCAGCAGGTCCGAACCTGGGACGTGATCGACGAGCGCGTGCTGCGCGCGATGGAGGCGGTCAAGCGCGAAGATTTTGTGCCGCCGAAGTACCGCAAGCTGGCCTTTGCCGACCTTGAGCTGCCGCTTACGGAAGGACAGTTCATGCTCAAACCAGTGGTTGAAGGGCGCATGCTGCAGGCGCTTGCGCTTGATGGTGGCGAACGCGTTTTGCACATCGGGACGGGCTCAGGATTCACGGCGGCCTGTATTGCCGCGCTTGGTGCGAGTGTGCAAACGGTGGAGATTTCGCCTGGGCTTGCCGAGCGCGCACGCGCCAAACTGGCGCAAGCGGGTGTTTCGCGCGTGGAAGTGATCGTCGCCGACGGCTTGGCCTTCAATCCGTCCGAGCGCTACGACGCGATTGCGGTCACCGCTTCGGTATTCGATCGGCCTGAACGTTTCCTGCCCTGGCTTAAGGTTGGCGGTCGCGTCTTTGTCGTTCATGGCACTTCCCCCGTTATGGAAGCCGTGCTGTTGACTCGGGTGGATCAGGAGCGCTTCATCACGGAAAGCCTTTTTGAAACCGACCTCAAGCCGCTTCGTGGCGCGGAAGCACCCACGAAATTCGTCTTTTAAGGCGACTGCCAGTGCTTTTGGCCCATCACATTTTGTCTGGGTGGCGCCAAGCTAGCATCCTTGTCATTTTCTGATTTTGTAGAGGACGCACCATGATCCCAAAGCTCGCAGTTGCAGCGGCAATTGCTTTTTCCCTCGCGCAAATGTCCACATCTGCCCGGGCAGCGGATCTGCTCCAAATCGTTGAGCTGGCGCGCCAGAACGATCCTCAGCTGCGTGCAGCCGAAGATCGCTTGGCCGCGGCGCAAGAAGGTACGGTTCAGGCAAAGAGTGCGTTCTACCCGCAAATCAGCGCATCTTTTGATGCCAATTCGACCAAGAACACCACCGATTTTACGAACCAAGCTGGCGTCAATAACTCGCTTTCTTCCACCAGCGGCAACCGCGGCTTCGGCGGGCAGCTGAACCAATCTATTTATCGCCGTTCGACCTACACCCAGCTTGATTTCGCGCGCGCCAATATCGAGCGTGCGGAAGCGGACTTCGACGTTGCTTTCGATGAGTTTCTGGTGCGTTCGGCGGAGGCTTACTTTGCCGTGCTGACGGCCGAAGACAGCCTGGGTTTCGCGACCGCTGAGAATGCGGCGGTTAAGCGACAGCTAGACCAAGCGGATCAGCGCTTTGAAGTGGGCCTCACCGCGATCACCGATGTGCACGAAGCGCGCGCACGCTTCGACCAATCGCGGGCTCGGATGATTGTTGCGGAAAATTCGCTTAACGATGCACGCGAGGCGCTGCGTGAGCTCACCAACAGCGACGTCCCGATGGTTTCTGGTTTGCGCGACGACCTGCCATTGACGCCGCCTGACCCCGACAACCAGGAGCGCTGGGTAGATACCGCGTTGAAGTCTTCGCCCACGCTTGCCAGCGCACAAGCTGCATCCGACGCCGCTCAGGCAAACATTGATACCCAATATGCGGGGCACTACCCGAGCGTAGACGCGGTGATCAACTTCAACGATTCGACCCGCACCGGCGACGACAACCCAACCGCGTTCTTTCAGGCCGATGGTTCGCGTTCGACGACCTTCGGCGTGGCGGTCAGCGTGCCGCTTTTTTCAGGCTTTGCGGTGTCATCGCGGGTGCGCGAAGCAGCGGCCAATCGCGACGCTGCACTGGAAACCCAAGAACAGCAGCGGCGCTCCATCGTCCGTCAGGTACGCAATGCCTATCGCGGTGTGATTGCGACCATGAGCGAGGTTGGGGCGCGCAAGCAGGCGTTGGTTTCAGCCACGAGCGCGCTTGAAGCGACCCAGGCAGGATTCGACGTCGGCACGCGCACGATCGTGGACGTGTTGCTCTCGCAGCAGGTCTTGTTTCAAGCGCAAAGCGATCTTTCAGCGGCGCGCTACAACTACATCTTGACCGGGCTACGGCTCAAGCGCGCCGCCGGGACCATTGAGATCAAGGACATCGCAGCGGCGAATGCGCTGCTGAAATAGGCCTACGCAGAAACCTCGGACATAAAAAAAGCCCGCAAATGCGGGCTTTTTCATGCGCTGGATTAAGCCAGCGCATTGTGCAGCGTGGCGCTAAACGCGACGACGGATCACCGCAAAACCTATCAAACCGAGCAAGAAGGCCAGCGTGCCAATGCCCCATGCGCTCAGCGAGTTCACAGGAATCGCCGGTCCCGTGACAACCGGTGCGGCCGGACACGTCGTAATCGCAGCAGGCTTGCCGATGGCGGTTGGGGTGGCAACACCCGAAGAGGCGCCGGTTGCGGTGTTGATCGAGCCCCAGCGGCTGGCAGTGACGCCGACACCGGTGGCGAAGGTGTGCAGGTTGCCGTAGAGCGTACCGTCGTTGTTGTCGAAATCAATGCCTGAACCGTCGACCAGATTGCCCGTATCGAAACCGAGCGCACCAACAACGGTGGAAGCAGCCGTCGTGCGATTGACTGACACCAGCTGGTCGGTGACCGAGTTCAGCGCAAACATTTGGCCTTGGCAATTGATCGCCAAGTCAGGGTAGATCGCGGTTGCACTCATGTTGCCGATCAAGGTGGTTGCGCCGGTCGCGGCGTCCACGCTGCGCAAGTTCATCGCTTGCGGTGTACCGACGAATTCGCCGACAAAGATCTGTCCGCTGACCGGGTCAGTCGCCATGCCCAAAACAATGCCGCCAGTGACCAAACCGGTGAGGTTGCCCACGTTGGTGAGTGCGCCGGTGGTGCGATTGACGGTGACCAGGCGCTGCGTATTGCCGGCGCCAAAGCCCGCGATCGCGAATACCGTGGTTCCCGCGGGATTCGTATCTAGGCCCGTCAGTAGATTGGCGTTGGCGACGAGGGGGATTGCGCCCAAGGCGGTTGCGCCAGCAAGGTTGTTAAATGCGTGGCTGAACATCCCAGGCGTAGCAAAAATACCGGTGCCGCCAACCGTATAGGTCAGGGTCAGGTCGGTTGGCGCCGCGGGTGTACGACCCGTTTCAGGACCCGTGCAGGTACCGGTAGACGACAGTGCGCCGACAGATAAGCCGCCGCTGCACTTAAGGCTCTGAGCGAAAGAAGCGCTGGCCATCGAACAGGCAGCGAGAGCAAGAAAAAGAGTGGTTCTGGTCATTTGCGTGAGGTCCCCGTGAGTGGTTGAGATAAGACCTCCGGAGGTTACGCATCGGGAACCGCGATCACAACGCTTTGCGTCACCAATATGAAAAAAAACCCGGAATGTCCGGGTTTTTTCATCAAAACTGACTATCAATAGCCGCCTTCGCCCTTGTCCGGATCCTCTTCCTGCGGCTCCGGGGCTTCATAAGCAGGTTCCGGCGCCTCGTAACTTTGCGCCGGCTGATCAAAGCTTGGCTCGGGCTGCTCGAAGCTTGGCTCGGGCTGCTCGTAGCGTTGCTCGGGCTGCTCGTAGCGTTGCTCGGGCTGTTCGTAGCGTTGCTCGGGCTGCTCGTAACGTTGCGCAGGCTGCTCGTAGTTTTGCTCCGGTTGCTCGTAGCGTTGCTCGGGCTGCTCGTAGCTTTGCTCGGGCTGCTCGTAGCGTTGCTCAGGCTGCTCGTAGCTTTGCTCCGGTTGCTCGTAGCGTTGCTCAGGCTGCGCATCGCTCTGCTCGGGTTGCTCGTAGCGCTGCTCAGGCTGCTCGTAGGTCTGCTCGGGCTGCTCGTTACCCAGTTCGGGTTGCTCGTACGCTGGTTCCTCGTAACCGCGCGATGGCTCTGCCTGCTGTTGCTCGATTGGCTGAGCGGCGTCTGCGGCGGGTTCTTGGTACGGCTGCGTGGTTTCGTCGTAGCCGCGTTCGTTCTGCGACTCAAGCACTTGCCCGCTTTCGGCTCGCTCCGACTCCTTGCCCACGTAGGGGGTGGTGTCTTCGAAAGTCGGCTCCACGGAACCCTGAACAGGCTGCACCTCGGTGTATGGCGAGGGATCGGCCTGCGCCGCACGTTCATCAACCGGGAGCGGCTCAAGCGGTTGTTCCTGCTTGGGATTGCTGCCCTCGACATCGGTATAGCCACCGCTGTCTACGGTTTGCACCGGCAGCGCTTCGTAGCTTTCCGTGGGCGCGGCTTCAACGATCTGCATGACGGGCTCAGTGAACACCGTTGCATCAACGGGCACCGGCGCATTGACGGCCAATGGCTCGACGAACGCTGCGGTTTGCCCGTCGACCACCGGAATCATCGCGGCAGTGGCGCCGTCGCCCATTTGCACGAAGTCCATCGAGACCTGGGTAGGCACAAAGGCGGTTGAAATCTGGGCCGGTGGCGCTGCTTGTAGCGCAGACAAGCCGACAGCCGCCGTTTGTTGCTGCACAAAGGTCGGGTTGGCGCGCTCGTAGATCACCTCTTGCCGCACTTCTTGCACAAACGTCCGCGAGAACGTCGTGGTTTGCGTCACAAAAGTGTTGGATACAAAGTAGGTGTTGAAGCCCCACAGGCGGTCGTAGCCGGTGTTCCAATTGTAGAACGTGGCGCGCGGGCTGTTCCAGTAGCTGTAGTAGTCGTTGTAGTAGTCCGCGCGCCAGAAGCCGCGGTCGTAGCTGTAGTAATCAAAGAAGTACAGCAAATCAGAGGTCCAGCGGGCCAGTTCACCGAGCGAATACACCCACGAGGTGCGCGGGTCGACCGTGTAGACCACGCCCCAACGATCAACCGTGTAGCCCCAACCCGTAGAGGGATCTAGATACCAGACATCGCCGTTATAGATCGAATAGGCGGCATAGGTGCGTGGATCGGTTTGCCAGCGCGCGTTGCGCGGGAAGGCGCGGTTTTGGACGCGATAGGCGCCGCGCGGCGGTTCGACCCAGCGCTGATTGCGGATTGGGCGAGAAACGCGAACGGGGCGCGACACCACCTGCTGGCGATTGACCTGTGTCGTACGCGTCACCACTTGGCGCTGAACGGGTTGTACCGGGCGCACCTGGGTGCTCGAGACCGAGCGGTTTTGCGCAACCGGGCGCAGGCTGTTGCCATATTGTTGAGCGGATGCATCGGGCGAAACACCGAGGCCGCCGCATGCCACCGCAATCGCTGTGACCAGCGCAGTCTTGAGCATCGGCAATTGGAGATTGTTGAACATAGAAACCCTTCCTCAGTCGGGGGTGATAGCGCATACAAACGATGCGAACAGGTGTGGACATTAGGGCCGACAAGCTTAAGCGGACCTTAACTGAAATGCTCAGTACTTGACCCGTTCAGCCAGCGTTGCGACGCGGTGCGCACGGGCGCCTGTCGTACCATATGCGGATGACTTTGGCCGATGCCCTGATGAACCTCAATCCTGCCCAGCGCGAGGCCGTGACCGCGCCGCCTGGCCACATCTTGGTGCTTGCGGGCGCGGGCTCTGGCAAGACCCGCGTGCTGGTGCACCGGATTGCCTATTTGAGCGAGATTGAGCGGGTAGACCCCTGGCGGATTTTGGCGGTTACCTTCACCAACAAAGCCGCCAGCGAAATGCGCAGCCGCGCGGAATCCTTGCTCGGTGGCGACGGACGTTCGCTGTGGGCGGGTACCTTTCATGGGATTTGTCATCGCATGTTGCGCCAGCATGCAAGCCACGCCGGCTTGCCGCTCAATTTCCAGGTTCTTGACCAAGACGATCAACTGCGCGTGATCAAGCGGGTGATGAAAGATCTGGGTCTGAGCGACGAAGAACTGAGCGCGCGCGACGTGGCCTTTTTCATCAATGCAAGCAAAGACGAAGGCAAACGCCCCGAGACGCTTGATGTTGAAGGACAACCGCGCCGCCGCGCATTGATCGATTTGTATGCAGCCTATGAGCGCCAGACGCGCAGCTCGGGCGTGATCGATTTCGCCGAAATCTTGCTCCGCGCGCAGGAAATGCTGCTGACCCAGCCGCAGATTCTGGCCCACTACCAGCGTCGCTTTGCGCATTTGCTGGTCGATGAATTTCAAGACACCAACACGGTTCAATACGCCTTTGTGCGGGTCTTGGCGGGTGAGCAAGCGCAGGTTTTTGCGGTCGGCGATGATGACCAGTCAATCTATGGCTGGCGCGGTGCCAAGGTGGAAAACGTGCAGTCGTTTACGCGCGATTTTCCGAACGTCCGCACCGTTCGCCTAGAGCAGAACTACCGCTCCACCGGCAACATTCTCGCCGCCGCCAATGCGGTGATTGCGCGCAACACCGATCGCCTCGGCAAGAACCTCTGGACCGATGACAAAGCCGGTGCCGCGATTGAGATTTTCGCCGGCTATAACGAAGTGGACGAAGCGCGTTTTGTCGTTGAGAGGATTAAGTCGTCAATCGAAGCCGACCGCAGGCCGTCGGAATCGGCGGTGCTCTATCGATCGAATGCGCTGTCTCGATTGATCGAAGAAAACCTCATCGCGCGGCAGATTCCCTATCGCGTCTACGGCGGTTTGCGATTTTTTGAGCGCGCCGAAATCAAAGACGCGCTCGCCTATCTGCGTTTGCTCGGTAACCCCAATGACGATGCAGCCTTCGAGCGCGTGGTCAATACGCCGCCGCGCGGCATTGGCGAACGCACCTTAGAAACGCTGCGCAAACACGCCCGCAGCCATGGCTTGCCGCTGTCGCAGGCGGCAAGCGCTCAATCTTTAGCGGCCGAGTTGGCCGGGCGCGCGAGGAACGCGCTTGCCGCGTTTCTTGCACTGATCGAAACCCTTCGCGCTGATAGCAAAGGCCAAGATCTCAGCGCGGTGGCCTTGCTTGCGATCACGCAATCGGGCTTGCGCGAGTTCTACGCGAGCAGCGCTGACGCCAAATCTGAATCACGCATGGAAAACCTTGATCAATTGGTTAGCGCAGCCGAGAGCTATATCTGCCCCGAAGAAGATAGCAGTGCCGGTATGAGCGATCTTGATTCGTTTCTGGCGCACGCCGCGCTTGAGGCCGGCGACGGTGAGGCCGAAGCCTGGGAAGATTGCGTGCAGCTGATGACCATGCACTCGGCCAGGGGTTTGGAGTTTCCGTGCGTTTACATCATCGGTCTGGAAGACGGCCTGTTCCCGTCAGCGCGCTCCATTGATGAGCCCGGACGCCTCGCCGAGGAGCGCCGTTTGATGTACGTCGGCATCACCCGCGCGCGCCAGGAACTGGTGCTGACGCACGCGGAGTCCAGACGCATCCATGGGCAGGAACATTTTTCCCCACCGTCGCGGTTCTTGAGCGAAATCCCGACTGAATTGGTGCGCGAGATTCGGCCGCGGCTGCGGGTCAGCAAGGCCTTCGCTGCGCCGCATCGAATGACGCTTGAGGAACCCGCATCGCGCTTCAAACTGGGCCAGCGTTTGGCCCATCCAAGCTTTGGCGTGGGCGTGCTGGTGAGCGCGATGGGTGCAGGCGAGCGCACCCAGCTTCTTATTAATTTCGAAAAATCCGGTCCAAAACTGCTGATGGCGAACGTGGCCAAGCTGGAGGAAGTGGCATGAGCGCATCTTTGCTGGCTGCGTTTATGGTCACTTGGCCGCTGCTGCTCAAGTTCGTGCTTCCGGTGTACGCCATAGGCCTGCTTATCGAACGGTTCGTACCCGCTGAGCGGCGCCAGCCGTGGCGAGGCATGGCGTTCAATGTGGGCTACACGGCGCTGTATTTGTTCTTGATCCAACTCTTAGTGCCGCCGCTTTCCCAGTGGACGCAGCCTTGGATACACGCAGCGGGCGGCGGCTGGATTAAGTTGGTGTTAGGTGACAGCCTCCCCGAGCAGGTCTTGCGCGGGCTGCTGTTTTTCCTCGTGTTCGACTTTTTTTACTACTGGTGGCACCGCGCCCAGCACAGCAGCTGGCTGTGGCCGCTGCACAAGCTGCATCACGCCGAGCAGTCGATGAACGTCACCACGGGCAATCGCCATCATTGGTTAGAAGAGCCGTTTCGGGTGTTTGTTGTGCTGCTGCCGATGAGCCTGCTGTTTTCCATCCAGCCACCGACGATCGCCTGGATCTGGACGATTTTCATGCTGTGGGGATACTTCGTGCACATGAATATTCGCTTAGAGCTGGGCGTGCTCACCCCGATGTTTGCAGGGCCGCAGTACCACCGCCTGCATCATTCCTTCGCGCCTGCCCATATCGACAAGAATTTCGCGGCGTTTTTTCCCGTGTGGGACCTGGTTTTTGGCACCTACGTGGCGCCGCAAAAGGGTGAGTTTCCGCCCACCGGTTTGAGCGATGGCGAGAATCTCAACAGCTGGTGGCTGTCGAGCGTCTCGCCGTTTCGCGATTGGTTTAAAAAAATCAGGCCATCTGGCTCTCAACGAAAGACCAATTGACCAGATTCCAGAACGCTTCGACGTACTTCGGACGCATATTGCGGTAGTCGACATAGTAGGCGTGTTCCCACACGTCGCAGGTCAGCAGGGCTCGGTCGGACGTGGTCAGCGGAGTGCCGGCGTTCGAGGTGGATGCCAGCGCCAAGGAACCATCCGGTTTTTGCACCAGCCAGCCCCAGCCCGAGCCGAAGGTGGTGATGGCGGTCTTGCTGAACTCTTCTTTGAACTTGTCAAAAGAGCCAAAGGCCGCATTGATTGCCTCAAGCAGTTTTCCGCTGGGCGCACCGCCAGCGTTGGGTGCTAGGCAGTTCCAATAAAACGTGTGGTTCCAGACTTGCGCGGCGTTGTTGAAGATGCCGCCGGCTGAGGTCTTGATGATCTCCTCAAGCGATTGGCCATCTAACGGCGTGTCTTTGATCAGGTTATTGAGATTAGTAACGTAGGCCTGATGGTGCTTGCTGTAGTGAAAATCGATTGTTTCAGCCGAGATGTGTGGAGCGAGAGCATCGCGGGCGTAGGGCAGGGCGGGCAGCGTTACGGCCATGGGTAGATCCTCAGTTGTGAAAAAGCAGGAAGGGTATTGCAGCGCGAAGCTTGAGAGAAGTTTGTCAATGCCTTGTTCTGAAAAGTGCAGCCTCTACAATGGCGGCATGATCAATCGAATTTTAACAGGGGGCTCAAGATGGAAGTGATGGAGCGTATCCGTCAGCTGGTTGAGGGACAGACCGTGGTCCTTTTCATTCGTGGCTCACCCGAGCGGCCAATGTGCCAAGCCTCAGAGGACGCGGTCAAAGCGGTGTTACGCGCCGAAGTCCCTTTTGCCCACTTAGATGTTCAAACCGATCCGGAAATTCGTGCCAATCTGCCGCGCTATTCGCATCAGCCGGGCTTTCCGCAGCTTTATCTGAATGGCGAGTTGATCGGCGGGATTGAGGTCGTGCTTGAGCTTGACTCAAATGGTGAGCTTGGGCGCATGTTGCGAGAGTTGGTCGAGCCATGAGTGCGTCTGCAAAGATGCTGATCAGCGGCGCATCCGGCGTGATCGGGCGCCCGCTGGCGCTCAAGCTGGCAGAGCGCGGCGTGGAGCTGGTGTTGCTCGGCCGCCGCGTGGCGGCTTTGGAGAAACTCTACGACGAGATCAAAGCCATCGGTGGGCCGGAGCCCGCGATCTATCCGCTCAATCTGGAGGGCGCGACGCCGCAGGACTTCGCAACCTTGGCGGAAACGCTCGAGCGCGAATTGGGCGAGCTTGATGCTCTGGTTCATTTGGCGGCGCGTTTTGAGGGCTTGAGCCCGCTTGCGACTTTCGATCCGACCGAATGGATGCGCGTTGTGCAGATCGGGCTAAATGCCCCGCTGATGCTGACTCAGGCGGTTTTGCCGCTGTTGACCCGCGTTGCGCACGGCAAGATCGTGTTCACCGACGACTCGCCTGCGCGGATTGAACGCGCCTATTGGGGCGCCTACGCGGTTGCCAAAGGCGCGCAGCGGACTCTGGTCACGCTGTGGCGTGACGAGCTGGAATCAAGTTCAGTCACGGTCCATGTGGTCGAGCCCGGTCCGCACGCACCCGGCTTGAGTTCGCGCGCTTATGCGGTGGATACGCGCCAGAATCTGGTGTCGATTGAATCAATCGTTGATCAGTACCTCGCTGTGCTCTGAGGCACGCCTGCATGGAACTGATTTCAGCCGCCGTTTTGCTGTTCATCATCATGGATCCGCTCGGCAACATACCCTTGTTTCTCGCGGTGCTGAAGGGCGTCAAGCCCGAACGCCGTTTTCGTCTGCTGGTGCGCGAATTGCTGATTGCGCTGTTTGCGCTGGTGACTTTTTTGTTTCTCGGCAAGCCCATAATGACCCTGCTTGCCCTGCGTCAGGAATCGGTCGCCGTGGCTGGCGGCATCGTCTTGTTTTTAATCGGCGTGAAAATGGTGTTCCCATCGCGCGACGGCATCTTTGGCGAATTACCCGAAGGTGAGCCGTTCATCGTGCCGCTGGCCATTCCCTGCGTGGCGGGCCCTTCGGTGATGGCGGCGCTGCTGCTGTTGTCGAACAAGGAGCCCGGGCGCTGGGATGAGTGGCTGCTCGCATTGGGGCTGGCTTGGCTTGCCACATCCGTGATTCTTTTGTCCGCGACGCGTTTGCAAAAACTCTTGGGCAACAGTCTGATCCATGCGCTCGAAAAGCTCATGGGCATGCTGCTGGTGGCGGTCTCCGTGCAGATGATGCTTGACGCCATCAAGGTTTTTCTGGCGTAACGGCACTGCCCGCTCGCGGCCACTTGGATGTACGCTTCAGGCATGAAAACATTCCAGTTGACGGCGCTGAGTTCCCTGCTTTTGGGCCTAAGCTGCGTGCCTTTTGCGGCGAACGCGCAAGCGCCCGCAGCGACCGTGGTGGTTGATATCCATGCGCTCGGTTACGCCCGCGTGGCGGCACTCAAGGCCTCTCCCGACGTGCTCTGGTCAGCGGAATTCGGCAATGAGCTGTTGCTCGGCGTGGAGCCCGCGCGCCATGCGCAGTGGCTCAGCCAGCCGCGCGTCCGCGATGGCTTTGGCTTGCTTGCGCCGGATGAAATCTTGGTCCGCGATCACGTGTGCACCCACCAGGCGCTGGCACCCGCACTCGGTGTGGTCGGCGGTTACGAGATCCAGCGCTTGCCGCCTGCGCTGGTGCGCTATGCGCGCTTGTCGGGCTTAAATGGCCAGCCGCTGCCGGTCGACCGCGTGATGTCGCGTGAGGTCAACAACGAACCCAATCCGGTGCGCGCGCCTGTCAATGGCGATCCGATCAAGCAGCGCGTGGTCTCGAAGGTCAATACGGATCGCTGGTTTACTACCATGAGCATGCTGAGTTTGTTCAACCGCAACAGCTATAGCCCCGATCTGGCGGCCTCACGCGACTGGATTTTGGCTCAATTCGCCAGCGCCAATTTGACCACCTCGGTTTTCAATTTCACCATGTCAGGGATTTCCAGCTGCAACCCGCTGCCGCCTGCGGTGTCGCTCACCAATCCGATCGGGACCAAAACCGGGCGCCTGTTGCCGAATGAATGGGTGATCGTGGGTGGGCACTACGATTCACGCAACTCATCTCGCTGCGACGGTGTCCAGAGCCCACAGCCGGGCGCCAACGACAACGCGTCCGGCTGCGCGGCGGTGATGGAGTTGGCCACCGCCATGGCCAATGAGCGCACCGATCGCTCGATCTTGTTCATGTGTTTTTCCGGCGAGGAACAAGGCCTAGTCGGCAGCCTGCGTTACGTCCAATCGCTGCAGGCGTCGGGCCAGATTGCTCAGGTCAAGCACATGATCAATCTGGACATGATCGGCTTTGACGTCAACGGCAGCCGCACGGTGCGCGTGGAAACCAATGCCACTTTTGCGCCAGATCTGCTGCCGCGCTATCGCCTCGCCGCGGCCACTTATGCCCCTGAGTTGAACCTGATCACCTCAAGCTCGGCCAATCCCGGTTCTGACCACTGGCATTTCCTCGGCGCCGGCGTGCCCTCGGTGTTCACCTGGCAAAACGGCGCCGCGATCTATCCGCACTACCACCAAGCAACCGACCTGCCTGAAAACATGACCGGCGCCAAGCCGCTGGCGGGCGGCATCATGAAAATGGACGCCGCCATGCTGGTGGAATTTGCCGGCGTCGACGAACTTCTCACCGACGGATTTCAATCGCCATGAGCACAACGCACGCACCCACACACGTCCACCAATCCGACCCCCACGCGCACCTCGACGAGCGCGCAATCGAGCGCTTTGTTGGCGAGATTTGGGATCGTGAAATTGTTGATCAGCTGGTGGAATACATCCGCATTCCGAACAAATCCCCGGCTTTTGACCCCGATTGGGCGAAGGCCGGCCACATGGATCGCGCAATGGCGCTGATCGAGGCCTGGGTTGCGCGTCAGCCCATTGTTGGGATGCAGTTTGAGGTGGTTAGGCTTGATGGGCGCACGCCGCTTTTGTTGATCGATATCCCAGGTGAGGGCAGCGATACCGTGCTGCTGTACGGGCACATGGACAAGCAGCCAGAGATGACCGGTTGGAGCGAGGGTCTGGGGCCGTGGGTGCCGGTGCTGAAGGGCGACAAGCTGTACGGGCGCGGCGGCGCGGACGATGGTTACGCGGTGTTCGGATCGCTTGCTGCGATCATGGCGCTCAATGCGCAGGGGGTGAAGCACTCGCGCTGCGTGGTGATGATCGAAGCGTGCGAAGAGTCGGGCAGTTACGACCTGCCGCACTACGTCGATCACTTGGCCGCGCGCATTGGACAACCGAGCCTGGTGGTGTGTTTGGATTCGGGCTGCGGCAACTACGATCAGCTGTGGTTAACGACCTCGCTGCGCGGGCTCGCTGGCGGCACCCTGCGCGTGGAGGTGCTGACTGAGGGCGTGCACTCCGGTGATGCTTCAGGCGTGGTGCCGTCTAGTTTTCGCATTTGCCGTGAGCTTCTGTCGCGCATCGAAGACCCGAGCACAGGCCGGATCAAGCTTGATGCCCTGCATGTCGAAATACCCGCGGATCGGCGCGCCCAGGCGACGCTGGCTGCGGCCGTGCTGGGAGCTGAACTGCACAGCAAATTCCCGTTTGCGGGCGCGACCCAACCGATGGCTCAAGACCTCACCGAATTGGTCCTCAACCGCACCTGGCGCCCTGCGCTGTCGGTTACCGGTGCGGGTGGTTTGCCCGATATTGGCAATGCTGGAAATGTGCTGCGGCCGTTTACAGAGCTTAAGCTCAGCATGCGCCTGCCGCCCACGCTTGACCCGGAGCCGGCGGGTGCCGCAATTGCCGCGGTACTCGGGCAGAACGCACCCTGCGGCGCGAATGTCAGCTTCAAGCTGGAAAGCGCTGGCAGCGGTTGGAACGCGCCTGTGCTGTCACCGTGGTTGGAGCATTCCATTGACCAGGCATCGCGCGCGTTCTTCGGGCATCCGGTTGCGTGCATGGGCGAGGGCGGCACCATCCCGTTTATGGGCATGTTAGGTGCGAAGTTCCCTCAAGCGCAATTTTTGATCACCGGCGTCTTGGGGCCAGCGTCGAATGCCCACGGGCCGAACGAGTTCCTGCACATCCCCACAGGCAAGCGGGTTACCGCGGTGGTCGCCAAGATTGTCGCCGATCACTTTGTCGCCTCAGAGGCGGGATTGACCCGCGCCTCAGTGCACGTCGCGGGGGATACCGGGTTTGATCAGAGAAGTTGCTGCTGAGCGGTTGAAATTGCTGGCTTGCTCCTCCATTTGGGGTGTTATCTCCCGGAGGGTGCTAAGCCATCATGCGTCTCGACAAACTGACCAGCCGTTTGCAGCAGGCACTGGGTGAGGCCCAAAGCCTTGCGCTCGCCCGCGACCACAATCTGATCGAACCCGCCCACATGTTGAGTGCGCTGATCGATCAGCGCGACGGTTCGGTGCGCCCACTCTTACAGCAAGCCGGCTCCAATGTGCCGGTTCTTCTGCGCTCCATTTCCGATGCGCTTGAGAAGCTGCCCAAAGTGAAAGGCAGCGCTGGCCAAATCGCGCCGTCCAATGGCCTAGTCGCGCTGATCAACCTAGCCGACAAAGCGGCACAGCAGCGCAGTGACCAGTTCATCACCAGCGAATTGATCGTTCTCGCGATCTTGGAGCAAGGCGGTGATCTGGCCGAGGCGGTTAAAAAGTCCGGCGTCACTCGGGTCAGCTTGGAGCGCGCGATTGAGCGGCTGCGCGGGGGCCAAAAGGTCAACGATCCAGGCGCTGAAGACAACCGCCAGGCGCTTGAGAAATACACGATCGACCTCACTGCGCGTGCTGAAAAAAGCAAGCTCGATCCGGTGATCGGCCGCGACGAAGAGATTCGCCGCACGATTCAGGTGCTGCAGCGGCGCACCAAAAACAATCCCGTTCTGATCGGCGAACCTGGCGTTGGCAAAACCGCGATCGTGGAAGGCTTGGCACAGCGCATCGTCAACCACGAAGTGCCGGAGAGCCTGCGCTCCAAGCGCGTGCTGTCGCTGGACATGGGCGCGCTAATTGCTGGCGCCAAATACCGCGGCGAGTTCGAAGAGCGCCTGAAGGCCGTCTTGAGCGATTTGGCCAAAGCCGAGGGCCAGGTGATTTTGTTTATCGATGAGCTGCACACGGTGGTGGGCGCCGGCCGAGCCGAAGGCTCAATGGATGCGGGCAACATGCTCAAGCCGGCGCTGGCGCGCGGTGAGCTGCACTGCATCGGCGCGACCACGCTTGATGAATATCGAAAATACATCGAGAAAGACGCGGCGCTTGAGCGGCGTTTCCAAAAGGTGCTGGTGGCTGAACCGAGCGTTGAAGACACCATCGCGATTCTGCGTGGCCTCAAGGAACGCTACGCGGTGCATCACGGGGTCGAGATTACCGATCCGGCGATCGTGGCCGCGGCGACCCTGTCGCATCGCTACATCGCCGATCGTCAGCTTCCAGACAAGGCCATTGATCTGATGGACGAAGCCGCGTCTAGGCTGCGCATGGAAATTGATTCCAAGCCCGAAGACCTCGATCGGCTCGAGCGCAAGCTGATCCAATTGAAAATTCAGCGTGAGGCGTTGAAAAAAGAAAAAGACCCCGAATCGCGCAAGCGCCTGGATGATCTGGGCACAGACATCCTCAGAATGGAGCGCGAGTTTTCCGACCTAGACGAAATATGGAAGGCCGAGAAAGCCGCGGTCGCCGGTTCAACCAAACTGCGCGAAGAGATCGAAGCGGCCCGCGCACAGCTTGAAACGGCGCAGCGCGGGCAAGACCTCGCGCGAATGAGCGAAATCCAATACGGGCTGATTCCCAACCTAGAGCGTCAATTGGCATCGGCGCAGGAAGTGGAGACGCAGGGATTCAAGCTGCTTTCCAACAAAGTAACGGGCGAGGAGATCGCCACAGTCGTGAGCCGCTGGACCGGTATTCCGGTCAATCGCATGCTCGAAGGTGAGCGCGACAAGCTGCTGCGCATGGAGGACGCCCTGCATCAGCGCGTGGTGGGCCAAGACGAGGCCGTGATTGCCGTGGCAGACGCCATTCGCCGCTCGCGCGCGGGCCTCTCTGACCCGCACCGGCCGAATGGGTCGTTTCTGTTTCTGGGGCCGACCGGCGTCGGCAAGACCGAGCTTTGTAAAGCGCTCGCTGAATTCTTGTTCGACACCCAGGATGCGCTGGTCCGCATCGACATGAGCGAGTTCATGGAGAAGCACTCGGTCGCGCGTTTGATCGGTGCGCCGCCTGGCTACGTTGGCTACGAAGAGGGCGGCTATTTGACCGAGGCCGTGCGCCGTCGACCCTACAGCGTGATCTTGCTCGATGAAATCGAAAAAGCGCATCCAGACGTTTTTAATATCCTGCTGCAGGTGCTGGACGATGGCCGCTTGACCGATGGTCAGGGCCGCACCGTGGACTTCCGCAACACCGTTATTGTGATGACTTCCAATCTCGGCTCGCAAACCATTCAGGAGCTCAGTGAGCAGGGCTACACCGCGATCAAGCGCGCGGTGCTCGAAATCGTCCAGCAGAACATGCGCCCCGAATTCATCAATCGGATCGATGAGCTGGTGGTGTTCAAACCGCTTGAAAAAAGCCAGATCCGCGCGATCGCCGGCATCCAGATGGAAGGCTTGCGCGCGCGCCTGAAGGAACGTGGGATGAAGCTTGAGATCAGCGAAAGCGCGCTCGATTTGCTTGGCAATGCGGGCTTCGATCCGGTATACGGAGCGCGCCCACTCAAACGCGTGATTCAAAGCCAGCTGGAAAATCCACTGGCGCGCGAAATCCTGAGCGGCAGTTTCCTGTCCGGTGACACGGTCCGCGTGGACAACCAGGCAGGCCGGTTGAGCTTCAGTAAAGCGAGTTGATTCACGATGCCGATCTATGAGTTTGCGTGCACTGCCTGCGGTGCGCGTTTCGAACGTTTACAAAAGATGGCGGATTTGGATCCAAGCGAGTGCCCCGCATGCGCCGTCAGCGGGCAGATCACGCGCTTGGTCTCGGCACCGCAGTTCAGGTTGGCGGGGTCCGGATGGTATGAAACCGACTTCAAGTCAGACAAAGACAAACGCCGAAATCTCAGTGGAGACGGGGGCGCACCCAGCGAGGCCGCACCAAAAGCCGCGCCTGCGGACGCAGCAAGCACACCAGCACCCAGCAACGAAAATGCCGGTTCACCCAAAGCGACTGCCGCGGCTCCGACAACCCCTGCGACATAACTTCCGCGGCTTGCGCTCTGAAAAATTTTCGCTTGTCAACGCATTGACGCTGTAAGCCGCGCTGGGTAGGCTTCGCGTCTCCATTCAAGCAGGTATGACCGATGGCGCTTACAGTCACTTTTGAGCTGAGCGACGAAGACCTCAAGCACTTTCAGACAGTGATGTTGCGCGTCCGTGAGCGCGCCCAGACCTTGTCTCAGGCAGAGGTTTTGGCGGCCGCACGCGCACTTGTATCGCAGGTGGATTTGAGCGGGATCGCCAGCTTTATTGGTGAGCGCATCGGCACGCTGCGCACCCTCGCCGACATGGTCGAAGACAACCAATGGGCTATGCCTGCAGAGGAGAAACAGCGCGTTGTAATCGCATTGGCTTATTTCTGCGATCCCGAAGACATTATTCCCGACAGCGTGCCGGTGGTCGGCCTTCTCGACGATGCAATTATGATCGAGCTCGTCTCGCGGGAGCTAAAGCACGAAATCGAGGCCTATCGCGATTTCTGCGAGTTTCGCGCCGATGAAGGCGAGCGCCGCGCCATCGACGTCGCGAGCATTGATCGTGCAGATTGGCTGGAGTCGCGCGCCGAAGAGCTGATCATGCGCATGCGCAAGCGCAGGCAAAACGAACATTCCCGCGGCGCCCGCGGACCGAGCCTGTTTGGAGTCAGCTGAGGATTATTTGGCAGATTCTTAACCTCACTGCGATGACAATCACAGTGCAGGCGAGGTTGTCAATGGCATGAAGTGATAAATGCTCGTTGACTTTGCTGAGCCCGTAAACAACCATACCGGCCCCTGTTGGTCTGCCGGTTTGATCAACCCACGAGAAGGTGTTACTCGCTGTATGAAGAACGTTTTTCAACGCTCCGTTTTGGGTTTGGCACTTGCCATCGGTTTGGTTGCGGGCGCCGCCACGCTGTCAGAAAGCGCCATGGCCCAATCGCGCGCCGAACCCAAGGCGCAACCGATGAACGCCAAGCTCGGCAAAGTCGTCAATGCCGCTTTAAAAGATTTTGCGCCCAACCCAGGAAAGGCATTCACTGATTTGCAGGCGGCGCTGCCTCAGGCCAAAACCAACTACGAAAAAGCCTTCGTAGCGCAAGTGATGGGGCAGATCAAGGCGCAGCAGCAGCAGTATGCGGCCGCTCTTCCTTTCACCAAGCAGGCGATTGAACTCGACGCTCTGTCCAACCAGCAGCATTTTGCGACCATGTTCTTGCTTTCCCAGCTTTATCTGGGAACTGAAAAATACAGCGAAATGCTGACTGCACTCGACAATTGGGAGCGCGCCTCAGGCGCAAGCAATGCGGACAGCATGGCGATGCGCGCCAACGGCCTTTATCGCCTCGGACGCAATGCCGAGGCCGCGGCCGAAGCGGATAAAGCGATCAAAGCGTCTTCCAAATTGAACGAAAACCTTTATCGGATCAAGATCGCGAGCTTGTTTGAAGCCAAGCGTTACGCTGATGCCGCAGCCGCCGCACAGGATCTGCTGGGCAAAAAGCCGGGCGATCTTGAAACCATCCGTTTGCTGAGCCAAATCTATTTGGCCGACCAAGGCAAAGAGGCACAAGCCGCGCAGGTGATGCGTGCCGCCTACGACCAAGGCACGCTGACGGCTGAAAAAGACATCGTCCAGCTTGCTGAAATCTATGGCTACACCGATAAATTCAGCGAAGCGATTGCTGTGCTGAATGGCGCAATCAGCAAGGGCCAAGTCAAACCCAGCGCAAAGGTTTATCAGCTGCTCGGCGACTCGTACTTTAACTCCGACAACGGTGCGAAGGCGATTGAAGCCTATGGCAAGGGCGCGCCCATCTCGGGCGATGGAAACCTCTACAAATCCCAAGGTCACCTGCTGATCGAAGCGAAGCGCTGGAAGGAAGCCCAGGCTGCGCTGAAACAAGCCTTTGTAAAGGGCAAGCTGAAGGACCAAGGCGAGGCCTATATTCTGTTGGGCACTGCCGAGTCCGAGCTGGGGAATCGTCCGGCCGCCATTGCGGCATTCACCAAGGCCAAGGGCTTCCCCGGTTCTAAAACGACAGCCGAACAATGGTTGAAAACGATCTAACTTGAATCCAACCGTTTAACGCCACTTAATCAGGAACAAACTCGCCATGGCTTGGGAAAGTCCGAACGACAGAATTAAACCCAGCTGGAGCACCCAGAGCGTCGGTGTTGCTACGGCAATCGCTGTTCACCTTGCGATGATTTTTTTCCTGCTGAAACCGATCATCGCGCCGCCTATCGAAAAGCGCGTGGAGGTCTCGCTGATCGCTTCAGACGTACCGCCACCGCCGCCTCCGCCGCCGCCACCGCCGCCTAAAGAATTGGAGCTGGAGAAGCCCCGAGACGTCAAGGTTCTGGTGTTGCGTCCGCAAATTGCGCCGCCAGCGCTGCCACCGCCGCCAATCGTGACCAGTGAACAGTCTTTGGTTGGAACACAAAGCGTGCGCACAGGTCCACCGCCAATCACCACGGGCGAGCGCCAAGGCACGTCGATTGAGGCAACATTCGACATATCGTTGCGGCAGCTCAAGCCGCCGAAGTATCCTCTGAACGCACAGCGCCGAGGTATTGAAGGTGATGTTGAACTGCTGGTTTTGGTCGGGAGCGACGGAAAAGTTAAAAAAGTTGAAATCGCCAAATCATCAAGAAGTTCACTGCTAGACCAAGCGGCCATTGCGGCCGTTCAAACCTGGGATTTTAACCCCGCCATGAAAGACGGTCAAAAGACCGAAGGCTGGGTACGCGTTCCATTCACTTTTCGCCTTAACGCAGAGTAACCGAGGGAAGCACCAATGCTGCAAGATCCAAACGTACCTACTGACCCAAACGCCGCTGGTGCGGCTCCTGTTGACGCGGCTGCACTTGCGCCTACAGACCCAAGCGCCATCCCGGTTGATCCATCCGTCGCCGTCCCTGGTATGGATCCATCTATCATCGACCCAAGCCTCGGCGTATCGGCCGGTGCGCTTGCCGGCACCAAAGCGGACAACGCTGCTGCGATGAGCCAGATGGGTTTTTCCCATATGATTCAGAATTTCGACTTTGTCGGCTATACGGTCTTCATTACTTTGATCGTGATGTCCACCGTGTCGGTTTACTTCATTGTGATCAACTCCCTGCGCAATTCAATGATTCGTTCGCGCGCCAATCGCGTCATTAAAGCGTTCTGGAACTCAACGGGCTTACAGGCGTCGATTGACTCGATGCAAAAAGAGGCACGCGGCGAGCCGTTTTCAAAGATTGCGATTGATTGCGTCAACGCGGTGGCGCACCATCAGCGCAGCGAAGGATCGAGCCTGGTTGAAGCACTCAACCGCAGCGAGTTTATCGACCGCGCTTTGCGTCAGGCCGTGACCCGCGAAAGCTCGCGTTTGGAACCAGGCCTGACCTGGCTTGCGAGCGTGGGTTCGACCGCGCCGTTTGTTGGCTTGCTGGGTACGGTGTGGGGCATCTATCACGCCCTGCTGCGCATCGCGAGTACGGGGCAAGCATCGATGGATGCGGTTGCCGGTCCCGTGGGCGAGGCCTTGATCATGACCGCGCTCGGCTTGTTCGTCGCCATTCCTGCCGTTATTGCCTACAACTTCTTCGTTCGCGGCAACAAAAAAATCTTGTCCGACTTTGATGATTTTGCGCACGATCTACACGACTATTTTGCCACTGGCGCGCGCATCGAAGGCGGTGGCCCAGCGGCAGCGCGCCCCGCTGTCGTGAAGAAGTAACTCACCCTACGGAGTTTTGACCCATGTCCTTCAGTTCAGGCGGTGGCGGAAACGACAGTGTAATGGCGACGATTAACACGACGCCATTGATTGATGTCATGCTGGTGCTGTTGATCATTTTTATGATCACAGCCCCGCTGATGGCGCACAAAATCCAAGTTCCGTTGCCCAATAACGCCAACCAGCCCAACGAAGAAAAGCCCAACACCATCACTATTGCGATTCCCGAAGACGGGAAAATCTATTGGAATGACGTTGAGGTTACTTCGGCGCAGGTTGAGTATCAGTTTGCGATTGAAGTGCGAAAGGCGCTGGAGCAAAACATTCCGCAGCCGGAAATCCAAATTCGCGCAGCGAAACAGCTGCCGTATGGCCGGGTGAGGGAATTGATGGTGCTGGCTAAACGCCAAGGTATCGTTAAACTGGGCTTCATTACGACGCCTGGCCGTTCATAGACGAGGATTGCAGCATGGCATTTAGCACTGGTGGTGGTAGCGGGCCGATGGCCGACATCAACACAACCCCCTTGATCGACGTGATGTTGGTTCTGTTGATCATTTTTATGTTGACCGCGCCGATTTTGGCGCACCGCGTGCGCGTGGACCTGCCTCAAAAGACCGACCAAATCGTGGAGCAAGTTCCCGAGATTATCAAAATTCGCGTGGAGGCGAACGGTGCTTTGATCATGAACGAGTTGCCCGTCACCGCCGTGGAGCTTGAGCAAAAGTTCGTTGAGATCGGACAAGACGAGGATAAACTGCAGGATGTGGTGCAGCTTCGCGGTGCTGATGAAGTGGTCTACCAGCGAATTACCGATGTGTTGACGCTGGCATCGCAAAACAACGTCAAGAAAATCAGCTTTACCGAGCTCGAAGAATAGTCGAGTCTGACGGGTACTTTAGGCGCCAAGCGTTCCGCTTGGCGTTTTTTTTTTGGTATTCGAACGGCCATGTAAATAGCCGCCGAGCGCTCTTTCGCCATCTTGGCTATGCTTCGCACTTTTCGCGAGCGCAAGCCATGACTGATTCCGTTGAACATCTTGGATTCGCCACGCGCGCGATCCACGCAGGCCAAACCCCCGACCCATCCACCGGCGCAATTATGACGCCGATTTATGCGACATCGACTTACGTGCAGTCGAGCCCGGGCGTGCACCAGGGCTTTGAATACTCACGCACCCAGAATCCAACGCGCATGGCCTATGAGGCCTGCGTTGCATCCCTTGAGCAGGGCACACAAGGCTATGCGTTTGCATCGGGTTTAGCCGCCGCGGCGACCGTGCTTGATCTGCTCGATAGCGGTGATCATGTCATCGCCATGGATGATCTTTATGGCGGCACTTACCGTTTGTTCGAGCGCGTGCGCAAGCGTTCAGCCGGCCTTGGCTTCAGTTTTGTCGATCTCAACGAGCAAGCCGCGTTGGAAGCCGCGCTGACCCCAAAAACGCGGATGATCTGGGTCGAAACGCCGACCAATCCCACGCTCAAGCTGGTTGATCTGAGCGCAGTGGCTGAGTTTGCGCGCAAACATCGGCTGATCGCGGTCTGCGACAACACCTTCGGAACGCCCTACATCCATACCCCACTGAGCCACGGATTCGATCTGGTTGTGCACTCAGCAACCAAATACCTAAACGGCCATTCCGACATGATCGGTGGCATGGTCGTTTGTGGGGACAATGCCGAGCTGCGCGAGCAAATGGCCTTTTTGCAAAACTCTGTAGGTGCGATTCAAGGTCCGTTTGACAGTTTCCTCGCCCTGCGCGGCCTTAAGACCCTGGCCTTGCGCATGCGCGAGCATTGCGCCTCGGCACTGGAGCTCGCCGGATGGCTCGAAATGCATCCGCAGGTTGAGCGCGTGATCTACCCGGGCTTGCCCTCGCATCCGCAGCATGCGCTCGCGCTCAAGCAAATGCGCGGATTCGGCGGCATTATCAGCCTGCACCTCAAAGGTGGTTTGGCTGAATCACGCCGAATGTTGGAACGCTGCAGGCTGTTTGCGCTGGCCGAGAGCCTCGGCGGTGTGGAGAGCTTGATCGAACATCCCGCGATCATGACGCACGCCTCGGTACCGGCCGAGCAGCGCGCAAAGCTCGGTATCAGCGACAGCTTTGTCCGCCTTAGCGTGGGCGTGGAAGACTTGACTGATCTTCGCGCGGAACTGAAGTTTGCGCTGAGCCCCTGATGCCGTTGCCTGGCCATTGCTGATGGGCGCGATGACGCGATTTCTCCCCGCTGTATTGCTCAGTTTCAGCTGTTTGCTGCTGCCTTTGCCTTGGGCTGCGCCCGCGGTTCTGGCGTCGCTCGGGCTGCATTTGGCAGCAGCGGCGCATCGGGCCGGCTTTCTCGATGAAGAGGCGTTGCTGGAGACGCTGCGGGCGCGCGTCGGTGGTTTTCTCCTGATGCTGATCGCAGGCTTTGTCTTGGGCGGCATTTTGGTTGCGCCGGCGCTTTACTTCATGGTCAATGGCAGCCACATCTACGCGCCCTTGCTGGTGGCTTTTGGCAGCCTGCTGCTGCTTTGGGGCTACGTCCGTTTTTGGGCCTTACCCGGTTTGCTGTTTGTCTGGGTAGATGCGCGTCAAGGCAGTGGCGAATCGGCTTTTTTGGTGCTGCGCAGAACCGCTCGCTTGGCTTGGCGGCTTGGCGGCCGGGGCACCGAAGCGCTGGCGCTCGGATTGCCGACTTTGTTTGCATTGGCTTTGCTGCTGGCGCTGCCATTCGCGGCGCTGTGGTGGGATGCAACGCTTGCGGTTCGATTGATGCTCGCGGCGGCGGTTTCAGTGGTTGTCTGTCCGCTGCTGGCAGTGACAGTCCTAAAACTGGCGGCGTCTGCGCTGTTTGAGGCCACGCCAAATGAATTTGTAGCGCCGACTGAAATGCCCATACCCATCGAGCATGACGCCCCGCTGCCCTTAGAGCCTGTCGAACCGATCATGCAGATTCCTGAGCCGAGCAGCGAGCAAGCGGCTCTTGAGGAGGAAGAAGTTGTCCCGGTATTGGATGTGCGCGATGCGGTTATCCCGCAAACGCCTGAACCTGAGCGCTTACCACCGCCAGCGGCTCCAGATCTGCTGGAATTGCTTGGCCGTCCCGTCGCCCTAGCGGACGCGCTCGCGCTCGGTCTCAATAGCGACACTGAGCGCTGTGCCGCCGCGCACACGGCCGTGGCGCACGACCAGCTGGATGCGCTGCCCGCGCTCAAGCAGGCGGGCTGGAACCCCGCTCAACTGAGTGTAGATGGCGAAAGTCTCATCGAGCGCGCCTTGCGTGCCTCTTCGGGCGCCACCATCAAGGCTCTGCTCGGATCGGTGTGCACCGAGGCCATGCTAGATCAAGGGCGCGAGCCGGCGCTGGTTGCGGCCTTGCTGAGCAAACGCCACGACTTACCGAATGTGGTTCGGTTGCTGGTAAAGCACGGCGCCGACCCGCGCTTGCCAGGCAGCGACGGACAAGACGCGGTTACGCTGGCCGTGAAACGCGACATGAGCGAGCTTCTGCCTTTTCTGCTGCGTGACAGCGCAAGGCCTTCACGCGCGCCCGCCAAGCGGGCCAACGACGAGGCGCGCGAGATCGATTTGATTGGCTTGGCGCAGCGCGGCGACGTGCCCAGAATGATCGACGCGCTCAAGTCAATCGCGGGCGGGGAGCTCAAAACGGAAGTCGCCACGACCGCGCTCATCCACGCGGCTGGGCGCGGCCATCGCACCATCGTTGAGCTGATGACCACAGCGGGGGTCGATCCGCTCGCGCGATTGGCCAACGGCAGCTGCGCATTTTCGGCGGCAGCCTTAGCAGGTCATGCGGATGTGGTCGGGCTTTTGCTTCGGCTAGGCTGTGAAGTCGATACGCCCTTGACGGCAGGCGCCAGCGCCCTGCTGCTGGCGGCGTCGCGCTGGCGCTACGCCACCGTTAGCAATCTCCTGCGCGCCGGTGCCAATCCCTCATGGATTAGCGCTGGCGAGTTCACGGCGTTAGCAGCGGCCGCTGCCTTTGTTCACCACGCGCGTTCGCCCACCGGCGGCCGCGAAACCCTGCAAGTCTTGATCAAAGCGGGCGCCAACGTCAGTCAAGCCAATGCCGATGGGCACACGGCGGTAATGCTGCTGGTGGGAGCGGGACAAAAGATCGCTGACGTCGGGTCTGAAGAGCTGATCCAAGAACTCTTGCGCGTGCTTTTAAGCGCTGGAGCCGGCGTCAATCAGGTCGATGCCCGCGGTCAAACGGCGGTTCATTTTACCGCGATGCATGGGTTGGTCGGCGCGGCGGCTCTGTTGGTCAAAGCGCGGGCAGCTCTGCGCGTGGCCGATACGCAGGGTTACTTTCCGATTGATCTTGCCCACCACCACGGCCATCCGCAGTACGTTGCCTGGTTGGTCCAACAGGGCGCCGATCACTGATCCCGGCGCATCGAGTCCCACTGCGCTGCCAATGCGGCGATCACATCGTCATTGACCTCACCAAACAGTGCAGGCGCACTCAAGAATCCGTGCGGCAGGCCGAACGCGCGGAGTAGACGCACGTCACCGCCTGCGCTTGCGATCCGGCGCGCGAAGGTTTCGGCCTCGTCGCGAAGGATGTCATTTTCCGCACTCAAGATTAGCGTGCTCGGCATGCCATCAAGCCGGCGTGCCATTGCTGGGTTAACCAGCAAACTGTTTGCACGCTGCCGCGCAGTGGCGTAGTTGCGCCAGAGCCAGCGCGCCTGCGCAGCCGACAGCGCCGGGGAATGTGCGTACTCTCGCCATGACGGCGTATTGCCGCGGGCGTCGAGCATGGGATAAAGCAGAATCTGGTTACGCGGTTGGTTAGGCTCCTTGCGCCAAGCGAGTGACAGCGCAGCGGCCAGATTGCCGCCCGCACTCTCGCCGATGATGCTGTCAAGCGCAGGGCAGCCACCCGCTGCTGGCAGGGCTGACAGATAGCGCCAGACCGCCATCGCCTGATCCAGCGCCGCTGGAAAGCGATGCTCCGGTGC
>Ga0105046_10001939_pt1 | contig 32346 bp, 29 predicted proteins | sample MAT03_FD_78385 | JGI IMG/M metagenome (GOLD analysis project Ga0105046, IMG submission 78385) | Freshwater microbial communities from Lake Fryxell liftoff mats and glacier meltwater in Antarctica - MAT-03 (megahit assembly) | ecosystem: Environmental > Aquatic > Freshwater > Ice > Liftoff...
AGCAGATACCGCAGATACAGCGCCCGTTGTCGGTCCGCCGCGCAGCGCGTCGGTCAATGGGAAGCGGACATACACGGTGGTGCCGTGGCCGAGCTGCGACTCGAGATCGATCGTGCCGCCGAGCGCACGCAGATGCGCGCGCGCGAGGTACAGCCCGAGGCCCATGCCCTCGCCCTCGGCCTTGGTCGAGAAGAACGGATCAAAGGCTCCCGCGACCGCCTGCGGGGCCATGCCGGTGCCGTCGTCGGTCACGCTGATCACGGCCTGCTCGGCCGCGATGGCGAGACGGAGCCGAACTCCGGTCGCGCCCGGTCGCGCCTTGCAGGCGTCGATCGCGTTGGCGACCACGGCGCGCACGATCTGCCCGAGCACCTCCTGCGGCTGAGTCGTCGCCGCGCCGGCCTGCACCGCCGCGTCCTGGTCGATCTGTAGCCGCGGCTCACCGGCCATGCCGCGAGCGTGCGAGTCACCCGGAATGTCCGCGGCCAGCCGCGCGAGCGGCCACGGCTCGGCCGTCGCGCTGAGGCTGCGCACGCGAAGCTCGGGCGACGACATCTGCTGCAGGATGTGTTTACAGCGCTGCAGCTCCTGCTTGATCGTGCCGACCGCGTCGCTGCGCTCCGCCTCCGTCATCACGGCGAGGTCGCTGACCAGCATGCTCACGGTGCCCAGCGGCGAGCCGAGCTCGTGCGCCGCGCCGGCCGCGAGGGTGCCGAGCGCCGCGAGCTGGCGGTCCTGGGCGGCGCCGAGGCGCAGCCGCGTCAACTCGGCCCGCTGCAGCGCCTGCGACAGCGCGATGCGGTGCACGAAGTAGGTCATGAACGCGGCCGACATGCCGAACGCGACCCACATGCCGCGGATGTGGCCCATGAAGTGTTGCTCGTGTCCGGGTGGTCCCATCATGGGCGGCGCCGGTGCGAGCACGAACAGCGCGGCGAAGCCGAGCAGCGAGGTGGCGGCGACGGCCCAGGTCCAGCGCGGCGAGATCTGGGTCGCCAGCGTCATCGGCACGAAGTACATGGTCGTGAACGAGTTGCTGACGCCGCCCGAGAGCGCGAGCAGGGCCGTGAGCGCCACCGAGTCCACGATCAGGTGGGCGCCGGCGATCGTCGTGGTCGCTCGTCCGCGGCGCAGCACCGAGCGCATGGTCCACAGGTTGGTGGCGACCAGCAGCAGCACGACCGCGGCGGTGCCAGTCGGCTCGGGCGGCGGCGGGAACCACGAGAGCAGGCGGTCGAAGTGCGTCGGGCTCAGGGTCTGCAACGACCACCCGAGCGCGACCAGGCCGAGCAGCACCCAGCGCGCGACGACGAAGAAGCGCAGCGTGATCTGGGCCGAGCTCTGCTTCACGGGCATCCGCGGCGAGCATGCCACAACTCCCGCGCGACGCGGCCGCGGCGATCGGTCGCGGCGGCCCGGCGACCACGCGCCTAAAAGTTCGACTGCGCGAGCAGGCCGGAGGCGCGGGGGTCGACGCGCTCCGCCGGCAACCGCACCGTGAAGGTCGAGCCCCCGCCGGGCCGACTGAGCGCGGCGATCTGCCCGCCGAGCATGCCGCAGTAGTGCCCGCAGATCGCCAGCCCGAGGCCGGTACCCTCGAGGCGTCGCCCTGGGTGAAGGGCGTGAAGATGCGGGCCAGGGTGTCGGCGTCCATGCCGATGCCCGTGTCGGAGACCTCGAAGACGAAAGTCGGCCGCGCTTGACCGCGAGATTCGTGGCGGATGGTCAGGCGCACGACCCCGTCTTGCGTGAACTTGCAGGCGTTGCCGAGCAAGTGCAGCAAGATCCGGCGCAGCTTGCCTCTGTCCGTATGCAGCGGCGGCAGCCCGTCCTCGCAGCGCAGCCGCAGCGTGTCGCGGTTGGCCCCGGCTGCGCCCGCGACGCTGGCCAGCACGTGCTCGGCGAGCGCGGCGAGCTCGACCGGCTCGACCGCCACGGCGGACTTGCCGGCTCCGCCGGTCGGCGTCGCAACTGCTCCGGCGACATGTACGCCGGCGTACCGATGAAGGCTCCGGCCTGGGTCAGCTACTTGCCGACCTCGTAGATCTGCGCGACGTTCGGGTGCGACAGTCGGGCCATGGCCTGCGCCTCGCGCAGTAATCTCGCCTGACCGATGCTCTGCTGGTGCCGCGCAAAGTCGGCGCGCAGCACCTTGATCGCGACCTTGCGCTCGAGCTCATCGTCGTAGCCCGCGTAGACGATCCCCATGCCGCCCTCGCCGAGCTTGCGCAGGACCACGAAGCGGCCGATCTTGTTGGGGCCGGCGACGGCCGCCTCCGCCGTCCGCGAGGGCTCCGTCCGCTCGGCCTCGGCCCGCGTCAGGTTCTGGCTGGAGGACGAAGGCGGGACAGACATTCGCAGGCCCTCGCGCGGGACACCTTGAATGATCTTCCTGGCGATGCGGCCCCGGGCGCAAGCGCTTCCTTTCGCGGCGCGGGCGAGACCGCACCGCGGATGCCCTGGCGTTACATCCCTCGGGGTCGTCGCCGACGCAGGCCGAGCAGCAGCAGGCCCAGCGCGGGCGCAGACGGCCCGCGGTGCTTGCAGCCGCAGGCGCCGTCGTCGTCCTGTCCGTAGCCGGGCGGCAGGGCCTGACCGCCGCTCGAGCCGGACCCCTCGCCGCTGCTGTCCTGACTCTCGCCGGAGGCGCCGCCGCTCGCGCTGATCTGGCCGCCCTCCTGGCCGCCATCCGAGCCCTCCGAGGCGCCGGAGGTCTGCGTACCGGGTCCGGCGCACAGCGGATCGGGTGGCTGCGCGCCGGGATCGCACTGGTGATCGTCGAGCATGTAGATCGCCGGACCTGTCCCCTGCAACAGCACTGGTTGTGTACGCACTGGTGTGCCGGTGACGAGCCCCTCCAGGTCGGCGGCCGGCCAGGTCTCGACCGTGGCGAGGTCGAAGCCCCACGCCGCCGCGACCGCCGGGCTGGCCACAGCCCGGCGAAATTTCTCGTCGACGAGCCAGACCTTGGTCGGCTCGGCGTCGCTGACGACCAGGATCGGCGCGGGGATCAGGTCGCGGTCTTGCGGGATCGCCTCGACGACCGCCTGGGTCGCGCGGATCGACTGCCAAAACGGCGACAGTTGCCACGCTGCGAGGCTCTCGGGGTCGACGATCCAGCGGCGCACGCCGGCCGGGATCGCCGGCGGATCGCACTGGAGCACGCCCGGCGACAATGGAAGCTCGACCTGCTCGCCGCCCTCGCTGTCGAGCGCATATGCGTACACCGCGTGCGCCTGACCGTCACGCAGGCTCAGCGGCGCCTCGACCTCGAAGCCGTGGTTGCACGACCCAAGCGGCATGCACAGGTCATCGCGTTGCACGTCGGCGAGCACTTGCACTGGCACCGCGTTCGGGTCGCCCTTCGGGCCGCCGAAGTACAGGTCGACCGTCACTGGCGCGTCGGGGGCGTCGGGGTCCTGGGCCCAGCCGGTCAGCGACATACAACTGGTCTGGTCGAAGTTGCCGGTCGGCGGTTTGTTGCCGAGGCCCATCAGCTCCTCGTAGGCCCGGACCAGCGACATATACGGCGACACATAGACGACGCCGACGCCGCCGACGTCCTGCTTGATATTGAAGTGGAGATGGATCGACGTCGGCGTGTCGCCCATGTTGTTCGACAGCTTGACCAGCGGCGTCCCCATCACCACCTGCTGGCCCTCGCTCACCACGATCGTGTCGAGCGATCCGTGGAGGAAGTCGAAGCGTTGATTGCTCGGCGTCATCACGTTGATCGAGTACGACCCGATGTGTGTCACCACGCCCGCGACCGTGCTGACGATCTGGTGCTTATCCTTCTCGCAGGTCGGGCCGCGGATGTCCTGGCCCTGGTGACCGATGCCACCCGGGCACAGCGGCATGTCCCAACTGCGCTTTTCGCAGTAGTTGTCGCGCCAGGGATACGCGTAATTGACCGCGTCGCACTGCCCGCCACCGGGGCCCATATAGCCGCCGTTCATATACACCTGCGAGTTCGGGTACGCCGGCCCGGTCTCGAGCGGGAAACGCATCCCCGGGGCGAACACCGTGAACTCCGCGAGCCCGATGCCCGTGTCTGGCAGCAGCTCGCCGGGCGGTAGATAGAACGGCTCGGCCGCGGCCACGGCGGGCAGCAGCAGCGCGGCAGCAACAAAGATCCCGCGCGCGATCACGGCGCACCTCCGATGCCGCCGACATGGACCAGGCCCAGGACCGCGGTCCGCAGCGCCGCGTCACTACACCCGGGCCCGTCCGGATCGTGACACTCGAGGTCGAGGCTGTAGGCGACGCCGTGCTCGATCCACGCGGCCGTGCGGATGCCGTCATTCGCGCTGATGAAGCCGTCGACCCCGCGGAGCCGGTGGTTACCGCGGACGTGGCCGACCCCCGCGATCAGCGTCGCAATCCGCGAGGCTTGTAGCGTCAGCCCCAGCTCGCCGTCGTGCGCGGCCAGGGCATAGCCGGCGTCGCTGGTGAACACCGCGACGCTCGCCAGCCACGCGGGATCGGCGGGCACCAGCACCGGGACCGGCGAACGATCGACCGCGGCGCGGGCTCGCGGCGTGAGCCGCTCGCGCGTCGCGTGGTCGATCGTCGCGGCCGCCGGCCAGCGCGGGATCCGGGCCACTCGCTCGCCGGCCAGCAGCCGCCCGCGTCGTGGAGCCCCGGACGCGGTCGGCCCGATCGCCACGCCCACCGCCTTCCCGGTCGCGCGCGGGCCAGCACCATCGACCCTTGGATCACAGGCCAGGAGCATCACGGCCCCGAACACGAGGTGGACTGTCGACGGGAACACCGGACCATTATCGCGCCGGGTATACGCCGATAGTCAAGCGTGAAACCGCGATCGCCGGACGGGCGGGTCAAGGCGGGTCGCCAAGGGTCGCCACGGGGCACGCCCGGGCGTACAACCGACGCACCTCCATGTCACGCCGCTCCCACCAACGCCGGCTTCCTGCGCGACGAGGGCGCCGTGCTGTTGGTGTTCGTGCTCAGTGATGAGCCCGACAAGTCGCCCGAGCCGGTCAGTCAGTGGGTCGACAAGCTGGTCGCCGCCAAGCAGGGCTGTGGTGGTCTCGAGTGCATCCTCGCCGCCGGCCTCGTCTCCGACTTTTGTTACGACCACCCTGGCGACACCACGCTCAAGACCTTCCTCGAGTCGTTCTCCGAGCCACCGATCATCGGCAGCATCGGCAGCGTGTTCCCGAACGACCCGCAGCCGGACTACAGCGTCGTGGTCGGTCAGGCGCTCGCGCAGGTCATCGGACAAAAGTGCGACGAGATCGAGCCGCCCAACTGAGCCGCCAACTGTCGCGCCCCGGTGTCGCCCGCTCGCCCAGCGCGGCTGAGCAGCCGCGCGCAGCGACGCCCTCAGGTCGTCGTTGTCGGGTGATGCTCCGTATCCTCGGTGTCGTGATGCCCCGTGTCCTCCGCGCCAGCCTCATGCCCGTGCGGCTCCTGGCAGGTGCCCTTGCCGTCATGCACGTCGCACTCGAGGTCCTCGCCGCAGTCCGCGTCCGCGTCGCAGGCCTTGCCCACGTCGGACGGGCTGCACGCCGCAATCGCCAGGCCCAGACCGAGAGTGACAGCCAGACCCGAAAAAATGCCGCGTGAACATCGCATGCCCGCCGGTATATCCTGGCCCTCGCGGCGCGCGACTGCGACCCTCTGTCGCACAGCACCGAACCGCTGCGAAGCGGGCCAGGTCCGCGTTATGCCGGACGCTCCGATGCCGCCCGCTACTCCCCCGCGGCTCGCCGCGCGCCTGTGCTGCGGGTCGCTCGTCTTCGCGGCGCTGCTCGGTGTCCTCACCGGCTGCCTCACCGGCTGCCTCACCACGCTCGGCCCCAACATCCGCCGCGAGCAGCACCACATGCGCATGACCCAGCAGGCCACCCGCGGCACATGCATGGCCTGCCACGAGGGCGAGTCGCACATGAGCATGCGGATGAAGGCGATGAGCCCCGCCGAGATGACCGCGCATATGCGCTACATCACCACCGTGATGCATCCGCCGCTAGTTCAGGACTGGATGCTCCGCGAGCGCCGCGACTGCGTCGTCTGCCACGCCGTCAAGGGGCCGCGCGCATGAGGCTCCTGCGGTGGGCCTGCCCCGGTCTCGCGCTCGCGGCCAGCCTGTCCTTCGGGACAGCCGCCCGCGCCCACCACGTGCCCGGCCACGGCGCCTCCGAGGGCCTGCGCACGATCAACAGCCTCAACGGCTCCGGTCGCGCCTACTCGCGCGTGCTCCTGCTCAACGAGTTCATCTACACCGGCTTCGGCCTCAACCCCGGCCTCACCGACTCCCTCTCCGTGCTCGCCGAGTGGGCCCCCAAACCCTCCTTCTCCCTCGGCGTCCAGGCCCCGCTGCTGATGTTTCGCGGCGCCGACACCAAGGGCGCCACCAAGGTCGGCTACGGCGACACCCGCCTGCAGCTCCGCTTCACCCCGCACGCCACCAAGCTCATCCATCGCGTCCTCACCTTCGGCGTCAACCTCAGCTTCCCGACCCGCACCGTCCACTTCACCGTCGACCCCGGCCCCATGTGGGGCGCGACGCCCTACCTCGTGTTCACGCGCACCTACTCGACCGTGTTCTGGCAGGTGCTCGGACTCGCCACCGTCGACGCCCGACGAGCCGGCACCGCCCTCAACCTCGCCGCCAGCGCCCAGGTCGGCGGCCGCTTCCTCAGCAACAAGCTCAGCCCCGGCGTCGGCGTGCTGGTCGACTCGCGGGTCCTCAACTTCTGCGCCGACCCGACCGGCGGCCAGCGCTTTTGTACCGACTCCCGCGCCGGCGAGGAGGACCGCGGCATCGGGGCCACCCGCGCCACCGCCCTCGCCGCCCTCGCCTACACCTTCGTCCCACGCGCCAGCCTGATCGCCTCGCTGCAACTGCCCTTCACCGCCAAACGCGACTTCAGCTTCGGCTGGAGCCTCGGCATCCAGGGCTTCTTTTAAACCGGCCCGCTGCGACCGCCGCGATCGCTCCGCGGCACGCGGACCATGACGTCGATGTCAGGGGCCTGTCCTCATCCCCGCAGAACGCCGCTCCGCGCGCATCTCACCGCTGGCACCAACGATGCAAGGGGCGCCCCGCGAGACCGCGTCCAGCGAACCACCGCTGCCCCCTGTCCCGCGCAGATCGCCCCCGCTATCGTGCCACCCATGCCTCGTCCGTGTTCACTGCTGCTGCTCGGCGCCCTGTGCCTGCTCGCCTCATGCGAGACCGAACCAAGTGAGCCCGACGCCTGGAGCGTCGCGATCAAGGGTCAGCCCGGCGCCCTGCTGTCCGTGTGGGGCAGCGCCGCCGACGACATCTGGACCGTCGGCGCCGACACTGGTTCCGGCCCCGCCGTGCTGCACTACGACGGCCAGCGCTGGCAGCAACACGCCACCGGCGCGACCGGGACCCTGTGGTGGGTCGCCGGTCAGGGCGACGACCTGTGGATGGTCGGCGACGCCGGCCTCGTGATCCATCACCCGCGCAGCGGCGACGACTTCACCGTGCTCCCGGCCCCCGGCCCCGAGCGCCTGTACGGCGTCATGCCCTTCGCCGCCGATGACGTCTGGGTCGTCGGCGGCAACGACAAGGACGCCGGCGTCCTCTGGCAGTGGGACGGCGCCGCCTGGCTCGCCCCGAAAGATCTGCCGGCTGGCCTCGGCGATGGCCTCGCCTACTTCAAGATCTGGGGCGAGTCCTCCTCCGACCTGTGGGTCGTCGGCGACGGCGGCGGCCTCCTGCATCGCAGCGGCTCCAGTTGGGAGCGCATCCCGATCGCCAGCAAACTCTTCACCGTGCACGGCCGCGGCGACCAGGTGCTCGGCGTCGGTGGGGCCTTCTCGGGACTCATGGTCGAGCTCGCGCCCGGCAAGGCCACCGATGTCACCCCCAAAGGCGTCGGCGAGGTCGTCCAGCTCAACGGCGTGCACGTCGGCGCCGCGGCCACCGTCGCGGTCGGCAACTACGGCTCGGTTTGGCGCCGCGCCGCCGACGGCACCTGGACCGCCGAGGCCGACACGCCCGAGGTCCCGCTGGATTATCATGCCACCTACGTCGACCCGGACGGCGGCATTTGGGCCGTCGGCGGCCGCCTCTCCGACCTCCCGCCGACCAACGGCCTGCTCTCCCACTTCGGCCAGCCGCTCGCCGCCCCGACGCTCGAACCCTGAGGTCTTTTCATGCTTCGTTCCACTCGCCACGCCCTCGTCCTCGCCGCACTATTCGCCGGCCCGATCCTCGCCTGTGAGGACGACGTCGACCCCGAGGCCTGCGACACCGTCGGGAACATCTGCACCTGGGCCGGCAAGACCCGCGCCGCCTTCAACGGCGACGACAAGCCGCTCTCGGAGGCCCTGTTCTACTGGCCGATCGACGTCAAGATCGCCAGCAACGGCGACACCTACATCCTCGACTGGAACAACCACAAGGTCCGCCAGTTGATGCCCGACGGCACCCTGCACACCGTCTTCGGCACCGACTTCATCGGCGACGGCGACTTCGCCGCCCAGGACCTCGTCGCCCCCGGCGTGCCCGCCACCGACATCAACCTCAACCACCCGACCCAGTTGCTCGAAGAGCCCGGTGGCACTTTGCTGCTGGTCTCGTGGCATAACCACAAGCTGCGTCGCTACGACCCGAACACCGGCATGGCCTTCGTCGTCGCCGGTCGCGGCCCCGGCTTCGCGGGCGACGGCGGTGCGGTCAGCGACCCCGCCCTGCGCTTCAGTCAGCCCTCCGGTGGCACGATCGACGCCGACGGCAACGTCTACCTCGTCGACCAGCGCAACCAGCGGATCCGCCTGCTCAGCGGCGACGGCGAGCGGGTCACCACCCTCGCCGGCACCGGTGAGGTCGGTTACGGCGGCGACGGTGGCGACCCGCTCGTCGCCACCTTCAGCTTCCCCACGGGCAGCAACCCGCCACCCGCGGGCACCATGGCGATGGACCCCGAGGGCCGCCTCTACATCGCCGACACCCTCAACCACGCGATCCGTCGCATCGACCGCGCCAGGAACACCATCGAGACCGTCGCCGGCACCGGCACCGCCGGCTACGGCGGCGACGACGGCCCCGGCACCGAGGCCCAGATCAACAACCCCCGCGACCTCGAGATCGGCCCCGACGGCCGGCTCTACATCGCCGACGAGCTCAACCACCGCGTACGCGCCCTCGACCTCGCCACCGGCGTCATCACCACCGTCGCCGGCAACGGCACGGCCGAGTTCTCCGGCGACCGCGGGCCCGCGCGGGAGGCCGGCCTCAACCGCCCCACCGGCATCGAGTTCGACCTCGAGGGCAAGACGATGTACGTCGCCGACAGCCACAACTTCCGCATCCGCGCCGTCACGCTCCCGCGCGAGTAAACCGCCAACCACTCGCCCAGGAACCACCGCCATGCACACGATCCACCGACTTGTTTTAATCACCGCCGCCGCGCTCGTGTTCCCCGCCTGTGACGGCAACAACGAGGACGACACCGGCGCCGAGTCCGAGACCGGCGCCGAGACCGGCGAGGAGCCGCTGCTCCCCTGCGACCCCGCCCCCGGCCGGATCTGCACCCTCGTCGGCACCGGCATCGCCGGCCTCGGACCCGAGGGCCTGGAGCCGCGTCGCACCGACCTCTACCTCCCGCAAGACGTCACGATCGGGCCCGACAAGCTCCCCTACGTGCTCGACTGGAACAACCACCGCGTCCGCCGGGTCGACGCCGACTCCGTACATACCGTCGTCGGCACCGGCGAGCTCGGCGACGCCCCGGACGGCGACGCCGACCTCACCAACCTCAACCACCCCACGCACATGTCCGTGTCGCCGCGCGGCACCTTCATCATCTCGGCCTGGCACAACTCCAAGCTGATGGAGTTCGACCCCGCCGCCACCACCCTGAAGACGATCTGCGGCAACGGTATGCGCTCCTTCGGCGGCGACGGCGGCCCCGCCTCGATGGCCCTGCTCGACCTCCCGACCGCGACCGCCTTCGACGCGGCCGGCAACATGTACATCACCGACCAGGCCAACCAGCGGATCCGCATGGTCGACACGATGGACATCATCAACACCGTCGTCGGCACCGGCATACCCGGCTTTAGCGGCGACGACGGCCCCGGCGTCGCCGCCCAGATCAATCTGCCCGGCGGTCAGGCCGCCCCGCCCGCCGGACGGATCGCCATGGACAACGACGGCAACCTGTTGATCTCCGACACCGCGAACAACCGGATCCGCCGGTTCGACCCGGTCACCGGCATCATCACCACGATCGCCGGCAACGGTGACCCCACCTTCGGCGGCGACGGCGGCCCCGCGCTCGCGGCCTCGCTCTCGCGCCCCAACGACGTCGAGGTCGACAAGCAGGGCAACATCTACATCGCCGACACCGACAACTCCTGCGTCCGCAAGATCGACGGCGCCGGCATGATCTCGACCTTCGCCGGAAAGTGCGGCCAGGGCGGCTACGACGGCGACGCCGGCGATGCCACCAGCGCCCTGCTCGACCGCCCCTACGGCCTCACCCTCGACGCCGACGGCAACCTCTACGTCGCCGACACCCACAACCACCGCGTCCGCATCATCTACAAGTGAAAGGCCGCGTCTCCCCCTCGCCTCGCCCCGGGTCGCAGCTTGCGGCGCTCGCGTTCGCCGGGATCCTGTTAATCGCCGGCACCGCGCAGGCCGGCAACGGCGACCTCCCGCGCACCCCCATGCAGCACCAGGGCGAGCGGTGCCTGACCGTCGTCGACCGCGGCGTCGACCCCGTCGTGCACCTCGCCTACACGATCCCGTTGACTGACACCTGCCTGACCGCCGACGAGCTGCCCGGCAGTCGCACCCACCAGCTCGTCGGCTTCTGTCACGGTGACCCGCGCGCCCGCATCCTCCCGCACTGGCACACCCGCGCCGAGGCCGACCACGCCGCCGCCGCTGGCCTGACCGACCTCGACCCGGTCCCGCCCGAAGATGTCCTCGAGGACAGCCCCGGCCACGCTGGCTGCTGGCATCCGATCCTCCCCGCCGACCAGCGCCGCGCGATCACCTGCCCCGCCGCGCGGCCCGGCGTCGACTGGGACACCCGCGACCTCCCGCCCGGCACCTACCTCGTGCGCGGCTACACCTTCGAGCCCCCGCTCAACACCTGGTCGCCGCGCCACGGCCTGTTCAAGGTCATCGACGACCCCGACCCCGCCGCGAGTCCCCCCGCCGTCGGCATTGCCAATAGCGACACCTACCTCTGGCGCGACCAGCCGATGACCGTCCGCCTGTGCGCCGACGCCATGCCCGGCGCCACCGTCACGCTGTCATACGGCCCCAACGACCCCGCCCCCGCCTGGACGCCCTTCATCGTCGACCACCCGGTCACCACCGGCGACCTCGACCTCGAGTTCCTCCCACCCGCCGAGCTCGCCGGCACGGTCGTCACCCTTCGCGCCGAGATCGTCGACCCGATCGGCCGCACATACACCGCCTTCATGCAGGGCGAGGTCAACATCCAGATCACGCCCGACCCCGCCGGCACCAGCGAGCCCGCCCCACCCGAGCTGCCCGCCGACCCACCCTACGACTTCTGCGCCGAGAACCCCGACGCCGACCAGCCGCTCGACTGCCCCGAGCTCACCACCAGCGACACCAGCGACACCGGCGACACCAGCGACACCAGCGACACCGCGCCGGCCGACGGCGACACCGGCTGCGGCTGCCGCAGCGCCGACGCGCCCGCGACCCCCGCCCTCGCTATCACCATGACCATGACGCTACTGCTGCTGGGCCTGCGCCGCCCTGCGCCGCGCAGCGCTGCCGTCACGCGTCACTTGGGTTACGCTGCCCTGATGCGCGCCGCCCTGCGTCCGTCACGTCCTGTCCCGAAGGCCAGGTGGCTCGCGCTGCTCCTGACCGCCTGCGCACCCGCGACCCCGGCCGACCCGCTCGACCCGGCCGAGATCGACGCGGTCGCCAAGTCCGAGGGCGACGCCGTCGGCAGCGATCACAGCGGCCCCTACCTGATCAAGCTGACCACCACCCCCGAGTGCGACTGTCCCGAGATCTACGGCATGGATCTCTGCAACAACAGCATCAGCTCTCTGGCCAGCACCGGCGGCCAGGTCAGCCTGTCCCAGACCGACGGCTTCCTCCTGATCACCGAGGACATGGGCCTACTGACCCTCTCGGGCGCGATCGAAGCCAGCGGCGAGTTCGACGTCGCCGCGATCCACGGCTTCGCCAGCGCGCTCGGCGAGGTCGCCCTCTACGTGCGCATGACCGGCCGCTTCGACGACACCGGCGACTTCACCGGCGAGGTCCAGAGCCGCGCCCTCGGCGAGGTCGAGGGTGATGCCGTCGACTGTCGAACCGAAGCCGGCCTGTCTGGCGTTCGCACGCCCGACCCCTGATCCATGAGCACCTCAACCTCTATCCCATCCGCCCCGATCTGGTCGCAAGATCGCTACACCCAGGCCGCCCACTTCGCGGCCGAGGCCCACCGCGAGCAGAAGCTGGCCGACAACGGCCTGCCGTACCTGCTGCACGTCACCACCGTCGCCGCCGAGGTGCTCGCCGCCATTGCGATCGAACCTGTCGCCGACCCCGACCTCGCCGTGCTGTGCGCCCTGCTGCACGACACTGTCGAAGATTGCGACGTCGGCGTGAACGACCTCGAGGTCCGCTTCGGCCCCGCCGTCGCGGCCGGCGTGCTCGCGCTCAGCAAGGACCCCGCCCTGCCCCGCGACCAGGCCATGGCCGACAGCCTGCATCGGATCGCCCTCCAGCCGCGCGAAGTGTGGATCGTCAAGCTCGCCGACCGCATCACCAACCTCCAGCCGCCACCGAGCCACTGGAAGCCCGCGAAGATCGCCACCTACCGCGCCGAGGCGCTGGAGATCGTCGAGGCCCTCGGCGCCGCCAGCCCCTACCTCGACGGCCGCCTGCGCGCCAAGATCGCCGCCTACCCGCCCGCGACCCTCTGACTTGCACGACCGTCGCGGCGACCTACCCTCCTGCCCGCATGACCGCGAACATCACCTACGTCGCGCTGGGAGACTCCACCGGCGCCGGCTTCGGCGTCGCCGCCGGCACCAGCTACGTCACCCGCGTGTTCACGCGGCTACAACAGCGCGACCCCGCCGCGCGCCTGATCAACCTCGCCAGCAACGGCGCCACCAGCCAGACCGTGCGCGACAGCCAGGTCGATCGCGCGATCGGGGTCGGACCCACCGTGTGCTCCCTGTTCATCGGCGGCAACGACGTCTGGCGTGGCATCGAGCCGACCCGCTTCGCCCGCAACCTCGCCGCGATCGCCGAACGCCTCGACCGCGCCCGCTGCCCGGTCGTGCTCGGCACCCTGCCCAACCTCTCGCACGCGCCCGCCGCCAGCCTCGCCGAGCGCTTCCTCGGCATCTCGCGCGCCCAGATCGAGGGCCGCATCGAGGCCTTCAACGACCGCGTCCGCCGGCTCGCCATGGATCACAGCTACGCCCTCGTCGACCTGTTCGGCGCGGCCCGCCTCGACCAGCATCCCGAGTATTTCAGCGACGACGGCTTTCATCCCTCCGCTGATGGTCATGCCGCGTGGTTCGAGACGATGTGGCCTGCGTTTGCGCGTATCGTGGCTGTTTAGCTTGCTTATTGGCGGTGTGAGACGCGGGGCGTGTGAGGCTTTTGGCGGAGGGGGCCGCTGGCGGCCTCCTCCGCCCATATCTTCGCCCGCCCCGCCCCCTCTCACGCCCCGAGCACGCCCCGCTCACGCCCCATTCGAAGCGCACCCGATCACTTGCGCCCGAGCTTCTTCTTCAACGCGCCGACGATCTCCCCCTTCGCCGGAAACCGCCCAGTCGCCAGCTTACTGAAGATGAGCTCCCCATCGACATGGATCTCGAAGGCGCCGCCGTCTCCGCGGTGCAGGTTACAGTTGAGCTTGTTGCCGAAGGTCCCCTCGAGTTCGACCACCAGACCGGTGGCTCGCGGGTAATAGTTTCAGCGCGTGCAATAGTGAATGTCGATCTGCATGGTCCGAGCTTGCCCCTGATCGCGCCGCCACGCCAGCGGTGGTGGTCACGAGCGCGAGCCGAAGTAGAACCCGACCAGCCCCGCCAGCGCCTGTTCGGCCCCGAGTGTCCCGAAGCTGAGGATCTCGGGACCTGGCAGCACTTCGACGAAGGTATGGACCCCGAGCGCAGCGACCGCGCCGAGCCCGATCAGCGCGCGCAGGTCCTCGAACCATCGGCTGTGGCCGGGTCGGCGGCGCTGCAACCAGTTGGCGATCCGCGTCAGAAGCAGGCCGAGCAAAAAACCAAATACCAACAACAGCGTGAACAGCCCGCGGTGAAATTGCAGTCCGCCCTGGCGGATCACCAGCACGCCGACCGTCACCAGCGCGGCCACCAGGAGCAGGCGCACGCTCCCGCGTGGGAGATACAGCGGCGGTGGACCGCCGGCCGGGTCGGACTTCCCCTGTCCGCGGGCCGCGAAGTAGTGGCCGAGCACCACGAACAGCAGGCCCTCGAGGTGCTCGGGCAGCGCCTGCTCGGGCGCCCGCAGCAGCAGGCCGCACACCGTCCCCACCACCCCGAGGGCGATCAGCGCCCGCACGCTCCCCGAAGGCAGCCCCAGCGCGTGGATCTGCCGCCAGTGCGGCGTCGTCGGCGGCTCGGTCACGGCCCCAGTATGCCTGGAACTTCGCCGCCGCGGCGCTGTCCGGTGGCCCATGACCGCCGCGTACGCCTGGCTCGCCCTCGTCACCGTGCTCGGCGCGCCCGCGACCACCCCCACCAAGCCGACTGCCGCGAAGGTCGACCTCGCCGCCGCCGTCGCCGCCGCCGAGGCGACCCTGACCGCCGCCAAGCTACCCGCGAACAAGTACGACGGCGACGGCGCGATCGCCCGCGCCTCCGGCCTCGATCCCGATCGCCTGGCCGCCCAGCTCGACGCGCTCTCGGCCGCCTGCCCCGCGCCGACCGAGGTGTGTACTGCCCTGCTACCGCACGGCGAGCTGCAGGACCGCCTCGCCCGCACGCTCGGTCACCTGGCTTCACTGCGTCACGCTGGCAGCTTGTTACGCGGCTCCCAGCGCAACAGCTTCGAGGCCTCGCAGGCGCTCGACCAACTGCGCCTGCGCGCGATGGTCGACGCCCTCCCGCGCGCCCGTTGTGGTCCTCCGACCGCTGCCGAGCTGACCCGCACCACCACCGAGCTCGCCGACTTCATGGTCCTGCGCGTGCGTGCTGGCGTGCTCACGGCCGAGGTCTTGACCTCGCAAGAGCGCGACGACCTCGCCTACTTCCTCGCCGCCGTCGACAGCGCGGGCCGCGAGGTCGGTGCCCCGGCCGAGGCCACCCGCGCCAACCCCATGAGCCCTGCCACGCCCGGCGCGCAGGACCAGCGGCGCGCCGAGCTGCTCGTGCAGTTGCAGGCTGCCAAGCACGCCGGTGACCTCGCCACCGCGGTCGCCACCGGTAAGCGTTACCTCGCCACTTTCGGTTATCCCGCCGCGATGGACGGCGCCGCCGATGCCGAGCACGCGTGGGGCGGCCCGCGTCACAGCTTCGTCATGCGCGACCTGGCCGCGCTGGCCGAGCTGACCGGCGACGTGCCCCTCGCCCACGACCTCTACCGCCGCGCCGACCCTGGCGGCGGCATGTGTGGCACCAGCTACTGGTCGTTCTGGAAGCAGCAGGTCGGCGGTGTGGTCCGCACCGCCGAGCGGCTCGGCGACTGTCGCCCTGCGATCTCCGAGCGCCTCCTCGACATCGACCTCGACGACAGCGACGACACCGCCGCGCCCGACCCCATGGGCATCGGCACCGGTCGGCTCACCGCCGCCGGCTTCGACGTACCGCGTCTGTTTCGCGGCGCCATGCTGACGCTCGGCCGCGACGACGAGCCCGCCCTGCGTCGCGCCCTCGAGGCCGCCCCGGCCCCGCAGCGGTCCGCCGCGCTCGCCCGCCTCGCGCGTCGCGGCCGCGAGGACTGGGCCCGTCGCGTCTACGCGATCGAGGGCCTCGCCGCGACTGGCGACCTGCGCACCCTCACCGCCCTCATCGCCATGCTGGACACTCTCACAGCCGGCGATCGCAAGCGGGTCGCCGCCACGATCGGCGAGGCCGCCCAGCGCCCCGAGATCGACCCCTGCGCGCCGAGCCAGGGCTTCGGCTTCGGGGGGAGATGGTCGAACATGTGGGCCAGGCAGGTCCCCACGCTCGCGCGCACCTGCAAGACCGCGTTGACCGTCGAGCAGTCCGAGGCGCTCGCGCGCGGCCTGCTGCCGATGGTCCGGCACCCCGACGAGTGGACCCGCAACGCCGCGATCGCGGCGCTCGGCAAGATCGCCGTCGCGGCTTCGCGGCCGACCCTGCGCAAGCTCGCCAGGACCGACCCCGGTGACACCTGCGACGACGACGCCAGTTGCGCCCTGCGCAGCAGGTACCAGACCGCCGTCGAAGCCCTGAAAACCCTCGACGCGGCCCCCACCGACGCCGCGTGGCGCAAGTACGACAGCAAGCGCGGCCGCTGAGATACCACCCCGATCCACGCGCCGGCCGACCGCTGCTTCGATCGCCCGCACCGCTGTCCGCGACTCGATGGTGCGCGCCTAACCGCGGCGACACAGGCTGTCGACCGCCTTGAGCAGCGTCGGCAGGCGATGCGGCCCGTGCATGCGGCGGATGTTGTCCGCCGCGATCTCCGGGTCCACCCCGGCCGCCGTGACGTACAGCGGGCGCTTGCTGTCGCCGCGCAGCAGCTCCGCCGCGGGCGCCCCGTAATAGGGGCTCTTGGCCACGCCGACCACCGGGATCTGGCCGCCCAGCGCCAGGTACAGGTGGGCCCCGAGCCCGGGTGCATCGGGCCCCAGCCACACGTGACCGTCGACCACGATCGTCGCGATCGGCCACGTGCTGCGGGCCAGCACCGCCATAATGCACGGCAGCTCACGCTCGTAGAACGCCCCGGGCCGGTACGCCGCCACCTGATCGATCGCCACCACGTGCTCGGCCAGCGCGTGCGGGGTCGTCCAGTCGAGGAACAGGATCGCCGCCGCCACCGCCCCGCCTCCGCGGTAGTCGACATCCACGCAGGCGAGCAGCGGTAGCGGCGTCATCGTGTGCCCGGGAGTCTACGCCGATCCCTCGTCGCGCGGCTGCGCGCCTTGAACCCTGGAGCGCACGCGGGCCATAGTCCGTGAACTTTGGGGGAACCTGCGCGGATCGGTCGCTTCGTCGTCCTGCGCAAGCTCGGTGAGGGCGGCATGGGCGTCGTCTATGCCGCCTACGACGAGGAGCTCGAGCGCAAGCTCGCGATCAAGCTCGTACTCCCCGGCCTGCGCAATACCCAAAGCTCGGTCGGCGAGACCCGCCTGCTGCGCGAGGCCCAGGCCCTCGCCCGCGTCTCGCATCCCAACGTCGTCCAGGTCTACGAGGTCGGCGCCGTCGGTGACGCCGTCTACATCGCCATGGAGCTGGTCCGCGGCAAGACCCTCGGCGAGTGGCTCGCCGCCCAGACGCGCCACTGGCGAGACATCGTCGGCGTGTTTATGCAGGTCGGCGCCGGCCTGGCCGCCGCGCACGCCGCTGGCGTCGTACATCGCGACATCAAGCCCGACAACCTCGTCGTCGGCGACGACGGCCGCGTCCGCGTCCTCGACTTCAGCCTCGCCCGCCCCGCCGCCGACGAGCTCATCCAGATCGAGGACTCGCAAGACCTCGTCCGCACCCGCGCCGGCGCGCTGATCGGCACGCCGCTCTACATGTCGCCGGAGCAGCTCACCGGCCAGCTCGCCGACGCCCGCTCCGACCAGTTTAGCTTCTGCGTCGCCATGTATGAGGCGCTCTACCGCGTCCGCCCCTTCGCCGGCACCACCCTCGAGGAGCTGCGCGCCTCGATTTTAAAGAATGACCTGCACGCCTCGCGCGGGCGCAGCTTGCTGCGCTCGCTGCGGTCCAGCGACCTGTCCCGAAGGTCAGGTCATAGCCTGTCCCGCTCGGCGGCCTCGGACCTCGCCACCAGCGCCAATCTCAGCGCCGGGCCCCCGGGTGACTCGCCAGCCGGCGAATCCAGCGTCACCAGCGGCGCCCCGGCGTCGATCCGTCGGGCCCTGCTGCGTGGTCTGCGGGTCGACCCCGACGCCCGCCATCGCGACATGCACGCCTTGCTCGTCGAGCTCGGCCATGACCCCGCACGCAAGTGGCGACGCGCCGGCCTCACGCTCGCCCTCGCCGGTCTGCTCGCCCTCGGCGTCGGCGCCTCGGTCCACCTCATCGAGTCCCGCGACCGACTGTGCAGCGGCGCCGTCACCCAGCTCGCCGGCGTCTGGGACCCCGCCCGCCGCGACGCCGCCCAGAGGGCCGTGCTCGCCACCGGCGTGCCCTTCGCCGCCACCACCTGGGCCCGTGTCGCCACCACCATGGACGCCCAGGCCAGCGCGTGGGTCCAACATCGCAACGCCGCCTGCGCCGCCTCTCACCTGCGCGGCGAGCAGTCGCTCGCGCTGCTCGAGCGCCGCAACGCCTGCCTCGACGCCCGCCTGCGCGAGCTCGACGCGCTCGCGCAGGTGCTCACCGAGGCTCGTCCCGACACCGTCGAGCGCGCCGTCCAGGCCGCAGCCAACCTGCGTCCGCTCGCGCCCTGCGACGACGAGGCCGCGTTGCTCGCCCGCGTCCCCGCGCCCGACGACCCCGAGCTCGCCGCCGCCGTCGAGGCCGTGCGTCGCCGCCTCGCCCGCGTCGAGGCGCTCGAGCGGGCCGGCGCCTTCAAGCCCGCCGCCGCCGATGCCGAGGCCGCGCAACAAGCCGCGCTGGCCCTCGCGTATCCGCCTTTACTCGCCGAGGCCGCGCTGGCCCGCGGACGCGCCGCGCTGGTCCTGACCCGCCTCACCGAGGCCACCACCCAGCTCGAGGACGCCTACCACGCCGCCAGCCGCCTCGGCCACGACGAGGTCATGATGTCGGCCGCGATCGACCTGGTATCCACGCACCGCGACCTCGGGCAGCTCGACATCGCCGAGAGCTGGGCCCGCTTCGCCGACGACGCCCTCGCGCGCGGCGGCCAACCTCCGGGCCCGACCGCCACCTTGTTGCAGACCCGCGGCCGGATGCTCGGCGACCGCGGGCGCCCGGCCGAGGCGCTCGCCCTCGCCGAGCAGGCCCTCGCGCTGCGCCAGGCCGCCCAGGGCCAGCAACACCCCGAGATGATCCAGGCCTACAACACCCTCGGCCTCGCGCGCCACGCTCTCGGCCGCGACGCCGAGGCCCTGTCCGCGTACGACCACGGCCTCGCGCTCGCCGACGCGATCCTCGGCCCCGAGCACCCCAACGTCGTCCCCCTGCTCAACAACCGCGCCAGCATCTTCCTCGACCAGGAGCGCATCGACGAGGCCCTCGCCGCCTACCGCCGCGGCCTCGAGATCCGCGCCCGCGTCTATGGCACCGCCCACCCGCGCTACGCCTTCTCGCTCGCCCAGATCGCCGAAGCACTCACGCACCAGGGCAAGTACGGCGAGGCCGCCGAGTACTACGCCCAGGCCCTCGCGATCCGCACCCGCGCCCTCGGCCCCGACCACCCCGACGTCGCCGAGACCCTGCAAGGCATCGGCAAGGTCGAGTTTCGCCGCGGCAACCAGGACGCCGCCGTGCGGGCCACCCAGCGCGCCCTGGTCGTGTTGACCCGCGCCCTCGGCCCGGACAGCCCCCGCGTCGCCTCGCTCAAGATGAACCTCGCGGTGCTCCACCGCGCTGGCGGCCGCCCCGACCTCGCCCTCGCCCTCAACGCCGAGGCCCGCGCCCTGCTCGAGAAGACCCTCCCGCCGCACCACGACAAGCTGCTCGCGGTCCGCGGCAACCAGGCCAACGTGCTACGCGACCTCGAGCGCCACGACGAGGCCCTCGCCGAGCTCCACCAACTGCTCGCAATACAGGAGGCCGCCGGCGCCGGTCCGGCCAACCTCGCCCACACCCTGCTCAACCTCGGCACCGTACACATCGCCCGCGGCGCCCCGGCCGACGCCATCCCCGTGCTCGAGCGAGGCCTCACCGTCAGCGCCAGCGGCCCCGACCAGGAGTTCCAACACGCCAAGCTCGAGCTCGGGCTGGCCCGCGCCCTGTGGAACAGCCGCACCGACCGCCCCCGCGCCCGTCGCCTCGCGCAGACCACCGCCGCCACCCTGCGCGCCGCGGGCCCCGACGCCGCCGATGTCCTCGCCGACGTCGAGAAGTGGCTCGCCGACCCAGACACCCCCGCGAACAACTGAGGACCATCGTGTTTCGTGTGCGCGCGGTAGCGTCGAACGAGTGCCCCGACGATCGCTGATCTTCCTCGCTGCCATGCCCAGATGCGCCGGCCGACAGTCGCCTCAGGACCCTCGCTTACTTCTTGCCCTTGCCACCACCGCTGCCGCCCTTCGGGCTCCCCCCGCCCTTCGGGCTGCCCCCGCCCTTCGGGCTGCCCCCGCCCTTCGAGCTCTTGCTCGGCTGGAGGCTGCTGGCCTGCTTCGGTGCATTGCCCTTGCTCGGTCCCTTGCCCGAGCCACCCCGGTCCGACCCGCCCTTGCCCGACCCGCCGACCTCGAGCTTGCCGTGGCCCTTGCCGCCGCCGCCGACCTCGCCCTTGAACTTGCCGTGCCCGGCGCCCGCGAACTCACCGTGGCCGCCCGGCACCCCGCCGGTCGCCTTCCAGTGCCCGTGCTTCGCGTGTCCGGGCGGGATCCACTTGCCCGAGCGCGCGTCGATATAGACGCTCGCGTACACCGGCCGCTGGGCCACGAAGGCCCACGCCAGCAGCGGCTGGGCCACGACCACCGCGCTCGCCTCGAAGGTGGCCGGCGCGAAGAAGCTGTACACATTGGCCGACGCCGACGCGCCCGCGCCGAGGCTCACCCCGGCCGAGAACGACGCCGAGAACGACACCTCGCCGGTCGCCCGCACCGCCGCCACCGACGCCGTCGCCAGCACCACCGAGTGCTCGACCGTCGCCTTGCTCGACGGGATCACCCGCATCTCGAAGTCGACGCGCGCGTCGTTGCGGACCTCGACCACCTGCACGTGATCGATCTTCCCGTCGAGGTCGATGTCGACGCGGTTGAGGTCGGCCTCCGGGTCGTTGATCGCCAGCTCGAGCTCCGCCGCGCTCTCGATCGTGCCGTCCTGGACCAGCGTCGTGATCTCCCCGAGCTTGAAGGCGTCGGCCGCGATCTCGACCTTCGCACCCGCAGACGCGTCGACATCGGCGCCGGCCACCAGCGCCACCTGGGCCGCGCCACCGCCGTTCGCCTGCACGTCCGCCTCGGCGACCACGGGCACCGGCGGGGCCTCGGCCTGGGCGGTCACCGCGGCGTCGCACGCCGAGATCAGAAGGAAGCTCATCACGAGGGGGCTGCGATGCATGTCCCGGTAGACCGACCTCGCGCGGGTCCTTCCAACGCAGGCTGCCCGGTCACCGCTCGTTGCTTGCGATAACGCGCCGCCGCCTGGGCGCCGTGTCCGCAAAGTCCGTTTGTCACCCGCCTGGAACCCACGCTGGTGATCAGGCCGCCAGGCTCCTGTGTCGCACCGCCCAGGCGCTCGGCCTGCTCGGCGCCGCCGCGGTCCTCGTCGGCACCAGCGCCGAGGTCGCCCGCACCATGGTCGCCGCCGGCATCGACCTCGGCAAGCTCGAGACCCTCGCCGACCTCGAGAGCGGCCTGCGACACGCCCTCGCGCTGCTCGGCCGCGAGATCACCGTCCGCTGATCGCAGGCGCCAGACCTCGCCTCAGCCCGGCAGCGGCGGCGGCGGCACGAAGCCCTGCACGATATATACGTGGTCCGGCTGGTTCTCCCACTGCAAGAAGATGTAATCGCCGGTCTCGGGCTCGAAGTACGAGCCCCACGGCTTGACGAAGCTGGTGAAGAACGGCTTGCGCGACGCCGGGATCGGGTCCCCCGCGGCGTCGACCGCGTACGACGACACCGCCTGCGGCTGCGCTGTCCACTCCGTCATCATGATCCGCTGCTCCGGGAACAGCGGCGAGCCCTCCGGAATATACGCGAAGCCGCCGGGTCCGTTCGGCACGTCGACCGTCTTCGTCAATTCCGTGATCGCGTACGCCGGATCCTGGAACGCGATCTTCGCCTGATACCAGCCGCTGGTGCCCACGTGATCGATCTTGAAGGCCGCGATCCGGAGCTGGCCCACGTCCGCGTAGCCAGGCGGCACGAAGTTGATCCCGCCCGGGCTATAGATCGCCTCCATGCCGAGCGCCTGCAGGTCGATCGTGCTGGCCAGCGCGGCCTGCCCCGCCACGTACTGCGACAGTTGCCGCGTCGGGTAGTGCGAGATGAACGCGACGCCCTTGGGCCCATTGACCATCAGGTCGATGTACGGCGCCGTCAACACCTTCATCGCCTCGCCCTTGAACCCGATGATGTGCCCACACGGCCCGCGCTCGAGCCCGATCACGTGCAGCTCCGCCTCCGGCACCTCGGACGGCCCGATCACGTACGCCAGGTTCGGGTCCTGCGGCGACACCACCAGCCCGCCCAGCCGCGGCAACACCCCGCCGCCCGCCGCCGGCACCGTGCCGAGGTCGTAGGGGATGTAGTTCGCCTTGTACTCGTCGGCCAGCACCGCCTCGGGCCCCGCTGGCACCGGTAGTACGTCGTTGCAGGCCGCGCCGGTGGTGGTGTCACCGTCCGTCGTCTCGCCGCCCGTGGTGCCGCCCGTGACCCCACCGGTCGTCTCGTTCCCGGAGCTGGTCTCGCCCCCGGACCCCGTCGTCACCGGCGCACTGGTACCCACGCTCGCGTCGCTGGTACCCGTCGTCGCCGGGCCGCTGGTCGGCGCGCCGGTCTCGCTCCCCGTCGGACCGGTCGCCGCGCTCGTACCCGTCGCCCCCGTGGTCGCCGACGACGTCTGAATCGTGCTCGACTCGGCGCGCCCGCCATCGTCACCGCAGGCCGGCACGATCGCGCACAGCGCCCCCACAATCACAGGTGTAGCGATCCGCATGGCCTCCGACCCTAACACATCCGGCCCGGCCCGGTCGCGTCGCCGACAGCGTCAGATCAAGGCGTGTTACAGGTCGGCCGTGAAGATCAGCCGCGACATCTTCCTTACCCGCGCCGAGGTCACGCTCGCCACCCTCGCCGGAGCCGTCCGCGAGGCGCTCACGCATCACGGTGAGCCCGACTCCTCGCCACACCCGCCGCCACGAGCTTTCATGCCTCAGGGCACCCGATAGAGCAGCGTCTTTTGACACCGGCCCGGGCTCGCGTCTGCGGGCAGGTGGCGGTGGCCGAGCGCGCGTGCCAGGCAGGCGTCGAAGTCTCGCGACCCGCTGCTCTCGAGCGTCTTGACCTCGAGCTTGCCGCCGGCGCTGCCGCCCAGTTGCAGCTTCGTGCGGTCGCCGCTGGTCACCCCGGTATTGGCGATGCACTTGCGCACCGTCGCGGCCGGCAGTCCGCCGAGGAGCGACGTCAGCGAGGACTCGCAGGACGGGGCCGGGCGTGGTGGTTTTGGGTCGGGCTGCACCTCGACGATGAAGCTGGGGACCGGCCGATTCTGGTCCGGCGCCACGATCAACAGGTTCTCCGGCGTCAGCTTGAGCCGCTCGGGCTCGTGGGTGGGTGGCAGCGCCTGCGCGTCGGGTCCGCCGCCGGTGGAGAGCATGGCCGCCGACACGGTCGCGAGGCCCAGCGCGATCAGGCCCGCGGCCAGCCGCGGCCTCGCGGCGGGCTGCTCCCGAGGCATGGGCGGCCGGGCCAGCGTGCGCGCCACCTCCTCCTTCGGGATCGCGGCCAGGATCGTGTCGTCGCTGGCCACCTCGATCGCTCGCACCGCGGTGGTGCGACCCGAGTCGCCGGTGAATTCGCCGTGGTCGTCGAGGCTGGCCAGCGCGGCGATCATCGCGTCCATGTCGAAGAAGCGCTGGTCGGCTTTGCGGGCCATCGCCCGGCTGACGATCGTTTGGAACGCGGGCGGGATCTCGACCGCGGGCGCCACCTCGGCCATCGACGGCACCTCGCCGAGCAGGATCTTGCTCATCAGCTCGACGTGAGATTCGCCGGCGTATGGGCGCTGTCCGGCCAGCATCTCGAACAGCATCACCCCGACCGAGTAGATGTCGCTGCGGCGATCGACCGGGTCCGCCGCGGTCTGCTCCGGCGACATATAGAGCGGCGTGCCGAGCACCTCGTAATGGCTGGTCAGCCCCTTGCCCTTCTGGTCCTCCGGCGCGAGCAGCTTGGCGATCCCGAAGTCGAGGATCTTGATGAAGTCCGGGTTCCCGGCGCGCGTGGTCCGGTAGATATTGGCCGGCTTGAGGTCGCGGTGAATGATCCCGCGGTCGTGCGCCGCCCGCAGGCCGTCGCAGATCTGCATGGTGATCGTGCGCGCCCGCTGCCACGATAGTCGGCCCTCGCGCGTCAGCGTATGCTCGAGGGTCTCGCCGCGCAGCAGCTCCATCGCAAAGTACAGGTGCCCGTGATCCGTGCGACCGACATCGATGATATCGACGACGTTCTCGTGCTCGATCCGGGCGGTGGTCGCCGCCTCGCGGACGAAGCGCTCCGCGAACTTCGGACGCGAGCTAAATTCGGGCAGCAGCACCTTGATCGCTAAGTTTCGCCGGGTCACGACGTGCTCCGCCTGGTACACCGCGCCGAAGCCGCCTGTGCCGATCCGCTGCGTGACCCGGTATCGCGTCCCGAGCACGACGCCGCACAGATCACTCGATGGCTCAGAAAGCGTCACGGCGGCGCGCCGAGCATACACCGGCCCTGCAGGCGCGCCGCCGCGCTGCACCGGGCGAGCGGCGCAGCGTGCACCCCCGCTGCACCACGCTTATGGTTGCGCCGCCATGACCGGGCTCCCCTCGGCGCCACGACGCCTCCAGCGCAGCCGCCGCGATATCCGTGGTAGTCGTCTCGTCGCCGCCGCGCTGGCGATAACGCAGTTGTTCGGACCTGCAGAGTCGCAAGCTACGTCGCAGACCTCGCAGCCCGCCGGTGCCACGCAGCCCGCGTGTCCCGCCGACCCTGCTGCGGCTCCCCCGAGCGAGGCGCTCGCGCTCAAGAACGCCGCCCAGGAGATGCGCGCGGCCGAGTCGTGGGCCAAGGCCTCGCGCTTGTTTCGCGACGCAGTTGAGGAATTACCCAACTGCGCGACCTACGCGGACGAGCGCTTGCTGTGGAGTTTGTGGGCCGTCGAGACCTTCGAGCGCGCCGATATCAAGGACGACGGCCAGTTGCTGTCGAGCACCGAGGATGCGGTCACGAAGATCGAGGCGACCCCGAACGGCCGGCGCCACCCCGACTACCCGCGGCTCGTCGACGCCCGCGATCGCCTGCAGGCCAACGCCCGCTGGCGGCCGCGCCTGCGTCGTGCGCCGCCCGCCACTCGCGCCCCGCTCGGCGCTCACGCCCCGCTCGCCACGCGCCTCGGCGTCGGCCTCATGGTCAGCGGCGCCCCGGTGCTGCTCACTGGCACGATCGTCGCCGGAGCGTACAGCGCCCGCGCCAACGCCCTGACCGATCAGCTCACCGGCGACGGTGGGATCTACGAGCAATGGACCGCATCCGGCTGCGGGCCCGCGGCCGAGCCCGGTGAGGCGGCCGCCTGCGCCGGCCTGCGCGACGCTCGAGCCGACATCCGCCGCGACGGCCAGACCGTCAATACCGTGGTGATCACCTCGCTGGTCATGGTCGCCGTCGGCTCCGTCATCGTGCTCGCCGGCCTCGGCAGCTACCTCCACGGTCGCAGCATCGACCGGCGAAGCCGGGCCCAGTTGCGGGTAGTACCGACATTCGCCGGACTGGCCCTGCGCGGCTCGTTCTGACCGCCTGCGCCGCGAAAACCGACGGCGCGCCGCGCACCCGCGCGACTCAGCGCGCGCAGCGAAACACCCAGGTATCATCGGTCGCGCCCAGCTTGCCGTCGAGACCGCCAAACAGCACCACGCCCGCCGTGTCCGGGTGATACGCGACCGCAAATCTGGCCAGAGCGTCGGGCGCCGCGCCGGCGGTGCTCCACGTCTCGCCGCCCCATCGCCAGCCTTCACCCTCGCCGAAGCGCAGCAGCGCCGGCTCGCTGCGGTCGTAGACCATCCCGCCAGCGCGCGGACCAGGCCCCTCCCCGCCATCGAGCTGCTTCCAGTCCTTGCCGTTCCACGCCCAGGTGTCCGTCAGCAACTCGCCGCACAGGCTCGTCCCGCAGCCGCCGTGCATCAGCACCTGCCCCGACGCCTCGTCGAGGGCCATGGTGTGTTCGAAGCGCGGCGCGGGTGCCACGTCGGTCTCGGCCCTGCGCCACTCCTTGCCGTCCCAGTGCCAGGTCTCGTCATTCGGTCCGTCCTTGGTCCGCCCGCCGAACAGCACCACCCGCTCGATCGCCGGCAGGTCGGCCATCGCCGCATGGGCGCGAGGGGAGGCCCCGGCGCCGCCGGCCTCGTGCCACCCGTCGTCCTCGTACACCCACGTCTTCTCCGCGAACTTGATGTCGATCTCGCCGAACTCCCCGCCGACCAGCACGATCTCTCGGCGCTTGCCGTCCCACGCCGCCGCGTGACCGCGCCGCGGGCCCGGTTCGTCCTTGCTCTCGCCCTCGCTCCACTGCGATCCGTCGAAGCGCCAGGTGTCCCCCAGGTCAACCCCGATCAGCCCGGTCCGGCCCCCGAACAGCAGCAGCGATCCCCGCTCCTCGTCGAGCGTCAGGGTCGCGTCGATGCGGGCCGGCGGCGCACCCCCGGGCGAGCGCGGCTCCCAGCCGCACTGCTCCGGCGGCCCGCCCGTCGTCGGCGTCTCCGGGCCCGTGTCGCTGCCCGTGTCGCTGCCCGTGTCACTACCCGTGTCACTACCCGTGTCGCTGCCCGTGTCACTGCCCACGTCGGTGTCCGCGCTCACGGCCCCCGGCCCGGGGTCGTCGAACAGACACCCGCTACCCGCGACCAGAACAAGAACCATGCGTGGAGCCGCGGACACGGCGGTTCAGTCCCTGGCGACCAGGCCGATCGGGCACGACATACCGGTCCCGCCGAGCCCACAATAACCACCGGGGTTCTTGACCAGATATTGCTGGTGGTACTCCTCGGCGTAAAAGAACTCCGGCGCCACCAGGATCTCGGTGGTGATCGGGCCGAAGCCGGCCCCCTGCAACACGTCCTGGAACAGCAGCTTCGAGCGCTCCGCCTCGGCCGTTTGCGCCTCGTCGAAGCAGTAGATCCCGGAGCGGTACTGCGTGCCAGCGTCGTTGCCCTGGCGCATGCCCTGGGTCGGATCGTGGCTGTCCCAGAAGGTCTTGAGCAGCGCCGTGTAGGTCGTCTTCGTCGGGTCGAAGACCACGCGCACCACCTCGTTGTGCCCCGTGCGGCCGCTGCAGACCTCCTTGTAGGTCGGGTTCGGCGTCAGCCCGGCCGCGTAACCAACCATCGTCGAGACCACTCCGGGCACCACCCAGAACTTCCTCTCGGCGCCCCAAAAGCAGCCCATCCCGAACATCGCCATCGCCGAGCCCGCGGGGAACGGCGGCACCAGCGGCGTGCCCAGCAGGTCATGCACCGGTGGCGCCGGCATCCGCTCGCTACGTCCTGGCAGCGCCTCAGCCGCGCTCGGCATCTTCATCTTGGTCGAGGAGGAGAACATGGGGCGTCCAAGTTGTCGCAACCCGCCACCCCGCGCAAGCCAGCGCGCCGACCCTGCGCTATGGTTCCCCGCCGCTGCCCCGCAGGCGCCCGAGCCCATGCCCACTCTCACCGCCGAAGCCCTCGTCTCGCATCTCCAGCAATTGCGCGCCCCCGCGGCCAGCACCACCGGCCCGTCCGGCCCGACCACCGCCGACAACCGCCTCATCGTCGCCTCACGCGACTACTACATGATCTTCAGCGCCCAGCCGGGCGATCCCGCCGTGCACGTCGAGGCCGTCAGCAACTTCTACCTGCCGACCGCCGCCGCCCTCACCCCGGGCCGCCTGGGTCAGCTCAGCCAGCGCGGCTACCGTGAGCGCCCGAACCGCAACAACCTCTACCGCAGCGTCACCCCGCACGACCACGCCGCCCTGCACGGCCTCGCCGCCGAGGTCCTCGAGGTGTTCGGCAGGGCCTACGGCGTCGATGCCGGCAGCGCCGCCGACTTCGACCTGCAGCTCGGCGCCGCCGAGTCCGTGCGCAACCCCGACCTCCTCAAGCTGATGCGCACGCTCTCGCTCAAGCGCGACTGGGACGCCCGTCGCGCCCTCTACTCGGCGCTGCTCGGCTCGACCATGCTGGTCCCGATCGACCCCGTGCTGCTCGCCACCGAGGACGTGGTCGAGCCGGTCGAGGTCGACCGCCTCGGTAAGTTCCCCGTCATCGCCGCCTTCACCGACATCGACTCCCTGCGCCTGTGGCAGCCGCGCGGCGCCCCGTATCGGGCCATCGCCGTCAGCGAGTTCGTGCCCCAGGCCGTCGCCCGCCGGGTCGGCTCGCTGCTCATCAATCCCAAGGGGGTCGTCGGCGGCGAGCTCTACATCAACGAGCTAGAGAGCATGAACGACGCCCTCAAGCGCCGCGCCTCGCTGGCACAATGATGCGCATGATGATGATGCGACCGTCGCGACGCCGACTCACGGTCCGTCGCCCTCGCGCGTGCCGAACAGCTTGAAGCGGGCCATCGGCGGGCGCTTCGGGGCGCTGCGGACCTGGGTCGCCGGCCCGGCCCCGAGGTCATCCTCCGCGAAGTCGATCTGCTGCGCTCCTCGCTGCTCCTCACGCACCGGCACCGCCTCGTCCGCGGGCGCCGCCGCGGCCGCGGCCGTCGCGGGCCCCGGCGCCGAGACCCGCGCCGAACGCCCGTCCGGCGCGTGCCCGCAGCCGACCAGGACCATCGCCAGCGAAACCATGTGGATCGATCGTATTGCCGGCATGCGAGGCTCCTCGCGCCCCCAACGCCCGACCGCCCCCCGCGGTCCACCTCACCGAACTCAGGCCGGCCGACCCGCCGAGCGACGCGTGTGCTGGGCCCGCTGGATCGCCACCACCACCGCGAGCAGCAGCGGCCGCGCCAGCGCCCCCTGGGCCGCCAGCCCGAGCGCCAGCACCACCCCGACCACGTCGCTAAACACGAACTGCACCGTCCCCACCCCGCGCGCAAAGCCGATCTCGACGCAGGTCCACAGCAGCGTCGCCAGCCACACCAACCACCACGTCACCAGCCACGCCGGCGCGCGCTCACGGCCGCCGCGGCTGGCCTGCAGCACGCCGCGCACCGCCACGAACGGCAACAAGATGTTGGCCGCCGGCACGAACCACCACAGCAGCGCCCCCGGCACCCGGCCCGACATCCCGAGCACCCTCGCGTTGCGACGCGCGCGGGCCAGCCACGCCAGGAACAGCGCCGCCGTGACCACGAACAGCCCCAGCGATATCCGGGCGGCCCACGACAGCCAGCCCGTCAGGTCGAGCCCCGCCGGCTGCCACATGCTCGCGCGCAGCCCCGGCGCCTCCATGCCCGCGAGCACCGGCAGGCACAGCAGCACGCACAGCGCCAGCTCGACCACGCTGACCACCGCGCCGAGCCCGAGCACCCCGATGAGCAGTTGATAGCGCAGCACCGGCAGGTGGACCCCGCTCGGCCCCTCGCGCTCGAGCGTGGTCGTCGGCGCGGTAAAGACGTTGGGCCCTGGCATCACGCCCATGATACCCGCCCAGCCCCGGCGCGTATCTCCACAGTTTCAGTTGCCGAGGCGCCGCGCGAGTTGATCGTCGTACAGCGACCCCGGGATCAGCGGCCCGGGCGCGTCCGCGGGGATCGGCTCGACGAAGTCCTCGGGCGCGCTGCCCTTGCCGTCGGCGCCGGCGGTCGATGTCTCGATCGCCAGCTTGTCGTGCGGCCCGATGACATAGCCGTGTCCATATTGCCGCGAGCGGATCACGCCGACGCCGTCGGGGTTCCAGATCGCGCTCTGGGTCGCGCTGTGGCCGGCGCCGCTGCTGTATGCATTACGATTCACCGCGCCCCAGCCGTCGTCGAGCACGCTCTGGTCGATGAGGTTCGCGGTCGCCAGCGAGTGGTGAAACTCCGACAGCCCCGGCAGCCCGAAGTCGAGGTCCTTGATCGCGACCGCGACCCCGTCCTTGCTGTGGATCCGCTGCCACACGATCCCGGTCGCGCCGAAGCCCCAGTTCTGGATGAAGTTGTGGCGCCCGGCCTCGCCGACGCAGTCGCGGACCAGCACCTCGCTGCTCTGGCTGACCTCGAACAGGTAGCCGTTGCCGTTGCCGCCGCGGTTCTCCGCCAGCCCGAAGTAGGTGTCCGCGATCGTCACGCGCTTCGACTGCACCACCTCGACCCCGCTCGACTGCAGGTGTCGCCCCATCGTCATCGGCTCGTCCGGCGCGCCCGGCGAGGGGAACGAGGACACCCCCTGCACCCACGCATCCTTCACCCCGCGCATCGACACGATATGCACCTGGTTCTGCGACCACGCGTCGTCCCAGCCGACCGCGTCCGCCACCCCGAGCGCCTCGACGCCGACCTCCCGCACATAACCACTGACCCGCTTCACGCTGGCCTGGTCGCGCAGCTTGGCCGGGTAGCGCAGCGGCACGTCCAGCGTCAGCGTGTCACCCTCGACCGCCACCACGGTCCGCCAGAAGAACGCCTGCCACGCGTCGTTGAAGACCATCCACGTCCCGTCCATCCCGTGCTCATCGACGAACTCCGGCGTGATGACGAAGCCGACCGCGACATCGTCACCCGGCTTGAACGCGCCCGCGTCCGCCACCTGCACCGTCGTCGAGCGCGGCGCACCATCCACCGTCAGCAGCGACTCGTCCGTCAACTGCAGCGGCGCGCCGAAGGTCAGGTGACTCTTGTACGACATACCCTCGAAACGCGTGAACCACAGCTTGCTCTGCGCCGCCCCGACCCCGCGCAGCACCACGCGCGAGGCCTTGACCGCGAGCGACCCGTCGATGCGATAGAGCCCCGCCGGCACCTGCACCACGCCACCCGCCTGCGCCGCGACGTCGAGCGCCGCCTGAAACGCGGCGGTCGCATCCTCACCGCCGTCCGGGTCCGCCCCGTGATCTTCGACCACGTCGATCGTCAGCCCGGGTACATCGACCGCGAGCGGGGTCTCGCCGTTGTGATACCCGGCGTACGAGAAGTCGTGCAGGAAGCGGCCCTCGGGGCCCGTGAACTCCGGGGTCCAGTCCTCCGGGTAGAGCACGCTGCGCCACCCCGCCTCGCCGGGGAGATCGCTCGTGCCCGCGGTCGTCGAGTCGCCCGTGTCCGTGCCCGCCATGCTCGTGAGACCGCCGGTCGTCGCCTCGCCGCTCGTGCCGACATCGGTATCATTCGCGCCGGTCGTCGGCGTGCTCGTCGTGCCCGCCATCGTCGTGGCCGCCTCCGACGAGCCGCCCTCCGAGCTGTCCCCGGGGACAGACGACGACCCCGTCGCGGCCGCATTGGTTCCACCGCCTCCACCACCACCGCAGGCCATCACGAGCAGGGGCGCGAGGAACGATAAACCGCGGGCGCAGGACATATCTTCGCGTGTATCACGAGGACCCCTCGGGTTGGGCGCGCGACGCCGCACGCCGCACAAATGCCGGCGCGCGGGAACTTTCGCGGACCGCAGGCGTGTCACCCTGCCGTGGTGCCCACGGCCTCCCCCATCCTCCCGCCTCCGGTGCTCGCCGAGGTGGTCGCGCGCTTCGGTGATCGGGTCGTCGACGTCCAACACGTCGGCACCGAGCCCGAGCCGCGGGTCGCGAGCGCCGGCTGGTACACGCTCGGCGCCTGCGCGATGGTCCTCGGCCTCGGCCTCGTGGCGATCAGCCTGCCCGATCCACCCCGGCCCGAGCTCGCCGCGGCACCCGAGGCCCAGCCGCCGGCGCCACCCAGCTTTGGTGCGGCCGGCCTGGGCGCCCTCCTGGTCCTGCTCGGCGTCGTCCCGCTGGTGATCGCGGCCCGATCTCGGTCTGTCCCGAGAGACAGATACATGATCGGCGAGGGCCCCGGGGTCCACCTGCCGGTCGTGCTCCCCGCCGGTGCCACGCAGGCCGGCGTACCGCTGGTCCGCGCGCTCGAGCGGCAGATCGTGCTCGGGCTCGTGCCCGGCATGACCGGCGAACTGCACGACGGCGAGCGCACGATCTCCGTCGCCGAGCTGGTCGCGCAGGGCCGCAACTCGTACGCCCTGCCCGACGGCGCCCGCGGCGAGCTCGCCCTCGGGGCCCTGCGCTTCACGATCCAGGCCGTCGACCGCGCCGCCTTCGCGCCCGAACGCGGCCACGTCGATCGCCTCTACCTCGTCAGCAACGTCGGCGCGCTCGCGCTGCTCGGCGGCCTGTTGCTGCTCGGCGAGCCGCCCTCGGGCCCGCTCGAGCTCGAGGAGACCGCCGCCCGGCGGGCCCTCGCGGTCAGCTATCTCACCGATG
>Ga0105046_10001940_pt1 | contig 32342 bp, 28 predicted proteins | sample MAT03_FD_78385 | JGI IMG/M metagenome (GOLD analysis project Ga0105046, IMG submission 78385) | Freshwater microbial communities from Lake Fryxell liftoff mats and glacier meltwater in Antarctica - MAT-03 (megahit assembly) | ecosystem: Environmental > Aquatic > Freshwater > Ice > Liftoff...
CCAGCGGCAGTGCCAGCGCCAGAGCCCAGCCGACGACGTAGCTGGCCCCGAATAAATCCCAGCCCTGGGTGAACCAGTCCATCACGGTCTGGTCCCGCGATCGGGAGCTTCGACCGTGAAGACACCATCCGCTATGCGCAGTCGACCAGTATCGATCGCGGCAGGCGGCCGATGGGCCACGCACAGCACGGCGGCACCGGCCTGACGACGGGCCTCGATCGCCGCCAAGCACCGGGCGGTGGCATCGCCATCCAGATGATTGAAGGGTTCATCGAGCACCAGCAGAGCTGGCCGACGAGCTAACGCACGAGCGACCCGGGCGCGCTGGCGCTGGCCGCCGGACAGCGCCCAGTAGCTCTTGCGCGGTTCCAAGCCTACCGCGTCAATTGCTTCGGCGACGGCACCGGCATCACGGCGGCCACTGCCAGCCAGACCCAGACCGACGTAGTCGGTGACGGTCAGAGGCAGGGTCGGCAGCAGTTCGTCGAGCTGCAGCACGCAACCCAGCCCAGTTCCGTCAGCCACCCACGGATGCACGGTCAGGCGCCCACCGGTGGGCGGCAGTTCGCCAAGCAGAGTGCACAGCAACGTTGTCTTGCCGCTGCCATTATCGCCTTCGATCCACCACCACGTGGATGGTCGAACCGTCCAGGTCAGACCACTGGCGAAAGTCTTTCCCGCACGTCCCACGGCAAGGCCTTCGGCCCGCACCAACAGGCTCTCTTCAAGATCGCCATGTATCTGCACGGGGTAGAGGATCGCGCGCCTCTTCTACGGCGCCAGCGCCTTGGCCACGGCGCGGACATTGGTGTCCACGAAGGAGATGTAGTCGTCGGTGCCCGGGCGGGAGCCGGCCTGGTGCGCCATCTCCACGATAGCAGCACCGCTGGAACCAGCTACCAGCTCGATCGCTTTGCGATCAAAATAGCCTGTCGCAAGCAGTGCTTTGACTCCCTGCTCACGCATCTTTGCCGACACATAGGCTAGGTGCCGGGCCGATGGCGGAACGCCCGGCTTGGGTTCCAGAAGCGTGACAATCTGCAGGCCGAAACGGCGGGCGAAATACGGATAGAGGTCGTGGTCGGCCGCCACCGGCATGCCGGCGCATGGGCGCATGGCACCCCACCAGCCGCCCAGTTTTCCGTCTAGCTGCTGCTGAACGAGGAACTCGCTCAGCCGACCATGGTCATTGAGTACGATGAGCTTGCCGATGTCCAGTTGGCCGGCGATCTCCTCGCCGGCCAAGGCGACGCCGATGGCCATGCGGAATGCAGCGAAACGCCTGGCAAATCGCGATCCGGCCTCGGGCAGCAACTCGGCCATCCGGCTGGATGACGCTTCCGCCACAGCCAGACCAACCACCGGATCCAACAGGACGTGCGGGTTGCCGTGGGCATGCACATCGCCGGCACTGCGGTCCACCGGACCGATCGGTATCCCGATCGGACTGGCCACCAAGGTCGCAGCTTCGATATGGCCACCCGCATCTTTGCGGATGCGGGGATTGCGCGCATTGGTTACCAGCGGTGGCAACCAGCCGATCTCCAGCTCGAAGCCGGTCGACAGCAGCAGGTCGGCACGAGCCAGCTCAACAACGAAGCTGGGGCGGGCCTCGACCCGATGCGGATCGTCGCTGGGCAGGGCCAGGGCGACAACGACGACATCCTCGCCGCCGACCGCGCGGGCGATGGCGGCAAGTTCAGGCACGCTCGCGACGATGCGCAACGGCTCAGCGGCAGGCATCCAGACCAGGGCAAAGACCGCAGCGAACACACGGATCATGATCAAAAACCATGCGCCGGATGGGCGCCGATCAAGACATCCAGGCCCAGCCAGACGCTGTGGGCCACGGCATCCTCCAGATGCTCGGCGTGGTCGTAGTCGTACTGCAGGCGCAGACGGCTGAACTCGCTTGGCCGGTAGGTGACCATCGGGGAGACACGGACGCGGGTGTCGCGCAGGCCGTCCGTGTCGTGGTCGACCAGTACACCGTCGACCACGCTGTCACCGGTGGCCGTCGCATATTCGCCGCGGATCCCGCAGGACCAGTGTTCGCCGAATCCAAGCTCCGCCTGGGCATACAGACCCCAATCGCTTAAGGATGCAGCAGGGGCGGTGAAGTCGTCACCACCACCGATGGCACCGTCTGTGCCGGGGTCCAGACTCTCTGGCACATTGGCGCTGCGATAGATCGCTTCGGCCGTGACCTTGATCGACGAGAACGGACCGTGGGCGGGTTTCATGCCGACCACGAGATCCGCTCCATAGAGATTACTGCGCTCGCCCACTCCGCTGGCGTTGGGGCCACCCATCCAGCTGAGCCCGAGCTTCGCTTCGGCACCACCAATATCTGCAGCATTCTCCCAACGCAGCAGATAGGTGAGATCGGCCATCGAGCCGGTCGTCAGTTCGTCACTGCGCAGACGGCCAGCTATAGTGCGCTGTGGACCGACGGCACCCTCCTCTTCTTCGCCTCCCTGAAAGCTGGCCATTGAGGCATCATCGGAATTGTAGGCACCAACCACGACCTGGCTGTACCAACTGACCGGAGCAAGCCAGGAAACCCGCGCACCAGGCGTTCGACTGCCATCGCCACCAAGCAGACGGCTGGCGATCACCGGCTGGTCGATCCAACTCCAGGCATGGGTATGGCTGGCATTGATCCGCCCGAATTCGATCAACTGGTAGCCAGCCTTCACTTCCAGTGCGTAAGGCAGGCTGGAAGTAGTAATGTAGGCCTCTTCAAGTTCGACACCATGCTCCGGCGAGGCCGCAATGTGGGCTTCAGCCGTGAAGTACGGGTCAACCGCCCCCGAAATACTGAGCTCGGCGGTCTGGAGGGTAAAGCCGTTGCCGTGCGGGTCATGCCCGCCGGCATTGAGCGATTCCAACTCGGCATCAGTCGCGGTCGAAGCGCCGACGGCACCAACCACTGCCAACGAAATAGCGATCAACCGGAGGTCCGGTGTCGCTTTGCCGTGGTCATGGCCAGCGTGGGAATCATCCCGATGAGTTGGCAAATCTGCGATCGCCTGGTCAAGGGCTGCCGCAGCGTCGGCAGCATGCAACGCTGTAGCCAGAAGGACGAGGGCCGGGACGAGTTGGATACGCATGAGCGCACATTCGCTAACGATAACTTATTTTCAATAAGAAAGTAATGCTCTCACGCCCCGGTTGCCAGAACATCCCCCCGTGAGCGACTTCTCCGATCTCCTGCGCCGACTCCAGGCTGAACGTCACGCCGTGTTTGCGCGGCAGAACACCACCGCCTGGCGCATCTGCGACAGCGAGTCCGGTGCCCCCTGCACCGTCGACTGGTACGACGGGGCGGTGGTGGTGCATGGCCGCACGGCTGGTGGCGAAGGGCCACCGGATGCTGAGATCGCCAGTGCCATCGGCATCTCACCCAACCTGGTCTTCCGCAAAGAACGGCGCAAGCAGACCGATCGCCAACATGGCGGGCAGTACCAGGTGGTCGCCCGCGCCGGGGCCGAGCGCATCGTGCGCGAAGCCAACCTGTCGTTCGCGGTCAACCTGAGCGACTATCTGGACACTGGGTTGTTCCTCGACCACCGCCCGCTGCGCCGCCTGATCAAATCGGCGGCACGCGGCCGCAGCTTCCTTAATCTCTTCGCCTACACCGGGGCCTTCACCGTCCATGCCGCCGAGGGCGGTGCGCGCACCACCGTCACCGTCGACCTGTCGAACACCTACCTGCGCTGGACCGAGCGGAACCTCGCGCTCAACCGACTGCGTGGCGACCACCGCATGGTCAAAGGCGACTGCCTGCGCCTGCTGGCCGAACGACAAAACGAACAATTCGATATGATTGTGTGCGATCCGCCGACCTTCTCCAACTCGAAGGCGATGGCACGTAACTGGGAGGTCGGTCGCGACCACGAATGGCTGCTGCAACGCCTTTATGGCCTATTGAATCCCGGTGGGACGCTATGGTTCTCGACCAATAAAACGGCGTTCACCCTAACCAACACGTTGCCTCCGTTCGTAACCGTCGCCGATATCACGTCGTCCACCATCGACGTCGATTGCGCTGGAACCATTCCACACCAATGCTGGCGGATGGTGCGTTGACGTTTAGTTGGCTGAGGGGCCGGACTTCAACGATTTGAGGGTCCGTTCCAGCCGGCGCGTCTTGCAACGACGGCGGTGCTTCTGCACCGAGGTGTGGTCCTGCATCGCCTGGATGAGCGTCGAGGCGCGATCGGGAAGCGCTTGCTGGAGTTTGCTCACGTCACACCCCCTGGTGACGTCTACCCTGGCAACGGGCCAACATTGTCATCTGCCATTTCCCGCAGCAGATGGCATTCCCTGCTCAGGAAACGCGTCTTTATACGGCCTTTACACAAACCGCATGGGAAACACCTCCACTAAAGGAGGTCCACGCCGGCTCGGCGAAACCGGCCGTGGCGAGGTGGACGTCCGCCTCATCGGTCGAGACGAATCCCTTCACCGAATCGTGCAGATAACGATAGGCCGAACTGTCCCCGGCAAGCAACGCCCCGGCGATTGGAAACACCCCGCGGCCGAAGGTGGCGTAGAAGGTCTTCGGCCACCAGCGCACTGGACGGAAGAATTCGAGGATCAACAAATGGCCACCGGGCCGCAACACCCGCCGCAGTTCGCGCGCGCTGGCCAGCGGATCGCCGAAGTTGCGCCAGCCGTAGGCTACCATCGCCACATCGAAGGCCCCATCGGTATAGGGCAACCGCAAGGCGTCCCCCGCAGCAGCCGACAATGGATGGCCTGCCCGTTTAGCGGTGCCGGCGGCAAGCATCGGCACGCAGAAATCGCAGCCATGGATGCGCCCAGCCCGCTGGCGCTGCAACGCTATCAGGCCGAGATCGAAGGTGCCGCAGGCGAGATCAAGAGCGTCGCCCTGACCTGGAGGTAGCAAATCAACAGCGATGCGGCGCCAGCGCAGGTCGAGCCGGACCGAGAGTACCCGATTGAGCAGGTCATAGCGGCCAGCAATGCGGCCGAACATGGCTTGGACCTGTTTCGAGCCGGCGGGGAGGGTAGTGGTCACACTCGTGATCGCATGTCCGGGTCGGGGCGAAGCAAGTTGGAACCCGCCGCCGTTCGGCAGCATGCCAGACATGGAACACTGGTCGATCCTGATCGAGAAGGAGTACCTCAAGTTCTCCTGCGCCCACTTCCTCATCTTCCCCGATGGGTCGAAGGAACGGCTGCATGGACACAATTACCGCGTCCGTTGCGAGGTCGACGGAGCCCTCGACGGCCACGGTCTGGTCATCGATTTTAAGGAGATCAAGCCGATCATCCGTGCCCTGTGCGACGAACTCGACGAGCACTGGATCGTCCCGGCTCATCACCCCGAACTGCGTATCCACCACCGGGACGACGGCCACACTGAGGTGACCTACCGCACGTCGCGATATCTCGCCCCCAGTGACGAGATCCTGGTGCTGCCGATCGGCAACACCTCGGCCGAATTTTTCGCGGCCTGGCTGGGACGCACCCTGCTTGCCAAGCTACGCGAACGCTTTGGCCACCTGAGCGTGCGCCGCCTGCGCGTTATGGTCAGCGAAACGCCTGGGCAGGATGGGGTCTACGAGACGGACGGGGAACCGACGTAGCTGTGGGCCTAGCTGTGGGCCAGCTTGGGGCCCAGCAGGGCGCGCAGCCCCGCCTCGTCCAGCACGGTGAGGCCCAGCTCCTGGGCCTTGGTCAGTTTGGATCCTGCTTCGTCACCAGCGACCACAAAATCGCTCTTCTTTGAGACGCTTCCGCTGGTCTTTCCGCCAGCCGCCTTGATCAGCTGTTCGGCCTCTGGCCGCGTCAGAGTGGGGAGGGTGCCGGTGAGAACGAAGGTCTTGCCGGCGACGCCGGCGATCTGCTGCACTAGCGCACCGCGATGTTCCAAAATCACACCAACGGCCGCAAGATCGGCGAACAACTGGCGCACCGACGGGCTGGCCAGCTGCGCCAGCACGATGCTGGCGGTACGTTCGGCTACTCCGTCGATCTGCATGAGTTCAGCCGGATCCGTGATCACCAGCAGACGGGTGGCGTTGCCGAAGCGCGCTGACAGATCTTCGCTCAGCTTCTCGCCGACGTGGCTGAGTGCGAGGCCGGCCAGCACGCGAGCAAGCCCACGCCCCTTGGCGGCAGCCAGTCCAGCGACCAGATTGGCGGCGCTCTTGCCGCCCATGCGTTCGAGATCGGCGAGACGTTCAACGGTCAGGCGGAAGAGGTCCGCTGGCGAAGCCACGCCGCAGTGCGTCACCACTTGATCGACCACCGCCTCGCCCAGCCCCTCGATGTCCATCGCTCCGCGTGAGGCGAAATGCCGCAGCCGTTCGCGCACCTGCGCCGGACACGTCGGATTAGGGCAGGAGATGAACACATCGTCGACCACCGGCACACTGGCGCAGGCGGGACAAGCGGTCGGGGCCTGCACCGGCGCGGCGCCGGCCGGGCGAAGCCCCAGAACCACCGAGACCACTTGCGGAATGATCTCGCCGGCCTTCTCGACCAGCACGGTGTCGCCGATGCGCACATCTTTGCGCGCGATCTCCGGGAAGTTGTGCAGGCTGGCTCGCGACACCGTGGTGCCGGCCAGTTGCACTGGTTCGAGCACCGCCACCGGGGTCAGCTTGCCGCTCTTGCCGACCTGGACGATCACGTCGCGCAGGACAGTGGGCTTGCGCTCGGGGGGGAATTTCCAGGCGATGCCCCACTTCGGATGGTGCTCGGTGGCGCCCAGTTGGGCTTGCAGCCGACGGTCGTCGACCTTCACCACCATGCCGTCGATGCCGTAGTCGAGCGAAGCTCGGAGATCAGCGAACGCGGCGCAGCGGGCTGCCGCGGCGGCCGCGCTGACCTCGATCGACCCATGGGCAGTGATCGGCAGACCAAGCGACTTCAGCCAGGCGACGATGCCGCTCTGCGTTACTGGTGGCTCAACACCTTCGGCCCAGGCGAGGTGATAGACGAAAGCGCTGATGCCCAGCCCGCGCAGACTCGCGGCATCTTTGCGCTTCATCAGCCCGGCGCAGGCATTGCGCGGATTGGCCAGTTGGCGTCCCCCGTCAGCGACCGTGCTGTCGCGCAGCCGCTCGAAAGCAGCTTGCGGCAGATACAACTCGCCACGAACTTCAAAAGCGCCCGGACTGCTCACCGTGGGGGGAACCGCACCACTGGCGCGCAGCTGAGCGGTGATGTCATCGCCCTCGACGCCATCGCCGCGAGTGACCGCCAGTTCGAGGTGGCCGTCGCGATAGGTGATGCCAACCGAGATGCCGTCGATCTTGGGTTCAACCTGCAGGGTCAAAACGCGGCTGTCAGCCAGCTCAAGGGCCTTGCGCGTGCGCACTTCCCATGCCGTCAGCTTGTCGGCGGCGCTGCCGTCATCGCCGTCTGCCGCCTTTTCCAGCGACAGCATCGCGACCCGATGACGCACCTTGGCGAAACCTTCAGTGCGGTCGTCGCCGGGCGTACGCTGCCACATCGGTTGGCCGAGTGGAGTGGCGAGGGCGTCATGGCGATCGCGCAACGCATCGTAGTCCGCGTCGCTGATCTCGGAGGCGGCCTTGCGATAATACAGCTCGTCATGACGGGCCAACTCGGCGGCCAGTTTCGCGAGATCCGTTGCTGCGTGCATGGCTGCATGCTGGACGCGCCATTTCCACGTCCAGCATCCGACCCTGTGCCAAGCATCCTCGATAAGCAGATGGCCCTGGTGGCCGAGTTCGAAGCCCTGACCGACTGGGAGGCGCGCTATGCCCGGGTCATCGCCATGGCCAAGGCCCTGCCGCCACTGGCCGACGTGTACCGTACCGACCTGAACAAGGTGCGCGGCTGCAGTTCCCAGGTTTGGCTGGTGCACGAACTGCGCGATGGCGCACTGCATTTCCAAGCTGACAGCGACGCGGTGCTGGTGCGCGGCCTGGTCGCCTTGTTGCTGCATGTCTACAGTGGCCACAGTCCGCGCGAGATCCTCGGCACGCCACCGGATTTCCTGGAAGACATGGGGCTGAACGCCCACCTGTCGCCGAACCGCGCCAACGGTTTGGCAAGTATGGCCTCGCGCATCCGGCAACTCGCCGAGAGTACCTAATGTTGCTCTACGATCTCATCCCGGCCAAGCCGGGTCATCCCACGGCGCTTATCCTGCATGGACTCGGTGACAGTAAGGACGGCTGGAAACCGGTCGTCCCGATGCTCGGCCTGCCCGGCTGGGGCTTCTGCTTTGTGCAGGCACCAGACGTCTATTACGACGGCTACTCGTGGTTCGATCTCGGCCTGGAGCAGGGTGTGCGGGTTGATGCCGACGGCGTCCTGCGCAGTCACCGCGACCTGGTCGCCCTGATCGCCCATCTGGAAACTACGCGCGGTCTGCCCTGCGAACAGCTTGCCCTGATCGGCTTCAGCCAAGGTTGTCTGATGGTGCTGGAGACCGCACTGCGCCATCCCCGACCGTTCCTTGCCACCGTGGCGATCAGCGGCTGGATCCACCGCGAGAGTGACTGGCCGGGCCAGTTCGGACCCGCCGCCATGCAACAGCGCATCCTGTGCACGCACGGCCTCGACGATCAGGTAGTGCAGATTGCCCTGGCCCGCCCGCGGATTGCGGCCCTGAAGCGCCTAGGCCTCGACATTCAGTGGGCGGAATACGGCAAGGCCCACAGCCTGGACCCCGACGAGGAGCTCCCGGACATCCGCCGGCACTTGCTTGACGCTGCCGCGGATCCTCCGATTGTTCCGCCCCCAGGAGCACCGTCATGAGCCGTCAGTACAATAAGACCGAGAAGAAGCGCCGTCGTCTGTCCCGTATCCGCCGCGAGCGCGACGTGATCAACGAAAAGATCGCCGCTTCCAAGAAGAAGTAGGTTTCAGGACCACCGTCAACGACGGTGGACGCCTGTCTTAATCGGCCGGTCGACGGTCGCGCAGCACATCGCTGCGCGACTTTTTCGCTTCCAGGCGCCGTTCGATCGATCCGCGCGAGCGCTTGGTGCGCCGACGCGCCTTCGGCCGAACCAGGGCAGCTAGCACCAGTTCGCACAGACGCTCGACCACCAACGACCGATTCTGCCGGGCGCTGCGCGTCTCGTCACAGCTCAGCAGCAGATCACCATCGCCGGACAAGCGGTCGCCGGCCAGTTCGGCCAGGCGGGCTGCGGCCTCGGGATGCAGCGGGATGGCCGCCACCGCCACGCGCAAATCGACTCTGGTGGCCGTCTTGTTGGCGTGCTGCCCTCCAGGACCACCACCGGCGATCTGGGTGAAGGTCACTGCAGAATCGGCGATCTCGATGTTGGGAGCAAGCCGCAGCATGACGGCATCTGAAGGAGAATCGGCGATGGTGGAAGAGTCATGCGCCCCATGCACCTGACGGACTGCGATCGACGCAGCGCATCCACACCTGACGCCCTTCCGGCTTCCGCAATCCACCGCTCGCCTTCTACTCCTGCGCATGTCCGCCATTATCCCCCCCTTGGTCGTCGGTCCGTACACCTTCAAAAGCCGTCTGCTGGTTGGCACGGGCAAGTATCCTGACAACGAGTCGATGAAGGCCTCGCTGATCGAAAGCGGCGCCGACGTCATCACGGTCGCGGTACGTCGGGCCAAACTCGACGTGCGTGGCACCGGCGAAAGCCTGCTCGACCATATCGGCCCGCAGTACCAGCTGCTGCCCAACACCGCCGGCTGCTTCACCGCCGACGACGCCATCCGCACCGCCCACCTCGGTCGTGAACTCGGCCTGTCGGACATGGTCAAGCTGGAGGTCCTAGCCGACCAGCAGACCCTGCTACCGCATCCGGTGCAGACACTGGAAGCCTGCCGCCGCCTGGTCGCCGACGGCTTCACCGTGCTGGTCTACACCAGCGACGATCCGGTGCTGGCCAAGGAGCTGGAATCCGCCGGCGCCGCCGCGGTGATGCCAGCCGGCGCACCGATCGGCAGCGGGCTGGGTGTCCTCAACCGCAACAGCATGGAGATCATCCTCGAGCGCGCGACGGTGCCGATCATTATCGATGCCGGGGTGGGAACCGCCTCGGACGTGACCATTGCGATGGAGCTCGGCGCCGCAGGCGTGCTGCTCAACACCGGCATCGCCGGGGCCAAGGATCCGGTGTGCATGGCCCGGGCGATGCGTCATGCCTTGGAAGCGGGCTGGTGGGCGGCTGGCGCCGGACGCATTGAGCGCAAACGCTACGCCACCGCCAGTAGCCCGCTGGGCGGCCTGATCGCCAGTGCTGCGGCCCACGGCATTCCGGGGGAGTGACCCGCGCACGGCGACGCTGACTGCCATTAGGCACACCAAGCGCCATTTGCGGTTGGCGTCCCGCCGGACACCATCCACCCACGATGGTCACGCTGGATGACGCTGTGATGAACCGTCGCCGACTGACCCTCGGCATCGCGGGCTTGGCTGCGGGCTATGTCGGACTGGCAGCCATCGGCCTCGCCTTCGCCCTGCTGACCTCCAGTGTTTCGCCGTATTGGCCAGCCTCGGGCTTGGCCGTGGCCGTCCTCTGGCGCTGGGGACTGCGACTGTGGCCGGGCATCGTGATCGGTTCTCTGATCGCCAATATCGCCATTGCCCATAACCCGGTCGGGGTTTCTATCGCGTATGCCGCTGGTTCGGTCGTAGCGGCGCTGGTCGCCGCCGGTGTACTGCGTCGCCTGAGCACCGATCCGGCCCTCTCGCGCCCGGTTGATCCCGTCAGACTGATGGTGGTGTCCGCCGGCTCTACCCTGATTGCCGCCCTCGTCGGAGCCACTGCCACCACCATGGCCGGACTGACCGGCTCGACCCCGTGGCAGCAAGTGCTGTGGACCTGGTGGACTGGCGATTTCACCGGGGTGATCACGACCGCTGGTGTTATTTGCACCGTATCCACAGCCAGTTGGCGTCACTGGCGCAGCGTGCTGGGATTCACCCTGCTGCTGGTCGCCGCCAGCGCTCTGGTGGCCTGGGGCGCGCCGCGCGAACAATCCGGCCTGTCACCTTGGGCATTCCTCATCTTCCCCCCCATGCTGTGGGCTGCAGTGCGGCTGGAACCCTGGGGTACGGCCTGCTCCATCGCCGTCCTGACTGTTGCCCTGGCCTTGCTGACCGCCAGCGGTCAAGGACCGTTCGCGGATTTTGCCAGTGGCAATCGCAGCCATCTGCCCTTCCAGATGTTCGCCGTTGCTACCGCAATAACCGCCCTGGTGGTCACGACCTATGCCCGCAGCCAGGAGACTGCCCGCGAGGCCCTGCGTGAAAGCGAACGTCTCTATCGCCTGGTCGCCGATCATTCCAGCGACCTGATCTGCATGCACGGGCTCGATGGCCGCTACCAGTGGGTTTCGCCATCCTCAAGCGCGCTGACCGGCTGGCGCCCCGAGGAACTGGTCGGTCGTGACCCCTACGATTTCTTCCACGCAGACGACGTTACGCGGATCCGCAATGAATCCCACACCATCCTGCTGGCCGGCAAGCAGCGCATAACCATCGCCTACCGTTTCCGGCGCGTCGACGGAACCCACGTGTGGTTGGAGACGGTGAACCACCTGATCTGCGATGCGGCCAACCGACCGATCGCCATCCAGACTTCGTCACGAGACATCACCCAGCGCAAGGCCGATGAGGAACTTCTCGGTCAGGTCCAGCGGTCAGCCGCGATGGCCGAGCGGATGGCCTCGATCGGCACTCTGGCGGGCGGCGTAGCCCACGAGTTCAATAACCTCAACGCCGTAGTCATGGGCAACGTTGAGATGGCCCTGCGCCGCGCCGACCTGCCTGCCGATACGCGCCGGCGACTTGACCAGATCCGCGATGCCGTCGACCGCGAAAAGGGCATCGTCGATGCGCTGCTCGCCTTCTCGCGGTCGGAACGCGGACCCACCGAAATAGTCGATGTCGGTCGGGTCGCCACCACCACGCTATCGCTGGCCCGCCGCTCGCTGCGCCAACGTCGCGTCACGCTGACGGCCGAGATCCCCGAGCAGCCGATCTTCGCCACCATCCCAGCCGGAGCGCTCGGCCAGGTGCTGCTCAACCTGCTGCTCAACGCCTGCGATGCGGTCGACCGGCGCGACGATCCGCGCATTTGGGTGACCCTGGCCCGCCAAGGCCGCAGGGCTGTCCTAACCGTGCGCGACAACGGCCTGGGCATCGATCCGGCCCTCTCCACCCGCATCTTCGAACCGTTCTTCTCGACCAAAGGCGAGCACGCCACCGATCAGCACGGCCAACCGTGGCTACGTGGTAGCGGTCTGGGTCTGTCGGTCTGCCAGACCCTGGTCGACCAGATGTCCGGCAGCATTGCCGTTGACAGTCGGCCTGCATGCGGTGCGACGTTCACCGTCACTGTACCGCTATCCGATGCCCCACGTCTCAACCCCAACACCACGATCACGACGACGCCTTGCGCCCGGGTTCTGGTGGTTGACGACGAACCAGAAATCCGCCGCCTGCTGTGCGAACACCTGATCGCTGCCGGCCATGTCGCGCTCGAGGCCAAGGAAGGCCAACAAGCGCTCGACCATCTGGTCAGCGAAGAGATCGACCTGATCATGCTCAACTGGAGCATGCCCGGCATTGACGGCCAGGGCGTCCTCGAACACATCGAGCTGCACCCCGAACGGCGCTGGCCGCCGGTCATTGTGGTTAGCGGCTGGACTGGTTCTGGCAGCGGCATCGATCGCTGGCGAAACGAGATCGCCGGTCAGCTGCGCAAGCCGTTCAGCCTTGAGCAGGTGCGCAGCGCAGTCGACCGTGCGCTATGCGGTCAGCGCGACCAATCGGACGACGATAGCCGGCTTCTGTAGAGCAGGACACCGTACGCTCCGGGCTGCAACACCCGAAGCGCACGGACCTCATCACTTGTAAAGCGGGCCGTAGGCGGCGCAGGCGCGGTAATCCGCACCCTGGGCATCCTGGGCACCGAACAGACCCCACGAGGCCGGACGATTGATCTGCTCCTCGCCCAGGTTGTGCATCGCCACCGGGATGCGCAGCAGCGCGGCGAGGGCGGCGAAATCGCCGCCGACATGACCGTAGGTCAACGCACAGTGATTGGCGCTCCAGCCGGCCATGATGCCGTAGACCGTGCTGGTCGGACCAGTGGCGGTCAGACGCGGCGCGAACCAGGTGGTTGGCCAGGTCGGATTGGTGCGGCCGTCTAGGGTCTGGTGGGCCTTGGTCGGCAGTTCGACCGTCCAGCCTTCGATGACCTGGAGGATCGGGCCGAGCCCGTCGACCAGACTGAGGCGGGTCATGGTGACCGGGATGCCACCCAGCGTTTTGTAGCTGGTCGAGAAGCCGCCGCCGCGGAAGTACTCGTCGACCGCCGGGCACCACGTGACCTCCTTCATGGTCGCGCTGATGTCGGCCTCGGTGATCTCCCAGTGGTGCTTGAAGGCCGGCTTGCCCTTGCGCTTCATCGCGCCAATGCCGTCGAGGGCGGCGGGGCCGGAGTTGATCAGGTGGATGATGCCGTTCTTGGCCTGGCCTTCCAGCTTGTGGCCGGTGACACGCTTCACCGCGGCAGGCGACCAGTAGGTGCGCACGTCAGCGAAAATCTGCGCGGTGTTGGTGAGCAGGCGGCCGAACAGCATCGGCACAGCGTTGAGGCTGTCGTTCTCGGTGGCGACGACGTACGGACTGCGCGGGCCGTTCCAGTCGAAGCTGGTGTTCAGCATCGCTTCGCTGAAGTCGCCATTGGGCAGGTGATCAGTCCAGTGGCGCTGGCCCTGGAAGCCGCCGGCGATGGCGTCGTGGCCGAGTGCCTCCTCGCCGAAGCCAAGCTCAGCCAGGCGCGGATTACCGACCATCAGATCGCGGATGATCTGGGTCATCTGCACGCAGGTCTTCATCTCCATGGCGCGCTGCTGCGGGGTGTGCTGGCGCTTGGGCGGGTTGACGTCAACGCCCGGCTTGCAGTTCTTCTGTACCCAGGCGAGAGCGCGCTGGGTCTCGTCGGCATCAACAACGCCGCGCTCGATGCGGCGCAGGACTTCGATCATGTCGATGCTCTCGACGCGCATGCCGAGGTATTTCTGGAAGAAGTCATGGTTGACGATCGAACCAGCGATGCCCATCGAGGTGCCGCCGACCGACAGGTAGCTGCGGCCCTTCATCATCGCGACGGCGAGACCGGCACGAATGAACTGCAGTAGCTTGGCTACGACATCGACGGGGATGTCGGTGTCGCCGGCGTCCTGCACGTCCTGGCCATAGATGCCGAAGGCTGGCACGCCCTTCTGGGCGTGGGCAGCAAGCACTGCCGCAAGGTAGACGGCGCCCGGACGCTCGGTGCCGTTGAAGCCCCACACCGCCTTGGGCATGGTCGGGTCGAGATCCATCGTCTCTGAGCCGTAGCACCAGCACGGGGTGACCGTCAGCGACACGCCGACGCCTTCTTTGGCAAACTGGCGCGCACACGCAGCAGCCTCGGCGGCGCCGCCGATGCAGGTTTCGGCGATGACGCAACGCACCGGGCTGCCATCGGGGTACTGCAGATGCGACGAGATCAGGTCGGCAGCCGATTGGGCCATGGCTAGGACCTGGCCTTCGAGCGATTCGCGCACACCGTCGCGACGGCCATCGATGGTCGGGCGGATGCCGATGGCGGGGAACGGACGCATCGGGCCGAGCGGCTCGCCGTAGCTGCCGGAAGCGGTGACGATGGCTTTGGCCGAGGCGGCGGACTTCTTGGCGAACATGGTGGGGCTCCTGAGGGTGGCGAGACGTTAGCTCGTCCAGGGCGGCCTGGAATCCCCGCCATCGTCCTCGACTTGCCATTATTCGTCCTCATCATTCTTCTAAGATGTCCACTGAACCACCGTATTTCAGCACCAAGGTCCTATCAACCCGCCGATTCTGGATCCCTGATGCGGATCTTGACGCGCGACTTGGTGTGCGCAGCGGCGGCTTCGAGCATGTCGATCACGACTACCGCATTGAGCGCGATGGCTTCCCCAGCCCACTGGTCGAGTTCGTCGCCGGCGGCGAAGGCACACTCGACCTGGCGGGGCGCCGCTACCGGCTGGTGCCGGGTACGCTGTTCGCCTACGGCCCGGGCGTGCCGGTCCGCGTCACCACCGACCCGCGCGCGGTGCTACGAAAATACTTTCTCACCATCAGCGGACGAGACGCGGCGGGACTGCTTGCCACTGCCCACCTGACGCCGGGTTCGGTCGCCGTGGTCGCTGATCCGCTGCCGATCATCGACATCCTCGAACAGGCGATCCGCTGGGGTGAAGGCAATGCGGCCAACCGCAGCCAGGCGTGCAGCATCATCGTCTCGTACCTTGCCCTGCGACTAGCCCACGAGGCCCTACCTGCCGATGATGGCGATTCGGGCGCCCTGGTCACCTACCGGCGTTGTCGTCACGTCATCGAGGAGCGCTTCCTGGAGCTGCGCACGCAGGCCGCCGTTGCCGCCATGTGCAGCATCGAGCCGAGCTACCTGTGCCGGCTGTACCGCCGCTTCGCCCTGGAAAGTCCTTACCAACATTTGCGTCGATTGCGTTTGCATCACGCCCTGTCCCGACTGCAGGCCGGCCTCAGCGTCGCCGCCGTCGCCGACGAAGTCGGTTTCAGCGATCCTGCGCATTTCTCGCGCGCCTTCGTCCAGTGCTTTGGCCTACCGCCGAGTCGGGTGCGCTGACCGGTTCCTGTGCGGCTGGCGCTGAGCACCAGACCGCTATCGACCGTAGATCTGACGGCCGGATATCGCATCGACGTACGGATGAAAGATGTAGTGTTCCCCCTTGCCCGCAGGTGCGGACCATGATGTCTTGGCAATGCCCATCGCCCGCATTCTCGCCATCGGCGACGAACTGATTCTCGGCCGCACCGTCGACTCAAACAGTGCGCTAGTGGCGCAGCGACTGTCCGACGCCGGCTTGGAGGTCGACTACGCGCGCAGCTGCGGAGACGGTGAAGCTGCGATCGTCGCCGCCATACGCACGGCGAGCCGCGGAGCGAGCCTGGTGGTATGCACCGGCGGACTGGGCCCGACCGAGGACGACCGCACGCGGCACGCGCTCGCCAAGGCGATGCGCTCACCACTGCGCGAACGCGCCACCGCCTGGCGCCAGGTCACGCGCTGGTACGCCCAGCATCGTCCGGGCGTTCCGGTGCCCGCAGTCAACCACCGCCAGGCCCTCTTCCCCGAAGCGGCCGAACTGCTGGTCAATGACCGCGGCACCGCACCGGGCCTGCTCGGCCGGGTCGGCCCGTGCTGGGTCGCTTGCCTGCCAGGTGTGCCGCACGAGATGGCAGCGATGCTTGGCCGGGTGCTGAAGCAGCTGCCGCGCCTGGTCCACGGTCTGCGCGCCCCGACTATGAGCGAACTGTGGTTCGCCGGCCTCGGCGAATCGGCTGCCCAAGAACGCATCCCTGGCCTACTTTCCGAGCGCGAGCCGCTGGTCGGCATCACGGTCAGTGAACTCGGCCACATTACGTTGCGCGCTGTCGGCACCCCAGCGCAGGTGCGCAAACACATCGCCGCACTACGCCAACCGCTACGCCCCTGGCTGTTGCCCAAGCCCGGGTTGGCCGCCAGCCTGTTGCACCAACTGCAGGCGCAGGGCGGCACCATCGCCTGTGCCGAAAGCTGCACGGCTGGGCATGCCGCCGCCCAACTACTCGCCCAACCTGGTGCCTCGGCAATCGTGCGTGAATCGCTGATCGCCTACCATGCCGAGGTCAAGACTGCCCGGCTCGGCGTCCCGGCCGAGCTCATTGCCCGCGATGGCGTGGTCAGCGAAGCGGTGGCCCGCGCCATGGCCGAGGGCATGCGCCAACTCGCCGGCGCCACCATCGCCATCGCCACCACCGGCCTGGCCGGTCCTGATGGCGGTACCTCGGCCCTGCCGGTCGGCACCGTGTGGGTTGCGGCCGCCACCGCGTCCACCACCACCGCCCGAATGGTACGCATCAAGGGCACGCGTGAACGAGTGCAGAAGCGCGCCGCAGCTGAAGCGCTGTTCCAGGCCTGGACGACACTGAACCCCATATCGCTTCCGGCATGACACCCCTTCGGGTCCGGCGCGGTCTACTGCTGGCGCCTCTTTCCGGTGGTCTAGGGTAGCGCTTCCACACCCGAACGGAGTCTCCCCCCATGGCCCTCACCGCAGCCCGCAATGTCGGCGTCCAGAGCTGGTCGTTCCGCCACTACAAGTCCATCGGCGAGATGCTCGCTCAGGTCAAGGCGGTCGGTGTCTCGCGCATCGAACTATGCGGCGCCCACGCCAACTTCGACGATCCGAGCCAGCACCAGGTTGCGATCGACGCCTGCAAGGCGGCCGGTGTCGAGATCCTCTCAATTGGCGTCCAGGGCTTCAGCGGCGACCACAAGAAGGAGAAACAGTGGTTCGAATTCGCCAAGAAGGCCGGCGCCAAGTACATCAGCGCCCATTTCAATGTCGCCAACTTCCGTGAGGGCACCGCAGTTGCCCGTGCCATGTCCGAGGTCTATGGCATCAAGATCGGCATTCACTGCCATGGCGGCTACATGTTCAACGGTTCGGCTGACGAAATCAGCCATCTGATCGAACTCGGCCAAGGCAACATCGGCATCAACATCGACACCGCCTGGTGCATCCAGTCGGGCAACGATCCCGTCGACTGGGCCAAGCGCTTCAAGGGCAGCGTCTTCGGCACCCACTACAAGGACTTCGTGTTCACCCCCAAGGGCAAGTACAGCGAGTGCCTGATCGGTGACGGGGCCCTGGACCTGCCAACCTACATCAAGACTCTCGACGAAGGCTCCTTCGACGGCTACGCCGTGATCGAGTACGAAGCCGAGGAGCAGAACCCAGGCCCGACGATCAAGAAGGCCGTCGAGCGCATTCGCGCGTTGGCCTGATCACCTACGCAGCCGATTCTCACGCGCTGGGCGACCACCGTCGTCCAGCGCGTTCGCATGTAGTGAATCCGCGCAACCCGGCGGGCCGGCGGCCAGCATGCTAGGCTACGGCTACGGCTACGGCTACGGCCGCCATATCTGAACGGTCGTGAGCCGCTTTCATTCCGCGAGGCGCTGACTAGCGTCGTGAGATGAAGCGTATTATTATCATGAATCTTTTTCTCGCCTTCGCCTGGTTACCAGCAGCACTGGAGGCTGGCGAAGTCACAACCCAAGCAGACACCCTCGATCCGCGGATTGCGATCGCCACGCTCAGTGGATTGCGCACGGCGTATCAGGCCTCTCCCGATCACGGCGAGGCCTCGGCCAATGCGATCATGGCCTGCGTCAAGCTGTGCCTGGCCGGACACCCGGCTGAATTCGGCTGCAGTGGCGGCTGGCGTGCGACGGCGCGGTTGATCGCTCGGGAACGTTCCGCATACCGCAAGGGCAAGCCGGCAGCGACCTGGAAAGAGGCCATGCCCGAATTGTGGACCCGGCTGCTCAGCGGTGAGTTTATTGCCGTACGCGACGACATTGGGAACTGGAAGGAAGCCAAGTCAGACCTCATGGGCCGAGTCTTGCTGGCTTATGCGACGCGGGATGCTGGTGACCTCAAAAGCACTGAAGGTCCGTGGGCGCGTATGGCACTCCTATGGTGCGAACGGACCGCCACGGTGCCCGAGGGCGATCCGACAATGGATATCTACCAAGTGAAGGTGGCGGAAAGCTTGTACCACAGATTTGGCCACAGCGTGACCGTGAACAGGTGGGTTGCCGACGTCGCATGGATGCTACGCAGCGTGGAAATCCGTGATACCGAGGCCGTTCCGTTGCTCACAGCAATGGCGGTAGCGATGGGTGTGGCCCAGCCACCGGCAGGACGCGAAGCGCTGATCCAACTCGTCGAACGTACCAGCGCGAGAGTCGATGTCGTGACGGTTCCGGTGTTCTCCGCAGCGTTGAATGCAATAGACCGTGGGCTGCAGGGATCCAGGGGTATGACCGGGAAAACCCGTACCCTGGTCGGTCTCGGCGATGTCGCCGGGTGGCTCGCTGACCGTTCCCGTTTTGCGTTCTTCAGCGGTGCTCGCGTGAAAGGTTACCTGTCGGAGACGAACCCACTCATGCCACTGCTGGCAACCCACGGGGATTGGTTTTCCGTGGTTCGACTTGCCTATAATCTCAAGAACGAGGCCAGGCAGGCCGACGCGGCGGATGTGGTGGTCAAGGCGCTGGAACACGAATTGCTGGCCCCGCGGCACACGACGGGCTACCACATGATGAAGATCCTGAATTTACTCGGCAACGATCCGCGTGTCGCTGGGCTGATGACGAGAATTCTTGAGCGATGCGATACTGATGACCCGGCCCTGGTCACCATATGCATCAGTAACTTCGCCGATGGTCCGCACCTTGGTCTGCTGCAAGAACGTCTCGCGCACGCCTACGAACGAGGAGACCACAGCCTGCACACGGTGTGGTATCTGGGGCAACTTTCCCCCGGACCGATGCTGGTGCTGGGCGATCGCAAGGCCGATGCCTCGTGGGTAGATGCAACGGTCGACAACACAACGCTGCCGTGGCCTCAGTTCGGCGAGTCGAACTCATTCGCCATTGTCTGGCGTGGCAACCTACAGATTCCCAAGGACGGTACCTATGAATTGGCCACCTGCTCAGACGACGGGTCGCGGCTCAGCGTGGATGGCGCGTGCGCGGTCAACAACGCCGGTTCGCATGGCATGGAGACCCGCTCGCGCAGCCTGATGTTGAAGGCCGGCTGGCATCCACTCGTACTGGAGTTCGAACAGGGCGGTGGCGGGGGAGGATGCCAACTGCTGTGGCGTCAGCCAGGCGAAGAGAAGGCCTCCATCATTCCGGCCCACCGGCTTTCACATGGTGAAGATCGACTGGCGGGACTCCAGGCCTCTGGTTACCGATTGGGGGATCCGAAGGTCCACGCCGAGGTTCTGGCGGCTACTCTGCCTGCCCTTCTGGTCCAGGCCGCGGCCGAACAACCGAAGAATCTGGCGCTGCAATTTGAGGTATGCCGGCGAAGTAGTATGATGCACCACAAAGAGCTCGGCATCGACGCCGCGAGACGCATCGGCGCCATGGCCGTCGCTGGCAGCTATCAATTCACGGACCATCCAATCTGCTTTGCATCGGCGGACATTGCCTCGCATATTCTCGCTACGGCTAGTTGGAACTGGGCGGGAAAAGACATCGAGAAGGACATGATCGTGGCGCTCATGCGGGTCAGCTCGCCGATGGATTACATCTCTCCAATCATCATGGTGCAGAGGCCTGAAAAGCTGCGTGACGAAGGCCGCTACTATGACGATGGGCAGCACGTCGTCAGACAGCAGTTCTACTGGGGACTGGTTAGAAGCGGCCTGCTAGCGGATCCGCGTCTTTTCGCGGCCAGACGTGCGAAAGGTGGCGACGGTCCGACCGAGCTGCATCTGCAGCAGATCTGCGCCTTGGCTTCCGGCGATCTGCGTGCAGCGCACACGCTGCACGCTCAACGATTGAAGGCCGACAGCCAATCGGATCTCAGCGCAGACGAACGCAGCGAATCCGCCATCGAGGATGCGCTGCTGACGCGCCTGTTCGATGGCAAAGAACCTGATCCGGTCGCCCTGGATCAGCAGCTGCAGAAGAATGGAAATCCGGAAGTCTACGTCCTCGCCAGCCAATGGGTGACCGGTCGAATTCCGTGGGCCGAAGCTGACGCCGCGCGCGGGACCATCAAGGACGGCGACGCCCTGCTGTATCTGCGTGGGCTCTACCTGTTGACGATCGGCCAGCAGGACCAGGCGATCCTCATGCTACAGCAGATGTTGACCACCTATCCAACCTGGAGCGAGATCCCGAAATGCCAGGGATTGATCGCCGCCCTGGCCAAGGGGACCCTCAAGGGGTTACCCCAGGCCAAGCCGCTGGCACGAGACGCCGAGGCTGCCGTAAAGTCTAAGAGCGACTTTTAAGAAGATGGGTCAATGCAATCCGGGTCCAGACCGCGCGCCGGTCCTCGCTGCGTTTATCGATTACTCAACGCCTGCGCGAGTTCCTCTGGCGAATCCACCAATAGATCAAACCCCGTCAGGCGTTCCCGTGGGGTTGTCCCCCAGGTGACGCCGATCGCACACATGCCGGCTGTGCGGGCCGTTTCCTGGTCCACCGCACTGTCGCCGATGTAGGCACATTGCGCTGGTGCGACCCCGCAGGCAGCGGCCGCCATCCAGGCGCCGCGCGGATCGGGTTTGGGGGCAGGCAGGTCACCGTCGCCCAACACTGACAGCATGCGCTCACGCAGCCCGCAGCGCGACAACGTCTCGCGCACCATGCTGCCCAGGTTGTTGGTCACCACCGCCTGTGGCTGAGTGAGGCTGTGCACCAAGTCGGTGATGCCCGGGAAAGGGAACGCGGTCTGTGGAAACAGCGCCCGTGCATGTCGATAGAAAGCGTCATTGAGCGCCTGGGCGAGGGCGTCATCAGTAGCGAGGCCGGCATGCCAAGCCATGCGCGGTACCGTCGGCTTGACCATGCCGGCCTTGACCTGATCCAGCGTCGCCGGCGCATAGCCGTGCTCAGCTAACGCTGCATTCGTGGCCGCCTGTACCGCTACCGGCGAGTCGACGAGCGTCCCGTCGAAGTCCCACACTACAGCCCTAACGGACCGTGGGAGGGCTGAACCTGTACTTCGTGAACCCACTGGGTGGTCGTAGGCATGCATCGTGGATTACGTACAGTCCACGAGTCAGTGCGCGACCGCGAGCTTCTTGCCCATCGGCTGGCCGATGCCCTTGAGCATTTGGTCGAACCACGGGGCGCTGATGTCGAAGGGCTTGCCGCCCTTGATCCGCGGGAATTCGATTGCCCGCAACTGGCCCTTCTTGTCCTCATCGTGGCCGATGACGCCGGGCTCACCCTTCAGGGCGCTTTCGACGGCGGTGTCGACCATGCTCTTGATCAGCCGCAGATCGTCGGCGTTGGCAGCGGCGGCCCGAGCAAAATAGCCGCTCTTCTGGACCAGGCATTTCTCGGCGCCGAGCATCTTGCCAAACTGCTTTGAGAGGTAGCTGCCGACGTTGACCTTGTCGAGCTTGACATGGCCAAAGGCGTCGCGTTCGATCGTCTCGCCCTTAGCTTCCAGCTCTTTGACGATGGCTTCGACGCCGGCGCCTTCGGAAACGAAGATATTTACGCAGTCTTTGCGATCGAGCGTCGCCTTCAAGCGCTTGGCCTCGGCAGCGATGTCGAAGTCCATCTCGGGGATGTAGACCGCGTCGATGTCCTTGTGGTGATGGGCCAGGTTCAGTCCGGGTAGGAACTCGGTCTGGCGCAGACGCTCGCGGTAGATCTTGGCAGTGTAGGCGGTCAGCCAGCCGCAATTGCGGCCCATAACCTCGTGGATGATGACCATGCGCGGATTGGCCGACTGCTCGTTGACCACGTTCTCAAAGAAGATGGCGCCCTGTTCGGCGGCAGTCCACGCACCCAGGCTCTGCTTGATCGGGAAGACATCGTTGTCGATCGTCTTGGGCAGACCGACGACGGTCAGTTTGTAGCCGTTCTTGGCGAGGTAGGCCGCGAGGTCGGCGGCCGTCGTGTTGGTGTCGTCACCGCCAACGGTGTGCAGAATGGTGATGCCATCCTTGGTCAGCTGATCAGCGGCTGCCTTCAGCGGGTTGCCGCCTTCGGGCACCAGACCACGCTTCACGCAATCGGCCACGTTGGTGAGCTTGACCCGGCTGTTGCCGAGCGGACTACCGCCATGCAGATGCAGGATCTGCGCTTTCGAACGCACTTCTGCCCCGGCGACAATCGACTCGCCCTTGAGTAGCCCCTTGTAGCCGCCGAGGTAACCGATGATCTCGATTTCGGAGTCGAGTTCGTTGTAACGCTCGATCAGGCCACCGACGGCGGACGACAGGCACGGGGCGAGACCACCGGCGGTCAGGATGGCGACTTTGGGCTTGGACATGGGATACCTCGGTTTCTGCGGGGAGCGCGGTTTGTAGGGAGTCCCCGCAGGCGCGGAAGTGGGGAGTGGCGAGGCGCGGAAAGCATGCACTGGACGATGGTTAGGCATTTCATTCAGCAGCACATTCAGGCCCCTCAACCTCCTTTCGGATCACCGGTAGGGCTCTGGCACGCCTCGTGCGTTCCTATCCCTCGTGACCGAATCCCTCCTCATCGGCCTGACCGCGCTCCAAAGCCACAAGCGGGCGATGGAGGTAACCAGCCACAACCTGGCCAACGCCGCCACGCCCGGCTTCTCGCGCCAGCGCGCCGAGCTGGTCGCCCCGGTGCCCGAAGACAGCACCCCAGGCCAAATCGGCCGCGGTGTCAATGTCGACGCAATCCGGCGTATCGTCGACACCCTGACCGACGAACGGCTGCGGGCTTCAACCTCTGAAACTAGCCGCCTGAAGACCATGCGGGACAATTTGAAGACGGTCGAATTGGTGTTCAACGAACCCGGCGAGAATGGCCTAGCCGGTGGCACCGACCGCATCTTCAACGTGTTCGGCGACCTCTCCAACAACCCCGAATCCGCCGCGCTGCGTTCAGCGACCGTGCAAGAACTGCAGACCTGGACGGCCACGCTGAACGACCTCAGCACCCGGCTCGACCGGCTTGGCCAGGACATCGGCGACACCATCGACGACCAGGTGCGTGCGGTCAACCAGATCGCCAAGCAGGTCGCCGATCTCAATCAACAGATCCGCCGTCAGACGCTGTCGGGCAACAGTCCGAATGACCTGCTCGATTCGCGCGACCGCTTGGTCAACGAACTCTCCGGCTACCTCGAACTGCGCGTCCGACGCAATGTGGCCGATGGCAGCGTGCTGATCGATGCCGGCGGCATCAACCTGGTTGGCCAGGACAGCGCCAACACCCTGATCGCCCAGCGCAAACTTGACGGCGGCGTGCAAATTCTGACGCCCAATGGCGGCCTGCTGCAGCCCAAGGGCGGCTCGATCTCGGCCCTCGACGAGTTGCAGCGCGACATCCTCCCCGGGGTGGTCAGCGAGCTCGACACTCTCGCAGGAACCATCGCCAAACGGCTGAACGGGCTGCACGCAACCTCGACCAGTCAGGCGATGAACGCCTCGTCGTTCCAGTCGGCCTTCACCGTCCCGGTCGCCCACTTGCAGACGAATCTCGATGATCCGCGGTTGGCCCAGGTCGACGGCTCGGGCACCGGCATCCCGTCTCTGTTCGCACCGGCGTTCACCGACGTAGCCGGCAATGCCGTGGCGCGCAACCTGACCATCAACGTGCGCGACACCACCACCGGCGAGGCACGCAAATATACCCTGCGCTATGATCCGCAGAGCGGAACCGGCACGCGTTCGCTGCAGGACATGGTGCAGGCGATCAACACCGGGCGAGGCGGCGGTTTCTCGATTGTTCCCGAAGACGGCATCGGCATTCCCGGGGTACGCGCCAAGGCAGTGCCAATCGAAGGTGGCTACCAGCTGCAACTGACCTCCGACACCGGCAAGGCGATCGACTTCAGCCCTGCCCTGGACCTGCGTCCGGGCAGCCAGCAGTGGTCGGGCGGCGACGTCCAGGTGTCGTTGGTTACCGCCATCCCGAGCACCGTTGGCGATCGGCTGCAGTTCGACGTCGTACCGATCACCCCCGGCAGCGCCAACCTGCAGCTGCGCATCACCTCGCGCAATCCGGCGGATGGTTCGACCGTCACCCACGGCACCGTCGCCCTGGCCGGGTTGCCCACCACCGTGAACGTCCCAGGCATCGGCGGCACCGGCTCGCTGAACGTCGACATCGCCGCCGGCACCTTTCGCACCGGCGACCGCTTTGTCGTCTCGCTCGATGCCGCCGGCAGCGTGCTGCAAAAGGGCGGTGTGACCCCGGGTACGTACATCGAGGCCAACGAACGCGTGTCCGGCGACGCTCGCTTCACGGTTCGCGGTCGCTACTCGGGCTCCCTCGGCCTGGAACCCAGCGGAGGAACCCCGCCGTTCACCAGTTGGTCGATGCGCGTGATCACCGCCGGCACGATCGGCGCCAAATCCAGCAGCAATACGCTGGCAGCGCAGCCACCGGTGGTCGAGTTCAGCTATTGGGGCGGCTCCGCCTCGTCGCCGACCCAGCAGTCGGTGCGCCGCATCCTCGACGACAAGCTGCCCGCCAGCACGCCGGTGCAGATCGCCGACGGAGTCTATGCGGTGTTCGACGCCGGTACCCTGACCGCCACCGACCCTGGCGAAGATGCCACCTTCACCGTCAACGCACAGCCTGACCAGGCTGGCCTGCTGACCGCGCTGGGCATCGGTGGCATGTTCACTGGCTCGACCGCAGCAAATCTACGGGTCAATCAGCGCCTGGTCGACAATCCGACTCAGCTCAACACCGGTCTGACCCGCTCCGAGGGCGACAACAGCAACGTCCTGCGCATGATCGAAGCCCGCCAGGAGAAGCTCTTTAACGGCGGCGTCTTCGGCCTCGATGACACCTATAACGCCACCTTGTCCGACGTCGGTGTGCGCATCAAGCAGTCCGACCGCCTGAGCGAGAACCAGACCAACATCAAGGCAGCCCTAGAGAATCAGCGACTGCAGATCTCGGGCGTCAATGTCGATGAGGAGGTCGGCCAGTTGATCCTGCAGCAGCAGGCGTACACCGCCGCCGCCCGCGTCATCACCTTCGCGCGCGAAAACATCCAGACGCTCTTGGATCTGGTCAGATGAGCACCTTCGCACCTGCGTCGGGGAGATAAACCATGGATCGCATTACCCTCGTCGGGCTCAACAGCTCGGTCATCGCCAACAACCAGAAGACCCTCGCTAAGCTGGCGACTTATCAGGAGCAGCTGTCGACCGGCAAGAAGCTCAACCGGATCAGCGACGACGTGGTGGCGGCGCGACAGAGCCTGCGCTACCGCACCGACGAGAACGCGACCGGCAAGTACCTCGACAACATTGATAAATCGCTCGCCTTCATGGGCGCAACCGACACGTCCTTGAGCGAGATCACCCAGCTGTTCGACCAGGTGAAGTCGATCGCCGTGCAGGGCGCCAACGGCACTCAAGACGCCGCGTCGCGATTCGCCCTCAGCCAGGCCGTGGACAGCTATTTGACCCGCCTAGTCGATGTCTCGAACACCGTCCACGACGGCCGCTTCATCTTTGGCGGCACCGCCACCACCTTGGGCAAGCCGTTCGCGATCAGCGCCGACGGCTCGCGGGTTGACTACACCGGTAACCTCGATGCCTTTCAGGTCCAGGTCGGTCCGAATTCGTCGGTAGCGGTCAACCAGGACGGTTACGCCCTGTTCAAGGAGCAGACCGACGTTTTCGATTCGATGATCCAGCTGCGTGACGCTCTTAAGGCCAACGATTCGAACAAGGTCGCCCAGCTGATCGACAAGGTCGATGCGTCGCAGCGGCACGCCAACGACCTCCAGGGATCGATGGGCGGACGGATCCAACGGCTGGAACTGTCACGTACCCAGCTAGAGGCGGGCCGGGTTTACCAGAAGGACCTGATCAGCCAGGCAGAGGACGCCGACTTCACCGAAACCATCGCCAACATGCAGTTGACCCAGGTCGCCCTGGAGGCAGGGCTGCAGTCGGCGGCCCGGACGATTACTCCAAGTTTGCTGGATTTCCTCAGGTGATCAGCCGGTCCAGCCTCTCGGCAAGCCTGACATGGACGGCGCGCATCCCTGGCCGCTTTCCGGTAGTGGACCCCGCGCAGCGGTGATATACAAGTCCCCGCCGATGGCGCGGATTGCGATCATCTCTGACATCCACTCCAACATCGCCGCACTCGACGCGGTGATGAAGGATATTGACGCCCAGACGGTAGACGGAATCTACTGCCTGGGCGATGTCGTCGGTTACGGACCCCAACCGGTCGAGGCGATGAGCCGCATCCTCGACATCTGCGTGCCCGGCCGAGTGCTGCTTGGCAACCACGATCACGCCTCGATCTACGAGCCTATCGGCTTCAACGCCGCGGCCCGTGGCGCCGCCCTGTGGACCAATAAGCAGATCCGGGCTGGCATGTTCAGCTGGCTGTCGGGCAAGAAGAAGCGCTGGGAATGGCTGAAATCGCTGCCGACTACGGTCACCGAGGGCGACGTCCTCTACGTCCATGCCAGTCCGCGCAACCATCTCGAAGAGTACGTCCTCGAAGAGCATACCCAGGGCCGCAGCTATCTGGGCGAGGATCCGCGTCAGTTGCTGGAAGAGAACTTCGCTCTAGTGCCCAAGACCTGCTTCGTCGGCCACACCCACCGGCCTGGCGTGATCACCGGGGGCGACTTCACCTGGCACGGCATCAAGCAGCTGAACTACCGTTGGACCATCGACCATCGCAAGACGATCATCAACGTCGGTTCGGTCGGTCAGCCGCGTGACCAGGATCCGCGCAGCTGCTACGTCATCTTCGACGGAACCTCGGTCGAATGGCGGCGGGTCGCCTACGACATCGAGACAACCAAGAAGATGATCTACGACAACCCCAGCCTGGATAATCATCTCGGCGATCGGCTGGTGGTGGGACGCTAGGCTCCTAGACGGTTCTGGACCCGCGAGGCGTCCGTTCCAGGGACTAGACACGCGGTCGGCTGCTATTAGTATCCCGCCCCCCTGCGAGATATCCCATGCCCAAGATGAAGTCCCACAAGGCGAGCAAGCGCCGTCTTCGCGTTACCCGCAACGGTAAGGTGATTCGCACCACCTGCGGCGTTCGTCATAACATGACCCGCCGCACCCAGAAGACCAAGCGCAACCGTCGTCATAAGAGCGTCACCACCAACGCCGGCAATGTACGTCGCGTCAAGTACGCGCTGTCGAACAACGCCAACGTCTGAGTCGCTCTTCGTCTACCACCAACAAGTAGGGCCTAGCCCTCTCCGGCCGCACACCGCGCCCGGACCTGAAAAGTAAGGATTTCCCATGCGTGCCACCAACGGCGCCTCCCGTCACAAGATGATCAAGCGCATCAAGAAGCGCGCGAGCGGCTATTTCAGCGGCCGTTCGAAGATGTACCGGGTCATCTGCGAAGCCGTCCGCCGCGCCGAAGTGCAGGGCTTCGCCGGCCGTAAGCTCAAGAAGCGCCAGTTCCGCCAGCTGTGGATCAAGCGCATCTCGATCGAGTGCCGCAAGCTCGGCGTGTCGTATAGCCGCCTGATCGCCGGTCTCGAGAAGTCGGATATCCGCCTGGATCGCAAGCAGCTATCCGAGTTGGCCATCCACCAGCCGGCCGCTTTCGCCGAGATCGTGGAAAAGGCCAAGGCTGCCGCCGCTGCCGCCCCGGTCACGACCGGCTTCGCCGGCCTCAAGCCGAAGAAGAACGGCGCCGACAATCTGCCCATGGTCGAAGGCATCGGTCCGAAGATCGCGCAACTGCTGATCGCCGCCGGCATCGACACCTTCGCCAAGCTCGCCGTCACCAAGGTCGAGGCCATCCAGGCCATCCTGACCAAGGGCGGCAGCGCCTACGCCATGGCCGTCCCCGGAACCTGGCCTAAGCAGGCCGAGATGGCCACCGCCGGCACGTGGGTCGAGCTGAAGAAGTGGCAGGACGAACTCGTCGGCGGCGTCGCGAAGTAAGGACGCTCTTCCGCCAGTTCAGTGGCCTCCCGGGCCGCGGTCGTTCCACGACCGCGGCCCGATTGTTTCCACGCCTCTTCCATCGACCCGTCTCCAACCAGGATTCCCGCCCGTGGACGCGAACCGCTACATCCATCCTGTTTCGATCGGTGACGTCCGGCTGGCCAACAACCTGCTGTTGGCGCCGATGGCCGGCTACACCAACGTCGCCTTCCGCCTGATTGCCAAGGAGGTCGGCGGCTGCGGCCTAGTCGCCACCGAGATGGTCGCCGCGATCGGCCGCGGGACGCGTGGTCAGGCTGACCGCTTTCGCGTGCTGACCCGCAATCTGCCCCAGGAACGTCCGATCGCGATGCAGGTGTACGGACGCGATCCCGAGCTATGCGCCGAGACCGCGACCGCGCTGGAGGCCGCCGGGGCGGATATCATCGACCTCAATTGCGGCTGCCCGGTGAAGAAGGCAAAACAGTCGGGTTGCGGCGTGGCCCTGATGAAGGAACCGGCCCAGGTCGGCCGCATCGTCAAGGCGATGGTCGCGGCGACCAGCCGGCCAGTGATGGTCAAGATGCGCCTCGGCTACGACGCCCAGAACCGCACCATGATCGAGGTCGCACAGGAAGCAGTCGGCAACGGCGCCGTCGCCCTGTGCGTGCACGCCCGCACCGGCGAGAGCAAGCACGGCGTGCCGGTCGATCTCTCTGGCCTGGCCGAAGTCCGCCGCATCGTCCCATCGCACATCCCGGTTTTCGCCAATGGCTCAATGGACACCGCCGCCGCAATCCGTGCTGCCAAGGACGAGGCTGGTGCAGACGGCTACATGATCGGTCGCGCCGCCTGCGGCGATCCGTGGCTGTTCCGCAACTTGATGGCCGAGCTGACCGGCGGCGCTGCCGACTACCGCCCTTCGGTGGCCGAGCGTCGCGCCCTGCTCGCCCTGCATTTCGAGCTGATCATCGAGCTGTTCGGCGAGGAACGCGGCGTCCGTGTGATGCGCAAGTACGCCTTCTTCTACTGCAATGGGCTGCCCGGCGTGCGTAAATTTCGCGGTGACTTCTGCCGCATCGCTTCGCGCACCGACTTCGAACGCACACTAGAGGCGTTCTTCGGCGGACTCGAGCGCGGCGAGATCAGCGGCGAGGCCGAGCACCTCCAGCTGATCGACGAAGGTGCGGGCGACGAACCGTGAATCCCTACGACGGCGCCGCCGCCCAGTTGGTTCCGCAGGCGGTCGAGAAACTCCCCCTGCTGCGCTGGCGACCCGGCACCCGGCTGCTGGTCGTCGGCTCGCGCGATGGCGCATCCTTCGACCATGACCTGGCAGCTGCCGAAGGCCGCAGCTTCCGCCGCCCGCTCGATCCCGTGCTGGTCGCCGCGGCGCAGGCCCGCTCCGGAACCGGCGGCCTGGCCCTGGCCTGGAGTAGCACGCTGGCCTTCCCACAGGCGGTCGACATCTGCCTACAGGCCTGCCGCGGTGCGTTGGTGGTATGCAGCAACGGCCATGGCGAGGCAGGCCTGCTGGAACGGCTGCTGCCGCTGACCGACGCCTGGCTGTTGGCCGCCGGACCGGCGCCGGGTCCGCTGGCCCAGACCATCCTCGACCGCGGCCACCATGTCGAAGTGCTCGCCGGCTGGAGCGACCCGGCCGCCCCGCTGCCACCGCTCGACCTCACGCGAGCCGCTGCCGTCCATTTGTCGCCACTGACCTCGGCGCACGGTTCAGAGGAACCGATGCGTGCCGCCTTTGACGCCGCCCGTGCAAGCTGGGCCGGAGCGCTCTACGACGAGGCGCATCAGCGCGACGACTGCCCCTGCGGCGAAGTCCTGGTGTGGCGCAGCCAAGGCCGCTCGCGTCTCGACGCCTTGGGGCCCGACGCATGCTGCACACGCTGCGGACGCCAACATGCATTCAGCCTGCAACCACGTAAGGATCCCGTATCATGAACATCGCCATCTTCGGACTCGGCATCATCGGCTCGGTCTGGGCGCGCAATCTCGCCGCCGATGGCCACCTGGTGCGCGCGTGGAACCGCACCGCCAAGCCTGACCATCCGTGCTTCTGCGCCGACCCCCGTGAAACCGCACGCGGAGCGGAGTTAGTCGCCATCGTGGTCGCCGACGGTCCGGCGGTGATGGCGGTGTTGGATGCGATCCTGCCAGAGCTGGTCTCCGGCACGGTGGTCGCCAACCATGCCACCATCGGCGTCGACGAGGTGCGCGCCGTGCAAGCCCGCGTGCAAGCGGCTGGCGGCCGCTTCCTCGACATGCCATTCACCGGTTCCAAGCCGGCGGCCGAGCAGCGCCAGACGGTGTTCTTCGTGGGTGACGACGCCATGGTGCTGCCAACCGTCGAAGCGGCCTATCGCGGGCTGAGCCGGGCGATCCTGCCGCTCGGCGCGGTCGGCAACGCGATGGCGATCAAGCTGGCGTTCAACCTGATGATCGCGACTACCTTCCAGAGCTTGGCCGAGGGCCTGCGCCTAGCCCGCGCCGCCGGCCTAGCCGACGCCGACTTCTTCCGCTGCCTTGACCTCAACGTCGCCAAGAGCGGACTGGTCGACCTCAAAAAGCCGAAGCTGATGGCCAATGACTGGTCGCCGCAGTTCTCGGTCAAGCACCTCAATAAGGATCTGCGCCACGCCCTCCGGCTGGCTGCCAGCCATGGTGTCAGCCTGCCGCAGACGGCGCAGCTGCAGCTGGCCTATGCCGCCGCCGAAACATCCGGCCTCGGTGAGGCGGACTTCAGTGTGATGTACCAGACCTGACGCCTTCGGACACGCCGGACACGCAGACACAGCATTGACCCTCCGGCACCCAAGACCAACGTGCCAGGGTGCGTCGCCTCGTCCCGCATCTGCTGATCGTCCTCGCCCTGGCGGGATGTGCCACGCCACGGCAGCCGGCTGAACTGCGGACTGCCGCCGCGGCCGGTGAAGCGGCGGCGCTACGCGAGCTGGCCGTGCGACTGATCGACGGCGATGGCGTCGAAGCCGATGCCGAGGCGGCTTGGCCCCTGATCGCGGCAGCAGCGGCCCAGGGCGAACCCGAGGCGCTCGCCCGCCATGCCCAACGGTTGCTCAACACCGGTTGTGATGCGACGGTCGCGGTCGCCCTGCTGCGGCGTTCGGCTGATGCTGGCTCGCTGCTTGGAGCACGCGTCCTCGCCGGCTGCATCGTCCATGGCGACGGAGTTCCGGCCGATCCGCGAGGCGGAGTCGCCCTGCTGCGGCAGCAGGCCGTACACGATCCCGAGGCCGCTTGCGACCTCGCCCGCCTGGAGGCCGAAGGCATCGGCACGGCCGCCGATCCGGTCGGCGCCGCTGTCCGACTGCGTGCTGCCGCAGATCAGGGTTCGCGACGCGCACGCTTCCGCCTCGGCCAGTGGCTGCGCAGCGGCTACGTCGTTCCTGCCGACGCCCCGGCTGGCTTGGCTTTAGTCCAGCTGTCCGCCGACCAGGGCTACCCGCCAGCGATGGTCGCCATCGGCCGAGACCTGTGGAAGAACGGATCGCTGCCAGCTGATCGTGCCGCCGCCTACGTCTGGTTCGCCCGCGCCGCCGCCCGCGGTGAGGCTGAAGGCTGCGCGTGGATGGGTCTGGCCTATCTCAATGGCGAGCGCCCACGTGACCCGGTCGCCGCCCGCATGTGGTACCGTCACGGCGCGCTACTGGGCGACAACTTCGCTCGACGCAGCCTCGCCGACATGCTGTTGGCAGGTCACGGCGGTCCCATCGACCTGAGCGAAGGTCGACGCCTGATGCGCGCTGCTGCAGGCGACGGCGACAGCTATGCCCAGCTCGCCCTGGCGCGAATCCTGCTGTGGGGTGACCCTCCTGGGGACAACCAGGAA